>Ga0070668_100001113_pt1 | contig 18965 bp, 16 predicted proteins | sample KBSS43metaG_FD_64661 | JGI IMG/M metagenome (GOLD analysis project Ga0070668, IMG submission 64661) | Switchgrass rhizosphere microbial communities from Kellogg Biological Station, Michigan, USA - KBS S4-3 metaG | ecosystem: Host-associated > Plants > Roots > Rhizosphere > Soil ... | reverse complement strand
GCTGCAGCGCGGCGAGCGCAAGTGGGCCGATGAGTGCCAGGCCATCCGGGCTCATTGTGGTGAGCCGCGCGTCGATGTATAAGGTGGACTCACGCCCCGACGCGAGGGTGAACTGTCCGCGGCGCGCCGAGCGCTCGGCCAGGATCGAGATTAAACGATCGTGAGTGGTCATGGTTGTCGCTGACGTTAGTGATCCGATAGAAACGAGTCAATCGACAGACCGCGACGCCGAACAACGCGTCGGCCTGGGACTGTTACTGCGCTTCATCGGAGCTGTCTTTCTCGTACTGCTCGGCGGCCTTCTGCTGCTCGATCGCGCGCTGGGCCGAGCGAATCGGCATCAAGCGTCGCTGGATGCGCGATCGGCGGCGCTGATCGCGGAGTCCTTCATCAACTCCCACCACGTTCTGCTCGATCGGGTCACGGAGCTCCTGACCACATACCCGAATCCCGGCGACAGCCTGGAATTGCGAGGGGGCGTGGCAGGACTACTCCGAAGCACGTCGGGCGCACGTCATCTATGGGTCACGAATGCGGAGGGTCATCGCATCGTTGATGTCGGCATGGGAAGCGCTCGGTTGATCGACAGCGTGGATCATACGAGGGCGGGAAGTCGCACGACGATCAACTATGTTCGATCCGACAACCGTACGACACGGGGCGAAGTCATCGCGATCGTACGATCCGAGGCACTTCCTTCTCCTCGAGCGGCTGGTAGTGCACCCGCCTCACAACAAGTGGCGGGGGAGGGCCGAGTGGGTGTCCTGATCGACACCGACTCGCTGCGTGCGCTGCTGATGCGCACGTCGTCGGACAGCAGGGCGGCACTCGTCGTTCTGGCGGGTTCTGACACGCTCGCATCATTGAGTGCCTGGCCAAGTGGTCGCGCTCTCGCCGGAACATCGAATCGCGCGCTCGTTCGATTGCCGAATGGCGGGACCTGGACCGTCGATGCGACACACGCATTTGCGACGCAATCGTTGCGGTGGAGCATGTGGGCGCTCGGCGTCGCCGGCGTGTTCTTCCTAGCGCTCGGTCTCCTCCGGGAGCAGCAGCGCGCACTTCATGTCGCAGCTCGATCGGTTGAACTCGAGCGGCTCTATAGTGACGTGAAGCGTGCGAATCAGGCGAAGAGCGAATTCCTCGCGAACGTGTCGCATGAGCTGCGAACGCCGCTCAACGCCATCGTCGGGTTCGTCGAATTGCTACGCGACGGCTTCTACGGAGATCTCACACCGCGGCAGGTGCCGCCGGTAGATCGCATCGCCGCGTCCGCAACGCACCTCCGGCATCTCGTCGACCAGGTGCTCGATATCGCTAAGATTGCCGCAGGCCGACTGGAGGTGCACGCCGAGACGATCGTGCTGCGACCATTCGTGCTGAACGTGGCAAGCGAACTCGAGTCGCTCGTCAGTGAGAAGGGACTCGCCCTCTCGATCACTGTGGGCGCTTCACTTCCGCGCGTGCGCACCGATCCGACGCACCTGCGTCAGATCCTGATCAACCTGATCGGCAATGCGGTGAAGTACACTCCCACGGGGTCCGTGAGCGTGCGAGCTCGCCTACTCGGGGCGCCGGAAGAGCTGGGGGCCAGGACTCCCACTCCACGGGCGGGTATGGATGATCCCTCCGCGGCCGCTCTTCTCGCCCGCGCGCCTCGCAGCGGTATCTGGGTGGCGCTTCAGGTGATCGACAGTGGCGTGGGCATCGCGCCATCCGACCTGACACGCATCTTCGATGAATTCGAGCAGGTCAATGCTGGCCCGCGCAGCGACTCTATGCAGCGGGGGACGGGCCTCGGGCTCGCAATTTCGCGTCGCCTCGCCCGTCTGCTTGGTGGCGACATCAGCGTCGAAAGCGTGCTCGGTCGCGGATCGACGTTTACGATCTGGCTTCCCGTGAGCCCAACCGACCTGGCGCGTGAGCGACCAGTGACGGGCGAGGTTCACACCGTACCGACCGCCTGAGCTTCGATCAGCGGCGAAAGATCGACTTGACGCGGGAGAGCAATCCGGGCGAGCCGGCTGCCTCTCCCTGCTTGAGCGCGGCCTCGAGTTCTGCGGCGAAGGCCACGGAATCGGGGTAGCGCTGGCGAGGATCCTTGCTCAACCCTCGCATCACGACGTGCTCGACAGCGGCCGGAAACCGAAGTCCAGGCTTCGCGCTGTTCAGGGGAGTCGGAGGCTGGGAAAGCAGCTGCGAGAACATCTCGCGCGGGGTCTTCGCGGTGAATGGGAGACACCCGCTCAGCAGCAGATAGGCGATCGTCGCAAGGCTGTACTGATCAGCCGCCGGCGTTACGAGCTCTCCGGAAAGTGCTTCTGGAGCGACGTACATGAGGGTTCCGACGAAGAAACCCGCGCGCGTCAGCCGCTGCTCGGGCGCCATGTCGGTATCCGTGGCAATGCCGAAATCCAGCAGCTTCACCTGCCTCGTCGCGGGATCGTACATGACGTTGTCCGGCTTCAGATCGCGGTGCACGATGCCCACGGCGTGTGCCGCCTGTACGGCGTCCGCGATCTGCGTGATGATGGCCGCGACTTCGTCTGCCGGCAGGGGAGCGTTCTGCTTCACGTAGCGTTCGAGCAGCTCGCCCTTCGCCCACTCGATGGCGAGGAAATGAAGCCCCGGACCAGCTTCACCGACCTCGATGGTGCGAACGACATTGGGGTGCTGCACGCGCTCGCCGTACTTTGCCTCGCGAACGAACCGTGCGACGGCCGTCTTGTCCTGGCGGAGCTTCTCCCGGAGCACCTTTACCGCCACGACCCCATGAGTGGGATGCTCGGCGCGGAACACCGCCGACGTCCCGCCTTCGCCCACCTCGTTACGCAAGGTGTATCCGGCGATCGTCTGTCCAATCAGGTTTTCTTTGGGCACGGCGCGAACCTAACTCCGCGCCGGGGGTGGGAGCAAGCGACGATAGGGTGAATCGCGCGTCACCGCCCCGCTGACCGTGTCTGATTTCTTGACAAAAGTGCAGAGTGTTCCTATATAGGCGCCGCACGTCGAGTGGCGTGCCCAGCACCGAAAGCGCAGGTTCGATTCACTCCGTTGGAGGCAGCGCGCAATGGCCAGAGGGAAAGTAAAGTGGTTCAATGACGCCAAGGGGTATGGCTTCATCGAGCAGGAGGGGGGCGAGGATGTCTTCGTGCACTTCTCGGCGATCGCGATGGATGGGTTCAAGACGCTCGCTGAGGGGCAGGAGGTTGAATTCGAGATCCAGACGGGTGCGAAGGGACTCCACGCGGCCAACGTGCAGCGCGTCTAAGCTCCTACGGTTGTCTGTCGGATTTTCCTGCCGCCTGCCCCGCTCTGTGGCAGGCGGTGCTGTTTCCAGGAGCGGCCCGGTCATGTGTGCACAGTCCATGCGGCCCCGATGACAGGGTAGTTTGTTGGAGCGAAGCACTCTGGGTACTTCGCTAGCCCATTCGTCTGCCGCTCTGTGACCGATCCGACCTTTTCGTCCGCGCCTGTCGTGTCCCCTCCTGGGACGCCGCGGCTGTTTCTCGTGGACGGCTACGCGCTCATCTATCGCGCCTTCTTCGCCCTCATCTCGCGCCCGCTCACGACGGCGCGCGGCGAGAACACGTCCGCGGCGTGGGGAGTCGTCAACTTCCTTCAGCGCCTACTGGCGAACCACCGTCCCGAATACCTCGGCTGGGTTCACGACTCCGGCCTCAGCTTTCGACACGAGCGGTACCCGGACTACAAGGCGACGCGTGAGAAACTGACCGACGAGCTCCAATCCGACTTCGACACGGGGATGGAGCGCATCTGTCAGCTGCTCGAGGCGTACCGGATCCCGATCCTGACATTGCCAGGGTACGAAGCGGATGACGTCATCGGCACACTTGCGCGGCAAGGTGTCGCGCAAGACACGAACGTGGTGATCGTCTCGGGCGACAAGGATTTTCAGCAGCTCGTCCGCCCCGGTATCTGGCTGTTGAACCCGGGCCGCGGAGGCCCGGCCAGCGTGGAAGAACAGTGGGTGTCGGTGGAGAACGGCACGGAGCGCCTCGGCGTCGAACCGAAGCATGTGACCGACTATCTCGCGCTGGTCGGCGATAGCTCCGACAACGTGCCCGGGGTGAAGGGAGTCGGCGAGAAGACCGCGCGCGATCTGGTGATGGAGTACGGTGACCTGGAAGCGATCCTCGCTGCCGCGCCAGGCCTGACCAAGAAACGCCCTCGGGAAGCACTTCTGGAGCAAGGTGATCTCGCGCGGCTGTCGAAGGAGCTCGTAACCATTCGCGAAGATCTGCCGCTCACGCTGGAGCTGGACGCGATGCGCATCCGAGAACCCGATGCGGCGCGCCTGCGGCAGCTATTCGTGGAGCTCGAATTCCATTCGCTCGCGCGCTCGATCGGTGATGCAGCTGCCGCCGCCGCCGCCGCGGCAGCGCCTCCACTCGGGACACCAGAAGCGACACCCGAGACGACGCGCCCGACGACGCATTACATCACCGTCGATACGATTCCCGCGCTCGAGCGCATGATCGCCCGGGCGCGAAAGGCGCCCTACATCGCCATCGACACGGAAACAGTGATCGATCCTGACAGCCCGCAGGAAGTCGATCCGCTCCGATCCAGTCTCGTTGCCATCACCATTGCCGTCGGTCCGGGCGAGGCGTTCTACCTACCGTTGCGCCATCGCGTGTCGCAGGCCGTCCAAGGCGATCTGCTGCTCGACGGTGACGATGGCTCGAGCCCGGAACCAGGGAGCGATGCGGACGAGGCAAACGAGGCGAAGGCGAAACAGCCGCGGGCCAAGCGCACCAGGCAAGGCCGGGCGAGTGAGCCAACGAGTATTGCAGCACGAGCACTCGCGGCGGGTGTGCCACCAGTAAAGAATCTTCCGTCACTCGACGACCCTTCGATGGCGTCGCTTCGCGCGCTGCTCGAGGATCCGGCTGTGCCCAAAGTGGGGCAGAACGCGAAGTACGATCTCCTCGTACTGCGTCGCGTCGGCATCACGTTGAGTGGTCTGGTGTCTGACACCATGGTGGCGAGCTACGTGCTCGATCCAGGACGACGCTCGCATGGGCTCGATCTGCTGGCGCTCGAGTTCCTGGATCACACGATGACGAGCTACCAAGACCTCTGCGGCAAGGGAAAAGCGGAGGTGCCGTTCGATATCGTTCCTATCGCGTGTGCGCGAGACTACTCGTGCGAAGAAGCGGATGTGACCTGGCAGCTCGAGCAGCGCTTCCGACCACAGCTCGAGGTGCAGCAGGTCTATGAGCTCTATCGCGATGTCGAGATACCACTCATCGGCGTGCTCGCCGAAATGGAATGGGCCGGCGTCGAGATCGATCTCCCCTGGTTCGCATCGCTGAAGCAGCGGTTCGCGCGCGAGCGACAGCGTGTCGAGCAGGAGATCTACGTGTCGGCGGGAGGAGAATTCAATATCAACTCCAACCCGCAGCTTCGCGAAGTGCTTTTCGAACGACTCAAGCTTCCGATCCTGAAGAAGACGACGACTGGTCCATCAACGGATGCGAGCGTCCTCCAGGAGCTCGCTGAAGCCGGGCACGAATTGCCCTCGCTGCTCATGGAGTATCGTGAGGTGGCGAAGCTGGAAAGCACGTACATAGATGCTCTTCCTCCGCTGGTGAATCCGCACACCGGGCGCCTTCACACGTCGTACAGCCAGACGGTCGCAGCGACGGGTCGTCTCTCTTCGAATGACCCGAACCTTCAGAACATCCCGATCCGGCGAGAGCTCGGTCGCGACATTCGGCGTGGATTCATTCCAAGAAAAGGTTGGGAGTTTCTTGCCGCCGATTACTCACAGATCGAGTTGCGGCTTCTCGCGCATCTCTCGGGAGATCCCGCATTCGTGCAGGCGTTCCAATCGGGAGGCGACATTCACCGCCAGACGGCGGCGCTGATCTTCGATGTTCCGCTCGAGGGAGTGACCTCGGAGATGCGCGCGCGTGCGAAGACGATCAACTTCGCGACGATCTACGGACAGGGACCGCACGCACTGTCTCGACAGCTCAAGATCTCGCACGCCGAGGCGAAGGAGTTCATCGACCGCTACTTCCAGCGATTCCAGCGCGTGCGCGAATACCTGGACTCGATGGTCCTGTACGCGCGCGAGCACGGCTACGTGGAAACGATCTTCAAGCGCCGGCGGTATGTGCCCGAACTTCGGGATCGCAACTTCAACATCCGCGCGTTCGGTGAACGCACGGCGGCGAATTCTCCCATTCAGGGCTCGGCGGCCGATCTGATCAAGATCGCGATGATCCGCATTCATGAGCGCCTCCGACAGGAGCGCCACAGCGCCCGGATGTTGTTACAGGTGCACGACGAACTGGTCTTCGAAGTGCCGGGGCCCGAAATGGAGGCAGTCACAGACCTCGTGCGAGAGGAGATGGAGGACGCCGCGAAGCTGTCCGTCCCCCTCGTCGTGGACGTCGGAACGGGTCGGAACTGGCTGGAAACGAAGCTGGGCTAACCGGGCATCGGGTCGCAAACGGCGACAAACGGCCATTGCAGAGTGCAGTGGTTCTGGCAATTCGAACCGGCTAAGATCACTTTTGGAGCGCCGTTCTAAATTGCGCAACCGATTGAAGTAGAAAGACTTACACAGCTTATCCTGACCGGGCATTGCCCTTGCCTTGCCTTGGGGTGCATCTGATCTCGCTTTCGTTGTGCCCTCCCTGCCTGCACCGACCTTTCTGCGGCGCCCCTGCCGCCCCTCCGCTCGCTTCAGGATCCCCGCGATGCCGCGCACCCGAACCGGCTTCACACTCATCGAACTTCTGATCGTCGTCGTGATCATCGGCATTCTGGCCGCGATCGCGATCCCGAAGTTCCAGAATACCAAGGGCAAGGCGAACGCTGCCGCGCTCCGCAGCGATCTGCGTAACCTGGCGGTCGCCCAGGAGGCCTACTTCTTCCAGTCGGCCGCGTACGCGAGTGACACGGCGCTACTCAACTTCCGCCCGTCGCCCGGGGTGATCCTGACCCTCTCGACGCCTGGAGTGGGAGAGTGGGTAGCCACGGCGACCCATCCCCTCTCCTATCCGCTGCAGTGCGTGGTGTTCTATGGCGCTGTCTCGCCGACGCCGACCCCGGCCACGGTCGAAGGAGTTCCGGCCTGTCAGTGATCGAAGGCTGAGCGGAGCGCCGACGGGCGCTGCCGCCGCATTGAAGTGACCCGATCGCTGCCGACGAACGAGCCCCTATCGGGCCCGGAATATCGAGAGTTTCGGTCCCGCCGCGCCGGGATGATTCACGCAATGGATGGCGGCTTGTGGCTGCACCGCCACGTCTGGAAAGGGCGCCAGATGGCGCACCTCGTGTCGACCGATCGTGAGCGATTGCTCCGATTTGGCGCGACAATCGGGCTCGGGGAGGCCCGCCTCCAATTCAAGCCACTGAAAGATCCGCGGACAGGCATTCGCCGCGATGCGTGGCACTGGGATCTCGGTGGACCGCTGCTCCCTCCCCCGACACACCCTCGCTGAGAGCTCCACCGCACCCTCTCGTCTACGGGTGTGCGGACGCCTCCCGCAACAAGGCTTGCTCGAGTGACACCGACTGCGCAACGAGCGCGTCGGACTCGACGATGAGCCGTTGCTGCAACTCGCGATTGGATCGGAGTGCCAGGAATGTTCGTGCTCGACGCAGTGTGCGTCGCAGTCGCCCGCGACCAAGTCGGAACGCATGGGCCGACGAGAAGATCAGGAGCAGCCCGAAGATGGCTCCTGCCAAGCCGATGAGATGGGCGAGAATGAGGAATAGTGCGACGTACCAGACGACCAGCGCCACCAATCCGAGGATGATCGTCCGCATCGCTGGTTGATCGCGCGAGGGGTCGTGCCGGAGTGAGCGAAGTGCAATCGCGCGGGCCGCTCGGATGGGAATCCAGTGGACTGCTCGTCCGAGGATGAACAGCACGCCGAAGAGAAGGAGGATCGGCCCCTCTCGAAACAGAAAACGCACGCCGTCCCTCCAGCGCACTGAAACACGAACATCCTCGAGCGCGATGCCCTTCCGATCGAGCTCGTGCTGAAGGGTGTCGAGACGAGCCGAAAGATCGTCTGCCGCGTCGATGGTCTCCGGGGATGCGTCGGCCAATGCCGACGTGGCGCGGTCGATTCGACGCGCAAAATCGGCCTCCGCGTCGAGAGACCTGGGTTGAGCAACTGGCGCAGGCTCCATCGCCAACGCCGAGAGGATGTGGGCCAACCGAACCGCACGGACGGCTCGCTCTGCCGTGGCAAAGTTCAGCGTGACCGCGCGCAGCTGGGCGTCGAGCGCGCGGGTCAGCTCACTGGCGTTTTCCTCCCCATGTGCCGCGAGCCATGTGTCGAGCATGAAGGGGTCGCCGACCCGGACGAGCACATGACTATTCGGGCGCTCCTTCTCCTCGTAGATCAGACCGACGGCGACCAGCTGAATTCCACGCACGCCCTCCGAGTGTGCCTGGAGGACGATGCGGGCTGCACCAGATCGAAGCGGAGCAATGGTCGGGGCGTCGTGGCTGATCCCTTCCGGGAAGATCAGCACCGCACCCCCGCGGCGCAGTGCAGCGGTCACCGAGCTGAACGCGGCGGCATTCCTATCCGCCCTGGCCTCGCCCCGCACGCCGCTCTCCTCATCCTTGGCACGACGCAGGGGCACGACACCGACGGCACTTAACAACGGCGACAGCGCGGGGTTCTCGAACAGCGTCGCCTTGGCCGTGAGCAGTACAGGCTGGGCCAGCGTGGTCCCCACCAGCAGCGGATCAATGAGCGCATTCGGATGGTTTGCGACGATGAGCAGGGGGCCGCAACGCGGAGCGCGCTCTGCCCCCTGCACCACGATCTCCGCGTAGTACCATCTCAGGGCGATGGCAGCGATGACCCTGAGGAGTCGATAGAGCATCGACCCTCAGCTGGCCTGCGACCGATGGGGTACGGCTCGCAGGAACAGGAGCGAGATCGCAAACATCACCGCGACGCTCATGACCGCTGCGCGGTACGCAAGCCCCGTCCCATACCCAGGCTCGAGGCCGTCGACGGTGAGGCCCCATACGAGAGGCCCGGCAACTGCAGCGGCACGCGCCGAGAGGAGCATGAGGCTGAAGTAGCGCCCCGCTTCCTCAGCCGGCACGAGCGCCAGAAGCAGGGGACGCTCGGCGGTCGGCACGCCCCCGAAGATGAGACCGATTCCGAGGCCGACGATCCAGAACCCCTGCTGCGTCGGCACCAACACCATGGCGACCAGTAGCACGATCCACGCAGCGATGATGGCAACCAGCGTATGGCGAGCGCCGAAGCGATCGACGAGTCGGCCAACGATGTAGCTGCCGAAAATCGCCGGAATCGTCAGGACGAGAAACAGCGTGATCTCGCTACCGCGTTGGAACCCCATGGCCTTCACCGCATAGATCGCCATGAACGAGACGATGGTGCCGATCGCGTCCTGATAGAGAAAGGAGGCGATGATCAACGGCAGCGCACCAGGGTGACGCTTGGCGTCGCGAAGCGTGTGGCCGACGTCGGCAAAGGCGGCACGCCAGGCGATCGGAACGTGCTCCGGCCGCGGATGATGGTCGCGGCAGAAGAAGAAGAGGGGCAGCGAGAACAACAGAAACAGTATCGCAGTCGGCACGAAGGTCGACACACGGCCGGCGTGCGACGAGAAGGGAACGACGGCGTGCAGCAGGGAGATGCTGGCGGCCGGCAGTGCGCCAAGGAGCGGAAGAGCTCCGTTGAAGAAGGGAGCGACCATGAGAAGACCGACGATCGTGCCGACATAGCCGACCGCCGTACCGATTCCGGAGAGCCGGCCGCGCTCTTCGGGCGGCACGAGATCCGGAAGCATGGCGTTGTAGAACGGCTGCGCTGCCTGATACGCGTAGTTGGCGATCACGAACGCGACGAGCACCCAGCCAAAGGTCGAGATGGTGGGGTGCCATCCCGCCGGCAATGGCGTCCCGCCAATGGTTTCCGCACCGCTGATCGGCAGAGTCAGCTGGCCGAGGAGGCCGATGGCGGCGCAGGCGATGCACGACACAATGGTGAATCCCACCACCCATGGCTTGCGTCGACGGCGCGCATCGGAGACCGCGCCGAGCACGGGTACGGACAACACGACGAGGATGGACGAGATACCGTTCCCGACCGCATATACGGTGTTCGATGCATGCAGGTCAGCGATCAACCAGACCGAGAAGTAGAGCGTCGCGACGTTCATCGAGAAGATGGTGTTCGCGAAGTCGTACACGGCCCAGCTGGCGCGCTCGCGCACCGAGGCGCGTTGCGTCACGGGGCCGGATATCGTCGAAACACTCCCGCGTGCTTCATCCGCCTCGGCGGTGAAGGATTCGGCCATAGCTACTCCTGTTCGTGTTGACGCCCTGAATTGGCGGTCCAAATTACCTCCTATGATCCCGCCCCGCTTCAACCTCGTTCGCGCACTGCGCCGCGCCGTCGGACCGCTCTGCGCTGGACTCCTGATCATCGGGTGCAAGCAGGACGCACCGGCGGTGCGGGTAGGTACAAAGGCAGTCGCGGGCAGTACGCACGTGGACTCGGCCGTGGCCGCGCCGGCCTCCAATGGCTGGAATCCTGTCGCTGGTCCGGTGCTGCTCGTGGCAGGTGCAGCCCCTGACGAGGCCATCGTCTTCTTCGGCCCATCGGGTGGTGCGACCGCAGCCGTTGATACCGGTGCGGTTGATCAGGCGACGGCAACGTTGTTCGGTCGCGATAGCTCGCGGTTCACAGCGACTCTCGAGCTCCCCGCCGGAAATGACAACGCGGAGTGTCGGATCTGGCCCCTGCGAAACCTCCGTGCGACCGCAGGCGCCGGCGCGTGGTCGGTAGGGTTTGTCAGCTCGAACGTGACAGCGATCCCTCTCGATTCGGTGGACGCACTTCCGGCCCGTGACAGCATGGCACTCGCTGCCGAAGCGTCACGCCTCGCCTCCGCAGTCACGGCGAACACCTCTCCCTCCTTCCAGGGGCTGCGATTCACCGCGCACGATATCCGTCGATTCGAGGCTGCTCCCGGTGTCCAGGCTCTGGCGGCACAGCTCATTCGACGTGTCAACCAGGAAGCGAATCCCCAGGAAGAGCAGACCCTCGTGATCGCGGAGCGCGACAGTGGCGTCACGACTGGGCGCTATCAGCTCGCGTACGCCGAGCGGTCGTTCGGGACAGAAGACGAGGTGGTGTCCACCGAGCTGGTTGGCGCAGTTCGACTGGGTCCCAATGGAGCTCCCTCGCTGGTCATCGCGCGGGACAGCGATGCAGGACTTGCCTACACGCTGGTCGAGCGCACTGGCCCTCGGCAGTGGGTGACGCGCTGGACGAGCAACATGGCGAAGTGCGCTGACTAATCGCGCCGCACTGCCACATTCGCGATCATCGATGAGGTTCGAGCGCCTGGCCAAGTGAGGCCGGTGCTCGTGCGCGTCCTACCGCACCAGCCAGTGCGGCGAGGGTAAGTAGATAGGGCACGGCGAGAAAGACCTGATACGGCGCGTTCCACCCCATTGCCTGAAAGGCGAACTGCAGGGCGCTCGCCGCACCGAACAGCAGTGCTGCTCCGACAACTCCAATGGGGGTCCACCGGCCGAGCGCCACGATGGCGATCGCGATGAAACCGCGGCCGGCAGACATCCCTTCGGCGAACGTTCCGGCTTGGGCGAGGACGAGGGTTCCTCCGGCGAGACCGCCCAACGCTCCGCCAACAAGGACAGCCAGTGCCCGCGCCCGGTCCACCGCTATCCCCGCCGCCTCGGCTGCGTCGGGGCGATCGCCGATGGCGCGCAGCGCGAGCCCGGCATGTGTGCGAGCCAGCCACCAGGCCAGGACGGGCGCGAGGACGTACACGAAGTAAGTGATGGGAGGCTGCGAAAACAGCGGTGCGCCGACAACCGGTAGGCTTGCGAGTCCGGGGATCGGCAGCGCGGCACTCGTAGGAATGCTCAACGCCGCTCCGGAGCTGCCGTACATGGTCCGATATAGCGTTCCTGTCGCGCCCATGCTCAGCAGCGTCAACGCGGTGCCGGTGATGATCTGATCCGCGCGTGCCCAGACGACAAAGGCGACGAAAATCAGCGCGACGATCAGTCCAGCGGCGGCCGCACTCGCAAAACCGAGCACGACTCCGTGCCCTGACGCTCCCACGAGCGCTCCGAATGCGCCGGCGAGGATGGCGCCTTCCAGGCCGATGTTGATCAACCCCGTACGTTCGACGAGTAGCTCACCGAGCGCCGCGAGCGCGAGCGGCACCGCCGTACGGATTGTCGCAGCGAAGAACGGCTCGACGACGTCTGTCATGCGGTGATCGGCGAGGTGTCGCTGGCGGGAAAGGACGATCGCCGACGCAGCGCTCCGGCGGCGACCACAGCGAGGATGAGTGCTGCCTCGATCACCGTCACCAGAGTCGACGGTACCCCGGCGTCGCGTTGCATGGCACCTGCCCCGGCCTCCAGTCCGCCGAATAGGAGCGCGGTCACCGCCACGCGCCATGGGTCGAGCCGCGCCAACAAGGCGACCGCGATCGCCGTGTATCCGTAGCCCGGCGAAATGTTCTCGTAGAGGGCGAAGGTGACGCCGAGAACCTCGACGCCGCCCGCCAGGCCGGCCAACGCGCCGCTGACGAGGAAGGTGCGTGTCGTCGTGGCCATGACGTCGATGCCGCCAGCACTCGTCGCGGCGCTGGGACTCTCGCCCGCTGCGATCAGGCGGAACCCTGCCGCCGTGCGCCGAAGGACCCAACCCGCTACGAAGCTGACGCCGAGCGCGAGCAGTAGTCCGCTGTGCAGTCGTCCAGCACCGACGATTCGGGGCAGATGAATGGCGTCGCCGATCGTCGACGACTGGGGATATACGTGCGTCGGCTCCTGGAGTGGCCCACGAACGAGATACGACACGGCGTACAACGCGACGAAGTTCAGCATGATCGTGCTGATGACTTCCAGGACAGCGAAGCGGGAGCGTAGGAACGCGGCAAGGGATGCCCACCCCGCTCCACCCACGGCCGAAGCCGCGAGTGCAAGCACCACGACAATCGCCGCCGGCAAACCGCCGAGCGTAAGCGCCACCGCCGCGCCAGCCGCCGCCCCCGCCAGCAGCTGGCCTTCCGCGCCGATGTTCAGGACGCCGGCGCGAAAGGCAATCGCCACGGCGACCCCGGTGAGCATCAGCGGAATGGCGCGCACCAGCGTCGCGGAAGTGAACGCGTACCACGACCCCAACGACCCACGCCAGAGTGCCGCCAGACCACTACTGACGGAATACCCGCCCACGAAGAGGAGAAGCACGGTAGTGCCGACGATCGCGAGCAACACCAGGATTGCCCGCGCGAGCTCCCAGGCGACCGAATCGCGCCGAAGGGCTGGTGCTTGCATCCCGCTTCTCATGCGGCGCCGACCATCGCCTGTCCGATCCGTTCCCGGTCGAGCGGTAGTTCGCGCACGGCACGCTCGAACACCACGAACACACGGGTCGCGAGAAGGAGTACCTCGTCGATGTCACTCGAGTAGAGCACGATGGCCGCACCATCGAGCGCGGCGCTGCGGAGGCGTGCGTGCACCTCGGCGGTTGCTCTCACGTCGAGCCCGCGAGTGGGATTCTCCACGACGAGCGCCCGCTCTGAATTGGAATCGAGTTCCAACTCGCGGGCGAGGACGAGCTTTTGTTGGTTGCCACCCGAGAGCGTTCGGATCGGGACGTGCGCGCTTTCGGCACGCACGTCGTACTCCAGCATGAGCCGTTCGGTCTGCGCACCGACCGCATCCCAGTCCATCATCCCTCGGCGAGCGCCGGCACCGCGAAGCGCCACGTTCTCGGAGAGACTTCGATTGAGCAGCACCGCGTCATGGTGGCGATCCTCCGGCACGAACCCGACTGCCGATGGGTGTGCGAGCACACCCGACGCGGGCGCGAGTCGGCCGGCGAGCGCACGAAGCAGTTCGCGTTGTCCGCTACCCTCGACGGCGGCAATGCCGACGATCTCGCCGGCGTTGATCTCGAATGTCGCATCGCGCACGCGCACGATGCCATCCGCATCGGAGAGTGTGAGTCTGTCGGCACGGAACACCGCTTCGCTCGCCGCACGAGGCCGGGAGTCTCCGGCGGACGATTTCGCTCTCGTTCCGTTCAACTCCTCGCCGATCATCGCGGAGGTCAGCGTGTCGGGTGTCACGTCGTCACGCCTGGCCGCGAGGACGGTGCGACCGCGGCGCAGCACGGTGACGTCGTCCGCGACGCTGAGCGCCTCGCGCAGCTTGTGCGTGATCAGGACCGCCGCGTTTCCAGCATCTGCATAGGCGCGCACCCAGCGTAAGAGCTCGGCGCTCTCGGCGGGTGCGAGGACAGCGGTCGGCTCGTCGAGGATGAGAATGCGTGCTGCCTGGACGAGCGCTTTGGCAATCTCGACGCGCTGTTGAGCCCCAACCGAGAGCGTCTCCACTCGCGCGTTCGGATTCAACGCAAAGCCTGTCGAGGTCGAAAGCTCGTCGACACGCCTCGCCACGGCGGCCAGGTCGAGTCGCCCATGACCGCCGAGCGCGATATTTTCGGCGACGGTCATCGTCGGCACGAGCGTGAAGTGCTGGTGCACCATCCCAATGCCGTGTGCGATCGCGACGGCCGCGCTCGTGACCCGGACGCGATCATTCCAGACGAACTGCGCACCGGCATCCGCGCGTTCGAGACCGTACGCGATCCGCATCAGCGTCGATTTTCCGGCGCCGTTCTCACCGAGCAATGCGTGGACAGTGCCGGGTCGAACCTCCAGCGTCGCGGCGCTGAGTGCTTGAACGTTGCCATAGCGCTTGTCGATTCCGCGGAGCGCCAGGGCGACCGGAGCGTCGTGCGAGTGCGGCAACGTCATCGGGCCATCAGAGGCCCGTCGGAGCGGCGATGAAGCTCCATGGAATGCCGAACGTTCGCTCGATCTCCGCGCCCAATGCGCGCACACCGAAGGTTTCGGAAGCGTAGTGCCCGACGTACAGCACGGCGATCCCGTATTCCTCCGCCTCGATGGCGGTGTGATGGGGGCCCTCCCCCACGATGAGCGTATCGACCTGGGCCGCTTTCGCTTCACGTAGCGTGTCGCTCGACGCGCCGGCGCCGGTGCAGATGGCCCAACGCGTCGTTCTCCGTTCGGGAGTCACGCCCACCGTTATGAGCTGTCCGCCTTCTCGACGAGAGATCTGCTCGCATCGCTGCGCGAGGACACTGGTCATCAGATCACAGGTCCCCTTCACACCGACATCGATCGACTCGAATCGCGCGAACCCCGATTCGGGAGCGAGACCGAGCTCGCGGGCGAGCAGCACGTTATTGCCAACGGTGGGGTGGAGGTCGAGCGGAAGATGCGAGGCGTACACCGCGACGTCGTGCGCAATCAATCGGCGCACGCGCTCGTATACGTGCCCCCGAACGGGTTGAACGCCCGCCCAGAAGAGTCCATGGTGAACGATCAGCAGGTTGGCTCCCCGCTCGATCGCCCCTTCGATCGTGCGAGATGATGCATCGACGGCGACGGCGCACCGCGTGACAGGTCCGACATGCTCGACCTGGATGCCGTTCATGGCACCGCGGTAGTCCGGTATCTCACTCGTGCGCAGCAGATCATCGAGGTACGCCGCTACGTCGCCGAGCGTGCTGTGTATGGCGGCGGTCATCGCGCGTCAGGGCTGCGCAGCACGAGGATCGAAGCGGCCAGCGGCGAGCTCCTTTCGCACCGAATCCACGACGCGCATCGCAGCGGGTGGGATGTGTGACTGGAATGCCGGGTTGATCACCAGAGTCACGACGTCGCTCTCGGATCCGAGCCTGATGAGCCGTGGCTTGAACGTCTTCGATTTGACTTCGCGCGCCACGGTCAGGAAGGCGTGTGGCAGATTGATCACCACACTCGCGATGGTGATGTCGGGGGCGACGGCATTCTGATCGGAGTTGGATCCGACGACGAGGGCCTTCTTCGTCTCGCGCGCTGCCTGGAAGACTCCAAGTCCCGCGGCATCCGCATTCTGGAAGATGACATCAGCGCCGCGCCCAATCTGGGCAAGCGCCTGCTCGCGGCCGGCGCTGACATCATCCCAATTGCCGAGATACGAGGTGAGCACCGTAGTCTTTGGATTCGCCGCCTTCGCACCGCGCGCAAAGGCAGTGAAACTTTCCTTGACGGGTGGGAGCTCCGTCCCTCCGATGACGCCGATGACATTCGTCTTCGTCATTGCGCCGGCGAGAAGGCCAGCCAGGTAGGACGCGTCCGCAAAGCCGAATTCGATCCCGGCCACATTCGCGCCGACGCTCGATCCGGATGTCACCACGTAGGTCGTTCGCGGATAGTCCGGCGCGACGCGCAGCGCTGCGTCCTGGAATTCGAAGCCATGACCGAACACGAGGTCATAGTTCTGGGCCCCATACTGCCGGAACTGCTCCTCGAACTCGGCGGGGGTCTTGGTCTGAATGTGGCTCACGGTTGCGCCGAGGCTGTCCCGTACGCGGAGCAGGCCCTGGTACGCGCCCCCATTCCACGATTGATCGCTGATCGGTCCCGGGGTCAAAAGCGCCACGCGAAAAGGACCGTTGGCGGCGTTCGCGTTTCCAGCGGAGGAAGCTTTGCCCTGCGCGTCCTCGCGTCCCGAATTGCAGGCCGTGGCCAGGCAGAGAACCGCGCACCTGAGTAGCAACGCTGCGCGGCTCGTGTGGAAAGCTGTGGAAAATCTCTGTTTACGGTGCACTAGCATCTAGTTAAGTGCCTTGGCAACAGCGCCTTACGCGATGTTGACAACTCTTGGGATTTCAGGGACCGGACGGCTGCCGTGTCAGTCGAAGTCGCTTCGAGCGGGCCCAACGATCGCGTCGAGAAGGCGCTCCAGATCATCGGCGCTGTAGAAGGTGATCCGGACGACCCCCCGTTCGTTACCGAGCATCTGCACTTGGACATCGGTCTGGAGTCGCTTTCGAATCTGGTCCTCCACGCGCTTTAGTGCCGGTGTAGTGGCGCGATTCTGCGTCGAATCCTGGCCTCTATCGCTGGTTCGATCCGGCACTTTCCGCTCAACCGGAGTTGGATTCGTGATGTCGCGCGCACGGGCCTCGGCCTCGCGGACCGAGAGCTGATGGGCGACGATCTCGTTCGCCAGGTCGAGCTGGCGGCGCTCGTCCTTGATCGGAAGTAGCGCTCGAGCGTGCCCCGCCGTGATGTGCCGAGCTTCGACAAGCTGACGAATGGCGGTGGGCAAGCTGAGCACGCGAATCAGATTCGTGATGCTCGTTCTGTCCTTCCCGACGGCCTCAGCCACCTGCAGCTGAGTCAAGCCGAATTCATCGATCAGACGCTGGTACCCTTCAGCTTCCTCGAGAGGATTGAGATCGGCGCGCTGGAGGTTCTCGACGAGGGCGAGCGTCAACATCGCCCGATCATCAAAGTCCCGCACGACAGCGGGAATATCGGTCCATCCGAGCCTGGTCACCGCTCTGAGCCTTCGCTCGCCAGCTACGAGCTCCAGCTTCCCGTTTCCTATCTCACGCACAACGATCGGCTGTAATAGCCCGTTCGCGCGGATCGACGACTCAAGCTCGACAAGCTCGGGCTCGGTGAAAGTGCGACGGGGTTGAAAGCGGTTCGCGATGATATCCGTGAGACGAATCCGTTTCAGGTTCGGTCCCTCGGACCCAGCTTCAGCGGACGGAGCGGCGGATGGCTCCCGTTGCTGCCGAGCCGTCGAGATCAGCGCTTCGAGGCCCCGTCCAAGCCTTCTGGGTTGATCTGCGCTCATGCGCTCGCCTCGGATATGGAGGGAGATGTTGGTATGATGTCGCTATGGAGTTCCTTAGATGACGCTAATTCTCGGCGCATTAGCTCATCAGCGACGGCGAAATACGCCTGCGCCCCGACGCTCTGCACATCGTAGAGCACGATGGGTTTCCCGAAACTCGGCGCTTCAGCGAGCCGAACATTCCGCGGGACGACCGTATCGAAGACCTGATTGCCGAAATATTCGCGTGCCTCGGTGGCAACCTGGCGCGAGAGGTTGAGCCGAGCATCGAACATTGTGAGAAGCACGCCTGCGATGCCGAGCGACGGATTCACGCTGTGCTGAATCAGGTGGACCGTATTCAGCAGCTGGCTCAAACCTTCGAGGGCGTAGTACTCACACTGGAGAGGAATGAGCAGCGCATCCGCAGCGGCCAGCATGTTCAGCGTGATGAGTCCTAACGAAGGCGGGCAGTCGATCAGGATGAAGTCGTAGTCATCGCGAATTTCCGCGATAGCGCTCCGCATGCGTCGCTCACGGTCGGGCGCATCGACGAGCTCGACCTCCGCGCCGGCGAGGTCCGGGGTTGCAGGTACGACGTCCAGGTGCTCGAACTGAACGCCGCGGACTCGAGTTTCCGCGAGGCTCGCGGCTCCGATCAGCACGTCATACGTCGTGCGCTCGAATGTCGTTCTCTCGATTCCTGTTCCGCTTGTGGCATTGCCCTGCGGGTCTCCGTCGATGAGCAACGTCCGGCGCTCAGCAACCGCGAGACTCGCCGCGAGGTTAACGGCAGTCGTGGTCTTCCCGACTCCCCCCTTCTGATTGGCAATGGCAATGACTCGGGGCACTGGCACTCCCGGGGTTCAGCGTCTCTCTCGGGGGCGGGACCGACGTCGGCAACCCGTGCGAGAGTATGCGGATCCTGCCGAAGCTCGAACTCCGGCCAGGTGCGGGAATGTAGTGCACGACGAGCCCCATGCGTCAACCATGATTTTTTCGGATGGGCGCTAATGTGCCACGTGGCACTCCCTCGCACGCGGGACCCATGTAAGCGAGCTCTACAAAAGAGAATTTGAGGAGTGCCACGTGGCACATAAATAGAAGAGCCCGCCGTTGAGCGGGCCCTTCTCGACGGAGGCGATCTCAGGACCTTGATCAGCTCTTCGGCACGAAGGCCCAGCGCGCGGTGACGAAGACGGTTACCGTTTGCTGCCCGGGGTTGATAGGAGTC
>Ga0070668_100001109_pt1 | contig 18979 bp, 19 predicted proteins | sample KBSS43metaG_FD_64661 | JGI IMG/M metagenome (GOLD analysis project Ga0070668, IMG submission 64661) | Switchgrass rhizosphere microbial communities from Kellogg Biological Station, Michigan, USA - KBS S4-3 metaG | ecosystem: Host-associated > Plants > Roots > Rhizosphere > Soil ... | reverse complement strand
AGTGGCGCACGGTGGACCCGATCGGCCTGGTCACCGTCCGCGACCAGGGCTACTTGCTGGCCACGAGGTCCGGCGCAGATCGCACCTACCGGCTGTCACGGGTGTCGGCGGCCGAGGAACTCCCCGAACCCGCAGAGCGACCGGACCGGGTCGACCTTGACCGGGCCTGGCAGGAACGTAGCACGCAGTTTCGGACCGGCGGCGACCAAGTCACCGTGCGAGTACGGGTGAACCCGACGCGGCGAGAGGACTTGGTGAGCACCGCACTCGCCGTCGTCGCCGAACGAACGGAGCCGGACGGCTGGCTGCGACTAGAGGTGACGTTCCAAGATTCGAGCCACGCCGAATGGGCCCTCTGGCAGCTCGCTACGAACGCGGAAGCCCTTGCGCCGCAGTGGTTGCGAACCTCTTTGCACAACCGCGCCGATGCGATCGCCACCCGTTATGGACAAGCATCGGCTCCCGACACCTAAAGAGCGCTCATCACTCGCTCTTGGGCAGGCGTGCACCGTGTGCCCGCGGGTTCGTCGCGGGGCGTGAGAGTCGGACTCCACTTCTCGACGGTTTGCACCGCCCAGTACACGCCGAACTCGATGATGAGCACCATCTCGACGACCAGCACGATGTGGTTGAAGTTGTCCAGCGCGAAGTGCACCACGACGGCGGCGATCAACGTCACCACCATGGTGATCGCGATGCATTGGTAGATGCGGTGATACAGCGGGGGATTGGCGCTCAGGACGGCCTTGTCGGCCATGAAGGCGGTGAGGAACACCGTCGCGATGATCGCCAAGAACATGACGACGGCGGCGATGCCGTGGGCGTGGGACACGAACCAGTCGCGCGCAAAGATCAGCAGAGCCAGCCCGGCGGCGAGGATGGCCCTCTGCACCCACACGACGATGCTCGCGATCGGCCCTAGGTCGGGCGTCGTTCCGGTGCTCCGATACATGAACCAGGACACTGCTCGCGCCACCAGCAGTGCGATGACCAGCGCCCACACGTTCGAGAGGACATTGACGTTGGATACGTCCACGGACACCGCCGTCTCCGGCCGCGAGGTCGGCACGAAGGCGACGACGAACGCGAGGATGCCTGCGAGGTTGAGCAGAACGTCCTCGGTCGGCTTCAGCCCCTTGTAGACGATGAGCAGGGTACCCATCGCGCAGATGCTTCCGATGAAGACCGCATGTGCTCCGGTGAAGTAGTACGCGCTGATCGACCCCAGCCAGTCCGAGGCGCGAGCTCGCTCGATGATGAGGGCCGCCCCGAGCATGACGAGCATGACCGGGATGCCGCCGCGCAGGTATCGGTAGGTGTCCAACGAAGTGTCGCGGTCCATGGCGCCATTGCCCCCCGGTGTCGAAGCCGAGTCCATTGTGCGCGCGGGCGTTGGCCCCGCGTGGGCAATCGGGGAGTTGGTTAGGCGGCCAGCGGGACCAGCGCCCGGCGGAACCGAGACGCGACGAGCCGCACCACGCCGGGATGGATACCGAGCGGCTCGCTGACCACGTCGGCCCCCGAAGAACGCAACCGATCTTGAAACAGCCCGTCGGCCAACAGGTATGAGGCGACGGCCACACGGCGCGCGCCACGTGCGCGCAATCCGGCGACCACGTCGGCGACGTTCTGCTCACCCGTGGCGGCATAGGCGAGTTCGGCGCGTCGCCCGATGGCCGCCGACACCAAGGCCGCGGTGATGCGCAGGTCTCGCTGCGCATTCGGATCAGACGTGCCCGCCGCTGTGAGTACCACGGAATCGTAAGGTCGCCAACCTGATTCGACGAGTCGCTCGGACACGATGCGGGCGATCGCGGGCGACGGGCCAAGCGCCTCGGTCACCACCGCGTTGCGATGTCCGCTGGCCGCGACGTGGGCGGGTAGGTCGGTGCGGACGTGGTAGCCGCTGGACAGGAACGCCGGAACCAGCACTGCAGGCGCGTCATCGGGCAGCGTGGCGAGCACGTCGCTTGGCGTCGGGCCGAGCACGTCGACGAACGCCGTGCGGACCCGGGTGCCGAGCACGCCGCTGACACGATCGGCGAGCTCACCGATCATCTCGACGCCGTGAGCCTTGCGGGTGCCGTGTGCGACCAGTATGGGATTCACGCGACGCCAACTGGGAACGACTCGTCGATCGCCAGCCGGTATCCGCGCTTCACCACGGTCGACACGATCTGCTTGTCGCCCAACGCCGTTCGCAGCCGCAGCACGGCGGTCTCGACCGCGTGGGTGTCCGTGCCACCGCCTGGTAGCGCGTTCAGCAGGTCGCCGCGCGACACGACGGTGCCGGGTCGCAGGGCCAGCGCGCGGATCGTCGCCATGCCCGCCGGCGAGAGTTCCTTGACCACTCCGTCCACCATGACGCAGGTGCCGCGGATCTCGAGCACGTGGCCGGCCACCTTGACGGTGCGCGCCTGCAGCATCGGCAGCTCGTCGGTGATGTGGCGAGCCAGCGCACCGAGCCGCATCCGCTCGGGCGCCGACGTCGGCACACCGAGCCGCACCAGCGGCCGCGCCGTCACCGGGCCAACGCACATCGCGTGGACGTCCGTGCGCAACGCCGACAGCACGCGGTCCTCGACGCCAAGCTCCACGGCCCGCATGAGCATCGCGGCTACCGCAGGGGCGGAGGTGAAGCTGACCGCGTCGAACTTGTGCTCGGCGATCCCCGCGACGAGTTGATCGAACGCGCCGTCCCGCGGCACGGGATGCCAGCGGTACACGTGGATCGGAACGACCTCGGCACCCGCCGCCCGCAACTCGTCGAGGAATTCCGGGAACGGGTCCCATTCCGCTGTCGCGCCGTGCAACTGCACCGCGATGCGAAGCCCGGCGATGCCGCCCTCACGGAGGTAGTGCACCACTTCACGGGACGACTCGGACTCGGGCGACCATTCCTCGGGCAGCCCGGCCGCGCGCAACGCGCCGGTGGCCTTGGGTCCGCGCGAGACGATGCGCGCCTTGCCGAGCGCCTCGGTGAGCTCGTGGGCCACGCCCCAGCCGTCGGCGGCGGCGATCCAGCCGCGCAACCCGATGCCCGTCGTCGCGACCACCACGTCCGGCGGCGTCGCGATCAGTGCGTCGGTATGTGTCCGCAGTTCGTCGTCGTCGGGTAGCGGCACCATCTGAATGGCTGCGGCGCTGGTCACGGTGGCGCCGCGCCGGCGCAGCAGAGCGCTGAGTTCGTCGGCACGTCGTGCGGAGGTCACCGCAACTCGGAAGCCGGTCAGCGGTGCCCAATCGGGCTCACTCATGACCTCTAGTAGAGGCACTCCATGTTTCCGAGCCGTTTCGTGGTCATTGCTCCGGGGTGTCGTCACAGCCGCAGGGTGACCCGTCCGTCAACTTCCCCTCACCGCCGCAAAGTGGGCTTGTGAGGTCTGTTTGCGCCGCTCACCACGGGTCGCCGGAGCGCCAATCGCAGGTGAGTTCGGCGGCGACGTCGACCTCGACGTTCACGGGCCAGACCAGTACCGAGCCGTCGTCGTCCGGGGTGCGGGTCACCCCTTCGGGCGCCAGCACCGACGTGGGGCCCTGCCAGGGCAGCCAGCCGCGGGCCACGTACATGGGGCGGCCGGCCTCCGAGGCGCTGAGCGCGCCAAGCTGGTACGCGCCGCGCAGTACCTGTTCGAGCGCGTCCATCACCGCCGTCGCCAACCCCTGGCCGCGCCAGTCCTCCCGGACGGCGACTGCCTCGAGGTAGCCGCAGCGCAGCGCGGCGTCGCGGTGGATCAACCGGCGTTGGACCACCGCGCCGTGCGCGATGAGTGCGCCGTGATGGCAGATCAGCGCGTGCATGCCGCCGAGCGCGTGCTCCCAGTCGGCGTCGGTGAAGTCGACCTCGCTGCCGCCGAAGGCCTCGACGACCATGTCGCGAGCCCCGTCGCGGGTCTCGGCGTCGAGATCCGCGGTGTGAATCAGCCGCGCGGTATGGACCCCGCGAACGCGAATGGCACCGGATGGCGAACCGTCGGTGTGCACACCTCGGTTCTACCAGCACGGGTCCCGTCGTGGGTGATCAGTCGGTGAATGGACGACGCGGCCGCGACCAATGGAAGTGGACGTGCTGGCCGGGGCGGACCTGGGCGATCTTGTCGATGTCGCAGTCGGCGACAACGCCGATCACCGGGTAGCCGCCGGTCACCGGGTGATCAGGTCCAAGGATCACGGGTAAACCGTTGGGCGGCACCTGAATCGCGCCGCGGGTCGCCCCCTCGCTGGGCAGCTGCCGATCGGGCCAGCGGTGCACGAGGCGGGGCCCGGTGAACCTCATGCCGACACGGTCGCTGCGGCTGGTCGCCACCCAGTCGGCGCGCACCAGGACGTCCGGCCTGGTGAACCAGTCGTCGCGCGGTCCGGGCACCACCTTGACCTCGAGCAGGTCGTCGGCGATGGACGCCACCGGCGCCTGGTCCAGCTCTGGGAACTCTGTCGAGTGCGTGCCGACCGGCAGCACGTCACCCGGTTGCAGCGGACGCGGCCCGATCGCCGACATCACGTCGTAGCTCCGCGACCCCAGTACCGGCGCGACGTCGATGCCGCCCCGCACCGCCAGGTAGCTGCGCAGCCCCGAGTGCGGTGCACCCAACGAGATCACCTGCCCGTCGTGCGCGTAGTGAATGCTGTTGGTGCCGAAGGGAACTCCGTTGATCGAAGGGTCGGCGTCGGCGCCCGTCACGGCGATGGCGACGTCGCCTCCGCGGACTCGCGCCGAGAAGCCGCCGAACGTGACCTCGATGGTCGCGTGTTCGTTCGGGTTGGCCACCAGCCTGTTGGCCAGGGTGTGCGAGCGTCGGTCGGCGGCGCCGGATCGGGTGACGCCCATGTGCGCCAGCCCAGGCCTGCCGAGGTCTTCGACGATGGCCAGCGGCCCGGTCTTGAGAATCTCAAGGGTCGCGGTCACTAGACACCCCCAATCGAGCGGAACTGGACCCTGGTGCCGGGGGTCAGCAGGGCGGGTGGATCGCGGTCGACGTCCCACAGCACCGCGTCGGTGCGGCCGATCAGCTGCCAGCCCCCTGGAGACACCCGCGGGTAGACCCCGCTGAACTCACCGGCCAGGCCCACCGCGCCAGCCGGAACGTGGGTGCGCGGTTCCGCGCGACGGGGCACGTGCAGTCGGGGGTCGCCACCGATGAGGTAGCCGAAACCCGGCGCGAATCCCCCGAATCCGACGCGCATGGGGGCAGCGGTGTGGGCCGCGACGACCTCGGCGGGCGACATTCCCGTCAGCCGAGCGACCTCGTCGAGGTCCTCGCCGTCGTACACCACGTCGATCACCACGTCGGCTCGGTCCAGCGGTGCGGTAGGGGCGTCGACGTCGACGCGCAGCTTGGAGACTCGCTGCCTGGTCGGTTCCCGGTAGCGCGCCGACGCCAGCTTCACGAGCACCGTGCGCGAGGCAGGCACGATGTCGAGCACGCCGAGTAGGTCGGCCCGGCGCAGGGCCTCGGCCCACGCCAATACCTCGTCGGTGCTGCCGAACTCGAGCAGCAGCGCCTGGTCTCCGTAGTCAAGGACGCGCTGCAGGGACGTCACGTCCGCCAATTCCGCCGTCACGGTCATGAGCACAAGCTACCCACGGGTAGCAAGATTCACGCTCGGCTTTAACACCTCGCCAGAGGAGCCTTAGCAAAGGCTCAGACCGCCACTTGGTACGTGGGTTCCCGGCGTTTGATCAACGCGATGACGCGGTAGGTGATCGGCAGCATGACCACCTCGACGGCGGTCTTGTAGAACCAGCCGAGCGCCGTGTAGACGGCCAAGTCCTTGAAGCTGGTGATGCCGATCGCACTGGCTGCGATTGTGCAGAACACCAACGTGTCACCGAGTTGGCCTGCGAACGTCGAGCCGACCAGGCGCGCCCACAGGTGCTTCTCCTTGGTGCGCTCCTTGATCTTGACCACCACCCACGCGTTGATGGTCTGCCCGACGATGAAGCCGGCCAGTCCCGCCACGATCAGCTGGGTGTAGGCGTGCACGACGTTCTCGAAGTGCTCCTGATTGGCGTAGAAGTCAGCCGCCGGTAGGTAGATCGTCACCCAGAACGCCAGCGCCGCAAGTGCATTCATCGAGAAGCCGAGGTAGATCGCCCGCCGCGCCGCCTTGAAGCCGTAGACCTCGCTCAGCACGTCGCCGATGACGTAGGTCAGCGGGAAGACGATGAACCCTCCGTCGGTGATGATCGGGCCGAACGCGACGCCCTTGGTCGCGGTGACGTTCGAGATGATCACCAACGCGGTGAAGACGGCGACGAGGATCGGATAATAGGTGGATCCGACCTGGGCGAAGCTGGGCTTGCTGGGTTCGTCGAGGTCGCTCGTCACCCGCTCATCTTGTCAGGCGAGCACCTTGGCCAGCAGCGGCGGCAGCTTGTCGGCCACGACGGGGTAGGACAGCACCGAGGCGAACGCGAGGGCTCCGGCGAGTTCCTTTCCGGTGAGCACGTTGCGGTTGGTCTTCGTGGCCTTCAGCGCGGCGAACGTCGGGTCGGCGAGCAGGGCCGACTGTTCCTCGTCGCTCTCGGTGGTCCAGATCAGCACGTCGGCGCTGTCGAGCACCGTCGTCGCGCGGTCGCGTGGGATCAGTGCCTCGTCGCCGTGCACGTACTGGGCGACGTCCTCGGGGATGCCGAAGCCCAGCTGCGTCAGGAAGTCGGTGCGCCAACCCGATGGGGTGACGACGAGCTGGTCCGAGAAGATCGTGCCGCTGACGAGCAACGCCTTCTTGCCGCTGAACGAGGTGTTGTTCTTGGCCGCGCCCGCGAAGGCATCGTCGACCGCGGTGATCAGCTTGCCCATGTCCTCGTACTTGAACACCGCCTGACCGATGGTGCTGGCCTGGTCCTTCCACGGTTCGAAGAAGGCGTCCCGACCGGACTGCGCGACCGTCGGGGCGATGGCCGACAGCTTGGCGTAGGTGTCGGCGTCCAGGCCCGCGTTGGTGGCGATGACGAGGTCGGGCTTGAGCGCGGCGATCTGGTCGACCTGGATGCCGTCGGCGAGGCTCAGTACGGCTGGTTGAGCCCCGCCCAGTTTGGCTTGCGCCCAGGGCCATACACCGAACGGTTCGTTGCCAAACCAGTCGGTGACCGCGATGGGGACGACGCCGAGCGCGAGCAGGTCGTCCTGCCCGGTGAACCCGGCGCTCACGACGCGCTTGGGCGGAGCGGGAATCTTCGTCTCGCCGAATGCGTGCTTGACGGTCACGGATCCGTCCCCGGCGACGGCCCCGGGCTTCTCGCCGCTACAGCCTGCGGCAACTAGGGCCGTACCGGCGGTCAGTGCGAGAAACCCTCGGCGGGACCACATCGATGACACCCGCCGAGCGTAGCCGCAAGGTTGCTAGTCGTCGTCGGAGAACGCCTCGGCCAGGTCGTCGTAGTCCTTGATCGCCGCGCGGATCTCCTCGCGGGCCCGGCTGACCGACTCGCCGATCCGCTCGCGGGCGGCGTCAGCGGTGGCGCCGAGCTCGCTGCGCTCCCGGCCGAAGGCCTCCCGCACGTCGCCGCCCTGCGCGGCGACCGACGCCAGCGAGAACGCCGCGTTGAGTGCCGACGCGGTGACGGTGCCCTGGGCCCGCACGACGGATTCGGCGACGTCGGCGGCTCCGACTACGACGGCATTGGGCAGCGTGGCCTGGGTGCTGACGTATCCGCCGACGGCGGTGCGGACCCGGCCGCCGACGTCCGTCACCACGCCGCGCACCGAGGTGCCGGTGTTGGCCAGGGCGGTGGGTAGCGTTGCACCGCCGCGGATCTCGTCGACGACGGTCGCAGGCGCGTGGGCGACGGCAACGGAGACGTCGGTGGCGGCGTCGACCAGCTGAGCGCTGAGCCCCTGGCCGGCCTCGAGCTGGCGATGCAGCACCTGGCGGATGACCAGGCTGCGCTTGGGCTCGAGCTCGACGAACTGTGAGTCGTCGACGTGGATGACCTCGGCGGTCACCTCGACGGGCTCCTCACGGATGAGTTCAGAGGTTTCCCCATCGGCTTCGATGGTGGTATCGGAATCTGGCATGGCGGTCCTTCCGGTCGCGTGCAGGACGGCCGCCATTGGACAGGAGGCGGTCGACTCGGAGCCGTCACCAAGGTGACGAGCAGGGTCATAGCAGTGAAAGTTCCGGCGGGTATCGGGGCCGTCGCAGGTCAGGGGCGTCAGCGACGACACCGGTCACGGCCGCTATAGCCTCGAGACCGTGACGGGCCCCGATGAATTCCACGTCCACGTCGACGACCGCAGCCAGTTTCGGCGCGTCACGCTGACCGACGGAACGGTGGCGGCGCGGTTCGTTCCCGAGGCGGGGATGGTCGGCGCGTCGCTCACCGACGCCGGGGTTGAATTGTTGGGGCTGGGCAAGGGCCTCGACGAGTACGTCGCGAACGGCGTGCTGTTCGGCCTGCCGGTAATGCATCCGTGGGCGAATCGCCTTGGCGGGTACGGATATTCGACGCAGAGCCGCACCGTCACCCTCACGGCCGGGCAGCCGGGGCTCTGGACCGACGGTCAGGGGCTCGTCATCCATGGCCTGCTCGCTGCCCATCGCGGTTGGCGCATCGAGTCGCTGAGCTCCAACGAGCTGACCGCCGTACTCGACTTCGGTGCGCACCCCGAACTGATCGCCGGGTTTCCGTATCCGCACGAACTGGCGCTGCGCGTCACGCTGCGCGACCGCACGCTGACGATCGCGACGACGGTGACCGCGACGTCGGACGTTCCGGTTCCGTTGTGCTTCGGATTCCATCCGTACCTGACGATTCCCGACGTACCACGCGAACAGTGGGTCGTCGAGACGCCGCCGATGCGCCACCTCGAGTTGGACGCACAGTTGCTACCGACCGGCGGTGCGACGAATCAGCCAGCACGGAGCGCGGTGTTGGGCGACACGGTGTTCGACGACGGCTACGACCAGGTCGCCGACGGTGCGGTGTTTGCGGTGTCGGGCGGCGGCCGTCGTGTCGAGGTGCGGTTCGAGACGGGCTATCCCGCTGCGCAGGTGTATGCGCCCATCGACCAGGACGTCATCTGCTTCGAACCGATGGCCGCCCCGACGGATGCGTTGCGCCGGGGCGGCTATCGGTGCGCGATGCCCAACGAGCCGGCCGAGGCGCGCTTCTCGATCCGCGTCTAGCCCGAGTGTCACCCGTCGGCGCGGATGAATCCCTTGTTGCGCATGAGGAAGTCGGCGAGGAAGCCCTCGTGGGGGATGTGCGGCGCGGCGTGGTGGGTCACCTGGCGGCCGACGTAGACGTTGACCACGGTGGGGTCGGCGACGGCCGCGTCGATCAGGTCGTCGTCGTTGGTGATCACGTTGAGCACCAACGAGTTTCGCAGCGGAGCGAACCCGTCGTCTCGCGACCACGGGGCCACCCACACACAGGGGAACGGCAGCTCGACGTTGATGACGTCGACGTCGGGCCGGCTCAGCACGTGAACGGCGGGGCGAAGCACGGCGTTGCCGTCTCCGCGGTCGTCGACCACCTGGTCGGCACCCAGTATGGGTTTGGTGCCGGCGGCCTTGCGGGCCAGGTGCGCGGCCAGCGCGCGGGCGGTGGCGATCGGCGCGGTGGGTAGCGCTTCGGCGTCGAGCGCGGCCAGTCGCTTGGCGATCGCGTGGGCGAGTGGGGTGGCGTCGCCCTCCACCAACACGGCCGTGGCGTTGACACACGCCATGCCGCCGAGGTTCGAGATCGAATCGACGATCTCGTCGAGGTAGTCCCGCCAGTCGTGTTCTGTGGTGATCAGGATCTTGGTCCGGCCGGGACCGTTCACCAGCACAGACGGATCTGCGGCGTACCGGTCGGCGACGTCCTGGCCGCCGTACACCATCGACAGGTCGGCCGCGGCGACGAGTTCGTCGGCGCCTGCGTAGTCCGTCGGTAGGTAGAGCGCGTCCTCGTCGCGAAAACCCGCTTGGCGCAGGGCCAGTACGAGCCGGTGTGCGGTCAGCGGCTCGCGGCGCGACGGCCGCACCGCCACCCGGTAGCCCAACGCGAGGGCCTGCGGCCACAGCCCGTGCACACCCGGCGCGTTCCCTGGCGCGTGCACCGCGAGCACGTCACCCCTTCGCGTCCACACCGCGCCGCCGCCGGGACGGCACGTGCGCCAGTCGGTCGTCGCCCCGGTCGGTCGGGCGGGTCCGACGGCGTCGGCCGCGGTGGCCAGCGAGTGGGCGACGACGTCGACTCCGGCGCGGGCCACGCTCATCGGCAGCCCCGAGATGCGTTGGGTGAGTGTGACGTACGAGTCGAAGTCCAGGCCGGCGATGCGCTGGGTGCGAAACAGTGTCGCGGCGCGGTCGAGTGCCTCCATGCGCGCGTCCAGTCCGAGTGGCTGGACCTTGCGCGCCGCGGCGATCGACCGGATGACGAACAACCGCGGAACCATGCTGAGCTCAGCGACGGGGACGCCGGCGGTGTCGCAGATGAGTTCGGTTTTGCGCGTGCGGTATTCGCCGTTCGGGCCAAGTGCGTCGATGGCGACCAGCTCGCCGGCCACGGCTAGTACACGCCCTCGATCACGGGCTCGCCTCCGAACACCGCGACGGGCGCCACCTCGGCGACCGAGTCGCCGACGCTGCCCGCGGGGCCAGGAACGCGGATCGCGGTGTCGCGTTCGAGGTTGTTCGGGATGAACATGCCCTTGCTGACGTGATTCATCACGACCTGGCCGCGCTGTCCGTACGGCACCTGCTCGCCGGTCTCGGGGTCGACGACCCAGAACACGACGTATGGGCTCCTCGGGTCGAACACCGCCGTGCCGTCGTCGACGATTCGGGTGGCCGCCTGCGACAGGATCATCGTGCTGCCGAACACCGTCGCAAGCGCCGCCCCCGGAAAGACGTCGCGCAGCACGTCGAACGTGTCCAGGTCCACGTGCGCGCCGCTGAGCAGGACATAGCGGATCTTGTCGTTGATGAGGTCGACCAGGGTGTCGTCACGGGCGAGGGCTTCCAGCAGGGGTGGGGTGGCGTGCAGGTTCGCCACCGATTGCGTTTCGAGCACGAACCGGGCCTGTTCGACGACGTGGTCGACGTACGCCGCGACCTCCGCCGTCGCGTTCCTCGCGGCCAGCTTCTTCACCCACCGGGGATCGAGGTCGATCGGGTGGAAGGTCGACCCGAGCCGTTCGGCGACCTCCCGGTCGAAGTGGCCCACTCCGTGTGGCCCGCTCGGCATCAGGCAGAGCAGTCCCTCGCCGGGGACGAACCCGCCACCGGAGAAGTCCTCGACCTGCCAGCGGGTGACCTGTTCGATCCAGTCGGGCAGTTGCGCGGTGCGCTTCGGCGCTCCCGTCGTGCCGCCGGATTCGTAGATGCGCGGGACGGGTAACGGGGAGCCGTAGCCGCGGGGGATGAGGTCTTCGACTGGGACGCTGCGCAATTCGTCGACGAGGTTCGGGAACCTGCGTAGGTCCGCGAACGTTCGCACGTCGGTGCACGGGTCGAAGTCCAAGTCCTTGGCTGCGCGCAACCAGAACGGCGAACCGGTGTCGGCGCCGAAATGCCATGCGACGGCGGCGCATAGGTAGGCCTCCACGTCGTCGGGAGGCGTGTCGCACGGAACGTCCAGGATCGAGAAGTCCACACCGCCATCCTGACTCAGGCCGTCTCGTGCGGGCCGCGGGCACACCTGAACATTGGGCGTCTGACGTGCAAACGTCACGTGCGACGAGTGCGGCGATAAACTGCGCGCATCGCAACCAAGCGCAGGCCCAACGCCGAGGAGCGTCGGCGACAGTTGTGCGATGCCGCCATCGAGGTGCTCGCCGACGACGGCGGCAGGGGACTGACCCATCGCAAGGTCGAGCAGCGGGCGGGACTTTCGGACGGCTTCTACCACGACTGCGACGAGCAGACCGCGCGCTGGGCGTATGAGCGGTTGGGGCCGGAACGGTTCGGCGAGACGACGGTGGCGCCGGTGTCGGTGCCGAACTTCTGGTCGGCCGACCTGCCGCGCAGCTTCATCCGGTGTCTGCAGGACCGCGCGATGCCGCGCTGGCTGGCAGACACCGTGGCGCAACGGCTGGGTGTGGAACAGCTGACCATCGACACGTCGCACTCGCCGTTCCTCAGCCGTCCGCGAGAACTGGCCGAACTCCTCGTCCATGCCACGACCACCCGGCCGGTCGGACCGCTCATCCCGAACTGAGCACGGCGAGCCGACGGTCAGGACACGGTCAGCGAGACGCCCAGCGCGATCATCGTCACGGCGATGAACGCATCGAGGATGCGCCACGTGCGTGGCGTCGCGAAGAATTTAGCGAGCCTGCGGGCGCCGAGTCCGAGGCCGGTGAACCACGTGGCGCTGGCGGCGACCGCGCCCAGGCCGAAAAGCCAACGCCCGTCGCCATGTTCGTTGGCGAGCGCGCCGAGCAGCACCACCGTGTCGAGGTATACGTGTGGATTGAGGAAGGTCAGCGCCGCGCACGTGACGAGCACCGCGCCGAGGCGGGCGGGCGCCGCGTCCGACGGCGTCAGCGCCGACGGTCGCCAGGCCCGTTTCGCCGCGAGCGCGCCGTAGCCGACCAGGAATGCCGCGCCGCCGAACTTCGCGACGTTGAGCGCGCCGGGGTGCGCGCTGACCAGTGCTCCGACGCCCGCGATGCCGGCCGCGATGAGCACGACGTCGGAGATGGTGCACATGGCCACCACGGGTAGTACGTGCTCGCGACGGATGCCCTGGCGCAGGACGAAGGCATTCTGGGCGCCGATGGCGGCGATCAGCGCGAACGACGCGAGGAATCCGACGAGCAGGGGCGAGTTCATGGCTTCGACGGTAGGGGCGGAGCGGTGATTCAGTACAGCTAATCATTCTTCAGTATGATTAGAAGTTGTTATCTCGGACGCACCGGCTTGAACGATGGCAAGTCCATTCAAGCGGCCCCTTGTTTCCCGCACCGAGGGCTAAACCTGGCCCGCGCCGCCGCTTGCTACGTAATTGACCAGAACTCGAGCAGCACCCGCAAGGCCGAAACGAGCGGCAGAGGCTGATCCAGCATGGGATGGTGCCCGGCCTCGGCTAGATCGATGAACGGACCCCGGAGTTGGAGAATGGATCGGATCTGCTCTGCCATCGCGGGCGGAACTAGGCCTGCTTCGCAGCGCAGATACCCTATCCGGCAAGGCATCTGAGCCATCATGTCTTCGAGCAGTTCCTGCTCCGTTGGCGACTCGGGATCAAGATTCTCCCCGAAGATCGCGGGATCGAACTTCCAAACCCAACCTGCGGAGGTCTTGCGAACGGACTCGAGCGCGATGTGGCGGGCGACATACGGAAGCGTCACGGACTGTGTTGGTACTGCCCTGAACCGGGCGATGATCTCGTCCCTAGTGCGATATCCGGTGGCCCGGTGTGTTCGGCGACTTAGCCGCTCCTCCTCCGGAGCGCGCTGACGCAGCGGTGAGTCGACGACTACGATGCTGTCGATCTGCTTGCCGTAGCTCCTCGCCGCGGTCGCGGTCACCCAGCCACCCAGGCTGTGACCCACGATCGTCGGCCGCCCATCCGCGCCGGCAGCCGTTGAGACTGCCAGTACTTCCCGTGCCCACATATCCATGTCGTATGCCGCCCGATAACCACTGTCACCATGCCCAGAGAGATCGGGCGCGATGACGCAATGCGTGCGCGACAGAAAGGGCGCGATGTGATCCCACCACCCTGAGTGTGCGGCGCCACCATGAACGAGTACCAACGGAGGGCGGTCCGGTTTGCCCCAGGCGCGCCAATGGATACGGCAACCCTCAACCTCGGCATCGAAATGTTCGGGTGACTGCGCAAGCGCGGCCGTAAACCACGATGGTTGGCTCTCAATCTCCGTTCGCCGGGTACGGCTTAACATGCGTCTCCCTCCAGGCTGCGGAAACCATAGCCCGTCGCTGAATCGACGGAGCCAGTGCCCAATCCGCAGACTGACCTTAGGGCAAAACCGTCCTTGCCGACGGGCACAGCACGGGTCGAGTAGAAAGGTCCCCTCTCGGCGAATTGCGTTGGTTCACATAACCGTTGGGGAAGGGGTACTTGCCAAGAACTTCCGACAAGATGCCGGGCTACAACGCAGTCCTCGGTTTGGCTCTTCGGGCGCTCTTCAGTCCAGGGTGACGTTGCTCGTATCTGGAGAAGACACGCTCGGAAGAGGGCTCGGCAAGGGCACCCTGCGGGCACGTCCAACCGGAAGACTGGGCTCTGGAGTCCTCAGTCCTCAATTGAACCGCGACGAATGCGAGGTTTGCGTAGTCCTCCATACCCATGGTGTTCCTTTGGTCGTGAATTGGATTCGAAGGGCCGAGTGAAACCTGGGTGGCACAGTGGTGTTCGTGTCGCGACTACGGAGTCGCGCGGCCCACTGCGAGTGGATGGACGATCGTCGGCATTCCCCGCCACACGGCATCGTCGGCCTCGACGGTGAAGCCGCAGGCGCGCATCAGCTCGAGGGTCCGGCGGTTGCACACGCACCCACCTGCGAAGCCGCGCCACGGCCGGAGGAACTTGTCCTGGCACGCTGCGAGGAACTTCGAGCTCGCGCGGACGTGTTCGATGAACAGCAACTGCCCGTCCGGGCGGAGTACGCGTGCGATCTCACGAAGCGCGCTTTCTGGGGCATCGACAGTGCACAGGACGAGCGTCGAAACGACGGTGTCCACGGACGCATCGGCGAAGGGCAAGCGCTCCGCGGGCGCGTCATGAATGCTTGCAGCGCGGCCAAGCCGATCAAGGCGCCGAGCGAGTTTCCGGCGCATGCCGGGTTCGGGCTCGGTGAGCACGAGTTCGTCGACCGCGTCGGGGTAGTACGCGACGTTCAGCCCGGTGCCCGCGCCGATTTCGACGACGCGCCCACGGGCTTCGGCGACCAACGCGCGCCGCCGGCGCCGCATGCCTGCGCGCTCACCCAGCCAGACGAACGGGTCGTACAGCACTGCCATGATCCGCAACCAGGCGGCATACGTCGATTTCGCGTGCGGTTCGGCGCGTGATTCATCGCGGGCGAGCTCGGTCATGAGGGCGAATCTACGAGTGAACGGATCGAGCGCGCATCGCTCAATCCGGCCATCTTCGACCGATGGCCGGTTCCGGCTAGCTCACAGCAGTCCGAGCCGCGCGGCCTCGGCAACGGCGGCGGTCCGAGACGGGCTACCGAGCTTGCGGCGGATGTTCGCGACGTGGCGGTGAACGGTATGCGGGCTCAGCTGGAGGTGCGTTGCGATGTCGCGATCGCCGAGCCCGCGTGCCACGCAGCCGAGGATCTCCCGTTCGCGATGTGACAGCACGACTGGTCCAGGCTCGACCGCATCGTGTGGAGGCGGCTGCTGGGGCGCCAGTGCTTGGCGGCACGCGCGGACGACGGAATCGACGTCACCGTGCCACGGGAAGTGCGAGGTACCTTGCAGCGGAATGAATGTCGCGCCAGGGATCGCGGCGGCGACCTCACGCCCGAGCTGGTACGGCACCGCACGGTCGTCGCGACGGTGCACCACCGTCGCCGGCTGGCGGATGAGTGGAAGGCAGGTGCGGACGTCGAGGCGATAGACGAGCCGCAACAACGCCGCCGCGGTCTCCGCGGTGGCCGATTCGCGTTGCAATCGGGCGAATCGTTCGTGCTCTACCGCGTCGGCGCCACTGAGGAAGATGTCACCGAGCAAGCGCGAGCCGAGTCCCCAATGGGCCTGCACTGCCGCAACGATCGCGTCCGCCACGCCCGGCGGTGTCAGCGCGTCGCCCCGGGGGTACGAGCCGTACAGCACCAGGCGCTCGACGCGCTCCGGGAACGCCGCGGCAAATGCGATCGCGGTGCAGCTGCCAGACGACCCACCGATCAGTGACACGCGATCGAGCTCGAGCTCATCGAGCAGCGCGCGCAGCGTCGCAACCTCACCGTCGAGCGTCAGATCGGAATCGAGCACGGTGCGGTCCGACATGCCGACGCCGAGCCGGTCGTAGCGGATCAACGTGTAGCCCTTCGCGACGCCTTCCCAGAATCGGCGAATGTTCGGGCTCTGCCAGTCGAGTTCGAGGTGACTCACCCACCACGCCGGAGCGACGAGTGGGGGTCCGTCCCCGCGCACCTCGTACGCCACGCGACGGGCGCCACGGGGCAGGAAGCGAATCTCAGACTCGTCGAACATCGCCCTGAGCGTACGACGGCCCTCGGCTAGGGCATCGTGGCATTGCGCCACGCCAACGGATTCAGCTCGCGGTAGGCAGGCCAGCAAGGAGCGCATCTATGCGCACTTCCGCGACGAGGAGACTCTGTTTCGCGAGGTGTTGGCGACCGACAGTGCCGAGTTCTTCCGCGCAATCAGCTTGCGCCGCCGCACGGTTCCCGACTTCGTCGGCGACGTCTACGACCTGGCCCGCGACCACCCCGAGCACCTGCGCATGATCACGTGGGCGCGACTCGAAGGCTTCGCTCTGGAAGAACCCCTAGCCGATGGTGAACCCGTCTTCGCCGGCACCATCGCCGCGATCGAAGCAGCCCAGGCGGCGGGACACGTGGATCGGGCGTGGGAGCCCGCCGACCTGATTGCCCTGCTGCTCGGCATCGGCATGGCCTGGGCGAGCTCGCCGCACCCCGACTCGTTGACCGACGATCCCGCCGTCATCGCGCGCCGCCGTGCCGCCGCCGTCGAAGCCGCCACGCGAATCATCGCGACCCACGGATGAAGGGGAGCGCGCCTAGCCGCTGAGCGGCGCTCGACCGTCGCGGATGGCCACGACGACCTTGTCCCCGTGCCGCTCGGCGGCCGCGGCGAAGGCCTTGGCGGCATCGTCGAGTGGGTGGCGGTCGGTGACGAGCACGTCGAGGTCGATCGTGCTGGAGGCCAGCGCGATGGCGCGTGGGTAGGTGTCGTTCATTCGCCGGACCATCGCGAACGTCAACCCCTTTCGGCGGGCGGTCGCGGCGAGGAACGACGACCTGTCGTGCGACGGGATGCCGCCGAGGGCTACGCGGGCACCCGGCCGGGCGGCCGCCACCGCGCAATCGATCGCGGCGTCCGTACCAGCCAGCTCGATGGCGACGTCCACACCGCGACCACTGGTCGCATCGATGATCGCGTCGACGGCCTCCTCCGGCGTCCACGCGGCGTCGGCTCCGCTGCGCGAGGCGGTGGCCCTGCGGTGTGCCAGCGGCTCGACGGCGAACACCCGCCCGGCACCGGACGCGCGGGCCACTTGCACCGCGAGTACGCCGATGGGGCCTGCGCCAACCACCAGCACGTCGGCACCGGGGCTCAGGTGGCTCAGCCCGACGGCGTGGATCGCGACGCCGAGCGGTTCGAGCAGGGCGCCGGCATCGTCACTGAGCTCATCCGGAAGTGGGTGCAGTAGGTGATCGGGCCACACCAGGTACTCTCGCAGCGCCCCGTCCAAGGTCCCGTGGCCGGCGAAACAGACTGTCGGGCACAGGTTCTGGTGGCCAGGACGGCAGAACTCGCACGTCTCGCAGGCGATGGCCGGGTCGACGGCGACGCGACGGCCGGCGTGCGGACCGGTCACCGCCACGGCAGCGAACTCGTGTCCCGGCACCACCGGTTGGTCGATCCGGTTCTCGCCGATCCCGCCGTCGGTGAACCAGTGCAGGTCCGAGCCGCAGATGCCCACCGACGTGACGGCGAGCAGCGACCAGCCCGGCGGTGGCGGGCCGGGATCGGGCTCCGCGGCGACGCGCAGGTCGCCCACGCCGTGCAGTCGGGCGGCGATCATGGGATCACAATCCGGCCGCGACGTGGTGGTAGACGTCGTTCCACTTCACCTCGTGCTGGAAGCCGCGCACCGTCGTGTCGGCGTCGATGATGAGCAACTCGGTGTCGGTCATCGCGGCGAAGTCGTCGATGGTCTCCGTCCCGACGGCCGTCGTCAGCACCGTGTGGTGTGGCGCGCCGGCGATCAACCAAGCCTCCGCTGACGTGGACCAGGACGGCAGCGGCTCCCACACGGCGCACGCGACGGGAAGGTTCGGTAGCTCGGCGTTCGGTTCAACCACGCGAACTTCGTTGGCCACCAGCCGGAACCGCGAACCCATGTCGCAGATCCCGATGATGACCGCGTCCGCGGGTGCCGCGGTGAAGCGAAGGCGCACCGGGTCCTCGCGGCGGCCGATCGACAGCGGATGCACTTCCAGGGTCGGGACGCCGGCCGCGATGCTGGGGCAGACCTCGAGCATGTGCGCCCCGAGGATGCGCTCCCGGCCTGGGGTCAGGTCGTAGGTGTAGTCTTCCATGAACGAGGTGCCGCCGGGGAGTCCGTCGGCCATCACCTTCACGGTGCGCAACATGATCGCCGTCTTCCAGTCGCCTTCACCGCCGAAGCCGTATCCGTCGGCCATCAACCGCTGCACCGCAAGCCCCGGCAGCTGGCGCAATCCGCCAAGGTCCTCGAAGTTGGTCGTGAACGCGTGGAAGTCACCGTCCTGCAAAAACTTCCGCAGGCCGAGCTCGATCTGGGCGCCGTGGCGTAGCGATGCGTGCCGGTCGCCGCCGGGCCGCAACTCCGCGGCGATCTCGTAGCTGTTCTCGTACTCCCGGACCAGCTTGTCCACCTCGGCGGGCTGTACCCGTTGCACGACGTCCACCAGATCGTTGACGCCGTAGGTGTCGATCGACGCCCCGAAGTGCGCTTCGGCCTCCACCTTGTCGCCCTCGGTGACGGCGACGCCGCGCATGTTGTCGCCGAACCGCGCGACCTTCAGCGTCGACATCTCGGCGTGGCCAAGCGCCGCACGTGTCCACGACCCGATTCGGCTGCGGGTGCGCGGGTCACTGACGTGTCCGGCGACGGTCTTGCGTGATGTCGACAAGCGGGACTGGATGTAGCCGAACTCACGGTCGCCATGGGCGGCCTGGTTCAAATTCATGAAGTCCATGTCGATGCTGTGCCAAGGTAATTCGACGCCGAACTGGGTGTGGAAGTGCAGCAGCGGCTTGCGCAGCGCCTTGAGCCCGCGGATCCACATCTTGGCGGGCGAGAACGTGTGCATCCACG
>Ga0070668_100001107_pt1 | contig 18992 bp, 12 predicted proteins | sample KBSS43metaG_FD_64661 | JGI IMG/M metagenome (GOLD analysis project Ga0070668, IMG submission 64661) | Switchgrass rhizosphere microbial communities from Kellogg Biological Station, Michigan, USA - KBS S4-3 metaG | ecosystem: Host-associated > Plants > Roots > Rhizosphere > Soil ... | reverse complement strand
CACGACGGGGTCAGTCGCAGTGCACGAACTCGCTGTCGAAGGACTGGCCGCCGGTCGCGCCGCCCCACTTCACGCACTTGTTCGCCGCGGTCGCCGAGACGGGGCCGGCGAAGTAGGAGAACGAGCCGGAGTCGGTGATCCGCGACGAGCCTTCGACCTCGAGGTAGGCCGAGGTCGCCGTGGCCGTGCCGGTGGACGCGCTCTTCATGGTGCTGACGCAGTTCTTGCCGTTGGCCGCGTTGTACGACAGGTAGACCGTGCCCGCGGTGCCGAGCGGCTTGGATTCGAGCACGCTGTAGCCGCCGCCGCAGGCCGGGGCGCCGAGGTCGGTGTCGGTGATCGTGGCGTAGCGGATCGAGGCGTACGGGTTGCCTCCCGACCCCGCCTCGAACAGCACACCGGTCGAAGACGGGGACAGCGGCACCATGTCGGAGTACGCCGCGTCCTGTCCCCACACGAGCAGGCTGTCCGCCGTGCCGGTCCAGTTGGCGCCTTCGTCGAACGACGAGTGGATCCGCAGCTGCTGGCGGCTGCTGCAAACGGATGGCGCGGCGAACAGGAGCCGGTTGTACTTGCCGCCGGTGTCGGTGGCGCTCATCCGGCCCGTCGAGCCCTCCACGTCCGGGCCGACCACGTCGGTCACGTAGGCGAACTTCTGGCTGAAGGTCGCGCCGCCGTCGGAGCTGATCGCGAAAGCGTGGTTGTGCGTGCCGCCGTTGTCGCACTTCTTCTCGGTGTCCGGGTTGCGCGCGGCGGCGTAGATCCGGCCGTCGGCGAGCTCGGTGACGCTGATCTCCTGCGGGTTCAGCTCACTCGCCGAGGGGTTTTCGGTGGCACCGCGGTGCCAGGTGGCGCCCTGGTCGTCGCTGTAGATGATGGACCCGGTGTTCGAGTAGCTCATTCCGGCGACGAGCCGCCCGGCGTGGGCGCCGCGGGTGAGCACGATGCCGTGGGACGGTCCGGTGGCCAGCCAGCTCGGCGCGGTCGAGAAGCCGAGTTCCGTGGTGAGCACGCGCGGCGCGCCCCAGTGGAGCCCGTTGTCGTCGCTGATGGATACGCGCGGGATCCGATTGCATTCGGGACTGGTGTAGCACTCCAAGACGGACAGCAGCACGATCCGGTTGCTGTTCGGGATGACGATCGGCACCGGGTTGTCCTTGGTGTCGCCGTTCGATTCGATGATGGTGTTCAGGGCGCTCCAGGACTTGCCGCCGTCGGTGGAGCGCTTCATCACGAGGTCGATCTTGCCGAGGTCGTTGCAGAAGGTGGCGCCGCCGTTGCGGCCCTCGGCGAAGGCGAGCAGAGCGCCGTCGTTGGCCTTGACGATGGTGGGAATGCGGTAACAGTCGTGGCCTTCGGTTCTCTGGTTGAACACCAGGGCGCTGGCCACGTCGGCCTGCGCTGTCGCGGCACCGACGGCCGCCGGGACGGCGACGGCGGCGCAGCCCAGCAGCCCGGCCAGCAGGCCTTGGGCAAGTCGGGTGATTTTCACGGTACGAGCTCCCTACGGATTCATCCTACGTCCTACGTCTTGGCGACAGCGTCGACGCGGCTTGTACAAGACCCGTACAACAGGGCGTATAACGACCTATATCCCTTGCCGGAAGGGAACTTCAGGTCCACACGGTCAAGGTGGCGAAGCCCGTAGCCAGCACGAGAAGCGTGGAAAGGAGACCCAGGAGCAGCGCCCGGCCGCCGCCGCGCAGCAACGCGCCGAGCCGGACGGCGCAGCCGAGACCGAACAGCGCGCCCGCGAGCAGCAGGGTCGACGCGGTCTTCGCGACGTCGAGCACGAACGCCGGGACGAGCCCGGTGCCGCGGACGGCGACCATCGCGAGGAAGCCGAGCACGAACAGCGGGACGAGCGGCGCGTGCCCGCCGCGCCGGGTGCGTTCGGTCGCGCCGACGAGCGCGACCACCGGGGCGAGCAGGACGACCCGGCTCAGCTTCACGACGATCGCGATCCCCACCGCGGCGGCGCCCGCGGGCCCGGCCGCCGCGACGACCTGGGCGACTTCGTGCACCGAGATCCCGGCCCAGCTGCCGGTCCGCGTGGCGTCCAGCCCCAGCCACCGGGCCAGCAGGGGGAGCACGCCGAGGGCGAGGCTCCCGTAGCACGTGACGAGCGCGACGGCGGTCGCGACGTCGGAGTCCTCGCGGTCGACCACACCCTCCATCGCGGCGATCGCCGACGCGCCGCAGATCGAGAACCCGGTGGCGACCAGCAGCGCGAGGCCGCGCGGCACGCGGACCAGCCGGCCGAGGCCGAGCGTGCCGAGGAAGGTGACGGCGACCGTCAGCACCACGGCGGCGAGCGTGCCGGGGCCCAGCGCGAGCACCGCGGGGACGGCGAGCTGGAGCCCCAGCAGGACGACACCCGCGCGCAACAGGCGTTTCGTGACACGGGCGACGGCCGCGCGGTGCTCGTCGGTGAGCACCGGGGTACTGCCGGCGACGATGCCCAGCGCGACGGCGACGGTCAGCGCGCCCGCCACCGGCCAGGCCGAGCTCAGCGCGTACGCCGCGGCGACGCCGAGCCCGGTGATCGCCAGGCCGGGGAGGAGCGGCTTCGCCGACGTCAGTGCCATGCCTCCAGCGTCGCCCGGCGGCCGGGTTTCCGGTAGCCACCGGTCGCGGCGGAGGTCATAGACTCAGGCTATGACCGGACCCGATCTCGACTCGCTGCGCCTGCTGGTGCTCGTCGACGACCTCGGCAGCATCGGCCAGGCGGCCGGGGCGCTCGGCATCGCCCAGCCGTCGGCGAGCAAGCGGCTGTCCACTTTGGAACGCCAGCTGGGACTGTCCCTCGTGGACCGCACGCGGCGCGGCTCGGCACTGACCCCGGACGGCCGGGTCATCGCGGGCTGGGCGCATCGCGTACTGACCGAAGTGGACGGACTGCGCACCGGCGCGGAGGCCCTGCGCACCCAGCGCGGCGCGCAGCTGCGGGTCGCCGCGAGCATGACGCTCGCCGAGCACTTCGTGCCGGCCTGGATCGGGGAGGTCAAGCGGACCGGGCCGGACACCTACGTCGGGCTCGAGGTGGTGAACTCCGAGCACGTCGCCGACCTGGTCGCACGCGGCCGCGTGGACCTCGGCTTCGTCGAGTCGCCGGGACCGTGGCCGGGCCTGTCGACGCGCCGCGTCGCGGTGGACCGGCTCGTCGTCGTGGTTCCGGCCGGGCATCCGTGGGCGCGGCGCCGCCGTCCGCTCACGGCCGCGGAGCTGGCCGCGACGCCGCTGGTGGTGCGGGAGCCCGGATCGGGCACCCGCGAGACGGTCGACGCGGCGTTGCGCCGCGCCGGGGCGGGACCGGTGCGGCCGTTGCTGGAGCTGGGTTCGGCGTCCGCGGTGCGGAACGCGGTGATCGCCGGCGCCGGTCCCGCGGTGATCAGCGACCTCGACGTGGTGCGGGAGGTGGCGGGCCGCCGGCTGGTGCCGGTGGCCGTGGCCGGCGTGGAACTGGGGCGGGTGCTGCGGGCGGTGTGGCCGGCGGGGCGGCGCCTGACCGGGCCGGCGGCGGAGCTGCTGACCCTGGCGGTCAAGTCCGGCTGAGACTCGCGGGTCACCTGCGGCTGTGCGGTGGCCGCCGAGGGCTCGCCAGGAGCTGTGCCTCGGGGCCCGGCTCATGCGCCCCAATGTGGCGTTCGGTGCGTCCAACGCACCGAACGCCACATTGGGTGCGCTGGACGCAACCAACGCCACATTGGGGCGCATGAGGGCCGGCGGTCGGTTGCGGCCGATCCAACGGCGATATATCGTGCGAATGTCGGCGATATGGCACTATGAGGAGCGAAGCATGGAGATGAGCGCTGGAGCAGGACGGATGTTCGCCGGGTTCGGGGGCCAGGGACACTTCGGCCACGGACCCGGCGAGCGCGGCGGGCACGGTCACCTCGACCACGCCTTCCCCGGCCACGAGGACTGGGGTGGCGGCCCCGAGCTGGCGCGCGGCGGGCCGCCGGGCGGATACCCGCCCCACCCGCCCCACCCGCCGCAGCCGCCCGGGGCTCCCGGCGGGCCTGGGGGCTTCCCCGGATTTCCGGGGTTCCCTGGCGGGCCCGGGACGTTCGGCGGCCCGGGTGGCTGGGGCGGCGGCGGTGGCAGCCCGTGGCAGCGGGTACGGGAGTTCCGCGGCGGGCGGCCCGCGGCCCGGCCGGTGCGCCCGGCCGTGCTGGCCCTGCTCGCGGAGGAACCCCGGCACGGCTACCAGCTGATGCAGGAGATCCGGCGCCGCACGCACGACCGGTGGCGGCCCAGTCCTGGCTCGGTCTACCCGATCCTGCAGCAGCTGGAGGACGAAGGCCTGGTCCACACCGTCGAGACGGGCGGGCGGCGGGTCGCCGAGCTGACCGACGCCGGCCGGGAGCACGTCGCCGGGCGCGAAGCGGAGTTCGCCGGGCTGTGGGACGACGGTGCGCCCGAGGACGAGCCGGGCGCCGACCGGTTCGCGGCACTCTGGCACGCGCTGGGCGAGCTGTCCGGCGCGGCGGCCCAGGTCGGCCACAGCGGCACCGAAGCGCAGGTCGCCGAGGTGAAGAAGATCCTCGCCGACGCCCGCCGCCGCGTCTACTCGGTGCTCGCCGACGCCGGCCTGGAGGACGAAGAAGCCTGACCCGGGCCGCCGGGGCCGATGCCGCCGCCGGGCCGATCGTCCACATCGGACGGTCGGCCCGGCGGGTAAGCTCGGGCCGCATGGAGGAAAAGGACTTCGCGGCGCACCTGACGGCGACCATGACGGGCAGCGCGCTCACCATGCTGATCGGGCTCGGCCACCGCACCGGGCTCTTCGAGGCGGCCGCCGGCGGTCCCGCCACCAGCGCCGGGCTCGCCGAACGGGCCGGGCTCGAGGAGCGTTACGTCCGCGAGTGGCTCGGTGCGATGGTCACCGGCGGGATCTTCACCTACGCCGCGGGGGAGTACACCTTCCCGCCTGAGCACGCGAAGTTCCTGCTCGGCGAGACGGCGGCGAACCTGATGCCGTCGCTGCTGACGCTGACGGCGTTCACCGGCGTCCTGCCCGACCTGGAACGCGCGTTCGCCGAAGGCGGCGGCGTCTCGAGGTCGGCGTACGGGCCCTACCTCGAGACCCTGGGCGCGAAGACCGGCGACAGCTGGAAGCACGTCTACCGCGAGCACCTCGTGGACGGCTTCTTCGGCGCGGTCCCCGGCCTCAAGGAAAAGCTCACGTCCGGCGCGCGCGTGCTCGACCTGGGGTGCGGCACCGGGAACGCGATCGCGGTCGCCGCCCGCGCGTTCCCCGCGTCGCGGTTCACCGGCCTGGACATCAACGCGAGCGTCGTCGACCAGGCGCGGGAGACCACGGCCGGGCTGCCGAACGCCGAGTTCGCCGTCGGGGACGCCGCGCAGCTGTCCGCCGACCCGCCGTACGACGTCATCACCGCGTTCGACGCGATCCACGACCAGGACCGCCCGGACGTGGTGCTGCGGCGGATCCGCGGCGCGCTGGCGCCGGACGGCCTGTTCTTCATGGTGGACACGAACTTCTCCAGCCACGTCGAGAAGAACGTCGGCAACCCGCTGGCCGCGCTCTGCTACTCGATCAGCCTGATGTACTGCACGACGACGTCGCTCGCCGAGGGCGGCGCGGCGCTGGGTGCCATGTGGGGTACCGAAAAGGCGGCGGAAATGCTCGCGGACGCGGGGTTCCGGCACGTCGACGTGCTCGGGTCCCCGCGTCCGCAGAACTGCGTCTACGCGTGCCGCCCCTGACGGGTCACTGCTGGTACGGCGCCGCCGCGGCCTTCGCGGCGGTGACGAGCGCGCCCTTGTTCTTCGGCCAGAAGGTGCTGTCGACGCAGGTGTACTTCGGGAGGAAGCCGCCGCAGGTGCCGCTCGAGCTGCCGACCTCGAACGTCACGCTCGCGACGCCGAGCTCGCCGTAGGTGAAGTCGTCGGTCGTGCCGGTCGTGTCGTAGCCGACGGTCTCTTCGTTGGTGCCCACCAGGTAACCGTTCGAGGCCGCCATCTTCGCGCCGAACTTGCGATACTGCGCGTCGTTCGGCGAGGTGGCCTGGGTGAAGCCCCACGGGATGATGATGTCGTTGCCGTAGCTGTGCAGCGTGATCATCGTGCCCTTGGCGGTCGTCGGCGCCGGGTCGTTGTTCCCGGTGCCGCGCTGGTCGGGGAAGATCGCGCGGGCCAGCTTCTCCACCGCCTGGACCTCGGGCTCGGAGCCGGCGCTCACGCCCTGGTAGGTCTCGGAGCAGGCGGAGTTGGAGTCGCCGCCCCACTTGAACGTCGAGTTGCGGTTGAGGTCGACGCCGATGTTCGTGCCCGAGCAGCCGCCGCGGCTGTTGTTCGCGTTCTTGCGCTGCAGCTTCGGCGAGTTCCCGCCCGAGGCGACGACGTCGACGCCGTCGGGGTTGGCGATCGGCACCACCCACACCTCGGTGGTGTCCAAAATGGACTTCGCGGTGGCGTCGGTGGCGTAGCCGTCGGCGAGGTAGTCGATCCAGCGCCAGGCGAGCTCGCCGGTGGACAGCTCGCGGGCGTGGATCTGGGCCATCAGGAAGAACTTCGGCTTCGCCGACGTCGTCGACAGCGTGCAGTCACCGGCCTGCTTCTTCGTCAGGCAGATGGCCTGGATGTCGTGCCCGCCCTGGCCCTTCGTCTTCTTCCACGACTGCCCGATCGTGTACTTCGTGGCCAGGTCGGGGTGCGCGGAGGCGACCTGCGCGAGGTGGTTCTCGTGGGCGGTGACGGTGCGGTACCCGCCGTAGAAGGTGTCGGCCGCGAGCCGGTTCGTCTCGGCGGGCAGTTCCTTGTAGACGGTGTCGAAGAAGGACGGCCGGTACCCGAGCGCCCGCAGCTTCGCGGCGACCGCCCGGCCGCCGACGACGTTGACGGTGCCGGCGTCCCCTTCCTCGACGTCGAAGCCGGCTTCGCCCAGCGCCTGCGCTTGCGCGGCGGTGGCCGGGACGCGCCAGAACACCGGCGTGTCCGCCGGCTGCGCGCCGGCCGTGCCACTGAGCAGGGCGGACAGCACGACACCGGTCGCCACCAGTGCGAGCCGGGACAGGGACTTGGACGCCATCGGGGGTTCTCCTCACGCCGCACGGATGGACGGCCGGCGGCGACCACGAGCCCACGGTCACCGAACCGGCACGCACAGTGTGTCGGCCCGGGACAAACCTGCCATACCCCCGAAAGTCGCGAGTCTGCCGCGGCCCGGTCGTGAGTGGTAATTCGGGTCAGAACCCTCATTACCACTCACGACAAGCTGCGGCAGACCTTGGACTTGCTAGCGCTTCAGGCCGTGTTCGATGGCCTCGATGATCCGCGGCCGCAGCTCGGCGGCGCTGATGATCGCGTCCACCGAGCCGACGTCGACCGCTCGCTGGATGCTGTGCACCCGGTCGAACTCCGCGGCCACCTCGCTGACCTTCTCCGCGCGGACCGCCGACTGGAGCTCCGCCAGCTGGGCGCTCAACGCCGCCCGGTCCGCGCCGCCGGCCGCCGAGACCTGCGCCTGCAGCTCCGTCACCCGCGGGTCGTTCGCGGTGCGGGTGTTCACCTCGCCGGCGAACACCACCGCCGCCGCCGGGGCGCCGCCCAGCACCGAGGCGAACGAGCCCTCCAGGGCCAGCACCGTCATGTTCGGGTTGAGTGCCTTGGAGAACACCACGAACGCGCCGCCGTGGTACCGCGAAATCACGGTGAACACGATCGGGCCCTCGAAGTTGACGATCGCCCGGCCGATCTCCGCGCCGTACTCCAGCTGCAGCTTCCGCAGCGACTCCGGCGAGCCGTCGAACCCGGACAGGTTCGCCAGCACCACCAGGGGCCGGTTGCCCGACGCCGCGTTGATCGCCCGCGCCGTCTTCTTCGACGACCGCGGGAACAGCGTGCCCGCGGTGTAGGTGTCCGGGCCGTCGGTGGGCGGGAAGCCGCGGCGGGGCACCGAACGCGACTCGATGCCGATCAGGCAGACCGGGCGGCCGCCGATGTGCACGTCCTGCACCGCCGAGGTGTCCGCGTCGGCCATGCCCGCCCAGCGCTCCAGCACCGGGTGGTCCTGGTCGGACAGCGCGCGCATCACCGTGCGGATGTCGAACGGCTTCTTGCGGTCCGGGTTGTGCTCGGCCGAGAAGATCTCGCCGACGGTCGTGAAGTCGGTGCCGGTGATCGCGTGCGGGAACGGCGAGACGTCGCGGTCGACCGGGTCGTTCGTGCCCACCTTCCGCGGACCGGCCTCACCCGGGACGACGTACGTGTGGTCGTAGTGCGACATCAGCACTTCGCGGGCGGCGGGCAGGTTCGGGGCCCAGTACTGCGCCTGGCCGTTCGGGCCCATGACGCGGTCGTAGCCGCCGATGCCGAAGTTGTCCTCGGCCGACACGCCACCCGAGAAGTCGAGCGCCTGCTTGCCGGTGAGCACCATCGCCGAGTCCGGCGTCATGATCAGGACGCCCTTGGTGTGCATGAGCATCGTGGCTTCGGCGTTCCAGTACGGCTGCGCACCGACGTTGATCCCGTTGACCACGATGTTGATCTCGCCGCCGTCCTGGGTGAACGTGACGATCCGCTTGAGCGCCGCGGCGACCCAGTCCATGTTCTCGGTGCCCGACGACATCGAGATCCGCGCCCCCGACGACAGGGCGAACCACTCCAGCGGCACCCGCATCCGCTCGGCCAGGTCGAGCGCCGCGATGACCCGCGAGCACTCCGGTTCCGACAGCGCACCCAGCGACTTCGTCGGGTCGCCGAGCAGCACGACGCGGGTGACGCCCTCGGGGTGCCGCTCGGTCTTGGTCGTGACGACGCCCGCGATGAGTGCCGCGGTGTTCTTGCCCTTCGGCCGGTCCACCGGGACCAGGGCACCCGAAGCGTCCAGGTCGTGCTCGGCGAAGCTGCCGCCCGGCCCGGCCAGCAGGTCGGTCAGCTCGTACGGGTAGACGGTCCCGCGCCGCGCCGCGCGCAGCACCTTCAGGCGGTACTCGTCGAGCGGCTGGACCGGCTCGGTCGACGGCGGCCCGACGTGCAGCCGCGCGCCGTTCCCCGAGTCGAAGGCGACCCGGACGGCGAGCTCGGCCAGCTTGCCCGCCTCGGTGCGACGGCGGGCCAGGAACTGGACCTCCTCCAGCCCGGCACCCACCGACGTCGGCAGGATGCGCTGGACGAGCGTGTTCAGCTCCTCGGTGGTCAGCTCGGTCGGCGGCCAGACGTACATCATGATCCGGTTGGTGTCGAACCGCTTGTTCGCCGGCCGCTGCGCCTGGATGTTCCGGATCGCGTCGAGGCACGCGGTGACCGCGTCCTCGAGCGCGGGCAGCGCGACCAGCCTGCCGTCGGCCTCGCGCAACGGCGTCAGGTCGCGGATCTGGCCCATCGCGATCAGCCGCTCGTCGGCCGGGTTGCTCTTCGCCACGGCCTTGAACAGGTAGATCTCTTCGTCCGCCGACGGCAGCCGGGTGAGGTCGAATTCGCGGAGCCGCTGCAGCTGCAGCCGCTGCGCGATCTGCGGGTGCAGGCCGCGGATCAGCCGGTCTTCGGTGAAGGCCTCGCCCTCGCGTTCGAAGGTGAAGTGGTGGTGCATCACCGCGCCGCCGGTGCCGGCGACGGTGACGACGACCCGCCGCACGCCCGCGGGCAGCGGGTGCTCGGCCAGCAGCGCGCCGAGCCGTTCCGCGGTCGCGTCCACGTCCGGCTGGTCCTCCCAGCGGAGGTACAGGTCGGCGACCACGCCGTCGGTGGCCACCTCGCCGAGCGCGCGGAGGGCGTCCGGCAGGGCGGCGATGTCGACGGCGGTGGTGACCAGCGGCAGCACGCCTTCGGGGGTGTTCAGCCCGGCGGTCAGCCACCGGTGGCCGCCGACGTCGCGCACGGCGACCCCGGACAGCCTGCGGTTGCCGTAGTAGCGGCGGGTCAGCACCTCCAGCAGCGGCGCGTGGTCCCGGCCGGGGCGTCCGATCCGCTGCCCGATCAGCCGGACGAGGGGCTGCGAGCCGGTGATCATGGCCTGGATCCGCTCGGCGCGGTCCGGCGCGTCCGGGTGCTGGTCGAGGTACCGCAGCTCGGTGCGGACGGCGGCGTACACCTCGGCGCGGTTGCGGCGCAGCAGCGGCTGCGCGAACCAGCGGAACACGACGCCGCGGGCCAGGTCGGACACCACGGGGAAGCGCACCTGCGTGGCCTCGACCAGGTGCTCCAGGGTGAGCCCGGCGCGTTCGCTCAGCGACTCCGCCGGCGTGGCACCGGCCAGCCACTGCCGCAGCAGCTCCGAGATGACGGCGACGTCGGCCGACATCCGTTGCTGCGCCAGGAAGATGCGGAAGACCGCGGCCTCCAGCTCCGGCGTGCGGTCGAGGTCGGCGATGTCGTAGTGCGCGAGGACCTGGCGCAGCCGGGCCTGGAAGGCTTCGGTGACGCCGGCGCGTTCGACGTCGAGGCTCTGCAGGTAGCTGTGGAAGAACTCGCGCGGGCTGTGCACCGGGCTGCCCGGCTCGATGAACTCGCCGCCCGGGGTGTTCCGGCTCAGCTCGGACAGGTCGGCGAAGACGGTGAGCAGCTCCAGCTCGCCCTCGACCGGGCGGTTGCCCAGCTCGGCGCGCGCCTCCAGGTACGCCGCGACGAGCCGCTTGCGTTCGGCGGGGTCGACGTCGAAGCCGAGCAGGAGGCTCCGCAGGTCCTGCAGGCCACGTGCGACGCGGTCGGCCGCGGACACGCCGGCGGGCACGGCGGGCAGGTCGATCTCGACGGTCTCGGTCTCCTGGGCCGCCTCGTCCTCGGCGCCGTCGGACAGGGGTTCCAGGCGCATCAGCGGCGCGCCAGTCTCGACCTGGCTGCCGACCGACACCGGGCACTCGCGGACGCGGGCGCGGAACGGCGCGCGCAGCACCGTCTCCATCTTCATGCTCTCCAGCACGAGGATCGGCGCGTTCGCCTCGACCTCGTCGCCGACCGACAGCGGCGTCGCGACCACCAGCGCGGGCGCGGGGGAGCGGACGACACCGCCTTCGTCACGGCTGATGCGGTGGGTGACGCCGTCGACCTCGACGAGGTGGATCGGCCCGTGGGTGGCCGACACCAGGCGGAAGCGCTGCCCGTTGACCAGGATCTGGCCGCTGTGGGCGTCGAACCGGTCGATCTGGACGTCGGCGTGGTGCACGTCCGAGGCCCCGGCCGAGACGCCGACGCGGAAGCGCTTACGGCCCGCGCGGGCCACGCTGACGCGGTAGCCGACGCCGCGGAGCTTGAGGTCGAGCGGGCGGCCGATCTCGTGCTGGACCTGCGGGCGGCCGCCGTGCGCGGTGGCCAGCAGCCGCTGGACGGTGACCTCTTCCTCGTCCTGGTAGGCCTCGATGGCGGCCGCGGCGAGCGCGATCGCGGAGTGCCGGTGGGTGACCAGGCGGCCCTCGGCGCGGACGCGGTCGATCCAGCCGGTGTCGGCGCTCGCGTCGATCACCTCGGGCTGGTCGAGCAGGTCGAGCACGAAGCTCTTGTTGGTCGCGCCGCCCTCGATGATGACGGTGGTCTCGGCCATCGCGCGGCGCAGCCGGCCCAGCGCCTCGTCGCGGTCGCGGCCGTAGGCGATGATCTTCGCGATCATCGAGTCGAAGTCGGCGGGGATGGTGTCGCCCTCGCTGACGCCGGTGTCGACGCGGATGCCGGGGCCGGCGGGCAGGGCCAGCCGCGCGATGCGGCCGGGGGAGGGGGCGAAGTCGCGGTCGGGGTCCTCGGCGTTGAGCCGCGCTTCGACGGCGTGGCCGCTCTCGGCCGGCTGAGTGCCTTCGAGCTTGCCGCCGCCTGCCACGTGCAGCTGCAGCTTGACCAGGTCGGTGCCGGTGGTGATCTCGGTGATCGGGTGCTCGACCTGCAGCCGGGTGTTGACCTCGAGGAAGGCGAACAGCTTCTCGCCGGGGTGGTACAGGAACTCGACGGTGCACGCGCCGCGGTAGCCGACGGCCACCGCGAGCCGCTCGGCCGACGTCTTCAGCTCGTCGGTCTGCGCCGGCGCGAGGACGGGCGAAGCGGACTCCTCGATGATCTTCTGGTTGCGCCGCTGCACCGAGCAGTCGCGGACGCCGAGCGCCCACGCCGTCTCGCCGTCGGAGATCACCTGGACCTCGACGTGCCGGGCGCCGGTGACCAGGCGCTCGAGGAACACGACGCCGGAACCGAAGGCGCGCAGCGCTTCCTGGCTGGTGCGCTCGTAGGCGTCGGCGAGGTCCTCGCCGGAGGCGACCATGCGGATGCCGCGCCCGCCGCCGCCCGCGGTGGCCTTGAGCATCAGCGGGTAGCCGATCTGCTCGCCGGCCTTCAGCGCGTCCTCGAGGGTGGCGACCTCGCCGCGGCTCCACGGCGCGACCGGCACGCCGACCTCCTCGGCGATCAGCTTGGCGCCGATCTTGTCGCCGAGCTTGCGCATCGCGTCCGCGCTCGGCCCGACGAAGGTGACGCCGACCTTCTCGCACAGCTCGGCGAAGGCGGGGTCTTCCGCGACGAAGCCCCAGCCGACCCACGCGGCGTCGGCCTTCGTCTCGACGAGCGCCTGCTCCAGCTTGGCGAGGTCGAGGTAAGGCCGGGCCGAGGCCGGGCCGAGGTCGTAGGCGAGGTCCGCCTCACGGACGAAGGTGGCGGTGCGGTCGGCGTCGGTGTAGAGGGCGACCGTCTCGATCTTCGTACCGGTTTCCGCCGACAGGTCCCGGACGGCGTGGATGAGCCGCATCGCGGCCTCTCCGCGGTTGACGATGGCGACACGATTGAACACCGGCTGAGCCTCCCAATTACGCACGCACGAAAGGCGACGCGCCTGTGGAGGAGCGTCGCCTGCACCCGTCTACACCCTGCTGGATTACCGCCCGGTAGACCAATGTCCGCCATGGCGCATGCCGAGGCGGTTGCTTTGTGGGAACCCCACAAAAAGCGACCCGCGCCACACTGCCGGGGGCGGGTTGCATGCGAGGTCTGCCACAAAGCACAGCGTGAACCCTACAACGGGAAAGACGAGGGAAACATCTGGTTGCGCAACGGTCGGCGCCAAGGTCAGGAGGCGAGCAGGACGTCCGATTCCAGCACCTGGCCCAGTTCGCGGCGTTCGGCCTCCGACAACGGGACGGCGGCGACGCTGCACCGGCCGTCGGGGCCGGGCGCGGTGGTGACCGCCAGTACGGGCCGCCCGTCGATCTCGCGCACGGTCACCCGGCCGCCGCAGGAGAGGTCCACGGTGACCCCGGGCCGGTCGCGATGCCTGCCCAGCCAGCGGCTGACGAAGTCGAAGGTCATCGCGGTCTCCCCTCGGTACGGGCAACTCCCCTTGAACACAGGTGTCTCTTCCGGGTGCCCCGGATACACCGGGTTCACACCCCGAGCGGGCGAAAAGTCGGCGGGGCCCGGCCGTGACCGGCGCGGATTCCGCGGCAACCGGGCGGGTTTCGCCGGCTCATCGAGGTCGCGAATGACTCATTCGGGACCTCGCACGTCTCGAATGAGTCATTCGCGACGTTTGTGCCGGCGTCGATCGCGTCCGGACGCGGGGGGCGCGGGAGCGGCCGTCGATGAGGTGTGCCGGGGGCGGGTTCGCGGCCATGATGGCCGGATGAAGATCGAGCGGTGGGCGTCGACGGCACGGGACCTGTTCTCCGCGAAGCTGGTCTACGGCGAACCGGTGGAGCGCGACGGGGTCGTCGTGATCCCGGCCGCGGTGGTGTGCGGCGGCGGGGGCGGGGGCGCGGACGACTCGGGCGCGCCCCCGCGGGAGGGCGCCGGGTTCGGGGTGCTCGCCCGGCCCGCCGGGGCGTTCGTGCTGCGGAACGGCACGGCCGAGTGGGTGCCCGCGGTCGACGTCACGCGGCTGCGCCTGGCCGCCGCCGTCACCGTCGTCGCCCTCGCCGGGATCCTCGCCCGGCGCGCCAGGTCCTGACCGGGAGCGCGTACCGAAAGTTCACCGCCGGTTCTCGCCGGTGTTCGCGTTGCTCACCTAGCGTCGGGACGTCGTCCGATGCGGAGGTACGCATGAGCTCTGGGGACTTCAGCCGGCGCACGCTGCTGCGCGCGGGCGGGGTGGCGGCCGGGGTGGTTTCGGGGATGCTGCCCGGCGTCGCGTTCGCCGGCCAGCCGGGTGGCGCCGGCAGCCGGACCCGGACCGTCACCGGCATCCTGAAGCCGGACGTCCCGGACTGGTACTACCTGCCCGTCGACGTCCCGCGCGGGGTGCGGCAGATCGACGTCGTGTACTCCTACGACAAACCTCCGGTGCCCGCCGGTACCCGCGGAAACGCCTGCGACATCGGCATGTTCGGCCCCGAAGGCCACGAACTGGGCAACGCCCGGGGCTTCCGCGGCTGGTCCGGCGGCTTCCGCGACCGGTTCTCGATCAGCGCGTCCGAGGCGACGCCCGGCTATCTCGCGGGGCCGATCGAGCCGGGGCGGTGGCACGTCATCCTCGGCCCGTACACGGTCGCGCCGCAGGGGCTCGGCTACCGCGTGGACATCACGCTCACCTTCGGCCCGGACGGCCCGCCGTTCGAGCCGAACCCGGCCCCGGAGAGCGCGCCGGCTCGCGACCGGGGCCGGGCCTGGTACCGCGGCGACAGCCACCTGCACACCGTGCACTCCGACGGCCGCCGCACCCCGGAGCAGCTCGTCGCCGACGCCCGCGCCGCCGGGCTCGACTTCATCGTCTCGACCGACCACAACACGTCCAGCTCGCAGCTGCAGTGGGGTGATCACGCCACCGACGACCTGCTCATCCTCAACGGCGAAGAGGTGACGACGCGGTCCGGGCACTGGCCGGCCATCGGCCTGCCCGCCGGCACCTGGGTCGACTGGCGCTACCGCGCGGCCGACCCGCGGGACTTCCGCCGGTTCACCGACCAGGTGCACCGGGCGGGCGGCCTGGTCACCGCCGCGCACCCGTTCGCCAACTGCTTCGGCTGCACCTACGAGTTCGCCTACGAAATAGCCGACCTGGTCGAGGTGTGGAACGGCCCGTGGACGCAGGACGACGAGGCGAGCGTCATCCACTGGGACGGGCTGCTGCGCGGCGGCCGGTTCATCCCGGCGATCGGCGACTCCGACGCGCACAACCCGGACCAGCGGGTCGCGCTGCCGCACACCGTCGTGCTCGCCGACCGGCTGCGCCGCCGGGAGCTGCTGGCCGGGTTGAAGGCCGGGCACTCGTGGCTGGCCGAGTCGGCGGCCGTGCGGCTGGACTTCACCGTCTCCGGCGGCGGCGCCACCGCGGGCATCGGCGAGCGGCTGCCCGCGGGCACCGGCACGCCGGTGACGGTGCGCGCCGTCGTCGGCGGTGTGCCCGGGACGACGGTGACGTTCCTCGACCAGCTCGGCCCGGAGCACACCGAGACCATCGGCGACGCCGGCGCGGCGACGGTCACCTGGACGACCTACCCCCGCTACAGCCGGTGGGTGCGGGCCGAGGTCCGCCGCCCGTCCGGCGGCCCGAACACCACCGCGCCCAACGCGATGGTGGCGATGACCAACCCGATCTTCCTCGGCGCCGGCTGAACCCCGCCCGCCGCACCGCGTCCTTCCTATGGGCAGACTGGTGCGAACGGGTGATGGGGAGGCAGGGTGCGTGGTTGTGGCCTGAAGGTGGCCATCTTCCTGGGGGCGGTCATCGTCCTGACGGCGGGGATCGTCGTGGTGGTGGTGCTGACGCGCAGCCCCGTCCGCACGCCGGGCTGCACCGTCGCGCTGCCGGGGAAGGACGCGACCGCGTACACGTTCACCCCGGAGCAGATGAACAACGCGGCGACGATTTCGGCCGTCGGGACCAAACTCGGGCTGCCTCCGCACGCGGCCACGGTCGCGCTGGCCACGGCGTTGCAGGAGTCCAAGCTGCGCAACCTCGAAGGCGGTGACCGCGACTCGGTCGGGCTGTTCCAGCAGCGGCCCAGCCAGGGCTGGGGGACGGTGGCGCAGCTGCGGGACCCGGTCTACGCGGCGACGGAGTTCTACGAGAAGCTCGAGAAGCTGCCGGGCTGGGAGACCCTGCCGATCACCGAGGCGGCGCAGGCGATCCAGCGCTCCGGCGTCCCGGACGCCTACGCGCAGTGGGAGCCACAGTCCCGCGCCATGGCGGCGGCGTTCAACGGCCAGTTCCCGGCTGCGCTGACCTGCCGGAACCTGACCCTCGCGGCACCCGCCGACCTCGCCACGACGGCGACGGGCGAACTGGGCACCGATCGCCTCAGCGGCGCCCACCCGGCGGAGCAGGGCTGGACGTACGCGAGCTGGCTGGTCGGCCGGGCGGAGGCGCTGGGCGTCGACAAGGTGAGCTTCGCCGGGCAGACGTGGACGGCGGAGACCGGGTCCTGGGCCCCGGACGCCGCCGCCGGTCAGGACCTCTCGCTGCACCAGGCCCCGGCAGCGACCCCGAGCCAGTAGCGCCGAGCCCATGCGCCCCAATGTGGCGTTGGTTGCGTCCAACGCACCGAACGCCACATTGGGTGCGTTGGACGCACCGAACGCCACATTGGGGCGCTTGGGTCAGGGCACCAGCACGGCCGGACGCGTCGCCGTGGCCCAGCGGACCGCGGGGCCCATCGCCCACCCGGCGGCGAGGAAGACCGCGCCCATGAGCAGCCAGCCCGGCAGGCCCCAGCCGATGACCACCGTGCTCAGCAGCACCGGGCCGATGGCGCGGGCCACCGACGTCCCGGTGCCGAAGAAACCCTGGTACTGCCCCTGCTTGTCGGCCGGCGCGAGGGCGAAGCCGATCTCCCAGGATCCCGCCGACTGCAGCATCTCGCCGAGCACCTGCACCAGCGCGCCGGCGACGAGCACCGCGAACGCGACCCACGGCGAGGTGCCCAGCGCCGAGAGCGCGAAGGCCACGCAGGACGCGAAGAGCAGCACGCCCGAGCGGCGGACCATCCGCGCCGCGGAGCCGATGCTCGCCAGCCGGCCCGCGACGCGGACCTGCAGCAGCACCACCAGGACCGTGTTGAGCACGAACAGCGCGGACACCGTCCAGCCCGGCGCGGCGGTCCGTTCGACGATCCACAGCGGGATCGCGACGCTCAGCAGCGGCATGCGCAGCAGCAGGATCGCGTTGAGCAGCGTCACCAGCGCGTACGGCCGGTCGCGCAGCACGGCCAGCTTCGGCTCGCCGGTGCGCGGGGACGACGTCCGCGGGATCGCCGGGAGCGCGTGCAGCAGCGCCGCCGTGACGACGAAACTGGCCGCGTCGAGGACGAAGACCGTCAGGTACGCCGGCGCGGTGTCGGCCGAGAGCGCGAGCCCGCCCAGCCCGGCGCCGACGGCCAGCCCGGCGTTGCCCGCCGACTGCAGGTGCGCCCGGACGCGCGTCCGGCGTTCCGGATCGGCGAGCGCCGCCAGCAGCGCCTGGCGGACGGCGGCCAGGCCGGTCTGGCAGCTGCCGTAGAAGCACGCGGCGAGGACGAACAGCAGCGGCGAGCGGACGAACAGGAAGGCGAGGATCGAGCCGCCCGTCGCCAGGGCCAGCAGCACCGCCGAGCCCCGGGCGCCGTGGCGGTCGGCGAGGTGGCCGAGCGGCACCCCGGCGACCGAGCCCACCGCCCAGCCGAGGGTGAGACCCAGCCCGACCTGCGCCGGGCTCAGCCCGACGATCCGCGTGAAGAACAGCACCGAGCAGGTCAGGAACGCGCCGTCGCCGAGCGAGCCGGCCAGCTGGGCGGCGGCGAGGAGGCGGCCGGGGCGCCGGGCCGGCGTGGCCGGGCGTTCGAGGGTCAGCGTCATGAGAGGAACGCTAGGCCGAAACTTGGCCCGATCCCAGATCCAATTCTGGCCTTGTCCATTGGGCCAATGTAGAGTCGCCGGATGGACTTCCACGTCAGCCTGGCCGGGCGTGGCGACCTCAGCGTCCGGATCTACCGGCAGCTGCGTGACGCCGTGCTGGACGGCAGGCTGCGAGCGGGGGAGCGGCTGCCGCCGACGCGGGAGCTGGCGCGGCGGCTGGCCGTTTCCCGCAACACCGTCGCGGTGGCCTACGACCGCCTCACCGCCGACGGCTTCCTCGCCGGACGCGTCGGCGCCGGGACCTACGTCTGCGCCGAACTTCCCGCGCCGAAACCACGTCAGGCGCCTTCGGCGAAGGGGCCGCAGGCGAAGGCGGTGTGGCGGTCGCTGCCGCCCGCGGTCGCCGCGGCCCCGCACGCGCCGGAGTACGACTTCCGCGTCGGCATCCCCGACGCCGCGTTGTTCCCCCTCGAAACCTGGCGGCGGCTGCTCGCGCGGGAACTCCGGGACGCCGCCGGCTTCGCGCACTACGCCGACCCCGGCGGGCACCCGGGCCTGCGCGCGGCGATCGCCCGGCACGTCGGCGTCTCCCGCTCGGTCCGCGCCGGCGCGGACGACGTGCTCGTCACCCAGGGCGCGCAGCAGGCGCTCGACCTGCTGTGCCGGGTGCTGCTCGAGCCGGGCGACCGGGTGGCCGTCGAGGAACCCGGTTACCGGCTGGCGAAGCTGCTCTTCACGTCTCACGGCGCCGAAGTCGTCGGCGTGCCGGTGGACGGCGAAGGTCTCGACGTCGCCGCGCTGCCCCCGCGGACGAAGCTGGTGTACGTGACGCCGTCACACCAGTTCCCGCTCGGCACGCCGATGTCCCTCGCCCGGCGCACGGCCTTGCTGGCGTGGGCCGGACGCGCGGACGCGGTCGTCGTCGAGGACGACTACGACAGCGAGTTCCGGTTCTCCGACCGCCCGCTGGAACCGTTGCAGAGCCTGGACCGCGGCGGCCGGGTGGCCTACGTCGGGTCGTTCTCGAAGACGCTGCTTCCCATGCTGCGCCTGGGTTTCCTGATCGCCCCGGCGTCGCTGCGGGACGCCCTGCGCCACGCCCGCCAGCTCTCGGACTGGCACGGCGACCTGCCTGCGCAGGCCGCGCTGGCCCGGTTCGTCGACGAAGGCCTGTTCGCCCGCCACATCCGCCGGGCGACGAAGGTGTACGCGGAACGCCACGAGCGGATCACGGCCACTCTGGAAAGGGTCTTCCCCGGCCGCCTGGAACCGGTGCCCTCGGCGGC
>Ga0070668_100001106_pt1 | contig 19008 bp, 21 predicted proteins | sample KBSS43metaG_FD_64661 | JGI IMG/M metagenome (GOLD analysis project Ga0070668, IMG submission 64661) | Switchgrass rhizosphere microbial communities from Kellogg Biological Station, Michigan, USA - KBS S4-3 metaG | ecosystem: Host-associated > Plants > Roots > Rhizosphere > Soil ... | reverse complement strand
GCCCTGATCGGCCACATCACCGGCGGCCACCTGGACGGCGGCAAGGGCTCGTTCCAGCCGATGAACATCAACTACGGCCTGCTGCCGCCGATGGCCCCGCCGAAGCGGGACGCGGACGGCCGCCGGTTCGGCTCCAAGGAAAAGGGCCGCGCCAAGAAGAAGCTGGTGGGCGAACGTGCGCTGGCGGACATCGGCGCCTGGCTGGCCGGCGCGCCGATGATGGAAGCGGCCGAGTAGCGGCTCAGATCCTGCCCCACGCCACCGCCCAGGTGAGCCGCAGGCGCTTGGCGAACTCCGAGGCGTGCGGATGTCGCGCCAGGGCCGCGTGGGCTATCGCCGGGAAGGCGGCGACGCTGACGCGCCGGGCGTGGGCGCGGGCGGCGGCGAGGGCCTGGCGGACCGCGTCTGGGGACGGGGCTTCGCGGCGGGCCAGCGCCCAGGCGGCGCCGGCCGGCCGGGCGGCGTCGGCGGGCCCCTGCGGGTCGAGGATCTGCGCGGCCAGCACCGCGGCGGAGCCGGCGCTGTCGCCGGCCCACTGCAGGAGGTCGCCGGCCCCGTCATGCAGTTCGCGCACGCGGGCCTCGATCATCGCCTCGAGCGGCTCGCGCGGCAGGCCGCGCCGGCGGACGGCGGCGGCCAGCGCCTCGGCGGTCGGATGGCGGCGGACCGGACGGCCCTCGAACACCTCGTCCAGCACCTCGCGCCACCAGGTGAGGCGGATCTCGGCCAGCAGCGGATTGGAGGCCACCCGCGGGGCGCGTCCCAGCTCATGGTCGTAGGCGTAGAGGGCGACGACGTCGGCCCGGGCCGCGGGATCGGCGATGAAGCGGCTGGAGAGCCACCGGTCGGGATCCACCCGGCGGACCAGGGCGTCGAGGTCGTCGGTCTCGGCGTCGTCGGTCATGCGCTCACAAACGAGAAGGCCCGCCGTTGCGGGCGGGCCTTCCGTAGCTCAATCGGTTCGTCGGCGTCAGCCGAAGATCGTCTGGTTCATGGTCATGGTGACCAGCATCGGGATCGACAGCAGGGTGTTGATCCGCGAGAACAGCATCGCCTTGCGGGCCGCGGCGGCCTTGGCGTCGGCGTCCGCCTCGACGATGCCCAGCGCGATCTTCTGCGCCGGCCAGATGAAGGCCCAGACGTTGATGAACATCACCGTGCCCAGCCACATGCCGACGCCGATGAAGCTGTGCTGCGGCGCCTGGAAGCCTTCCAGCGCGCCGAGGGTCACCGCCTCGACGAAGTAGCCGCGGTTGACGGCCAGGATCACGCCCATCACCCAGGTGAACAGGGCCGCCCAGCGGAACCAGAACAGCGCCTCGGGGGCGATGTACTTGGAGACCGCGGGCTTCAGCTCGGCGGGGATCTCCGGCATTTTGCGCAGCTGCACGAAGTTGAAATAGTACAGCAGCCCGATCCACAGGATGCCGAAGGTCACGTGCAGGAAGCGGAACACCGCCTGCCAGAAGATCGCGTCCGCCGCGCCGTTGTGGATCTCGTAGCCGACGATGAGGATCACCGCGAGAATGAACGCGACGATCATCGTGTTACGCAGGTTCGCTAGTAGTCCGGCCATTTCTTACCCCTCGCGATTCCAACCCTATGGCGCAGGTATAGGGCGTTTATCGGTGGGCGGGAAGCAAGAGAGTCGGGGCCCCGCCCCGGCCCCGCGCGCCGCTCTCAGACCGCGATCAGGGCGGCGGCCAGGCGGCGGCCCTCGGCGGTGAGCACATTGTAGAGCCGCGCGGCCGCCGGGGTGTCCATGAACTCCAGGCCGATGCCGGCCCGCGCCAGGGCGTCGCGGACCGCGCGCGGCGGCAGGGCGTTGGCGGGGCCGACGCCCAGCAGGACGAACTCCACCTCCGCGCGGCCGGCCGCGAAGACCGGGGCCAGGTCGTCGACGGTGAGGTCGGCCAGGGCCTTCACCGGCCAGGCGCGCGCCTCGTCCTGCAGGATCAGCACCGAGCCCTCGCGGCGCTCGCCCGACAGGCGAAAGCCCCCCTGGCCGTAGGCGTCGATGGAGGGGGCGTCGCGGGCCATGACGCGGGCCGGGCCCTCAGGTCCGCGCATTGGCGGGCTTGAGCGGCTCGGCCTCCTCCTCGCCGCGCTTCAAGCCCCAGAGCAGGATCACCGGCGCGGCCACATAGATCGAGGAATAGGTGCCGATGACGATCCCGAACATCAGGATCAGCGACATCCCGAACAGCGTCGGACCGCCGAACACCGCCAGCCCGCCCAGCGCCAGCAGGGCGGTCAGCCCGGTGATGATGGTGCGCGAGAGGGTCTCGTTGATCGACAGATCGATGACCTCGCGCAGCGGCATCCTCTTGTACTTGCGCAGGTTCTCGCGCAGCCGGTCGAACACCACGACGGTGTCGTTCATCGAATAGCCGATGATGGTCAGGATCGCGGCGATGGTGGTCAGGCTGAACTCCAGCTTGGTCACCGCGATCAGGCCGAAGGTCAGGATCACGTCGTGGAACAGCGCCATCACCGCGCCCAGCCCGAACTGAACCTCGAAGCGGAACCAGATGTAGATCAGCATCAGGCCGATGGCCAGAAGCAGCGCCAGGACGCCCTTGCCGAGCAATTCGCCCGAGACCTTCGGACCGATGACGTCGATGCGCGAGAACTTGACGTCGTCGCCCAGCACGCGGGTGATCTCGCCCTTCACCCGGTCGGCGGTCTTGGTGGGGTCGGAGCCTTCCGGGGTCTGGAAGCGCACCATCGCCTCGGACGGCGACCCGAAGGCCTGCACCTGCACGTCGCCCATGTTCATGGCCGAAAGCGCGCCGCGCACCGCCCCCAGGTCCACGGCCTTGGGGGCGGTGGTGAGCTCCATGACCGAGCCGCCCTTGAAGTCGATGCCGCAGGTGAGGCCGCCACAGGGCGGCTTGAACGGGAACAGGGTGAACCCCAGCGACGCGATCACCGCCACGATCGAGGCGACCGCGGCCAGGCGCGAGAAGGCCACGAACCGGAAGTGGGTCTTGACGGGGACGATCTTGATCAGCGGCCAGAAGGACATCGCGCGCTCCTAGGTGATCGGCAGGGACTTGGGGCGCCGGGCGCGGAACCACAGCGCCAGCAGCACCTGGGTGATCAGGACGGCGGTGAACACCGAGGTGAGCACGCCGATGAACAGGGTGAGCGCGAAGCCCTTCACGGCGCCGGAGCCGACGTTGAACATGATCAGCGCCGCCAGGATGGTCGTGACGTTGGCGTCGATGATCGTGACCATGGCCCGGGAGAAGCCGGCGTCCATCGACGCGATCACGCTGCGCCCGGCGCGGATCTCGTCGCGCATCCGCTCGTAGATCAGCACGTTGGCGTCGACCGCGACCGCGAGGGTCAGGATCAGGCCGGCGATGCCGGGCAAGGTCAGGGTGCCCTGCGTCAGCGACATCACCGCGATGATCAGCAGGCCGTTGATCATCAGCGCCACCACGGAGATGCCCCCGAACAGCAGGCCGTAGCTCAGCAGCATGAAGACCAGGATCGCCACGAAGCCCACTGTGGTGGAGATCTGGCCGGCGCGCACGGCGTCGGCGCCCAGCTCGGCGCCCACGGTCCGCTGCTCCACCACGTCCAGCGGGGCCGGCAGGGCGCCGGCGCGCAGGAGGACGGCCAGGTCGTTGGCGGTCTGCTCGGTGAAATTGCCGGTGATCTGGCCGGAGCCGCCGGTGATCGGATTGATGATGGTGGGGGCGGAAATCACCTTGCCGTCGAGCACGATGGCGAAGCGTTTGCCGACGTTCTGGCTGGTGGCGTCGCCGAAGCGGCGCGCGCCCTGGCCGTTGAAGCGGAAGGTCACCACCGGCTGGGCGCTCTGCTGGTCGAAGCGCATCTGGGCGTCGGTCAGCATCGCCCCGTCCACCAGGGCGCGGCGGCGCACCAGGTACTGCATCGCCGCCTCCTTGCCGTCGCCCGGGAGCAGCTGCGAGCCGGGCGGGACCCGGCCCATGGCGGCTTCCTGCGGGGTGACGCTCTCGTCGACCATCTGGAAGGTGAGCTTGGCGGTCTTGCCGATGACGTCGCGCAGCCGTTGCGGATCGCTCTCGCCGGGCGCCTGGACGACGATACGGTTGACCCCCTGGCGCAGGATGGTGGGTTCGCGGGTGCCCAGCTCGTCGATCCGGCGGCGGATGATCTCGATCGACTGGGTCACCGCCTGGTTGGCTTCGGCGTTGAGCGCCTCCTGGACGAAGCTGATGCGGATGCGCTGGTCGTCGGCGGTGGCGATGTTGACGTCACGCCCGCCCGGCGCGCCGGCCAGCGGCGAGCCCACCGCCTTGCGCAGGACGTTGGCCGCGCCGCCCACCTGGCCCGGATCGGTGATCCGCACCATCACGTCGCCGTTCACGTTGGCCAGGTCGGTGAAGGGGATCTGCTCGTCCCGCAGGGTCTTGCGGACGTCCTCGATCAGGTTGGTCAGCTTCTCGGCGCGCAGCGCGTTGGTGTTGACCTCCAGCATCAACGAGGAGCCGCCCTGCAGGTCGAGGCCGAGGTTCAGCTTCTTGTGCGGCATCGCGGCCGGCAGCGCATCGAGCGTCGACTGCGGCAGGACGTTGGGCAGGCTGAACAGGATGCCGAAGACCACCGAAAGGATCGTCAGGACGATCTTCCAGCGCGAGAGGTTCATCATGGCGGGAAGGCCGGCTCTTCAGGTCTTGGAATCGTTGGCCGGCGCGGGTTCGCCGCGCGCGCGCACCTCGCCGATCATGTGCTTCATCACCTTGACGGTGACGCCGGTGGCGACCTCCAGGCCGACTTCCTTGTCCTCCACCCGCACCACCTTGCCGAGGATGCCGTCGTTCAGCATCACCTGATCGCCGCGCTTGAGGGCGGCGATCATCTGCTGATGCTGCTTCGCCCGCTTCTGCTGCGGGCGAATCATCAGGAAGTAGAACAGGACGGCCAGGCCGATCAGCGGCAGGAACTGCAGAATCATGTCGCCGCCCGCTGGGGCTCCGGCTGCGGTCTGGGCGAAGGCAGGGGTCGCGAACATTACCTCTCCGGCGGTGCGTCCGGGCTGCGAAAGCGCCCGAAATCAAGTCGGCGGAACCTAGGCGGGGTCGCCTGCTTTTGCAATGGAACCCCCCGGCGGATAAGCAGGCCGGCGATGGAACCCCATATCGCCCCCCTTCTGCAGCGCATCGCCGAGGCGCTGGAACGTCTGGCCCCGCCGAAGGCGGCTCCGCCCGACTTCACGCCCGCACGCCTTTTTCGCCACGAACCGGCCGGCGGCGCCTTCGTGGCCGCGCCGGACTATCCGCTGCCGCTGGCGGCGCTGGTCGGCGTGGAGCGGCAGAAGGCGCGATTCGTCGAGAACCTGCGCCGGTTCGCCGCGGGACTGCCGCACAACCACGCCCTGCTCTGGGGCGTGCGCGGCACCGGCAAGAGCTCGCTGGCGAAGGCGGCCTTCATGGCGGTGGCCGCCGACGTGGCGGATCTGAAGCTGGTGGAGGTGGACCGCGACGAGGTGACCGCCCTGCCCGCCCTGTTCGACGTGCTGCGGGGCCAGGCCGAGCGGTTCGTGGTGCTCTGCGACGACCTTTCCTTCGAGGAGGGCGCGGCGGCGGCCAAGGCGCTGAAGTCCGCGCTGGAAGGCGGCGTCTCCGGCCCGCCGGCCAATGTGATGTTCGTGGCCACATCGAACCGGCGTCACCTGATGCCGCGCGGCCACAGCGAGGACCGCGGCCTGATCGCCATCGCCGAGGACGCCGAGGAGGAGGTCAGCGTCTCCGACCGATTCGGGCTGTGGATCGGCTTCCCGGCCATGGACCAGCCCACCTACCTGGAGGCGGTGAACGCCTACGCCAGGCGCTATGGCCTCAAGGCCAAGGACCTGGAGCGGCGCGCCCTGCAATGGGCGCAGCTGCGCGGCGGCCGCTCGGGCAGAGTCGCCTGGCAGTTCATCCGCGACCTGGCGGGGGAACAGGGCAAGGGGCTGCCGCTGTAGGGGCAGCCGAGACAGCGCTTCCCCCATCGAGCTACGGCGTTCACACATCTCTCGCATCTCACGGCGCCGCGCACCCCCCTCGCCCCGCTTGCGGGGAGAGGATGGGTGAGGGGCGCGCCGCAAGGCGCGGGCGTCGAAGACGCCACTTGGGGCCGTGCCTGGGGCGCATTGCGGCGGAGAGGCCCCCCTCACCCATCCTCTCCCCCCGATTCCGGGCGGAGAGGCGGCTTATCCGGCGTTCACCAGCGGCGGGGAGATGTGAGAGTCCGGTAGCCTCACCTCGGCAACACCAGCGTCGGATCGATCGGCTTGGCGCGGTCGGCCGGGGTCGGGGCGTAGCGGATCTCGAAGTGGAGCTGGGACTCCGCGACGCCGCCGGTCGCCCCGACTGCGCCGATCTGCTGACCCTGGGCGACCTTCTGCTGCATCTTCACGTCGCTGCGGGCGAGATGGCCATAGGCGGTCACCCAGCCGTCGGCGTGCTTGATCAGCACCAGGTTGCCGAAGCCCGGCACCTGGTCGCCGGCGTAGACCACGTCGCCGGCCGCGGCGGCCCGCACCGGCTCGCCGGAGGGCGCGCGGATGTTGACGCCGTCGTTCTGCTGGCCCTGCCCCTTGGGACCGAACCTGGCGATGATGTCGCCGCGCACCGGCCACAGGAAGCGGCCGCGGCCGAGCTCGGAGATCTGCGAATCGCTGGGCGCCGGGGTGGCGGCGATCACCGGGCCGGGCACGTTGGTCGGCGGGTTGGTCGGACGGGCGAACGGCGGCGTCGTTGACGGACGCGACACGGGCGGGGCCGGCGCGGGCGTCGGGCTCGGCGCCGGGAACGGATACTGGGACGCCGGCCGCTGCGGCGGGGGCGCATAGGCCGGAGCCTGGGGGCGCGGCGTCGGATAGGTCGGGGCCGGGCGTTGCGGCGCGGGCGTGTAGGTCGGGGCCGGCGGCGCGTAGCTCGGGGCCGGCCGCTGCGGGGCGGGCGGGACATAGGCCGGCCGCTGCGGCGGGACGTAGGGCGGCGGCTCGGGCGCTTCTACCGGCACGCGGGTGACGGTCTTGGTCGGGCCGGCGTCCTTGTAGCCCTCCGGCAGGCGGATCTTCTGGCCGGGCTTCAGCGAAGCGCCGGTCTTCAGGTCGTTCTCGGCGCCCAGCGCCTTGGCGGTGACGCCGAAGCGCTTGGCGATGCTGAACAGGGTGTCGCCGGAGCCGACCACATAGGCCTTGCGCTTGGTGACGGGGCCCTTGAGCACCTGGCCCGGCTGCAGCCGGTAGGGCGCCTTGAGCTTGTTGTCCTTGCCCAGGGTCTCGGCGTCGAGGTCGAGCTTGCGGGCGATGGCGTAGAGGTTGTCGCCCTTCTTGACCGTGTACTCGGCGCGCGGTCCGTCCACCTCCACGACCTTGCCGGTGACGCTGGTCTTGGTGACCGTCTGCATCCGCGGCGGCGCGGGCCGGGGCGCCTCGACCGGCGGCGGCGGGGGCGGCGGCAGGGGCTGATAGGCGGGCGGTTGATAAGGGGCCGGCTGATAGGGCGGCGGCTGATAGGGAGGCGTCGGGTAGGCCGGCGGCGGCGATGCGTCGCCGGGCGGGGTCGAGGGGGTGACGTAGCTGGGCAGGTTGGTGCGCGGCGGCGCGGTCGGCTCCAGGCTGCGGCTCTCGACGGGCGCGGTGGCGGTGGAGGGCGGCGCGGCGGGCGGCGGCGACGTCGGCTGCGAAGGCGGCGGCGGGCGAATGGGATAGGCGGGCTGCGCGGATCCGGAAGATCCGCCCCGGCCCTCGAAGGGCTCGTAGGTGGTGCAGCCGGCCAGAACGCCGCCCGCCAGGAGGATCGGTACGAATCGCTTCAGGACTTGAGTCATCGCCGCTCCTGTCGTCGCGGTATCAGTCGCGGCGCCACGGTTTATGTTGCGTTAACCCCGTCCGGGCGGCGCCAACGCGCCGCAGGACGGGCGGCTTCACAGCTCCCTGGCGACGCCGTCGAGCAGCGGCACGAAGCGCACCTCGGTCAGGACTTCCACGTCGAAGCCGCCGGCGCCGTTCCCGACATAGCGGCGCAGGGTCTGCACCGGCCCCTTCCCCACCGGCGCCACCAGGACGCCCGCAGGCTTGAGCTGCTGGAGAAGAGCGGTGGGCTCGTCCGGCGCCGCGGCCGTGACCATAATGCGGTCGAACGGCGCCTGCTCGGGCCAGCCCTCCCCGCCGTCGCCGAAGCGGGTGATGATGTTGGTGAGCCCCAGCGTCTTGAAGCGCCCTTGCGCCTCCGCCATCAGCGTGCGGTAGCGCTCCACCGTGTAGACCAGCCGCACCAGTTTGGAGAGCACCGTGGTCTGGTAGCCGGAGCCGGTGCCGATCTCCAGCACGCGCGAGCGCGGCTCGACGCGCAGGGCCTGGGTCATCAGGCCGACGATGAACGGCTGGCTGATGGTCTGGCCGCAGGCGATCGGCAGGGCCGAATCCTCCCAGGCGCGCGCCTTGAACAGGTCCGGCGTGAACAGGTCGCGCGGCGTGGTCTCGATGGCGTTCAGCACCGCAGCGTCGGTGACGCCCTGCGAACGCAATCCAAGCACCAGGCGGGCCAGGTTCTCTTCGGCTGTGGATTCGTCTTCGGCCATGGACCGGATCATCTCAAAGCTTGGGCGGCGGCCCGCCCAGCACGCCCTTCAGGGCGTGCACGGTGGCCATGTGGGTCAGGTCGATGTGCAGCGGCGTCACGGAAATCCGCCCGTCGTAGATCGCCCGCAGGTCGGTGCCGTCGGCGGGCTGCGACGGGGTCTGTCGATAGCCCATCCAATAGTACGCGCGCCCCCGCAGGTCGGTCCGCTTTTCCGCGTGGCGGACCTGGACGTCGCGGAAACCCTGGCGGGTGACCTCCACCTCGGTGATCTCGGCGATCGGACGGTTGGGGAAGTTGACGTTGATGACCACGTCGGACGGCCAGCCGGCGGCGACCAGCTTCTTGATGATGCCCGGCGCGAAGGCGACCGCGGGTTCGTAGAAGGACTCGCGCTCGGGCCCGCCGGCCTGCGACAGGGCGATGCCCGGCGCCCCCATGGCCATGGCCTCGATGGCCCCGGCCACGGTGCCGGACATGGTGACATCCTCGGCCAGGTTGGCGCCGCGGTTGACGCCGGACAGCACCAGGTCCGGCCGCGGCCCGTCCACAAGTTCGCCGAGCGCCAGCATGACGCAATCCGTGGGCGTGCCGGTGGTCGCGAACCGGCGCTCGCCGATCCGGCGCACGCGGATCGGCTCGGCCAGGGTCAGGGCCCGCGAGGCGCCCGACTGCTCGTACTCGGGCGCGCAGACCCAGACGTCGTCCGACAGGGTGCGGGCGATGGCCTCCAGCGCTTCCAGTCCCTCGGCGTGAATTCCGTCGTCGTTGGTGACCAGGATCCTCATGGGCCACCGATGTGCGTCAGGCCTGGCAGGTACGGATGCAGGGCCCGGGGAATGGCGATCCGGCCGCCCTCGTCCTGGTAGGTCTCCATCACCGCCACCAGGGTGCGGCCCACCGCGAGGCCCGAGCCGTTGAGGGTGTGGACGTAGCGCGTGCCCTTCTCGCCCGCGGCCTTGGTGCGGGCGTCCATCCGGCGCGCCTGGAAGTCGCCGCAGTTGGAGACCGAGCTGATCTCGCGGTAGCGGCCCTCCGAAGGCAGCCAGACCTCCAGGTCGTAGGTCTTGCGGGCGGAAAAGCCCATGTCGCCGGCGCAGAGCAGCATGGTGCGGAACGGCAGCTCCAGGGCCTTCAGCACCGCCTCGGCGCAGCCCACCATCCGCTCGTGCTCTTCGTCGGATCTGTCCGGCGAGGTGATGGAGACCAGCTCCACCTTGTTGAACTGGTGCTGGCGGATCATGCCGCGGGTGTCCCGGCCCGAGGCGCCGGCCTCCGAGCGGAAGCAGGGGGTGAGCGCGGTGAGCCGCAGCGGCAGTTCCTCCTCGGGGGTGATCTGCTCGCGGACCAGGTTGGTGAGGGAGACTTCGGCGGTGGGGATCAGCCAGCGGCCCTCGGTGGTATGGAACAGGTCCTCGGCGAACTTCGGCAGCTGGCCGGTGCCGAACGCCGCCTCGTCGCGGACCAGCAGCGGCGGGTTCACCTCCGTGTAGCCATGCTCCTGCGTCTGCAGGTCGAGCATGAACTGGCCGAGCGCCCGCTCCAGCCGGGCGAGCTGGCCCTTCAGCACCACGAAGCGCGCGCCGCTCATCCGGGCGGCGGCCTCGAAGTCCATCAGCCCCAGGGCCTCGCCCAGGTCGGCGTGGTTCTTGGGGGATGCGATGGCGTTCGGCTCGCCCCAGCGGCGGACCTCGACGTTGGCGCTTTCGTCCTCGCCGGGCGGGACGTCGGCGGCGGGGATGTTGGGCAGCGCCGCCAGCAGGCCGCGGAGCGCCTCGCCGGCGGTCCGCTCGGCCTCGGTCTGTTCGGCGATGGTCCCCTTGAGGGCGTCGACCTCGGCCATCAGCCGGGCGGCCTCGGCCTCGTTCTTCTGGGCCTTGGCCTGGCCGATCTTCTTGGAGGCGTCGTTGCGCTGGCTCTGGGCCGACTGCAACGCCAGTTGCGCCGCGCGCACCTGGGCGTCGAGCGACAGGAGCGCGTCCGTCTGGCCGGAGAGGCCCTTCAGGCCCCAGGCGCGGTCGTAGGCGGCGGGGTTGTCGCGGATGGCCTTGATGTCGTGCATGGGAACCGGCGGGAGGGATTGCGCGCGCCCTCTCTAGAGCGCGTCGAGTCGGGCGCCAAGCGGCGGTCAGACGGGAACGACGTCTCTGCCCGCCTCTTCCCGCCGGCGGGCCCGCTCGATCCCGGCCACCAGCCAGATCGAGACCTCGTAGAGCAGGATGATCGGGATCGCGAGCATGGTCTGGCTGATCGGGTCCGGCGGCGTGACCACGGCGGCCAGCACGAAGACGCCGACGATGGCGTAGCGCCGTCCGCCCGACAGCATCTTGGCGGTGACGATCCCCGCCATGCCCAGCAGGCTCAGCACCACCGGCAGCTGGAAGCAGAGGCCGAAGGCCAGCAGCAGGGTGGTGACCAGGGTCAGGTAGTCGGAGACCTTGGGCAGCAGCTCCACCGAGATCGCGCCCGCGCCGACGATCTGCTGCGACAGCGAGAACCACAGCACGAACGGCAGGATCATGAAGTAGACCAGCGCCGCGCCGGCCGCGAACAGCAGCGGCGCGGCCAGCAGGAACGGCATGAACGCCCGCCGCTCGCGCTTGTAGAGGCCAGGCGCCACGAAGGCGTAGACCTGCCAGGCGAGGATCGGGAAGGTGATCACCACGGCCCCGAAGCCCGCCAGCTTGAGCTTGGTGAAGAAGAACTCCAGCGGCGCGGTGAACACCAGCTTCAGGCCGGCGCCGGCGACGCTGGGAACCTCCTTCATCCCGATCAGGGCCAGCAGCAGGTCGAAGGCGCCGTGGCTGTGCCCCTCCTTCTGGGACGCCAGCAGCTGGGCGGCGATCTCGAAGGGGTGCAGCAGGGCGATGTAGATCTGCTTGGAGAAGGCGAAGCAGAGGATGAAGCCGACGATGACGGCGCCGACGCAGACGATCAGCCGCTTGCGCAGCTCGACCAGGTGCTCGAGGAGCGGCGCGCGGGAGGCCTCGATCTCGGCCTCGTCCGGATCGTAGTCGCTCACGTGACCGTTCCGGTCCGCCGCGTGCGCTTGGACGGCGGCTTGGCGGGCGAGACGGTGGGCTCGGCCTTGGGTTTCGGCTTGGCGCGCGCGCGCGCCGGCTTGGCCTTGGGCGCCGGTTCGGGCTCTGCGGCGGGCATGCCGTCGCCGGGGGGCAGGCTCAGCGGTTCGGCGTATTCAGGGCTGACCGGCGGGTCGTAGCGGGCGGTCCCGTGGAGCTCCTGGCCGATCTCGTCGAACACCTGGGCGACCTGGGCCTCGTCGGCGCGCAGGGCGGCGATCTCGTCGAGCTGGCCCTTGCGCAGGGCGTCCACCTGCTGGCGCAGCTCGTCGAGCTCGGACTGGCGGGCCATCTCGTCGAAGCTGGCGCGGAACTCGGCGGCCATGCCGCGCAGCTTGGCCATGAACTGGCCCAGCTTGCGCAGCAGCATCGGCAGGTCCTTCGGCCCCACCACGATCAGCGCCACGACGGCGATCACCAGCAGTTCCGAAGCGCCGATTTCGGGAAGCATGGACGAGGCGCGCCTTCAGGCTTGTGGCGCCCGCGAAGGGCGGGACATGGAACGGGATCGCCCGCCGCTCTAGACGACGAAAGCCGAGCCGATCAAGGCGCCGGCGCCAATCGCCGGCGCGGGAACGGGATCAGTCCTTGCCGCCCTCGACGGTGGGCACGGGTTTGGCGGGCTTGTCGGCCTCGTCCTCATGCTTGAGGCCGTCCTTGAACGCCTTGATGCCCTTGGCCGCGTCGCCCATCAGGCCGGACAGCTTGCCCGGCCGGGCGAACAGCAGGCCGACGACCACGAGAACGATCAGCCAGTGCCAGATCGAAAGAGAGCCCATGAGGCGAAACTCCAGTTGCCGGACGCCCGCGCCGCGCGCCGCGCCCAATCAGTTGCGGTCAATATAGCGGTTCCGCCGCCCCAGCGCCAATCGGCGCGGTGCGTCATCGGACCGCTTCGTCCTCGGCCAGGTAGTCGGTGTGGAACTCCGGGGCGTCGCCGTCCTCCAGCGGGTCCTCGTCCGGGGCGAGGCCGCCGGGGTCGGGCACGGCGAAGTCCGGCGGCAGGTCGAGGCTCAGCAGGCCCGCGGCCTTCATCTCGGCCGCCCCCGGCAGGTCCGAGAGCGACGCCAGGCCGAAGTGTTCGAGGAAGGCGTCGGTGGTGCCGTAGGTGACCGGCCGGCCCGGCGTGCGCCGGCGCCCGCGCATCCGCACCAGCGACAGCTCCAGCAGCACGTCCAGGGTGCCCTTGCTGGCCTGCACGCCCCGCACGGCCTCGATCTCGGCGCGGGTGACCGGCTGGTGGTAGGCGATGATGGCCAGGGTCTCCTGGGCGGCGCGCGACAGCCGCCGCGGCTCCTCGCGCGCCTCGGTCATCAGCCAGGCGAGGTCCTCGGCGGTCTGCAAGCGCCAGCGGCCGGCCACCGGCGCCAGCGTGACGCCGCGGCCTTCGTAGCGCGATTGCAGGGCGGCCAGCGCGGCCGGCACGTCGGCGCCCTCGGGCAGGCGCCGGGCGAGGTCGTCGAGGCTGAGCGGACCCGCCGCCGCGAACAGCAGCGCCTCGACCTCGCGTTCGTAGGGGATGGGGGCGGTCACGCCGCCGCCTTCCGGGCGCGCAGGTAGATGTCGGCGAAGGCCTCGAGCTGGCGGGCCTCCATGGCGCCTTCCTTGACCAGCTCCAGGCTGGCCGAGAGGGTGGAGGCGACGTAGGAGGCGCGGCTCGGCCCCTCCCCGGCCTGGGTGAAGGGCGCGACGCCGGTGAGCGGGGTCCAGCGGTCGAGCTCCGGGAGCAGGCCGCGCAGGCGTTCGCGGGCGTCCTCCAGGGAGTAGGCCGAGGGCGCGCGGGGCGTGTAGCTGCGGCCGCGGGCCTTGGAGCGCTGGCCGACATAGGCGGTCATCAGGTCGTAGAGGTCGCCCTCCAGCTCGCCGGACGGCACGATGCGGATGGCCTCGGGATCGCCGCGGGTGAAGACGTCGCGGCCGTGTTGCGGCAGCGCCTTGAGGGCGTCGGCGGCGCGGCGCATGGCCTCCAGCTTGGCCAGGCGGAAGGCCAGCTGGGCGGCGATCGTCTCGGCCGGCGGCTCGTCGCCGCGGACCCGCTCCGGCCTGGGCAGCAGCAGCCGCGACTTCAGGTAGGCCAGCCAGGCGGCCATCACCAGGTAGTCGGCGGCGAGCGAGAAGCGCAGCTTCCGGGCCTGGTGCACGAAGGCCAGGTACTGCTCGGCGAGCTTGAGCACCGACAGCTTCAGGAGGTCGACCTTCTGCCTGCGGGCCAGCGCCAAGAGCACGTGCAGCGGGCCCTCGTAGCCCTCCAGGTCGATGATCAGGGCCTCGCCGTCCTCGGCGGCCTCGGCGGCGGCCTCGAAGTCGAGGACCGGCTGGAAGCCCTCCCTCATGCCGTCTTCCCGGCGAGGCCGAGATCGGCGAGCCGGGCCTCGGCGGCGTGCGTATCGAATGGCCGGCGCCGGCGCGCGACCGCCCGGGCGCTCGCGGCGCGCTCGGCCGCGGGGCCGGCAAGCACAGGGCTGGCTTGCGCGACGGCCCGGAGCTCCCCCATCAAATCGCGAACCGGCTCGCCGACGAGCGCGCCATTGCCGTGAAGGACCACGTCGCAGCCTGCCTCCGCGGCGCGGCGCGCGCGCTCCGCCAGCGTCCCCCCGAGCGCCTTCATCGAAAGGTCGTCGCTCATCAACAGGCCCTCGAACCCGATCATGCCTCGGATCACGGTCTCGATCGTGTGATGCGAGATCGTGACGCAGGCGTCGGGGTCGACAGCCGCAAAGGTGACATGCGCCGTCATGGCCATGGGGGCGTCGGCCAGCGCGCGAAAGGGCTGGAAGTCCGTCGCGTCCAGGACCTCGAGCGGGGTGGCGACCATCGGCAATTCCAGGTGGCTGTCCGCGGCCGCGCGGCCGTGGCCGGGGATGTGCTTGATCACCGGCGCGACTCCCCCCGCCAGCAGGCCGTCGACGGCGGCGCGGCCGAGGGCGGCCACCAGCGCCGCGCTGTCGCCGAAAGCCCGGTCGCCGATGATCCCGTGCCCTTCAGGATGGCGAAGGTCGAGACAGGGCGCGCAATCGGCGTCGACCCCCGCCGAGAGGAGCTCCTCGGCGATCAGCCGGTGGTTGAGGAACACGGCCTCCAGGGCTGCGTCCGGATCCCGGCCGTAAAGCGCGCCGAAGGCGGCGGCGGTCGGCCGTCGCGGCACGAGCGGGGGCTTCAGGCGCTGCACGCGCCCGCCCTCCTGGTCGATGAAGATCAGCGCGCCCTCGTCGTCCGCCGCCTCGCGCAGGGAGTCGCAGAGCGCGCGGGTCTGGTCGAAATCCGCCACGTTGCGTGCGAACAGGATGAAGCCCCAGGGTCGCACGTCGCGGAAGAACGCCCGCTCCTCGGCGGTCAGGGCCGGGCCGGAACAGCCGAGGATGCAGGCGCGGGCGGTCACTTGACGAAGCAGTTCTTCCCGGCGGCCTTGAGCTCCGCGCAGAAGGCGGCCGCCTGGGCGCGCGAGGCGAAGCCTCTCACCGAGGTGCGATAGAGGGTGGAGCCGTTCTTCTGGATCGGCTCCACATATTTGAACTTGCCGGCGATATCGACGCCGGCGATGCGGCCGGCGTCGTTATAGCCCTGGTCCGCCTGGCTCTGCGACGAGAAGGCCCCGATCTGCACCGCGAAGCCGCCGGGGGCGGCCGCCGGCTTGGGCGCGGGGGCCGCCGCCTTGGCGGCCGGCGCGGGCGCGGGCGCGGGCTTGGCCGCGGGCGCCGGCGGGGCCTTCGCCACCGGGGCGGGCGCGGGCGCCGGTTGCGCCGGCTTCAGGCCCGCCGCGGCCGGGGACGCCGGCGGCAGCTGCGCGGTCTGCACCGGCGCGGTCGGCGCCGCGACCCGCGGCTGCGGCTGTTCCGGCGGGGCGGTGAAGGTCGGCGCGGCCGGCGCGGCGCCCGGCTCCTCGGGCTTGTAGATCTGCAGGTTGGCCGCCGGGTCGGCGGGCTGGGCGTCCGGCGGGGCGGCGGCGGTGATCGGGCCCACCGGCTGGCCGACGGTGGCGGGCGCCTGGCCCGCCTCGCGCACGCCGGAGCGGTAGAAGACGACGATCGCCGCCACCAGCAGGATCAGCACCAGGCCGCTGACGATCAGGGTCAACGGCAGGGGCCGCGAGCCGCGCACGGGCTGGCGGGCGTCGAAGGACAACGGCGCATCCGTCGGAGGCGTGTAGGCGCCGCGGTCTTGGTCGGTCATCGAGAAGGCTCCCGAAGAAGCGGCGCAGCGAATCGCGCGCGCCGGAAATGGCACTTTAGCGAAGCCCTGCCCGCTTCCCACCTGAGTCGCCTCGAACGCCGGCGCGACGGGGCCGAACCGGGGCCCACGTTCGGCTGTCGCGCCCTAGTTCCAGACGTCCAGGTGGAAGAGCCGGCGGTGCTCTTCGATGGCGAAGCGGTCGGTCATGCCGGCGATGTAGTCGCACACCACACGGGCCAGGCCGGCCTTGTCGCGGTTCTGCGACCGGGCGAACCATTCCGTCGGCAGGACGTCGGGCTCGCTCATGAACAACTGGAACATCTCGGCCAGAATGCGGCGAGCCTGGGAGCGCGTCCTATTGACGCGCCAGTGCCGGTACATGCGCTCCATCAGGAAGGCGCGCAGCTGGGCCAGGTCCTCCACCATGTCCCGCGAGAAGGCCACCAGGGCGTGGTCGAGGACGCGCACCTGCTCGGCGCTGGCGACCTTGCCGGCTTCCGCCCGGCGTCGGGTTTCGGCCATTACGTCGTCGACCATGGCCCCGATCATCCGGCGCACGGCCTCCAGGCGGACGATCTCGGGGTCGATGTCGGGGTAGTCGTCGTAGACGCCCTGCAGGATCGGCCCGATCAGCGGCACGTCCAGCAGCTCCTTCAGGTGGAACAGGCCCGCCTGCACCCCGTCGTCCACGTCGTGGTTGTTGTAGGCGATGTCGTCTGAGAGGGCTGCGACCTGCGCCTCGGCGGAGGCCCAGGTGGCCAGGCGCAGGTTGTATTCGGCGTCGAACTCGGCGATGGCGCTCCAGGACGGCCGGTCCAGCTTCGAATCCACCGGGCCGTTGTGCTTGATCACCCCCTCCAGCGTCTCCCAGGTCAGGTTCAGGCCGTCGAAGCCCGGATATCGCCGCTCCAGCCGGGTGACCACCCGGAAGGTCTGGACGTTGTGGTCGAAGCCGCCGAACCCCTCCATCTGCTTTTCCAGCTCGTCCTCGCCGGCGTGGCCGAACGGCGGGTGGCCGAGGTCGTGGGCCAGCGCGATGGTCTCGGCGAGGTCGGAGTCGAGGCCCATGGCGGTGGCCAGCGAGCGGGCGATCTGCGCCACCTCCAGCGAATGGGTCAGCCGGGTGCGGAAGTGGTCGCCCTCGTGCGCCACGAAGACCTGGGTCTTTTCCTTGAGCCGGCGGAAGGCGGTGGCGTGGATGATGCGGTCGTGGTCGCGGGCGAAACTGGTGCGCGTGCGGCTTTCCGGCTCGGGAACCTTGCGGCCCAGCGAGGTGGCGGGATTCTCGGCATAGGCGGCGCGGGGGATGAAGACCATCAAACCAATTCCTGCGGCCCCTTGGTCGAAGCCTCCGAACGTCACATATAGTCAGGGCGGAGATTCATTAGCACTCATGACCATCCACGACCTCACCCTATCGGCCGCCGCCGCCCAGCGGATCCGCGCCATCGGCGAAAAGGAAGGCCGCCCGCTGATGCTGCGCGTGGCGGTGGAAGGCGGCGGCTGCTCGGGCTTCCAGTACCAGTTCGACCTGGTCGACGCCGCCGAGCCCGACGACCTGAAGGTCGAGCGCGACGGCGCCGCGGCCCTCGTCGACGAGATGTCGCTGGTCCTCCTGAAGGGCTCGGAGATCGACTTCGTCGACGCCCTGGCCGGGGCGGAGTTCAAGATCCGCAACCCCAACGCCAAGTCCAGCTGCGGCTGCGGCGTCAGCTTCTCGATCTGAGCGCATCGGGCGGCGGCGGGCGAGCGTGGCCGCGCTGATCTGGGCCCACTCTTCTGGGTCAGGCGGCGCCAAGTTCGACCAGCCCCGCAAGCAGGATGCCGAACAGCAGCACGATGAACGCCACCCCGGCGCCCGCACAGAGGAGCGCCACCCGCAGCACCGTGGCGGGAATGGGCGCCGGGTAGACCCCGTGCATATGGGCGAACAGGTGCACGGGGGCCGCAAGCAGCAGCCAGTCGCCCATGCCGCCCCGCGCCAGGTTGACCAGCGTCACGATCGTCAGGAGCAGCCCCTGAAAAGAAAGCGAATGCATCGCAAAGATCATGTGGTCGAACAGCATGACCTCCCTGCGCCGCACGAAGAGCAGAGCCAGGAACCCGGTGGAGATCGGCAGCATCAGGATCGCCAGGCGCTGCGCCCACTTCATGAACAGGGCGTTGAACGCCTTGGGATCAGCGAGGACTCTGTCGAGTCGCTTTTGCAGCCACACGGTTGCGGCCGCATTGCTTTGGTTCCCGACACCCACGCTCATCTTCGCAATCTCGGCGCTGATTTCGCGCTTCTGCGCCGCCGACAGCTTTTCCAGCCCGACGCCCGGCTTGCCCCGTCCGGTCTCCGGCGTGCTCCCCATGTAGGTGAAGATCGGCGTCGACGGGCGCACGGCCTCGACCCACTGGTCGATGGAGCCCGCCATGAAGAGCAGCACCAGTACGACCAGGAACATCCGCAGGGGCGGAAGCTGCGGGACCCGGTGGCCGGCCAGGAAACGCCGGGTGAGCCGCGCGGGGTTCAGCACCAGGTCCGGCAACGTCGTCCAGACGCGCCGATCGAAATTCAGCAGGTCCGCGAACCACTCCCTCAGGACCCGCGCCACGGAACGGTGCAGATCCCGGCTGTGCTGCCCGCAAGCATGGCACCATGGTCCCAGGAGATCGGCGCCGCAGTTGGCGCAGCGGCTCCGGATTGTGTCGTCCGCCCCCCCGGCGGGAGCCACATCGCCCGATACGGCGGCGGTGAGATCGTCGCGAGCCAATCGCAGACCCTTCTAGCTCGCCGGCCCATTCGCGCGAGCGGTGACGTTCCAGCGTACGCCCGTGGCGAAGCTTAGACTACGGCGCACTCGGTGGCTTTCGTCCCTGGACCTTGCCGCCTCGCTCGTCGGCCCCGCGGATCGCTTAGAGGTTGACAGCAGGGCTTCAGTATGTTCTCTTTTTGTTCATGGCCAACCGAGATGGAACGATCGAGCGATCCGACCTCATCCTCGATGAGCTGGCGACGCTCGGCCTGACCCTGGCCCGCGACCTGCACAACCGCGCCGTCGAGGCCAAGGACAACGACCAGGCCGCCCGCCTGGCCATGGCCTTCCACTACATCTCCCGCTCCGTGCGCCAGAGCCTCGCCCTGCAGGCCAGGCTGCAGCGCGATCGCGCCCGCGGGGCCGAGGACCAGGCCGAGCGGCGCG
>Ga0070668_100001104_pt1 | contig 19030 bp, 14 predicted proteins | sample KBSS43metaG_FD_64661 | JGI IMG/M metagenome (GOLD analysis project Ga0070668, IMG submission 64661) | Switchgrass rhizosphere microbial communities from Kellogg Biological Station, Michigan, USA - KBS S4-3 metaG | ecosystem: Host-associated > Plants > Roots > Rhizosphere > Soil ... | reverse complement strand
GTTCCACTCGCCGGGCGGGTTGAGCGCGGCGTCGCGGGCGCGGCGGTCGGCCGGCTTGACGCCGTAGATCGAGCCGGTGGTCCGGTCGGCGGCGTCGGTGGCGTCGATCTGCACCTCGTAGCCCCGGTTGACGGCGACCCACGGGTCGTTGCCCGGGGCGGGGAAGCCGACGAAGATGCCGGAGTTGCTGTCGCCGGTGAGCCGCCAGTCGGCCTTCAGCGAATAGGACGTGAACTGCTTCGCCGAATACCAGTAGAGGCCCATGCCGCCGACGCTGGTCAGGGTGGCGTCCGCGTTGGTGAACCGGCCCGGCCCGGCCTGGGCCCAGCCCGCGGTGTCGCCGTTGTAGACGGTCGCGTATCCGGTCTCCGGGCGGCAGTCGGCCTGGGCGCGGCCGGCCGCGTACCGGAGGCCACCGAGCAGATGGCGGCGGAAATCCGGCTCCGCGTACGAGGCCTGGGTGTGCCCGAAGCCGGTGTACCACGAGCGGCCCCGGTCGGCCGTCTTGCACCAGGCGATCGGGTGGTCGGCGCCCATGGTGCCGCCCGAGTACGTCGACTCGTCGAGCGTGACGAGCACGTGCGCGGTGCCGCGCGGGTTGCTCCGGTAGTTGTAGAGTTCGTCGGTGCGGGTCCACGCCGACGGCAGGTGCGCGGTGCTCGGGTGTGCCCGGTCCTCGACGCGCGCGCCGGCCTGCTGGATCGCCGGGTGCCCCCGGAAGTAGGCGCCGACCAGCTGGCCGTAGAACGGCCAGTCGTACTCGGTGTCGGCCGCCGAGTGCACGCCGACGAAGCCGCCACCGGCGCGGATGTAGGTCTCGAAGGCCGCCTGCTGCCCGGCGTCGAGCACGTCGCCGGTGGTGCTGAGGAAGACCACCGCCTCGTACCGGGCGAGGTTGCCCGGGGTGAACGCGGCGGCGTCCTCGGTGGCCGTCACGGTGAAGCGGTTGGCCGCGCCGAGGTCGCGGATGGCCTGGATGCCGGCCGGGATGGCGTCGTGGCGGAAGCCCGCGGTCTTGGCGAAGACCAGGATGTCGTACCGGCCGGCGGCCGCCGAGGCGGGCGACGCCGTGATGCTGCCGGCGGCCGGCAGCAGCAGGGCTACCATCGTTATCCATCGATGGATTCGGGTTCGCTTGTGCACGGGGCCCCTTCCTGATTGCGAGTGCGCAGGCGGGGCGCGCGCCGCCGCGCCACCGGGTCCGGGCGGGACATCTGCCGGAAACATTCCCTGGTGACGCTTACGTTAGGAACTTCGCGTCGGCCGTGTCCAGACTTTCAGATCAACTGGCATAACTTTTACATCATCAGTCGAAAGTCACCGCACAGCGGACGGCGGCAGGCCGGAGCGTGGGGCGTCGGAGCTGATCTCGGCGATCAGCTCCGCGCGGGCGTCAGTGCTTCTTGCGCCGGTGCAGGGTGTACGTCAGGACCAGCACGATCAACGCGCCGACGAGCAGCCCGAGGATCGCGCTGGCCACCGTGTTGACGAGCCAACCGACCAGACCGCCGAGCGGGCCGGTGGCGTCGTGGGCGGCCTCCTCGACGTGGTGCACCGCCGCGTACAGGAAATGCAGGCCGAGCTCGTCCGTGCCGACCAGCAGGATGTGGCCGCCCACCCACAGCATCGCGGCGGTGCCGACCACGGTCAGCACGGTGAGCACCAGCGGCATCGCCCGCACCAGGCCGCGGCCCAGGGTGGCGACGGCGCCCGGGAGCTGGGACAGGCGCAGCCCGGCGTCGTCCATCTTCACGATGAGCGCGACCGCGCCGTACACCAGGACGGTCATGGCGACCGCGACCAGGGCCAGGATCGTCAGGCGCGACCAGAACGGCTCGTCGATCACCTCGTTCAGGGTGATCACCATGATCTCCGCGGAGAGGATCAGGTCGGTGCGCACCGCGCCGGACACCAGGGCCTTCTCGTCCTGGGCCGGCTCGTCGCCGCCGTGGGCGTCGTGCTTGGCGACCTTCGCCCACACCTTTTCGGCGCCCTCGTAGCAGAGGAAGGCACCGCCGAGCATGAGGATCGGGGTGAGCAGCCAGGGCACGAACTGGCTGAGCACCAGCACGGCCGGCAGGATGATGAGGAACTTGTTGCGCAGCGACCCGACGGCGATGCGCTTGATGATCGGCAGCTCCCGCTCGGCGGCCAGGCCGCGTACGTACTGCGGCGTCACGGCGGCGTCGTCGATCACGACACCGGTGGCCTTGGCGCCGGCGCGCGCGGCGGCTGCCCCCACGTCATCGATGGACGCGGCGGCGGCGCGAGCCAGCACCGCCACGTCATCCAGCAGGGCAACGAGTCCACCGGCCAAGGCGAGTCCTTCCCGAGTCGATCAGCATGCGTGCCGCATCATTCTCCCAGGCCTACGCTTGCGCGCAGGCCACCGCCCGGGAGATGGGAAAGGTCGTGCACGATGAGATCTCCGTTCAGCCTCGAGGGTAGGACCGCATTGGTCACCGGCGGTAACCAGGGGCTCGGCAAGGCGTTCGCCCTCGGGCTCGCCCAGGCGGGCGCGCGGGTCGCCATCTGCGGGCGCCGGGAGGAGGCCAACCAGGCGGCCGCCGCGCAAGCCCGGCAGGCCGGCCACGACGTCGTCGCCATCACCGCCGACCTCACCGACGACGCGCAGGTCTCGGCCATGACCGAGCAGGCGCTGGCGGCCTTCGACGGCCGCATCGACATTCTGGTCAACAACGCCGGTACGTGCTATCACGCGCCGTCGTTCGAGATGACCGACGACCAGTGGGCGAACGTCTTCGATCTCAACGTCCGCGCGGTCTGGAAGACCTCCCTGGCCGTGGCCGCCGGCATGCGCGACCGCGGCGCCGGCTCGATCGTCAACATCGGCAGCATGTCGGGCGTCATCGTCAACCGCCCGCAGTGGCAGGTCGCGTACAACGCCTCGAAGGCGGCCGTGCACCACCTGACCAAGTCGATGGCGGTGGAGTGGGCGCCGTACGGCATCCGGGTCAACGCGGTCGCGCCCGGATACGTCAAGACCGAGATGGCGCCGGTCGACCGGCCGGAGTTCCGCCGCCACTGGATCGAGGACTGCCCGCAGCAACGCTTCGCGCTGCCCGAGGAGATCGCCCCCAGCGTGGTCTTCCTCGCCAGCGACGCCGCCTCCTTCATCACCGGCTCGATCCTGGTGGCCGACGGCGGCTACACCGCGGTCTGACGACCGAAAACTTTCGGCGCGATCCCCGCCCGATCGCCGCACTCTCCCCTCAACAGCGGCGGAGACCCCGCGGGCCTGTTGGAGGTCAAAGCAATCATCTGAACCGCGTGGCGACGAGCCGCCGCCGGGGCCTTCGGGGATCATCGGGAGGAAACGCCTGATGACCCCCGAAGGAGACAGATGACCCGCGTCCGGTTGGCGGCCGTCGCCGCGACGGCCACGCTGGCGGCGCTCGCCGGCGCCGCACCGGCCCAGGCCACGCCGGCAACCGGCGTGAGCGCGATCCTGCTCTTCGACAAGACCGTCGGCGGCACCCGGATCGCGGTGCGCCGCATCACCATCGGCCCGGGCGGCGAGACCGGCTACCACCGCCACGACGGCCCCGTCTTCGGCGTCGTCAGGTCGGGCACGCTCACCCACTACGGCTCCCGCTGCACGGTGGACGGCGTCTACCGGGCCGGCGACTCCATCTACGAGCCGGCCGGGCCGGTCCACATCGGACGCAACGAGGGCCGCACCCCGCTGGTGCTGGACGCCACCTACGTGCTGCCGGCCGGCGCACCCTTCGCCGCGGACGCGCCCGCACCGCCCTGCGAAAACTGACCGGCCAAGCGTCGTCGAGCCGGCACAGCCCGGCCGCGAACAGCTCGCCGATCCCACCCGCACGCCTGCGCCACCGCTCAATCGCGAACAGCTCGCCGATCCCCGCCGCACGGCCCGGACGCCCCTGGGCGGCCGAGACGCGCGTCGGTGTGGGTCGCCTGGCCACGCTCGCCTGCCCGGAGCGCCGTTACGATGGCCGCGTCCACGAGGGTGCGGGTACGAGGTGGCCGTGCACGGCGAGAGCGTACGGGTTGCGGGGCCGACCGGGCCGCTGCACGTCGAGGTCGAGGGTGACGGGCCGGTGGTGCTGCTCGTCGGGGGCGGGCCCGGGGTGAGCCACGTGCACTACCACCCGTGGTTCTCCCGGCTGGCCGGGGAGCACACCGTCGTCTACTACGACCACCCGGGGACCGGCCGGTCGGGGCCGAGCGACCCGGCGGCGTACACGCTGGAGGTGTATGCCGCCGCCGTCGAGGCCATCCGCGTCCACCTGGCGGTGCCGACGGTCGCGCTGGTCGGGATCTCCTTCGGAGGGCTGCCCGCCCTGGAGTACACGCGGAGCCACCCGCGGCGGGTGCGGCGGCTGGTGTTGAGCAACGCGCCGTACAGTGCGGCGTCCTGGCAGCGCGGCAACATCGACAACGTCAACCACGAGATCGCCACCCGGTACCCCGAGCTCTGGAGCCGGCTCGGGCGGTTGCGTGATCGCGGCGTGTCCTCGGCCGCCGACGAGTATCAGGAGATCGTCGGGCAGGTGCTGCCCGAGCTGGAGTGGGCCCGGCCCGCGGCGCGCCCGGCCCTGACCCGGCCGGCCGATCCCGCGGAGAAATACCGGCCGGAGGCGTACGCCGCGTTCCTCGGCGACGATCCGGAATGGGTCGTGGGCGGCACGCTCGCCGGGTTCGATCCGATGCCGGCGCTCGGCTCGTTCGCCGCACCGGTCCTGGTCGTCACCGGCCGGCACGACCGGGTCACCCCCGCGGCGGTGGCCTGGGACCTACGGCGTTCGTTCGCCCCGGGCGTGGCCCGGCTCGCGGTCTTCGAGAACAGTGCGCACCGGCCCTGGGCCGAGGAGCCCGACCGCTACTTCGCCGAGGTCGCCGAGTTCCTCCGATAGCGTGCCCGCTCAGGTCGGCCACGTGACGGACGACATGTTCCGTGAAGACCGAGTCGGCGGAGCGAGGGGGAACCGGGTTGCGGACCACGTCACGGTACCGGACCGGCGGCTGGCTGTCGGGCCGGCGGGTGCGGACGAAGCTCCTGCTGGTGGTGGTCGTCCTCGCCGCGGTCGCGATCCTCGTGGGCGGGTTCAGCCTCAACCATCTGCGGCAGGTGGAGCGGGCGGGCGACGACGTGTACACCTGGGCCATGCGGCCCGCGCTGCAGGCCAAGGACATCGAGTTGAAGATCCTGGCGAAGCGGAACACGGCCCTGCGGCACGCGTCGGCACCCGACGTGGCCAGCAAGCGGAAGTACGAGGCGCTGTTCCGTACCTATGCCGAGGAACTGGACCGGACGCTCGCGACCTATCCGGTGGCCGCGGAGATCGACGCCGAGCGGATCTCGCTGATCTCTGGCCTGACCAGCGAGTACAACGCGGTCCTGGTGGGCGAGTACATGCCCGCGAGCCTGCGGTTCGACGCGGTGGCCGTGCAGCGGGCCCGGGACCGGGCCAGTCCGCTGGGCGACCAGTCGCTCGTCGTCCTCGAAGAGATCATCGCCGAGCAGAACCTGCGGGCCGTCGCGATCCGGCAGGCGGTCACCGACGAGTACGCGTCCGCCCGCACCATCGTGATCACGGTCCTGGTGCTCGGGCTGTCGGCGGGGCTGCTGCTCGGCCTGTCCATCGCCCGGTTGATCGTGCGGCGCCTGCACCGGGTGCAGTGGGTCGCCGAAGGGCTCGCGGCCGGCGATCTGTCCCGGTCCAGCGGCGTCACCGGGACCGATGAGATCGCCCGGATGGCGCTCGCCCTCGACCAGGCGGTACGCACCCGGGCACGGCTGGAGCAGGAGTTGCTGGAGCGCAACGCCGAACTGCAGCGGCTGAGCACCACCGACGGGCTCACCGGCCTGCCCAACCGCCGCCATCTGGAACAGCGGCTCACCGAGTCGGTCAGCCTGGCCACCCGGCACGGCTGCGACCTGTCGGTGCTGCTGTTCGACATCGACCACTTCAAGCAGATCAACGACCGCCTCGGCCACCACGCCGGCGACCTGGTGCTCGGTGCCGTCGCCGACCGGATCCGCAGCGCCATGCGTACCGAGGACCTCGCCGGCCGATGGGGTGGCGAGGAGTTCCTGGCCGTGCTGCCGAACACCGACCTCGACGGCGCCGTGGTGGCCGGCGAGCGGATCCGCACCTTGATCAGCACCGAACCCATCGCGCTGGACGGCCACGAGCCGCTGACCGTCACGGTCAGCATCGGTGCCGCGGCCGATCCGGCCGACGGGCTCGGCGGCCTGCTGCGCCGGGCCGACGAGGCGATGTACGAGGCGAAGGAGGCGGGCCGCGACCGGGTGGTCTGCGCCGGCGGCCGGCCCGCCGCGCAGTCAGCCCCGCCCGACGAGCTCGCCCACCTCGGTACGGGATGAGACGCCCAATTTACGCAGGATGTTCGAAACGTGTACGGCGGCGGTCTTCGGTGAGATGTAGAGCCGCCGGGCCAGTTCCGCGTTGGTCAGCCCGTCGCTGATCAGCACCGCCACCTCCCGCTCGCGCGGGGTGAGCGCGGCCGGCCCGGTGACCGCGTCCGCCGCGCCCGCGGGAGCCATGCCGAGCCGGGCGCGGACCTGGTCGAGCTGGGCCACCCGCCAGCCGCGCCACCTGGCCAGCAGCGGTGCGGCCACCGCCACCTGCGCGGCGGCCTCGTCCCGCCGGTCGCCCGCCAGCAGGCAGCGGGCCGCGCCGACCCGGACCGTGCCGCGCACCGCCGGACCCAGGATGTGCGCCTCGGCGATCGACTCGTAACCGGCCAGCGCCTCGGCGTGCCGGCCGCGTGCCTCCGCGAGCTGGGCGTCGACGAGCGTCCGGAACGCGTCCCAGACCTCGGCGTCGAGCAGCGCGGTGGCCATCCGGTCGAGCCGGGCGGCCGGCAGGCCGAGCTCCAGCGCGGCGGAGATCAGGTCGTGGGCCTGCGCACCGCTGCGCCACGTCTGCCCGGCCAGCACCGCGAAGATCTCGTCCAGGGCCGCCTCGGCGCGCGGCAGATCACCGCGCCGGCAGGCGAGGTGGAACGCGAGCCCGGGAATCGCCGACGGCAGGTTGCTGTCCAGCGCCGCCAGATCGGAGATCAGCTCCCCGACCCGGTCGAGGTCGCCGGCCTCCAGATACAGCCCGGCGAGGAACACCCCGTGGTAGTCGGCCCAGCGGCCGCGGCGCTGGTAGCCGCGGTCGCGCCCGCGCCCCTCCTCCAGCGCGGCGATCGCGGCGCCGAGGTCGCCGGCCCGCACCGCGAGCCGGGCCCGGCCCTGGAAGTAGGTGGCCACCGCGAGCGACTCGAAGCCGGCCCGCTCGGCGTCGATCCGCATCCGTTCCAGGATCTCGGCGTGCTCGGCCGGCGAGGTGGGCGGGACACCCTGCACCAGGTTGTCCAGGGCGCGGGCGGCCAGCACCCACTCGCCCGCCTTCTCTGCGTCGTCGACCAGGGCGGACAGGATCTCCCGGCCCGCGGCGGCGGTCTGCGGGCGGTCGGCGAGCGTGGAACCCTTTTCGACCAGGGCGGCCAGGCGTACGGCCGGCAGGTCGAACTGCTCCGCCAGCGCCAGCGCCCGGTCCGCCCAGAGCAGCGCCGCGTCGAGGTCGTCCCGCAGGTACGCCGACTGCGCGATCGCGGTCATCGCCCGCGCCTGGTCGGCGCCGGGCGGCAGCTGCGCGATCAGCGTCTCGATGTCGTGGGTGAGGGCGCTCATCTCGCCGGTCTCGCGGGACTCCCACGCGATGCGGACCAGCAGGTACAGCGACTCGGCCCGGTCGGTCGTGGCGACGGCGAGGTCGCGCCAGCGCCGGCCGTACCGCAGGGCGTCGTCGAGCAGGCCGGCCAGCCACGACGCCCGAGCCGCGGCGGCGAGCAGCTCGATGTCGTCGGGCACCTCGTCGAGGCCCGTCTCGGCCAGCTGCAGGGCCTGGTAGGCGGAGCCGATGGACAGGTACAGCGCGGCGCCGCGGCGGGCCGCGGCGATCATGTCGTCGTACCGGCCGGCGCCCCGGGCGTGGTGCGCCACCATGGCCGGGTCGGAGGAGCCGCCGCTGAGCAGCGCGTCGAGCGCCGCCTCGTGCAGCCGGCGACGCTGCCGGCCGAGCATCTGATCGGCGATCGCCTCGCGCACCAGGGCATGCCGGAACGCGAACTCGTCGTCGCCCGACTCGACCAGGACGCCCCGGGTGACCAGGTCGCGCAGCACGGCGATGAGCTCGTCCTCGCCCGTGCCGGTCACGGTGGCGAGCAGGTCGAACGGGATGCGGTGGCCGAGCATCGCGGCCGCCTCGACGATCCGGTGGCTGACCGGGTCGAGGTCGTCGACCTGGCGGCGCAGCACGTCGGCGAGGCTCCACGGCAGCGGCTGCTCGACCAGCGCGTCCACGTCGTACCCGGGCAGCGCGCGCAGCAGCTCCTCCAGGAAGAACGGGTTGCCGCCGGTCCGGTGGTGCAGCGCCGTCGCGGCGCGCAGCGGCGCCGGAGCGCCGGTGGCCGCGGCCAGCAGAGCCGCCGTCTGCGCGGGGGTGAGGCGGTCCAGGCGTACGTGGGTGACGGCGTGCCGGCGTTCCGTGCGGGCCAGCAGGCCGGCTACCGGTTGGCGGCGGGTCACCTCGTCCGGCCGGTAGGTGCCGATGAGCAGCCGCGGGCCGCGCTGGTCGGCGATCCGCTCGAAGAGCGCCGCGCTTTCCGAGTCGGCCCAGTGCAGGTCCTCGAAGACGATCACCGCGGGCGAGTCGCCGACCAGGTCGGCGAGGATGGTGAGGCCGGTGTGCAGGCGCTCGACCGGGCTGCGCCGCGGGTCGGTGAGGGCCGCGAGCTGCTCCTCGTCGACCTCCGGACGGCCGTCGATGGCGTCCAGGAGCACCTCGTACGGGCGGGACAGCGAGCCGGGCTCGGCCTGGCCGACCAGCACCACCGTCTCCGCCGGCAGGCCGGCCAGCAACTCGTGCACCAGCCGGGTCTTCCCGATGCCGGGCTCGCCCGCGATGATCGCGACCGCCGGCGCACGCGCCGAAGCGAGCTGCGCCAATCGGCGCAGCTCGCTCTCTCGCCCGATCATCACCGAGCTGGCACCACTGCGGATGGTTCGCACGACGCCAGGGTACCGGTGGGCTGTCCGCGGACAATCGGGGCTTTCCGCGCCCGGCGGGCCCGGCGCGCGATGGTGAGCAGGCGATCCCGGTCGGCCTCTTCGATCAGCGCGCGCTGGTGGTCGATCGCCTGGGCCAGCAACAGGTCTGAGTGCATCAACATGGCTTGTCTCCTCGTTCAACCGGTGATGTGTCCATCCTCGGTTGGTAAGGGAGCCGCCACATCGGAAGTGCTTACCTATCTTGGCCGGCCGGAGCCGCCTACGCATACCTAGGGCGCGTCGAGCTTGTCGCGCACCTGCTCGGCGTCCGGATGATCCAGCTCGTCGAGGATGGCCAGCGCCTGCCGCCAGACCTCGCGCGCCTGGTCCCGGCGGCCCGCGGCCAGGTGGACGTCGCCGAGCCCGACCATGGTGACCGCCTCGAAGTAGCGGTCGCTGAGGGCGCGGAACAGCTTGCCGGCCTGCTCGTAGCAGTGCTGCGCCGCCGCGTGATCGCCGAGGTGCTGGTGGGCGTAGCCCAGGCTGTCCCAGGTGTGCGCCTCCCCGTAGCGGCTGTCGTGCTGCTGCAGCAGCGTCAGGGCCTCCTGGCAGGACTCCAGTGCCTGCCGGTAGTCGCCGAGCATGGCCTGGGCCCAGCCGATCCCGTTGAGGGCGTCGGCCTGGGCGATGCCGTGGCCGGCCCGGCGGGCCAGGTCGAGCGAGAGCCGGTCGTGCGGCAGCGCCTCGTCGTAGCGGCCCTGCCGTACCCAGACGTGGGCCAGGTTGTGGTGGGTGTGTGCCTGGCCGATGAGGTCGCCGGTCCGTTCGTACAGCCGCAGGGCCTCGCCCAGCTCGGCGTGGGCCTCGGCGAAGTCGCCCAGCCGGCCCAGGGCGAGCGCGGCGAAGCGGTGGGCGCGGGCCTGCGCGGCATCGTCGCCGGCCCGCCGGGCCGCGGCCACGGCGGCGCGCTGGGTGCTGGCCCACTGGCGCCAGTGCCCCTGCCGGTCCAGGAAGGTGGAGAGCGACCAGGCCAGCTGCCAGGCGGGTACGGGCGGGGCGAGGCCGAGCGTCTGCAGCAGCACCTGATGCTCGGCGGTGAACCAGGCCAGCGCGGCCTCGTGGTGATCGTGCCCCTCCGGGACCACCCCGGGCGCGGGCGCGGGCAGCGTGATCGGGTCACGGGACGGGTGGAGCAGCCGGTCGGCGGCGTACGCGGTGTGCAGGTAGTGCGCCACGAGCCGCCGCTTCGCCGACCGCCCCTCGCGCGCGTGGGCCTGCTCGGCGGCGTACGCCCGGAGCAGGTCGTGCAGCGCGTACCGGCCGGGTGCCCAGCGCTCGACCAGGTGCGCGCGGGCCAGCTCGTCCAGCAGCGGCTGCACCTGCTCCTCGGGCAGGCCGGCCAGGCTGGCCGCGGCCGCCGGCGCGATGTCCGGGCCCGGGTGCAGGCCGAGCAGCCGGAAGAGCCGCGCAGCCGCCGGGTCGACGGCGTGGTAGGACCAGGAGAACACCGCCCGTACATCGGTCGCCTCGTCGCCGCCGGCCAGCGCGTCCAGCCGGGCCCGCGCCTCGCGCAGCTCGCCGGCCAGCTCGGCCAGCCGCGAGCCGGGGCGGACGGCGGCGCGGGCGGCCACGATCGCCAAGGCCAACGGCAGCCCGGCGCAGGCGGCGAGGATCGACTCGACCGCCTCCGGCTCGTCGCGTAGCCGCTGCTCGCCCAGCCGCCGGCGCAGCAGCTCGCCCGCCTCGGCCGCGGACACCCGGCCCAGCGTCAGCGGCCAGGCCGCCTCCGTGGCGACCAGGCCGGTCAGCTCGTGCCGGCTGGTGACCAGCGCGAGGCAGCCCGGCCCGCCGGGCAGCAACGAGCGCACCTGGTCGACGTCGCGGGCGTTGTCCAGCAGGACCAGCATTTTCTTGCGGGCCAGCTGGGTGCGGTACAGCGCGAACTGGGCACCGGTGTCGGCCGGGATCCGGTGCACCGGCACGTCGAGCGCGTCGAGGAAGCCGCGGACCGCCTCGGCCGGATCCATCGCCGTGCCCGTCGGGTTGAATCCGCGCAGGTTGACGAACAGCTGGCCGTCCGGGAACCGGTCGGCGACCCGGTGCGCCCAGTGCACCGCGAGGGCCGTCTTGCCGACCCCCGGCGATCCGGCGACGACCACGGTCCCGGCCGCTTCGACGGCCGCGTCCAGCCGGGTGAGCTCGTCCTCGCGGCCGGTGAAGCCGCGCAGGTGCGGCGGCAGCTGAGCCGGGATCGTCCAGGCCGGCGGCCGGGCATGCTCGCTGCGCCGCGCCCAGTATTCCTCCCGGGCCTGGGCCACGAAGTCGGCGAGGGCCTCGCCGTCGAGGCCGAGCGCCGCGCCGAGCAGGGCGGCCGTCTCCGGCCGGGGATGGCGCACCGACCCTCGCTCGATGTTGCGCACCGAGCGGGCGGTGACCCCGGCCCGCTCGGCGAGCGCCTCCTGCGACAGCCCGGCCGCCACCCGGTGATGACGTAGCACCGCGGCGAAGTCGCCGGTCCCTCGCGTGCGTGCCCCGTCTGCCCCCTGCATGCCACCCATTGTCGCAGGTCGATTCCGGCCAAATTTCCGCCCCATTTTCCTGGCCGGCCGAGCCCGGCTCAACGATGCTCAAAGCGTTCCGGAAACGGGGTACGCGCCGATCCGGACGGCGGCACAACGGGGGCGGCCGTGACCGGCGACGGTCACGGCCGAGCCGCTTCAGGGGTCCCGATGGCCGGGGACGATCAGGCCGGTCTCGTACGCGGTGACCACGACCTGGGCGCGGCTGGAAAGTTCGAGTTTGGACATCAACCGGGCCAGGTGGGTCTTCACGGTGCCCTCGCTGACGAACAGGGCCTGGGCGATGGCGGCGTTGGATCGCCCGGTGCCGACCAGCCGCAAGATCTCGGTCTCCCGGGCGGTCAGCGGCGCGAGCTCCGGTGGTGGCCGCTCGGGCCGGGCCGGCGGGACGTACGCCTCCACCAGCCGGCGGGTGATGCTCGGCGCGAGCAGGGTGTCGCCGTCCGCCACGGTACGGATGGCGGACAGCAGCCGCTCCGGCGGAGTCTCCTTGAGCAGGAAGCCGCTCGCCCCGGCCCGGAGCGCGGCATAGATGTACTCGTCCAGGTCGAACGTGGTGAGCACGAGTACCCGCGGCGCCGGCCGGCACTCGGCGAGGATGCGGGCGGTGGCGGCGGCGCCGTCGAGGCCGGGCATCCGGATGTCCATCAGGACGACCCGGGGGCGCAGCCGCACGGCCAGGGCGATCGCCTCGTCGCCGTCCGCGGCCTCGCCGACCACCTCGAAACCGGGGGCCGCCCGGATCAGCGCGGCCAGGCCGGCCCGGATGAGTATCTGGTCGTCGACGACGAGCACGCTGATCATCGAGCTCGGCCGTCTCCCTCCCCGCGCAGCGGCAGCACCAACCGCACCTCGAACCCGCCCCCGGCCAACGGCGCCGCGTCGAGCGTCCCGCCGTACAGCATGGCGCGTTCGCGCATCCCGATCAATCCATGGCCGGCCTGCCCGGCGGCCGGCGGCGCGGCGCGTGCGCCGTCGTCGCGTACGGTCGCGGTGAACCGCCCCGGCCGGTGGTCGAGGGTGACCGTCGCGGTGGCCGGCGCAGCGTGCTTGAGCACGTTCGTGAGGCTCTCCTGCACGACCCGGTAGGCGCACAGCTGCACGCCGGGCGGCAGCGAGCCCGGCACGCCGGTGACCACCACCCGGACGGGCACCCCGGCGGCGCGCACCCGCTCGTACAGTTCGGGCAGGTCGGACAGCCTCGGCGCCGGGTCGTAACCGGCCGTCCGGCCGTCGTCGGCGCCGGTTCCGACCCGCAACAGGGCCAGCATCCGCCGCATCTCGTCGAGCGCCTCGGCGCTCGTGTCGAGAACCGTGCCGATCGCGGCCTCGGCGGTGCCGGGGTCGGCGCGCAGCACATACCGGGCCAGGCCCGCCTGGACCGCGATGACCGACATGTGGTGGGCCACGACGTCGTGCAGTTCCCGCGCGATCCGCATGCGCTCGTCCGCGACCGCCCGCCGGGTCCGCTCCTCCCGGTCGCGATGCAGCTGCCCGTTGGCGTGCGCGAGCTGCTTGGCGCCGTCCCCCACCTTCCACACGACGGCCGGGACGACCAGGCCCTGCAGCAGCAGCCCGGCGACCGAGCCCGCGTGCGCGTGGACGCCGGCGCCGACCCAGATCAGCGGCGCCGGCGCCAGCAACGCCGCGGTGCGCCACCCCGGCTGGGTCGCCGCGACGGTGTACATCGCCAGCAGCACGCCATAGGTGGTGACGGCCGGGTTGTAGCCCAGCGCGATCTGCCACACCCAGAACGCGTAGCAGGCCAGCAGCACCGCCACCGGTTGCCGGCGTCGCGCCGCCACCGGCAGCGAGACGAGCGCGGACAGCGCCGCCCCGAGCGCGTCATAGTCGCGCCAGCGCCCCGAGTCGTCGTCGAAGCCCTGCAGCACGCCGACGGCGGCCAGCCCGGCCGCCAGGGCGACATCCAGAACCGACGGCGTCAGGACGGCCCGCATGGTGCGCATCGGCGCACCATAGCCACGACCGTGGCCGATGTCGTCAACCGTGCGGGATAGCCGGCGTACCACCCTGGGTGGACGCCCGGGCCGGTACCGCCGCGCCTCGATCTCCAACCGCCGGTGGGCGGGCCCGGCGTCGCGGGCCCGCCCGGCCGTCCGGTCAGACGTTCTCGACGGCGGCCTTCTCCACCGGCAGGGCGGCGACGTAGCGGCGGATGAACTCCTCGAAGCCGGCCACGTCGGCCTTGTCCGGCGTCTCGGTGCGCAGCGCGACATCGGCGAAGACCCTGGTGGACAGGTAGTCGGGCAGGCCCTGGGCGGGCTCACGGTCGCGCAGGAAGGCGGCCAGCACGGCGATCCCCCACGCCCCGCCCTCGGCGGCGACGTCGCCGACCAGGACCGGGGTGTCGATGGCGGCGGCCAGGAACCGCTGTGCGACGCCCTGGGTCTTGAACAGCCCGCCGTGCGCGAACATCCGGTCCAGCCGTACGCCCTCGTTCTTCTGCAGGACGTCCATGCCGATCCGGAGCGTGGCCAGCGAGGCGAACAGGTGCGTGCGCATGAAGGTGGCCAGGTCGAACCGGCTGTCCGGGGAGCGCACGAACAGCGGCCGGCCCTCCTCCAGCTCGGTGATCGGTTCGCCGGAGAGATAGTTGTACGACATCAGGCCACCGCAGTCCGGTGCGCCGGCCAGGGCCGCGGTGAACAACGTCTCGAAGATCCGCGACGAGTCGGCCTCCGCGCCCAGCGCCTTGGCGAACTCGGCGAACAGCCCCACCCAGGCGTTCAGCTCGCTCGCCCCGTTGTTGCAGTGCACCATCGCCACCAGGTCACCGGCCGGCGTGGTGACCAGGTCGAGCTCGCGGTGCACCGCGCCGAGGGCCTGCTCGAGCACGACCATGGCGAAGATGCTCGTGCCGGCCGAGACGTTGCCGGTGCGCGGCGCCACCGAGTTGGTGGCCACCATCCCGGTGCCGGCGTCGCCCTCGGGCGGGCACAGCGGCACGCCCGGCCGGAGCCGGCCGGTGGGGTCGAGCAGCCTCGCCCCCTTCTCGGTGAGCAGGCCGGCCGGCTCACCGGCCGACTTGATCGCCGGCAGCAGCTCGGCCAGCCGCATCGGGGCCCCGGCCTCGGCGGCGAGCTCGTCGAACCGGGCCAGCATCGTGGCGTCGTAGCCGCCCGTGCCGACGTCGATCGGGAACATTCCGCTGGCGTCGCCGATCCCGAGCACCTTTTCGCCGGTGAGCTGCCAGTGCACGTAGCCGGCCAGGGTCGTGAGGTGGGCGAGCCGGCCGATGTGCTCCTCGGCGTTCAGGATCGCCTGGTACAGGTGGGCGACGCTCCACCGGTGCGGGATGTTGTGCCCGAATTCCGCGCTCAGCCGTTCGGTGGCCGCGCCGGTGTTCGTGTTCCGCCACGTACGGAACGGGGTGAGCAGTTCGTCCTCGGCGTCGAAGGCCAGGTAGCCGTGCATCATCGCGGACACGCCGAGCGCGCCCACCGTGGCCAGCTCGACCCCGTAGCGCTGCCGGACGTCGGCGGCCAGCGCGGCGAAGCAGTCCTGCAGCCCGGCCCAGACCGCGTCGAGCGAGTACGTCCACATCCGGTCCACGAACTGGTTCTCCCAGTCGTGGCTGCCGACCGCGAGCGACTCATGACCGGGCCCGATCAGCACCGCCTTGATCCTCGTCGAGCCCAGCTCGATACCGAGGGCGGTGCGGCCCTCCGCGATGTCGGCAGCAAAGTCGGTCGCCATGCCTGTGCAACCCTCCGGTCGGCGGTGGTGGACGGGACGCCCGCGCAGCTGTCCGGCGTCGTGTTCATGTCATCACGATCACCGCCCGCGCGCGACCTCCACCACGATGATCCACTACTGCCGACGCACGAGGCCGGGCGGGCGCGCTCGGAGCCGTAAACGCGCCGGACCGGTGGAAAACTGTCATCGGCGTACTAATCGGGCGATGGTTCCGTCCGGTGATTGCTGCAGTATTGTCGGGGTCGCAATTGTTGTCGCATTTTTGGAGCATTGCCTGCGCGCTTTTCCGATAGACTCCACTCGAACTCTTGACGACCGGACCCCGGGCGGCATATAAATCCACTAGTTACTGACCGGTACTAACCGGCTTTCAGTTCCCACCACCGCCCTGAGCAGCACGTTCACCGTCCCCACACCCTCCACCGCGCTCGCCCGAAGGCGCGGCGGAAAACCATGCCGGCAGGCGCGGCCGCGGCCGTCGGAAAAGTTATTTCCGATCGCGGTTGGATGCCATTTCCAATTTCGGCCCACCGCTTTGTAGGTCAGCAACAAAACGAGGAGCAGCAATGCGTAAATACCTGTATCTGGCGACCGTGGCCGGCGGTGCGCTCTGCGCGACGCTCGTGGCTTCCACCGCCTTCGCCGACAGCGGCGCGGTGCTGACGGTCGGCGGGGCCGGCGGCACGAACGTCGCGGTCGGCGACACCGTCGTCGCCGCGCTGGCGGCCGGCACCAAGGCCACCTTCTACTCGACCCCCACCGGCACCACCGGCGTGAGCTGCTCGGCGTCGAGCTTCTCGTCGACCGTCACGCAGAACCCGTCGGCGCCGGGCGTCGCCGTCGAGTCGCTGGACGCGCAGACCTTCGGCAGCTGCACCACGAACGTCTTCGGCGCCACCAGCGTACGCAGCGTGACGCTGAACAACCTGGGCTACACCGTCAGCGTGGACGGCAGCACCAACGCGGTGACGGTCAGCCCGGGCAGCGCGGGCCCGATCCAGGCCACCGTCTCGATCGGCACCATCCTCGGCTCGGTCACCTGCGTCTACCGGCCGGTCGCCGGCTCGCTCGCCGGCACCGCGGACAACGCCACCAACTCGATCAGCTTCGTCAACCAGCAGTTCAACAAGATCTCCGGTTCGGCGCTGTGCCTGTCGACTGCCTACTGGACCGCCAGTTACTCACCGGTCACGGACACCACCCAGGGCGGCCCGGTCTTCGTGAACGCGACCGCGCCGGAGCCCACCGACACGGCTTCGCCGACCCCCTCGGACCCGTCCCCGACCCCCACGGACGAGCCGTCCCCGACCCCCACGGTCGAGCCGACCCCGTCGGGCGAGCCGACCCCGACCGACTCCCCCGAGCCGACCACGGACCCGACCACCGAGGCACCGGCCGCCTGAGCACCGCCAACGATGAACGGCCGGGCCCGCGGGCCCGGCCGTTCGCCGTTGCTCACGGCATGAATCGCACCTCGGGGAAGGCGGCGCTCGGGCCGTCCAGCAGCCGGCCCCGATGCCGCAGGTGCAGGTCGAAGAACGCGAGCGGGTAGGCCTGCTGGATCCGGACGGCGCGGGCCGGGTCGAGGGTGCCGATCCACTCGCGGAGCTGCTCGTCGCTCATCCCGACCACCTTCGCGAGCTGCGGCATGAGCACCTGCAGATCGCCGTACGACGGGTGCAGCGCACCCTCGGCCCGGACGTCGAGGCGCCACCCGCGCAGGTGCGACCAGAACTCGGCGACGCTCGGCTCGGCGGCCCGGGTGAACTCGGCGGTCATCAGCATGAACGGGCGGTCCAGCGGGGCGGTCATCACCGGTTCCATCGGGCCGTCGAGGCTCAGCCCGGCCCGGACACGACGGTCCGCGTACATCACCCGGGCAGTCGCGGTCGCGCCCTTGGACCAGCCGAACATGCCGATGCGCCGCCGGTCGAGGGCACCGCACAGGCCGGCCGGCAGCGGGCGGTGCCCGGCGTCGGGATTGCGTCCGGCGTCGATCTCCTCGATCTGGTCGAGCACGAACCGTACGTCCTCGGCGAAGTCGGCCGGCCCGAGCGGGTGGTCCCGGAGCGGGACGATGACCCGGCCGTCGGGGAACTGGCTGAACGCGTCGTAGGTGTGATCCACCGTCACGACCACGTAGCCGTGGCTGGCGAGCTCCTGGACCACCACGGTGTGGTCGGCGCGGTGGTCGTGCGCACCGTGCGAGAACAGGACGACGGGCAGGCGCCCGCCCCGCCGCCACACCGGGGCGCCCTCGTGCCCGGCCGTCAGCGGCGCCGCCACGGCTTCCGGGTCGAACCCCGCGGACCCGAGCAGCTCGCGCAGGACGGCGGCGGGCATCCACGGCGCCCGCGGGAACCGGCCGGCGTCCCAAGCCGGATACCAGACGGCGGCCATCAACTCGCGGAAATGCCCGGCGCCGGCCACCGGATCCGGCCGCGACCGGTCGACGAGGTGCAGCGATGCGGTGCCGACCGGGTACGGCCCGGTGGGCGCGGGCAGGGTGAGCCGGACCGGCCCGGCGGACGCCGAAGCGCGGCCCGCGACGCCGAGCGGCACGGTGGCCGCGACCGCGAGCGCGGCCCCCAACGCGTTCCGCCGGGTCAGCCGCAGCCGGTCGGCGCGCCCCGTCATTGGTGTGGCCATGTGCCCTCCTACCGGTAGAAAAACCTGCCTCCACCGTGCCGGTCGGCGCGGGCCGCGTCATCGATCCACGGGCTTGACTGTCGTGCGGCCGATTGGCCCGCGGGCGTACGCCCGGAAGCTACCCGGCGTTCACCCGTTGTTCGGCGGCGAGTGGCTACGGTGTCGCGATGAACGGTGTCGCAGCGGCCCGCGGCCTGGCCCGGATGCTGCTCGCCGACCTGCCGGAGCGGTGGCGGCACACCGCCGGGGTGGCGCGGCGGGCCGGCCGCCTGCTCGCCACGCTGCCGGCGGCCGACGGCCCGGTGCTGCTGGCGGCCGCCTGGCTGCACGACATCGGGTACGCGGCATCGCTGCACGACACCGGCTTCCACCCGCTCGACGGCGGGCGCTACCTGCGGGCGTACGGATGGCCGCCGCGGATCGCCGCGCTCGTCGCGCACCATTCCGGCGCGTTGTACGTGGCCCGGGTCCAGGGCCTGGCGGCGCAACTCGGCGAGTTCACCCGCGAGGTCTCCCCGGTCGCCGACGCGTTGACCTACGCCGACCAGACGGTCGGCCCGTACGGCGTGGTGATGACCGTCGAGGAGCGCCTCGCCGAGATGGTGCGGCGGCACGGCGCCGGCTCGGCCAACGCGGCCGCGCACGCCCGGCGCGCACCCATGCTCCGCGCCGCCGTGCACCGGGTCGAACGCCGCCTCGCGGTCGCCGACCACGTGCCGGCCTGACCACCCGGCTCAGATCCAGCGGCCGCCGAGCCACATCCGTTGCGACCAACCCTCGTACGGGATGAATTGGCCCACGAAGATCGGATGGAAGTAGGCGAAGCACAGCGCCACCACCAGCAGGTACGTCCCGGCGAAGACCGCACCGGCCAGTTGCCGATCGGATCTGGCCCGGCCGGTGGTCATCCCGCGGGGCGGGGTCATGATCGCGCCGAGCACGTAGACGACGGCCAGGATCAGGAACGGCAGCGCCGGCAGGGCGTAGAAGGAGAACATCGTCCGCCCGTCCTTCACCGCGTAGTAGAACC
>Ga0070668_100001101_pt1 | contig 19066 bp, 18 predicted proteins | sample KBSS43metaG_FD_64661 | JGI IMG/M metagenome (GOLD analysis project Ga0070668, IMG submission 64661) | Switchgrass rhizosphere microbial communities from Kellogg Biological Station, Michigan, USA - KBS S4-3 metaG | ecosystem: Host-associated > Plants > Roots > Rhizosphere > Soil ... | reverse complement strand
CTGGTGGGCCTAACGATGGGATTGCTCACCCCGTCGGGCACGGACCACCGATCCTCCCGCGTCCCCACGTACAGCGACGGATTCTCGAACCCCGCGTTGCCCCACGGGTACGGTGTGATCGCGAGGCGCGGCGGGTCGCCGGCCTGGGCGGATGCGGGAACGACCGGCAGCACCACGTCGGGATGCACGACCTGGCCGGAGCCGTCATACGTCGTGAGCGCGATCGCATGCAGCGGGACACGGTCCGCAATCGAATTGGGGTCGACGTATGCCACGAACTCCACGGGTTCGAGTCCCTCGGCGTTGGCCGTCGCGCGCTGCGTCCCGGTCGAAGGCCCGAGTTGCCACACGGTTTTCGCATCACCGTTCGCGTCCGTGGTCGTCACCTCGGGCGTGACGACTCCGCCCGTGACGCTCCACCGCACCTCGACGCGACGCACGGGCCGTCCAGCCGCATCGACGAGCCGCGCGACCAGGGGGCGATCGAGCGGCGCCCCGGGCTTCGCCGACTGTCCGTCGCCACTCACGCGCTGAAGCGCGACGGGTGGACCGGCCATCGTGGGCGCGTCGGTACCGCACGCGGACGCGGCAAGGCCCAGCACGATGCCGGCGGCGATCGCTCGCGCGCGTACGGCCGGACGGCGATCTCCGATGACATCCCGCACCACGTTAGGCACCACGACGGCACGCTCCAGACTCGAGGCGTGCGTGATACCCTCCGTGCACGAGCGACGTCACACGCCAGGCGTCAGGGCCGACAGGCCGATCGACTCTCCAGCGCAACGCCGAGCACCGACGCCGGGCGCAACGTCGTGCCGGCGGCGCGACGACCGGCGTCGTCGAACTTGTCCCACTGACTCGTGGCGACGTAGAACGCCGAGTCTCCGACGATCGTGCCGAGTGTCGGCTCATCCGCGAGTGCGGGATTCCGATCGAGCAGCTCGGCGCGACGGATCCCGCGGCCGTCCGCATCGAGACAGAAGCGAACGAGCCGCGCCGGTGTGATGCCGTTCTGAACGCCGATCAACGCACCACGATGCACGTACAACCCATCGACACCGAGCGCCGTCACGTTCGCCGCGACGCGCAGCGCGACGACCGACCGTGTCGCGAGATCGACGCGCAGCAGCCCGTGCGAGTAGTCGGCGACGTACACCGCCGCGCCATCCGCCGTGATCGCCATCCCCTGCAGGGATCGGAACAGTGGGTGGCTCAGGAACCGCACGAGCGAGTCGCCTCCGTTCGGTAGTCGTAGGAGCCACGGCGCCTGGCTGTCCGACACGTAGACGTCCCCATTTGCCGCGACCGTGACATCGCCGAAGGTGTGAGCCGTCGACGAATCCCGCGGTGCCCACACGGCGCGACGCAGGCGGCCGGAGTCGAGATCGTATCCGAACACGCCGACCCGTCCGCTGTCGGTGGCCACGAAGCCTTCCATGCGTGGCAGCGCAGTCGTCGCGACCCAGAGCGTTCGACGCACGGAATCGACGGCCATGCCGAACACACCCGCGATCCCATCCGCCGCCGGCCCGACGAAGTCGCGGACCATACCGTCGCGCGAAACCGCGACGACGCGTCGCTGCCTCACGCTGCCGACGAACCAGCGACCACTGCGCGCGTCGTACGCCACGCCTTCCGGATGCAGCACCGTGTCGGCCAGCGTGAGCCTAACGGCGCTTCGTGCGACCGGCGCCGTCGCGGCGGCGAGACGGGTAGCGGCGTCGTCGAACACCTTCGCGCCGACGAGCGCACGATACCCCGTGTCGCCCGCCACGGCGCTCCCGATCCCAAGCTCGGCGAGGCGGTTGATCCAGCGCGCGGCGTCGGCGGTGTCACGCGCGACGGCCGCCAGCGACGCCGCGCCCTCGATGTACACCTGCTGCGTCGGCCAGAGCTCGGCGGCTCGCCGCATCTCCTGTCGCGCGGTGGCAATGTCGCGCTGCCGGTACGCTCCGACCGCGCGGCGGTATGCCGCACGCGCCTGTGCCGCGGAATCGGCCTGCGGCGCCGTCGACGTGGGGCGGCCATCGCCCTGGGCGCCAAGACGGCACGCGGCAACCCCGAGCGCTGCTGCGAGAACGGTCGGGCGTACAGCTCGGCGCACCGGCTGCTCGGGGCGAACCCAGGGCATCGTGGACTCGGGCAAAGGGACCGGCGCAACACTCACGTCGCGAAAGAATCCCTCTGCGGCTACGGCGAGCCAGCGCGTTGTGATGAGTCGCGATTCAGCGCGCGTTACTGGAAGCGCGCACGTCAGGACCGGAGCTCGTCGGCCTCCGACGCGGACCGACGGGCTGCCCGCTCGAACGCCAGCATCGCCCACCCGTTCATGAGCCTCGATGCCGAGGCGGCAGACGACGGCGGAAGTGTGACCCTGGCCACGCGATCGAGGTCCGCATGCACTTCCGCCGCGGGAAGCAGCGCGGCTCGAGCCGCCGACACCGCAATGCGTACTTCGGACTCCAACTCTGCGAGCACGGCCGCGTTGGCGGAGCCTGTCGCGGCGAAGAACACGAGTACTGATCGAACTCGCTCCAGAGACTCGGAGTACGGCGTCAACGAGGTCAACAGGCCTCCCGGCGTCGGAATCGTGGCACGATACGCGCGCGAGGCCCTGCGGACCCACATCGTATGTCACTTCGTGATACGCCACGTAACCCACCGACTCACGAAGCAATGATCGAACGCCTGATTGGTTCGACCGGTGAACGGGGAACTCAAGCAGCGGCCACGAGCTGCTAGCAGCTGCTTGCAGCTCGCCGACGGCAGCGTGCTGGTGCTCCGAGCTGCTCGCTGCGGTCACCAACCGCAACGAGCCGAGCACGCAGCGGCAGCTCGCAGCCTCAGTTCGCGGTTCCCGGTTCCCAGTTCCCAGGTTCCGGTTCCCAATTCGCTGGCGAACAGCGTCCTCGTCATGTGCAGGCTCGCCAGGTCAAAGCCCGGCTACGACCTCGTGTCCGATGTCGAGTACCGCGCCCACGAGCACGTCGAAGTCCGCACGGGTGCTCCGGTGATTCGTGATCGCCGCACGAATCGCGAACCGGCCACCGAGCACCGTGGATGACGGCGCCGCGATGCCACGCTCCTGCAGCCGCATGAGAATCTCGCGGTTGAGCGCGTCCTTCGCCTCGCCGTCGACGCCCGTCGGCGCAAAACGGAAACACACCACGTTGAGCGGCACCGGCGCCGCCAGCTCCAGCTCCGGCTCTCGTTCAATGAGCCCGGCGAGATACTGCGCCTGCGCCACATTCTGGTCGATCTGCTCCCCGTAGCGATCGGCGCCATGCTCCTTGAGCGACATCCACACCTTGAGCGCGCGGAAGCGTCGTGAGAGATCGGCGCCGAGCCCACCGTACGACACGCCGCCGCCAACGATGCCGCGATCGAGCTTCGCCAGGTAGCTCGCTGGCGGCGAGAACGACGCCTGAAGCGTCGCCTGGTCTCGGACGAGCACGCACCCCACGTCGTACGGCACGTAGAACCACTTGTGAAAGTCGAACGCAATCGAGTCCGCGTGTTCGATCCCATTCAGCAGGTGGCGGAATCGGGACGACACGATGAGCGACGCGCCGAACGCGCCGTCGACATGGAACCAGAGCCTTTCTCGCCGCGCGATTCGAGCGAGCGCGTCGAGGTCATCGATCGCACCAGTGTTGACCGTCCCTGCGGTCCCGATGATGCAGATCGGCCGCCGCCCCGCCGCACGGTCCTCGGCGATCGCGCGCTCGAGCGCCGCGGGTACAATGCGATACTGGTCGTCCGTCTCGACGCGCCGTAGCTGGCGTCGACCGAGCCCGATGATCCCGATGGCCTTGTCGACCGAGTTGTGGACCTCGTTCGATGCGTACACGACGCGCGGCGCACCGTTCGTGCTGCCCGCGCCGTCGTCGATAAACTCGGGGACCATCGCATCGCGCGCCGCCGTGAGCGCCGTGAGGTTCGCCGTCGACCCGCTGGAGACGAGCAGTCCGCCCGCCGTCGCGGGCCATCCGAACAGCGTCGTGAACCACCCGATCACCTGCCGTTCGAGGTGCGTCGCGGACTGATCGCCGAACGCGGCGTGCATGTTCGCGCCTGACGCGAGCAGGTCGGCGAGCATGCCCATTGGCGTGCCGGTGCCCGTCACCCATCCCCAGAACCGCGGATGGGCGTTGCCAATGGCGTGCGGCAGGACGTGCTCGAGGTACTCGTCGTAGATCCGGTCCGGGCTCGTGGGCCCGATGGGTAGCGGCGCGGCATACGCCTTCATCGCGCTCGCGGTCGGCTTCTGCCACACGGGGCGGTCTCCGATGGACGCGAGATAGGTCATGACGTCATCGATCATGCGGTGCCCGAGGGCGCGCATGGCGTCCCAGCTCTCGGGGTCGAGCGAGCGTTCGCGGGTGAGCAGATCGGTGGCGTCGGCGGTGGACGCGTGACCGTGCGGCGGGGCGGAAGACATCGGTCCTCGAGGGAAACGGCGGTTGATCAGGGCAATACGAGCAACCTAGACAATGACCGGATTGCTTGCAAATTGTATGGCATGCAGCAAAGTTGTATGGGTCATGAATTGTATGGATCGGCCCGAGGAGGGCGAATGTCCTGGACCCCGCGGCTCCCCGCCGACACGCAGCCGCTCTACATCGCGATCGCCGACGCCATCGCCGACGACGCCGAGGCCGGAACGCTCGAGGCCGGCACGCGGCTGCCCACCCATCGCGGGCTCGCGAAAACGCTCGGCGTCGATGTCACGACGGTCTCGCGCGCGTATGCCGAGGCGCATCGGCGCGGGCTGGTCGTCGGACACGTCGGGCGAGGGACGTACGTTCGCGGCGCGGCGCGTCCTCCGGTCGCACCCCGCGCGTCCGCGCCGCTCATCGATCTCACGGTCAACCTGCCGCCGGAGCCGAGCGAGGCCTGCGATGACGCGATGCGGCGCTCGCTCGCGGAGCTGGGACGCTCCGCTGCGATCGCTTCCCTGCTCGCCTACGCGCCGGCGGGTGGGAGCCCGGAACACCGGGAGGCCGGAGTGGTGTGGTCCGCCGCACGCGGGATGGCGGCTAGCGCGGATCGCGTCCTGGTGTCCGGCGGCACGCAGCAGGCGCTGACGGCCATCCTGTCCGCGCACTGTGAGCCGGGCGACGTCGTCCTGACCGAAGCGCTCACCTATCCCGGCTTTCTCGCTGCGGCTCGGCTCCTGAGGCTCCGCGTGGTCGGCGTCGAGATCGATCGCGACGGACTGTTGCCTGACGCGCTCGTGCAGGCCTGCCAGACCCATCGTCCGAAGGCCGTGCTCGCGACGCCGACGCTGCAGAACCCGACGGGGATCGTCATGCCGCTGGCGAGGCGGCGCCGCCTCGCGAGCGTGATCAGGGACCGTGGCATCGCGCTGATCGAGGACGACGTCTATGCGCCGCTCGTGCCGGACGCGCCGCGTCCGCTGTCGTCGCTCGTGCCCGAGCTCGCGTACTTCGTGAGCAGCTTCTCGAAAGCGGTCACGCCTGCCCTGCGCACCGCGTTCGTGGTCGCGCCTAACGTGGCGTCGGTCGCGCGCCTCGCACCACACGTGCAGGCAACGGGCTGGCTCGCTCCCCCGCTCATGTCGGAGATCGCGGCGCGATGGGTGACGTCCGGCGTGGCCGAGAAGATCGTCGCCGATCGGCGCGCGGAGGCAGGGGTGCGACAGGGCATCCTGCGCGAGCGGCTCGGGCTGCCGCGAACGTCGGGCTCGCCGCACGCCCTGCACCACTGGCTGGAGCTTCCGCGTCAGTGGGAGCGCTCGTCCGACTTCGTGGAGGCGCTGCGCGGTCGCGGCGTGCTCGTGACGAGCGGTGACGCGTTCGCCGTGGACCCGGCGCGTCCCTCGCGCGCGGTGCGCGTCAGCCTGGGCGCGGCAAGCAGTCGTGCCGCGCTGGCGACCGCCCTGGAGACGATCGCGGCGCTGCTGCGCGAGGACCCCGAGCCGTCGCGGCCGGTCCGCTAGACCAATTGGGGTCAGACTGGCTTTGTTGCACAAACACGAATTGCGGAGGGGTCTCGGTGGTGGGTAGAGGTTCTGTGTGCGCAGAAACCCAAAGCCCAAACGCCGCTACCGCCTCCGCAACTGGTGCGAGTATACCACCGCGCGCCGCACGCGCGGAAGCCTGACCCTCTGGTGCGATGAGGCCGTGGTGGCGGGCTGGGTGGCGCGGGAGCGGACCGGGCGCCGCGGCCGCTCCCGCACCTACAGCGACCTGGCGATCACGTGCATGCTGACGCTGCAGACGGTTTACCACCTCTCGCTGAGCGCCACCGTGGGGCTCATGCGCTCCCTGCTGACGCTCGTCGGCGGCGCCGCCGCCGCGCTGCCGATCGCGCACGAGTCGACCCTCTCGCGCCGCCGCCGCACGCTCGACGTCGCGCTGCTGGCCCCGGCGCGGGCCCGCCCCGCCGAGCCGCTGCACTTGGTCGTCGACAGCACGGGGCTGAAGGTCTACGGTGAGGGCGAGTGGAAGGTGCGCCAGCACGGCTGGACGCGCCGCCGCCGCTGGGTCAAAGTGCACCTCGGCGTCGACGCCGTGACGCAGGAGGTGCGCGTCGCCGACGTCACCGCGTCGACGGCCCCCGACGGCCGGCACCTGTCGGCGCTGCTCGCGCAGGAGCCGGCGGCGCTCGCGCAGGTCACCGGCGACGGCGCCTACGAGGGGCGCGCCTGCTACGCGGCCGTGGCCGCGCGGCCCGAGCACCCGCGCGCCGTCTTCCCGCCGCGACGCGAGCGGCGCCGGGGCCGGCGACCGCGGCCGACGAAGTCGCGCCCCCGCCCGACCACCTGGCGCCGCGACCGGGGCTACGCGCTCCACGTCTGGCAGCACGGGAACTCGCACGCCCCGCCGCTGGACCGCGACCAGCACGTGCGGCGCATCCGCCGGGTCGGGCGGCGGTGCTGGAAGCGCGAGGTGGGCTACCACCGGCGCAGCCTCGTGGAGACGGCGATCTCGCGCGCCAAGCGGATCTTCGGGCCTGGCCTCAGCGCGCGCGAGCTGGCCGGGCAGCGCGCGACCGTGCGCCTGCGCTGCGCGGCGCTCAACCGGATGACCGGGCTCGGGATGCCGGACAGTTACCCGGTCGACGCCGCCGCCTAACGCGCCCCCACGCCCCGGCCCCATCCGTGCCATCGACCATTTATGCAACAAAGCCGTCGCGACCCCCTCTCCACGGTGCCACCCATGCCCCCTGCTCCGTCGTTGCTGACGTCCGTTCGCGCACCCCTGGCCGCGGCATTCGTTGCTGCCATCGTCATGGCCTCCCAACCGCTTCTGGCGCAGGCGGTTCCCGACACCACGTCCGCCCGCGCCGAGTCGTTGTTCGCGGCGAAGGACTACGTGGGTGCGGCGTCGGCGTTCCAGGTGCTCACACGCACCCGCCCGCAACAGCCGCGGTATTGGGCGCGGCTCGGCACGTCGCTGCAGCTGGCCGGACGGACGGACGACGCGGTGGCCGCGTATAGGCACGCCATCGGACTCGGCATCGCGCCGGTGGCGATGTACAACCTCGCCACCGTGTTCGCGACACGAGGGCAGAAGGACTCCGCGTTCCACTGGCTGGATGAGCTCGTGACGAAGGCGAGCTACTCGAACGACAAGGCGGTCTCCGCGGACACGAGCTTCGCGTCGCTGCGCAGCGATCCGCGGTTCCCGGCATTGCTCGAGCGGATGCGGGCCGTGCTCCGGCCGTGCCTAACGCGCAAGGAGTCGCGGATGTTCGACTTCTGGGTCGGCGAGTGGGAAGTGAAGAACGCGCAGGGCCAGCCCGCCGGCCAGAGCTCCGTTCAGCTGCTGCTCGAGGGGTGCGCGCTCTACGAGAACTGGATCGACGGTCAGGGCGGCGGCGGCAAGAGCCTCAACAGCTACAACACCGACACGAAGCAGTGGCAGCAGTTCTGGACGGACCAGTACGGCCGGGTGACGGAGTACCGCGAAAGCACGTGGATCGACGGCAGCCTGCAGTTCACGGCCCATCAGATCATGCCGCAGGGACCCGCGCTGCTGCACATGACCTTCACGCCGGTGAACCCGGATCTCGTCAGGCAGTTCGGGGAGATCTCGACCGACAGCGGCAAGACGTGGGTGCCGTCGTTCGATCTCTACTACCACCGCAAGAAGAAATAGCCGCTGTCATTCCGAGCGGAGCCGCGAAGCGGCGGAGGCGAGGAATCGCACTCATCCCGCTAGAGGGTCCCCTCGGTCGGGACCATGGCGATTCCTCGCCCCGCGCCTCCGGCGCTCCGCTCGGAATGACGTCGGCGTTAGACACCCCGCGCGATGCCTACCGCGCCGGCTGCTTCAGCACCGCCACCGCCTCGATCTCGAGCAGAAGGTCCGGCCGCGCCAGCGACGCGACGACGATGAGACTGTTCGCCGGCGGGCGCGCCGGATCGAGGTACTTGCCACGGATCTCCCGCAGCGCCGCGGTGTTCGCGAGGTCCGTCACGAACGTCGTCGTCTTCACCACGTCCGAGAACGTCGCTCCGACGCTCGCGAGCGCAACGCGTAGGTTCGCGTACACCCGATCCGCCTGTGCGCGAAAGTCCCCCGCACCGACGAGAGCCCCCGTGCTGTCGAACGCCACCTGGCCGGCGATGTACACGGTTCGCCCGTCGGCTCCGAGGACCACGTGCGTATACCCGGTCGGTTTCGTGAGACCGGGGGGATTGATGTAGCGCGATTCCCCGGCCTGCGCGCGAGCGGTGGTGGACGATAACCCGGTCGCGATCGCCAGCAGGGCGAGCATACCGCCGATTCGAGACATCATGAGTGGCGAAGCTGAGAGGTGATGTGCTGCTGCGGATCATTCCCGCCGCGGAATCAATGCTGCAGCAGATGAATGTCACCGCGAATCGATTCTGTACATGAGTGGCGTCGAGCGAAAATGCTGCCACCTGCCGCAGCCGATGCATCAGCGTTTCGTGGAACCCCGATGTCCCCTGACGACGTGATCGGCGCGTGCCGCCTAGCCGCTGGCTTCGACGACCTCGAGCAGCCTCTGGATGTCGCGCTCGTTGCTCGCGATCCCGAGCGATGCGCGCACCGCCCCCACCGCGACCTCGCCCCCCAGACACTCGGCGAACGACTCGACGGCGAAGCCCTCCCGACGCGCGCGCTCCATGCACGCGGCGGACGCCGACGCGGGAAACCCGAACGCGCGCTCTGCCGCGCCGGGATTGCAGAAGCAGCCGCCGCGAATCGAGACGCCGCGCCTGAGCGCGGTTTGCTCGACGCGCTGATACGGCACGACACGTCCGAAACGGTCGACGACGTTGAACGCCACCGTCCCGCCGCGTGCCCGATTGTCGGTCGGCCCGTACACACGTGTCATCTTCCGCCCATACCCGTGGCGTAAGGCGGCCAGCTCCGCGAGCAGCATGGTCGTGAGCCCGCCGACGTGTCGCTTCACGTTGGCCATCCCGGCGTCGCCTAACAACTCGAGCCCCGTGCCAAGCGCGGCGATCGCGCCGAAGTTCGGCGTGCCATCCTCGAAGCCCTCCGCGCCCGCCTTGAGCATGTGCGTGCGGTGCTGCACCGACACGAACTCCACGGTCCCGCCCGCGAACCAGGGGCGCTCGAGCGCCGCGAGCGCCTCGCGCCGTGCGATGAGCGCGCCAACGCCGGTGGGGTACCCGAACATCTTGTAGAACGACAGCGCGACGAAGTCGGGCCGTACGACGTCGAGCCGCAACGCGTTCGTCGGCGCGAACGCCGCGGCATCGAGCAGCACCGCATAGCCCGCGCGCCGGGCCACGTCCACGAGCGCGAGCGGATGCTGCACGCCCGAGAAGTTCGACTGCGCCGGGAATGCGAACAGGCTCGGTGCCGTCACCGGCGTGAGCAATCGCTCCTCGCCTTCGATACGCAGCTCGTCGTCGAGCCGCGCGTACTGCACGTCGGCGCCGCGCACCCGCGCGATCTCCCGGATGCCGTTGACCGAGTTGTGATTGTCTGCCGACAGCACGAGGCGCGACCCGCGCCGGAACGCGAAGGCCTCGCCCACGAGCCTCAAGGCGCCACTCGCGTTCGCCGTGAAGACCACCTCGTACTCGTCAGGATCCGCGCCGAAGAACGCGAGCGTCGACCGGCGTGCGTCCTCGATGATTGCCGTGCTCCGAAGCGACGCCACGCTGTCGGAGTGCGGGTTCCCGAGGATCGATTCCGTCAGCAGCTCGAGATGACGCCTGACCTGCGACTCGGTGTACAGTGCGCTTCCCGTGTAGTCGAGGTATGCCTCACCCGAACGATCGAGTCGCGCGAACTCGCGCTCGCGGAGCGCTTTGAACCAGGCGGCATCTCGACGCGGCGTCGCGGCGTTGTCCCGTGACACACGTGTCGGCGCTCCGTTCGTCACGGAGGGCGCGACGTGCTCGCGTCCGTCATGACGCACGAGCGGCGATGTCAACACGCCCGTCTCCGAATCTTCCTGATCTCGGTCCGCGTGTCCGCCGCGTGTGGCGCCGGCAGCCGCCCATCCAGCACGCTCGGTACGGTGCCACCCGGGCCACCTCCGGTCGTCGAATCCACGACCTGCATCTTCCCCCCGAACCATATGGTCAGCGCCCGAATGGAGTCACGCGTGACCTGTGGCGTGTTGGCGGTGACACGCGGGCTCATCACCTGCTCGAGCCATTCGTACAGACCGCCGCGGAGGAAAAACGCGCGCTGCACGCCGCGCGCCTTCAACAGGAACCATGCTTGCGCGGCGTGCGTGCCGCCCTCGGAGTACAACACGTACGTCGCGGTCGAGTCGAGCGGCATGCGCGCGATCTCGCCGAGCGCCATACGGACTGCGCCGGGGATGTGGAGCTCGGCGTACTCGCTGTCGGAGCGAACGTCGAGGACGCGAAGCCCTGCCTTGTCGTCGCGGATCCATCGCGCGAGCTCGACGGCGGTCACGTGATCCTCCTCCTGCTCCACGATGCGCGCGAGCCGATCCACATCCACGTTTCCGCGCGCGCCACGCGTCGGCGTTCCGGCCACCACCGCCAGTCCGCCCGCCACGATCGCGGCGAGCGCCAGCGCCCGCTCGATGCGGGGTGACCGGCGCGGACTCCCCGTCATACGGCTCCGTTCAGACCGGCATGGGCAGGGCGTTCGACACGTCGCTCCAACCTTTCCGCCCCCGCGAACGCGCCTAACGCCACTGCCACGATGATGCCGACCACCGTGCCGTACGACAGTCCCAGTGCCTGCGGCAACGTCCAGGCCCCGCGCGCCGTGCTGTCCGCGAAGCTGGCCAGCGCCGGAAACGCTTCCCCGAACACGAACACGCCCGTCAACATCCCGGCGATCAACGCGAAGCCGTCGCGCCGTCCCGTCGCAGCGGCGACGCACGACGTGCCGGGACACAGACCACCGGTCGCGAACCCGACGCCGAACACCAGCCCGCCCACCAGCTGCGGCGCGACGAACGTCTCGGGCACGTACACGCGAGAGAGGTCGAGCAGCCCCGCCCACGACAGCCAGAATAGCCCGAGCATCGCCGTCAGGATCGCGCTGAACATCAGCTTGAGCACGGACAGGTCCGTGAAGTAGAACTGCCCGGCAAGCTTCCGTGCGTTGCCCATGCCGCCGCGCTCGAGAAACCAGCCGAACGCGATGCCGAGGAGCACGGCGATGACCAGGCTCGTTCCGTCACCGAATCGGCCGAACTCGAAGAGCGGCGCCATGGTGGTCTACCTCCACGCGCGCCGAAGGAACGGTGCGGCGGCGTACGCGCCGGCGAACGCCGCCGCGACGAACAGCCAGCTGCCAACGCTCAGCGTCGCGCCGCCGGTGAGGCCAAGGCCGCTCGTGCAGCCGCGCGCGAGCTTCGCGCCGACGCCCATCGCCGCACCGCCCGCGAACGCGAGCAGGATGCGGCGCCGGCTCGTGATCGATGGACCGTGCTCGGTCGCCCAGCGCACGCGCCCCGCAAGAAGTCCCGACGCGAGCCCGCCGATCACCACGCCGATGATCTCGAACACCAGCCAATCCTTCAGTGGGTTGGTCGCGCCGGCGTCGAGGTACCGGGCGTAGAAAGCGTTATCCGCCGCGTGTTGCGGCGCCGCGGTCGAGACCGCGGCCGTGACGACGCTCGAGAACGCGCCCGACGCGCCGAGTCCCCGCCCCATGAGCACGAACGACAGGAGCAGGACGACCCCGATCCCGACGCCCGCGACGTACGGGCTCACGTACGGCACCGGCGCGCGATTCGTTGGGGTCAGAGTCGAAGGGAATCGATCGAACGCACCCGAAGCCTTTCCGCGCGGCGCGGTAGAACGTTCCGCCGGCGTCCGAAGGATGCTGCTAGACTCTGACCCCAAGCGGACCAAACGGACGCGCATCAGTCGCCCTTCCGCGAGCTCTCGATCGGCAGCTTGCGCAGCTTCCAGTCCTGGAACGAGCCGTCATACAGCTTGATGTCATAGCCGAGCGAACGGGCCGCGAACAGGACCGCGGTCGCCTGTTGGCCGACGTGACAGTAGGCGATGACCGTGTCGTTAGGCTTGACGCCGGCGGCGCTGAACAGCTCGCGGAGCCGCGCCTCCGGCAGCAGGTGGTTCGTGTCGTCGAACACCGTCTCGAACACGAGGTTCACAGCGCCCGGCACGTGCCCCGGCACGATCGCCTCACGCGGACGGCCCGCGGCGTTGGTTCCGGACGGCTGCTGAATCGGGCCGTCGTAGAAGACCGTGTTGCGCGCGTCGATGACCTTGTAGCCCGGCGCGCTCGCGTGCACCTTCACGAAGTCCGCATCGACGATGAGCGGCAGCGGCGTGCGCGACGTGATCTTTCCCGCGCGTGGTGCCGGCGGGACCTCGGTGGTCACCGGGTGGTTCGTCTTCTTCCACTCGGGCAGGCCGCCGTCCAGGAGCGATGCGTTCGCCCCGAGTCCGGCGTACTGCAGCGTGAAGATCGCGCGCGTCGAGGGCGAGACCCAGTCGTTGCCATAGTATACGATCACGCGCGAGTCGTCGGAGATGCCGAGGCGCTCGAGCTGCGCGCGAAGCTGGTCGGCGGGCGCCATCTCGAGCGCGAGCGTGGTCGGGTCGTCGTTCGCCATCGGCGCGGCGATGTCGTGCAGCTCCAGGAAGCGTGCGCCGCGGATATGGCCGGCGTCGTACTCCGGCTTCTCACCGACGTGCAGCAGCACGAGCTTCGGATTCTCGAGCTGCGTCGCGAGCCAGTCGCTCGTGACGAGCAGGTCCGAGCGCGTGAGTTTCTTGCCGTCCTGGGCTGTGGCTCTCACCGCCGATGCGGCGAACGTGACGGCGAGCGCGGCGGTCAGTGACGCACGTCGTGCGAGCGTGCGAGGGAAGTTCGACATGTCCTGCTCCTCGTGGCTGGTCGTTCGGGGGCCGGCGGCCTCTCCTCGGCCGCACGTGGGACCAGGTTACGCAGGGGCGGCGGTTCGGAGGCGGTGGATCTGTACCTCGTTCGTCGCCAATGCGTGCGAGGGATGTGCACGAACTGTTACGGCCGACGACGGCGTGCGTCCGTGTGTCCACCACGCGCCTCGCGCCGGCCACGACGGCCATCCACAGCGACTCGGTTCGCGTGTTCGCGACGCAGTCGCCGGGCGAGCATCAGGAGCTCGCCGTGCTTCGCACGCGTCGGTTTCTCGCGAGCGACTCACGCGTATTGACCGCCCTCCGGCGGCACGCCGCCGGACTCGGCGCGAACGGTCTACTCCTGCTCAACACGCGCGGAAGCGGCGGGGTGCAGGATTCGGGAACCGGCGTGGTGATCGGCGGTCCGCGGAACGGCGAGGTGATCGGCGGTCCGCGGAACGGCGAGGTGATCGTCGGCAGCGTACAGACGAACGTGGACGAGATCCAGCACGCGGTCGCGATCCGGTACACTCGGCGTTAGGCAGCGCCCCGCGACGGTCGTCAGTCCGTGCGCAACACGGCGGGCGACTGCCAACACCGCCCCGCTAGCGCTCGAGCATGATTGCGGACGTCGCCGGGCCAGCCATCCGTCATCTCGTCGAACCGCTCCCGGTTGTTCGCGAACAGCGCCCGAGTGGCCTCCTCGAAGCCCGGCGCGTCGCCAGCCATCGCCGACATGAACCGGTATGCCGACTCCTTCGCGGTGCGGCGCCGGTCCGTTTCGGCATTCGTCTGCCGAGCGCTGTCGACGAGGCGGCGCACCGCGGCCGATGCGCCACCCGGCTGCGTGGCGAGCCAGTCCCAGTGGCGCGGGAGCAGCGTGACCTCGCGGGCGACCACGCCGAGCTTCGGTCTGCCGCGCCCGCGCGGCGTTTGGGTGTCGCGATAGGGCGACGCGTCGTCTTGCGGCTCGACCGAGCCGTTCGATCCGATCGAGTCGCCGAGCGACGCGAGACGTGCCACGACGTCGCCCGCCGAGCCTCGGAAGTCCACGTCGACCACTCGGCCGGCGTCATCGAAGATGAGGACAGCGGCCTGCTCGCCGCCGTCGATCGCTGCCTTTGCAGCGAGAGCAACGTCCGACAGCGCGCCCGTTCTGATCAGACGTGATCCGGCAAATGACGTATGCTGGGCTGTAGCCGCTTCATCCATGGGTAATTACCGGGTTGGGGGCATTCGACGAAGGCGAATGGAATTATACCCGGACGTAAATGAAGCGTCAATATTACCCGTATGGAAATATTTCTCGCGGCTCCGGCTCGCGGGGCAGGCTGGCATCAGCGACGGAGGAACCGGATTGGGCGGAAGTAGCGGATTCGACGGATCGATCGCGGCCGGGACGCGAGGCAACCGCAAACGGGTGAACTAAAAGGGGAACGACGTCGGCAACCCAATACCTCCCGAGGTCGTTCCCCAAACTTCCGGTTCGTTGCGCTTCGAACGCCTGCGAATCACGGCGCGATCCGTCAACTCCGTTATTTCCGCCCAATCCGGCCCTCTTTCGTCGCTGATGCCTGACGTCAGGGCTGATGCCTGCCCGCCTAACGCCAGCGCTGACGCCGGCCTACGACGCCGGCCTACGACGCCGTGCTGCGCGCGACGTCCATCACGTGCTCGACGAGCAGCCGGTTGATCAGCACCGACGACTTGATCGACGCTGTCATTGTTCTTCTGCGGCTCGTGATCGTTCGTTAGCCCGGTACCAGAACGGGCTGATGCGCCAGCCGATCGAGCATCTGCGCGGCGGCGGCGAAATGCTGGTGCACGTCGAAGCCTTTCGGATCGATGACGCCCTGAAGCGCGCAGCCGTGCACGAGACTCACCGAGACGGCGGCAACGCCATCGACCGTCACCGGATCGGTCCCCTGATGCGCGCGATCACGTGTGACCGAGAGCTCCGCATTCACGACCTCGGCGGCGATCTGCTTGAACGCGACGCGATACTCGTCGAGTGCCGTTCGGATTCGCTGGCGCACGGTGGCGTTTCGCACGCCGATCGTCCAGTACTCGAGGAAGAGACGGAAGTGTCTCGGGTCGGCGGAGAGCCGATCCATCTCGGCCCGCAACAGCGCGTGCAGCCGTTCCGAGGGGCGAGTGATTCGGTGTACCTCGTCCGGAATTCGCAGCACCGCGGTCGCATAGAGCACGCGATCCAGGAGACCGTTCACGAGCTCGTGCTTTCGCTTGAAGTGAAATAACACGGTCCCGTGGCTCACATCCGCGCGCGCGGCAACCGCGCGGAGCGTCAGGGCCTGGAGGCCCTGACGTGCGGCGACATCGTATGCGGCGCGCAGAATCTCTTCGCGCCGCGTTTCTTCGGAACCCTTTCGTCTAACCATGTGTGTGCTCTCCGATCGAGTGACGAGGCGCGCCAGACACGCGCCTCGTCCGCTCGCCTAATACATCCCGCCCATGCCGCCCGCCGGCGAACTGGCTGACTTCTCTTCCTTCTTCTCCACGATCGTCGCCTCGGTCGTGAGGAGAAGGCCCGCGATCGACGCCGCGTTCTGCAGCGCCGTGCGCGTCACCTTCGTCGGGTCGATCACGCCGGCCGCGACCAGATCCTCGTACGTGTCCGTCAGCGCGTTGTAGCCGAAGTTGGTCTCCTTCGAGCTGCGCACTTTCTCCACGACGATCGAGCCCTCGGCGCCGGCGTTCTGGGCGATCATCCGAATCGGCTCCTCGAGGGCGCGACGGACGATGTCCACGCCGATCTGCTCGTCGCTCTCGTCGAGCTTGAGCGTCTTGAGCTTCGACTGGACGCGGATGAACGCGACGCCGCCGCCCGGGACAATGCCCTCTTCGACCGCCGCACGCGTGGCGTGCAGCGCGTCCTCGACGCGAGCCTTCTTCTCCTTCATCTCGCTCTCGGTCGCGGCGCCGACGTTGATCACGGCCACACCGCCGGCCAGCTTCGCGAGACGCTCCTGCAGCTTCTCCTTGTCGTAGTCCGACGTACTCTTGTCGATCTGCGCGCGGATCTCCTTGATGCGCCCCTGGATCTTGTCCGAGTCGCCGCCCCCATCGATGAGCGTCGTGTTGTCCTTGTCGATGACGATGCGCTTGGCCGTGCCGAGGTCACTGACGACCGCGTTCTCGAGCTTGAAGCCGATCTCTTCCGAGATGACTTTGCCATTCGTGATCACGGCCACGTCCTCGAGCATCGCCTTGCGGCGGTCGCCGAACCCCGGGGCTTTCACGGCGGCGACACGCAGCGTGCCGCGGAGCTTGTTCACGACCAGCGTCGCGAGCGCCTCACCCTCGACGTCCTCGGCGATGATGAGCATGGGCTTGCCCATCTGCGCGACCTTCTCGAGCACCGGCAGCAGGTCCTTCATCGACGAGATCTTCTTGTCGTGGATGAGCACGAGCGCGTCCTCGAGCACGGTTTCCATCTTGTCCGGGTCGGTGACGAAGTACGGCGAGAGATAGCCGCGGTCGAACTGCATGCCGTCCACGGTCTCGAGCGTCGTCTCCAGACCCTTCGCTTCCTCGACGGTGATGACGCCGTCCTTGCCGACCTTCTCCATCGCTTCAGCGATCAGATCGCCGATCTCCCGGTCGTTGTTCGCCGAGATGGCGCCGACCTGGGCGATCTCTTTCTTGCCCGCGGTCGGCACCGAGATCTTCTTCAGCTCGTCCACGACGGTGGCAACCGCGCGATCGATGCCGCGCTTGAGCGCCATCGGGTTCACACCACCGGTGACGTTGCGGAATCCTTCACGCACGATCGCCTGGGCGAGCACGGTGGCGGTGGTGGTGCCGTCGCCAGCGACGTCGGACGTCTTGGTCGCGACTTCCTTGACCATCTGCGCGCCCATGTTCTCGAGTGGATCGGCGAGCTCGATCTCCTTGGCAACGGTGACGCCGTCCTTGGTGACGGTCGGGGCACCGAACTTCTTGTCGATGACGACGTTTCGGCCCTTCGGGCCGAGCGTGACCTTCACGGCGTCGGCGAGCTTGTCGACGCCGCGCTTGAGAGCGGCACGTGCGTCGGTGTTGAACTGCAGTTCCTTGGCAGCCATACGGAGTCCTTGTATGTGGAGAGAGCGTCAGGACAGGATGAGCGGCGGCGTGCGGTGACGCCGGGTGGTACGGGGCCCGGGACGCGTCGGCGACCGGGCTGACGTCGTCAGGTCAGCACGGCCAGGACGTCAGTCTCGCGCAGAATGAGGAGCGACTCGCCGTCGATCATGACTTCAGTGCCGCTGTATTTCCCGAACAGGACCTTATCGCCGACTTTCACTTCCATCGGGACCCGCTTCCCGTCATCGAAGCGCCCAGGGCCCACGGCGAGGATCTCGCCTTCCTGTGGTTTTTCCTTGGCGGTGTCGGGAATGAACAGTCCACCGCGGGTCTGCTCGTTGCTCTCGAGCGACCGCACCACGACACGGTCCGCGAGCGGAGCAACGTTGACGGATACAGCATTCTTCGTGGCCATGGGAGCAGTGCCTCGCTGAGGGAGACCGGGGGCGCGCCACACCGGCGGCGCAGCCATTGACCGGTTGGATGATAAGATACGTGATATCATCCACGTGGTCAATACGGGCTCCGAACTACGAGGCTCTGTTGTCGCGGGCTCCGTACGTCGGAGCAGGCAACTTCAACGACGGGAGGAGAACCGGATTGGGCGGAAACAACGAAAAATTGACGGATCGATCGCGGCAGGGACACTGCGGACCCGCAACGAGTCGAACGAAAATGGAAACGACCTCGGCAACCCAATACCAATCCGGCCCTCTTCGTCGTTGATGCCTGACGTCAGCGCTGATGCCTGCCCGCCTACGCCAAGGCTGACGGGGGCCTACGACGCCGTGCTGCGCGCGAGGTGCGTCATATGCTCGGCGAGCAGCCGGTTGATCAGCGCCGACGACTCGATCGACACCGCGTGCGCGGCGCCGTCGAGCTCCACGTAGGCAGCGCCCGGAATCGCGGCCGCGAGCATGCGGCCGTACTCGGGCCGAGCGATGCGGTCCTCCTTTCCGCTCACGACGAGCGTTCCCACCGCGGCGAGACACCGCAAACGCCACCCCGGATCATAGCGTGACATGGCGCGCAGCTGCTGCATCATGATCCGCGGCTGATCCGCGAGGTCGTGCCCGAACATGTCGGCCATCTCCTTCGCCATCCACACGCGGTCCGTGAGGCGCCGGCCCGCCTCGGACAGCACGAGCGACAGGAACGCATTGCGCCGCATGGTGCGCGTCCCGATTCGCGTCCGTACCGCCGTCAGGAACGTGTCGCGCGTCAGGCGCGCGCCAAGTCGACCATTCGGGAACGCGCAGAGCAGCGCCAGGCTCCGAACGCGATCGGGACACGTGAGTGCGAGCTGTATCCCGATGAGTGCACCCATCGAGTGGCCGACCACGTGACAGCGGTCGACGCCCTCGGCGTCCAGGATCGCCCGCGCGTCATCCGCCATCGCCTCGATGCTCAGCGTGCCTTCGGTCATCGTGCTCGCCCCGAGTCCCCGATGGTCGAACGCGATGAGGCTGAAGCGGTCGCGCAACCCGTTGATCTGCGGACGCCACGCGTCGCCGATCGCGCCGACGCCCTGAATCAGCAGCACCGGCGGGCCGGTGCCGGTGCGCGTGTAGCTCACACGCGCACCGTGAGTCGGCAGCACAGGCATGTCGTCAGCGCGTCGGCGGAAACTCGGTCGTCCAATCCAGCTCGGCGACCATGTGC
>Ga0070668_100001098_pt1 | contig 19079 bp, 18 predicted proteins | sample KBSS43metaG_FD_64661 | JGI IMG/M metagenome (GOLD analysis project Ga0070668, IMG submission 64661) | Switchgrass rhizosphere microbial communities from Kellogg Biological Station, Michigan, USA - KBS S4-3 metaG | ecosystem: Host-associated > Plants > Roots > Rhizosphere > Soil ... | reverse complement strand
TTCGTGGCGCAGAAGTACGTCGACGCCTTCGCCAAGCTGGCGTCCAGCCCGCAGCAGAAGACGGTGATCGTTCCCGCGGAGATGGCGGCCCTGGTGGGCGTCGTCGCCGGTGTGGGCGAGCTGATCCGCTCCGGCGGCGCGGAGGCGCGGCCTGCGGCGGCGGCCCCGCCGCCGCCACGTCGCGGCGGCGCCGTCCCGCCCACGGGAGGCTGAGGCGTGTCCGCGCTTGGCGAGCCCCATCTCCTTCACGCCGCCTGGGTATGGGCTGGCGTTGCCGCGGCCTTGCTGGCGGCGGAGGTGGTGAGCGGCTCCGGTTGGCTGCTGTGGGCGGCCGCCTCGGCCGCGCTGGTGGCTCTGCTAGAGCTGGGCTGGGACCTGCCGACGCCAGTCGCCGTGCTGATCTTCGCCCTGCTGGTCATCGTTTCGACCCTGACCGCTAGACGCTACCTCCCCCGCAGGCGCGCGCCCGGGGCGGGCGACATCAACGACAACGTCGGCCGCCTGTTGGGCCAGGAGGGCCGCGCCGTATCGGCCTTCCATGACGGGCGGGGCCGTGTGCTGATCGACGGCAAGGAGTGGGCCGCCGAGCTGGAGACGGGGGCCGAGCTGGAAGCCGGCGCCCGGGTGGTGGTTACGGAGGTCTCCGGTGCACGACTGAAGGTGCGCGAAGGCTGAGCCGAAGAGATACCCGAAGACTTCGCCGAAGAGCTGGACCTTCGCCCCACTTCAGCCGGCTTCGCTCGTCATCTTGACCCCAGGATGCCGTGGGGGCTTATGTGCGCCCTTCCAAAAGAAACACCCAGGAGTAGTTGGATATGAGGCCTATCGGTTGGGGGCTCACCGCCGTCTTGGTCGCGGCGATCTTGGCGCCGGTCGCGGTGGTTTCCGCGCCGCGAGGCGCAGAGGTCTCCCGGGCGTCGCGCGAGCAGGGCATGAAGGAAGCGCCCGCCGTGGCCCAGGCCGCGGGCGTGAGCTGCCAGGTGGCGGATGCGCGCTTCATCGGCAAGGGCGCGGACGCCAAGACGAAGGCCCAGACCAGCTACTACGAAGTGGCCTGCAATGGCGGCGGCATGGGCTACATCCTGTCCGCCACGGCGAACGCTGCGCCGACCGTCTTTAGCTGCATCGAGGTCGCGCCTCCGGCTGGCGAACGCCCCAAGGAGGGTGCGTTGACCTGCATCCTGCCGGGCAACGCCGACCCCAAGGCGGCCCTGCAGCCCCTGCTCGCCCAGGCCCATCTCGCCTGCCTTCCAGACAAGACGCGCGGGCTCGGCCAGACCAAGACCAACACCATCCTCGAAGTCGCGTGCCAAAGCGGCGAAGGTTACATCCTCATCGCCAGCGCGCCGCTCGACACCTCCAAGCCCGTCGAGGCTCAGAACTGCCTGAACTTCGACGACAGCCCGGGCAACGTGAAGTGCACCCTCTCCAGCAAGGAGAAGCGCCTGGCGGTCATGGACCGCTACGTCCAAGGCTCGCAGAACGCCTGCGCGATCAAGGACCGCCGGTTCATCGGCGCCTCCAAGGAGGGCGCTGACTACTACGAGGCCTCCTGTCAGGACGGTAAGGGCTACGTCTACAAGATCGTCGGCGGCAAGCTCGTCCAGACCATCGGTTGCGCTCAGGCCGAAGGCATATTCGGCGGCTGCACGCTCACCGACTCGCGTCAGGCGACGGCGGAACAGGCGGCGCTCTACACCAAGCTCGCTCACAATTCGGGCTCCGCCTGCGATGTGGAGCGCTATGCGGTGTTCCCGATGCGTGGGAACGAAGAGGTGGTCGAGCTGGCCTGCAAGAGCGGCTCCGGCGCCATCGGCGTCTTCCCCGCCACCGGCAAGGGCCAGGTGCTGGATTGCGGTCGCGCGCTGGCGCTCGGCTACCAGTGCTCGCTCACCAAGGAAAACAGTTATGCGGGCCTGACCGAGGACCTGCGCAAGTTCAACCAGAAGACCTGCACGGTCTCGAACTCGCGGTTGATGGGCAAGACGGCCAAAGGCACCGTGTTGGTGGAGGTGGGCTGCGCCGACGGCTTCAAGGGCTATGTGATCGAATACGCCACCGCCCCGACTCTGACGGCCGTGGGCGCCACCGGCTGCGCCTTCGCCGGCGGCTGCAAGCTTCCCGGCAACACCTGATCGCGAGCGGTCGGATGTGATCCTGAAAGGCTCGCGGGTTCGCCCGCGGGCCTTTTTGGTCTTAGGCGGCTTCCAGCGTCTCCAGGAACCGGACCGGCTGGCCCAGGTGCGGTGCGGCGATCTCTCCGTCGCGCATGACCACCTGGCCGCGAACGATGGTGGCCATGGGCCAGCCCTTAGCCTCGAACCCATCGAAGGGGGTCCAGCCGACGCGCGTGGCCATGTCGGCGTGGGCGATGGTGCGTCTGGCCTTGAGGTCGACCACGGTCAGGTCGGCGTCGTAGCCGACGGCGAGGCGGCCCTTGTCGGCCAGGCCGAAGATGCGGTTCGCCCCGTGGCTGGTGAGATCGACCAGTCGCTCCAGGGTGAGCCGGCCCTCCGCCATATGGGTCAGCAGCACCGGCAGCAGGGTCTGCACGCCAGGCATGCCGGACGGCGAGGCCGGATAGGGACGGGACTTCTCCTCGGACGTGTGCGGCGCGTGGTCGGAGCCGATGACGTCGGCGACGCCGTTGGCGATCCCGCGCCACAGGCCGGCCCTGTGCGCGGCGTCGCGGATCGGCGGATTCATCTGGGCGTAGCCCTTCAGCCGCTCGTAGGCCTCGGGGCCGGCCAGCGTCAGGTGCTGGGGCGTGATCTCCACGCTGGCGACGTCCTTGTGCGCCGCCAGGAAATCGATCTCGTCGGCGGTGGTCACGTGCAGCACGTGGATGCGCTTGCCCAGCGCGCGGGCGATGCGGACCAGCCGTTCGGTGGACTGGATCGCCGAGCGGGCGTCGCGCACCTCCGGGTGGCTGGTCCAGTCGCCGGCGCGGGCCAGCGGCCGCCGTTCGGCAAGGCGATATTCGTCCTCGGAGTGGAAGGCCGCCCGGCGGCGGATATTGCGCAGCACCTGCTCGACGCCCTCGTCGTCCTGGACCAGCAGGCTGCCGGTCGAGGCGCCCATGAAGACCTTGACGCCGCAGCAGCCCGGAAGGCGCTCCAGCTCGCCCAGCCAGCGGGCGTTCTCATGGGTCCCGCCGACATAGAAGGCGTGATCGCAATGCATCCGCCCGGCCGCGCGCGACAGCTTGTCGGCCAGGGCCTCGGCGTCGGTGGTCGTGGGTTCGGTGTTCGGCATTTCGAACACCGCGGTGACGCCGCCCAGCACCGCGGCTCGGCTTCCGGTCTCCAGGTCCTCCTTCCACTCCAGGCCCGGCTCACGGAAGTGCACCTGGCTGTCGATGACGCCGGGAATAACCGTGAGCCCGGCGGCGTCGAAAACCTCGCCGGCCGACGCCTGTCCGAGGTCGCCGATGGCGGCCACCTTGCCCCCGCGGACGCCCACGTCTGCCCGACCGCGGCCGGCATGGTTCGCCACTTCGCCGCCGCGGACGATCAGGTCGAATGTCTCAGCCATCTCGGATCGCGGGCTCCTGCATCGCGCGCAGCTCGGTCTCGGCCGCCAGCGCCATCGCCGCCTCGTAGACCCGGTCCACCGTCAGGTCCATCATATGGCAGATCGCCTGGTCGCCGCGCGGGTCCGCAGCGCGGATCTGGTCGTAGCTGCGCGGGCCGCGCACCACGCGCGCCGCCGGTCCCCAGGGCGCATAGCGCCGCTCGTCCGTCGGCCCGAAGAGGCCCAGGGTCGGGCACCCCGCCGCCGCAGCCAGGTGCATGGTCCCGGAATCGGCTCCGACAAACAGTCTGGCCCGCTTCAGGCAGGCGAAGGCGGTGACAAGGTCGACCTGGCCGGCCAGGTCGATCAGCCCCTTGCGCGGGACCACGTCCTTCAGCCCCTCGACCACCGGCCGCTCGCCGGGGCCGCCCAGCAACATCAGCCGTCCGCCCTTGAGCGGACCCTCCTCCGACAGCAGCCGCAGCGCCAGGCGGGAAAAACGCTCCAGTGGCCAGGTCTTGCCCACCCAGTTGGCGGCCGGCGCGATCGCAAGGATCGGGCCGGGGCCTGCGGTCAGGTCCTGCGCGTAGGCGTCCACCTCGGGGGAGACATAGATGTAGGGCGCCGCCGGTTCGTCCTCGATGCGCAGGGTCCGCGCCGCCTCGATAACCTTGTGGACAGGCTCGCCGACGGGTTTGCGGCGCACCGCGCGGCGTTGCGTACGGATCACCGCCGAGAGCGCCGAGCCCCGCAGGTCCACCACCAGTCCCCATCGCCGCCGGCGCACCTTTCGCCACAGCTCCAGCCAATGCAGGCCGTTCGGCGACTTGGTGAAGACGATCAGCTCGTCCAGGGCGGGCAAGCAGGCGAACAGCGGCGCGGCGGCGGGCCCGGCGACGATGGTGAAGCGGGCGTTGGGGATCTCGTCGGCCAGCCGTTTCACCAAGCCGGACGACAGCACTGCGTCGCCGATGTTGGTGGCGGTGACGAAGAGGATCCGGAAGGCGCCGCGAGCCATGGCGCGACTGTATAGGCGAGCGCTCTGGCGCTCCACCGCCTGGACGTCCAAATTGTCAGCCATGACGTCGACCTTCGCCGCCTTGCCGAGCCGCGCCCTGATCGCCGTCCAAGGTCCGGACTGGCGCGCCTTCCTGCACGGCCTGCTGAGCCAGGATGTGGAGACGCTGAAGCCCGGCGAGGCGCGCTTCGCCGGCCTGCTGACGCCGCAGGGGCGGCTGCTCTTCGATATGTTCGTGGTGGCGCGGGCGGAGGGCGCCTGGCTGGACGTCGAGGCCGAGCGCCGCACGGCGGTCATGCAGCGGCTCGCCATGTATCGCCTGCGGGCGAAGGTCGAGATCGTCGCGGACGAGACGCCGGTGGCGGGCCTTTTCGGCGACGTCGCGGATGCAGGCGAAGGCTGGGCTTTGGATCCCCGCCTGTCCGACCTCGGCTGGCGCGGCTATGGCCTTGCGCCGCCAGCAGGCGCGCGGATCGCCGCCGAGGACGCCTACGACGCCCATCGCCTGGCGCTGGGCGTTCCGGGCCCTGCCGATTGGGGCTCCGACAGGATCTACCCCATCGAGGCTGACTTCGACCTGCTGCACGGGATCGATTTCAAGAAGGGCTGTTTCGTCGGCCAGGAGACCACCTCGCGCATGAAGCGGCGCGGCCAGGTGAAGAGCCGCATGGCCCCGATCACGTTCGAGGGGCCGCCGCCTGAGCCCGGCGGCGAGGTGCTTGCGGGCGAGCGGCGCGCGGGCGAAGTGCTGTCGGGGCGCGACGGCGTGGCCATCGCGCTGCTGAGGCTGGACCGCATCTCCGGTCCTCTCACGGCGGAGGGACGGGCGATGCGGGTGCTGCGTCCCTCATGGCTGGGGGAAGCCCTGGCGGCTCCGGCCTGAGCACCTGCGACATCGCGAAAGGGACGGAGGCTCCGAAGCGGCCTTGTGCGTCGCCGCCGGCTCGGCTGAAAGTCGCCTACGATGGACGCACCCCTGCAACGATGCGGCTGGCGCGGCATGGCCGGCGACCCGCTCTACGAAGCCTATCACGACGACGAGTGGGGCGTGCCGGAACGCGACTCCCGCGCGCTGTGGGAGAAGCTCGCCCTGGACGGTTTCCAGGCGGGGCTGTCCTGGATCACCATTCTTCGCAAGCGGGCCGCCTTCCGCGCCGCTTTCGACGGCTTCGATCCCGAGAAGGTGGCCCGTTACGGCGAGGCCGACAGGGCGCGGCTGATGGCCGACCCCGGCATCGTCCGCTCGAACGCCAAGATCGACGCCACCATCGCCGGCGCCCGCATCTTCCTCGAGATGCGCGAGCGGGGCGAGGACTTCGGCGCCTTCTGCTGGAGCTTCGTGGACGGCCAGCCCTTGCAGAACACGTGGCGCGAGGTCGGGCAGGTTCCGGCCCAGACGCCACTCGCGGTGGAGATCTCCAAGGCCTTGAAAGCCAAGGGTTTCAAATTCGCCGGGCCGGTGATCGTCTACGCCTGGATGCAGGCGGTGGGCCTGGTCAACGACCACCTGACCGGATGTTTCCGCCACCAGGCGGTGAAGGAGCTCGCGCGCTGATGGCCAGGGGACCGACGCTGATCCTGGAGCGCGCCTTCATCGACGGCCACGTCTGCGGGGTGGACGAGGCCGGGCGAGGACCCTGGGCCGGTCCGGTTTGCGCCGGCGCGGTCATCCTGAATTTCAAGAAGGTCCCCAAGGGACTGGACGATTCCAAGAAGCTGACGGCCAAGACGCGCGAGGCCCTGGAGGTCGAGATCAAGGCGAAGGCGCTGGCCTGGGGGGTTGGGTTCGCCTCGGTGCAGGAAATCGCCTCGCTCAACATCCTGCACGCCACCGGCCTGGCCATGCGGCGCGCGGTCGAGGCCCTGGCGGTCCAGCCGCGATACGCCTTGGTGGACGGCAACTACCGCTTTTCGCTGCCGTGCGAGGTGACGCCGGTGGTGGGCGGCGACGCCCGGTGCAAGTCCATCGCGGCGGCCTCGATCCTGGCCAAGGTCGCCCGCGACCGCCTGATGGTGGAGATGGACGGCCTCTATCCGGGCTACGGCTTCGCCAGCCACAAGGGCTATCGCGCGCCGGTGCACGCCGAGGCGCTGCGCCAGCTCGGACCTTGCGAAATCCACCGCATGGCCTGGGGCCCGGTGAAGCTGGCCCTGATGGGCAAGGATCCCCTTATGGCCTACGAGGACGCGCTGCAGGACCAGCTGCCGTTGGAGTGACGCCGCCTCGGCGGCTTCGCAGCCGTCTGACATGCCCTCGAAACAGGCGCCTTTTGCGTCGGGTCCGATTGGCCGACAAATTTGCTTAACCGCTGGTCGCTAAGCTGGCCAACTCGGCTCGCTGAGGGGGCGGCATGGCGCGCTCGCACTTCGACCTGATCGTCATCGGCTCCGGACCCGCCGGGCGCCGCGCGGCCGTGCAGGCCGCCAAGCTGCGCAAGAGCGTGCTGGTGGTCGAGAAGGGTGCTCGCGTGGGCGGGGTCTCGGTCCATACCGGCACCATTCCGTCCAAGACCCTGCGCGAGACCGTGTTGAACCTCTCCGGCTGGCGCGAGCGCGGCTTCTACGGGCGCGCCTACAGGGCGAAGGCGGACATCGAGGCTGGGGACCTGAATCGGCGTCTCTCCATCACCCTCGGCCACGAGGTGGAGGTGCTGGAGCACCAGTTCGCCCGCAACGGCGTGGTCACCGTGCACGGCCACGCGCGTTTCATGGACCCGCACCGGATCGAGGTGACGACCCGCGCCGGCGCTTGCGAATTCACCGCCGACAGGTTCCTCATCGCCGTCGGCACCCGGCCTTACCGGCCCGCCCACATCGCGTTCGACGGCGAGACCATCGTCGACGCCGACGAGATCCTGAACCTCAAGCGCATTCCGCGGCAGCTCATCGTGGTGGGCGCCAGCGTCATCGGCGTGGAGTACGCCTCGATCTTCTCGGCTCTCGACGTGAAGGTGACCCTGGTCGACCCCGCGGACCCGATCCTGCCCTTCCTCGACAAGGAGCTGGTGGATGAATTCGTCCACGACCTTCGCGACCGCGGCGTGGCGCTGAAGCTCGGCTCCAAGGTCGTGTCCGCCGCCGCCGACGGCCCGGAACGCTGCCGCGTCGCCCTGGCCGACGGGCGCACGCTGCTGGGCGACATGGTGCTGTTCTCGGCCGGTCGGGAGGGGGCGGTGACCGACCTTGGCCTGGAGGCGTGCGGCCTGCAGGCTGACGCGCGCGGCCGGCTGTCGGCGGACCGCGACACTTTCCAGACCAGCGTCCCGCACATCTATGCGGCCGGCGACATCGTCGGCTTCCCGAGCCTGGCGTCCACCTCGATGGAGCAGGGCCGGATCGCCGCCTGCCACGCCTTCTGCGAGCCGGCGCACCCGCCGCCGCAGTTCTTCCCCTATGGCATCTACGCCGTGCCCGAAATCTCCACCATCGGCATGACCGAGGCCGAGGTGCGCGAGAAACAAATTCCCTACGAATGCGGGGTGGCGCGGTTTCGCGAGACATCCCGGGGCCACATCATGGGGGTGGAATCCGGCTTCCTGAAGATGCTCTTCGCGCTGGAGACGCGCCGGCTGCTGGGCGTGCACATCATGGGCGAGGGCGCGACCGAGATCATTCACATCGGCCAGGCCGTGCTGAACCTGGAGGGCACGCTCGACTATTTCGTCGAGAACACCTTCAACTTCCCCACGCTCGCCGAGGCCTACAAGGTGGCCGCCCTGGACGCCTGGAACCGCATGCCTAAGGCTCAGCCGAGCGCCGTCTCGCTGGTGGAGGTCAAGGCGCGGGCCGAGCGCGCCTTCGGCGGCTAGCTCAACACAGGCCTTGGGAATTCGATCGTTAATCTAGCCGCCGGCCTTCCGCGGGCCTCCTCGCACACGGCAGTCCAGCTGTTAAGGATATTTTTTATCCTTAAATTTACTCTGAGGCCGAAAGATTCCTATAGAATCCAGTAGTTCGTTGAACAATATGAAGCAGTTTATTGACGCGATTATCCAGGGGGATTGCCTGGAGGAGCTGGCGAAGCTGCCGGACGGATCGGTGGACCTGGTCTTCGCCGACCCGCCCTACAATCTGCAGCTTGGCGGCGAGCTGCTGCGGCCGGACAATTCCAAGGTCGACGCGGTCGACGACGACTGGGACCGCTTCGACAGCTTCGAGGCCTACGACGCCTTCACCCGCGCCTGGCTGAAGGAATGCCGCCGCGTGCTGAAGGACGACGGCGCGCTGTGGGTCATCGGCAGCTACCACAACATCTTCCGGGTCGGGACGGCGCTTCAGGACCTGGGTTTCTGGCTGCTGAACGACATCGTCTGGCGCAAGTCCAACCCCATGCCGAACTTCAAGGGCACGCGCTTCACCAATGCGCACGAGACCCTGATCTGGGCGGCCAAGTCGCGCGGCGCGCGCCGCTATACCTTCAACTACGACGCCATGAAGATGGCCAACGACGAGCTGCAGATGCGGTCGGACTGGACGCTGCCGCTCTGCACCGGCGAGGAGCGGCTGAAGGACGCCAACGGCGCCAAGGCGCATCCCACCCAAAAGCCCGAGGCCCTGCTGCACCGGGTGATCCTGGCCTCTTCCCGGCCGGGCGACGTAATCCTCGACCCGTTCTTCGGGACCGGCACCACGGGCGCGGCCGCAAAGCGTTTGGGCCGCCGCTTCATCGGCATCGAGCGCGAGGCCGAATATCTGGCTCTGGCGCGGGAGCGGATCGCCAAGATCGTTCCCGTGGCTCCCGAGGAGATGGTGGTGACGGGCTCCAAGAAGTCCGAGCCGCGCATCCCCTTCGGCCAGATCGTCGAGGCGGGCCTGCTGCGCGCGGGCGACGTGCTCTATTGCCCCAAGGGCCGGCATGCCGCGCGTGTTCGCGCCGACGGCAGCCTGGTGGTCGGCGACCTGTCGGGCTCGATCCATAAGGTGGGGGCGCTGGTGCAGTCCGCGCCGGCGTGCAACGGCTGGACCTACTGGCATTACAAGTCCGACAAGGGGCTGGCGCCGATCGACGTGCTGCGGGCTCAGGTGCGCAGCCAGCTTCCGAGCTGAGCAGGGCCGTTTAAAGCAGGTTCGAGAGGCCCGCGCGGGCTGCCTTCAGGAAGACGCTGGGCAAGGCGTCCAGGTCGCACCGGGGAGTCCAGATCACGCTATCAGCCTCGCCCTCCGCCCGCATGAGCTGCAGCGTCAGGGTGAAGTGGGTGAAGCCGTGCTCCACCTCGCCCGCCGGCCGCCAGGCGACTGGCGCCGGCCCCCCGGCCCGGGCTTCCGCCGCGGACCAGCGGTCCGCCCGCCAGTCGGTGGTGGGGAGCGCGAGCATGCCGCCCAGCAGTCCCCGGGGCGGCCGGCGGATGAGAGCCACGTGATCGCCGCGCGTCAGCACATAGGCTACGCCATAGCGGTGCGGGCGCTCGGCCTTGGCCGACTTGCGCGGATAGGCTTCGGGAGCGCCCGTGCGGAAGGCCGCGCAGTGGTCGCGGATCGGGCAGCGGCCGCAGAGCGGCGCCTTGGGCCGGCAAACGGTCGCCCCCAGGTCCATCACCGCCTGGGCCCAGTCGCCCGGGCGGTCGTCGCCGACCAGGCCTGCCGCGAGACGCTTGAGTTCGGGTTTGGCTGCGGGCAGGGGGGCCTCGACGGCGAACAGGCGTGAGATCACCCGCTCGACGTTTCCGTCCACGACGTTGGCCGGCCGGTCGAAGGCGATCGCCGCCACGGCGGCGGCGGTGTACGGCCCCAGGCCCGGAAGCGAGCGCAAGCCGTCTTCCCTATCCGGAAAAACCCCTCCGTGCTCCTGTGCCACCGCGCGCGCGCAGGCCAGCAGATTGCGGGCGCGGGCGTAGTAGCCAAGCCCGGCCCAGGCGGCCATGACCTCGCCATCCTCCGCCGCCGCCAGATCGGAGACGGTGGGCCAGCGGGTGGTGAATTTCAGGAAATAGGGCGTGGCGTGCGGCACAGTGGTCTGCTGCAGCATCACCTCGGAAAGCCAGACCCGGTACGGGTCCGCGCGCAGGCCCTGCGCCCGCGCCCCAGGCCGCACGCGCCAGGGCAGGTCGCGGGCGTGGCGGTCGTACCAGTCGAGCAGGCTGTGGCGGAGGCCCTCGGAGCTCACGCGCCGTGGGGTAGCATCGCCGGTCCCGTGCGCAAACGCGCGAATGCGCGGCCTTTCGTCAGGCCCTCTTCGTAGCCGTCCGCAACACCGCCAGCGGATTGAAGAAGTTGGTGAGGCGGAAGACCTTGTCGCCGCGGAATTCCAGTATGTGGCAGAAACGGGCTTCGAAGGGGATGTTGGTCTCCACGTTGCTCCCCTCGGAGTGGCAGAGCAGGGTGGCGACCTGGGCCGGCCGGTCCACCAGGCACCGGTCCACGAGGAGCGAATATCGCAGGCCCCCGGCCGTGCCCCGCGTATAGCCATGCTTCATGCAGCTTCGGATCGCCTCCGCCGCCTCTGGAGCAATGTCGTCGGGGGAGGCGAAGCCGGTGATGCCGCGCAGGAAGTCCCGATAAACCTCGTTCCCCTTGATCTGAGGCGGATAGCCTTCCGGGGCGAACGGGAAATCCACCACGAAATCGTCTGTGGATGCGTCGGACAGCCGTTGCGCGGCCTCGTAGTCGTTAAAGCCGCCGAGCCATCCGTAGTAGTCCCGGGCGAGACGCTCCAGTTGCGCCGCTTCCAACATTGGCTCCCTCCCGTCCGCATGGCCGCTGATCGGCTCTGGTCCGCAGTGAAGCAAAAAACCGCAGCCCCTCCTAGCGGCTATTCAGCCCCGTCCCCCAAACCTTCCGCCTCGCGGGCGATCAGGGCGAGCTGGCGGATCCGGTTCTTGTAGAGCTTGGCGAGCTCGCCGGGGTCGGTGACGGGGTTGCGGGCGTCGCGCCAGGCGAGCTGACGCGTGCGCAGGCCGGCGCGATCCGGATGCGCGTCCAACGCCCGGGCGTAGGCGCGGCGCAGCTCGCGCTGCAGGCGCTTCAGCTCGTCGTCAGCGCAGATCGTCCGGTCGGCCGGGGTGGGGGCCTGGGCGCAGTCGGTCGACGGCGCCTTGGCGGGGCGCGCCTTGGCCTCTTCGGCCGCGGCGGGTTCGGCTGCTGCAGGTTCGGCCTTGGACGGTTCGGATTGGACGAGCGCAGCCGCTTCAGGCTGAGACGGTGTTGCGGGCGGGAGCTCAGCCGTTGCGGGCGCGGCCGGCGCAAGCGGAGCCGGCGTCGTCGGAATCGGCGTCGTCGGCATCGGAGGCGCCGGGCTTGGCGGCGGCGAGGCTGTCTCCACCCGCAGCGCGGGCGCCGCCGGGAAGGTCGCGAGCGATCGCTCGGGCCCGGGCGATCCGAACTGCTCATAGGCCAGGCCGAAGCCGACGACCGTTCCCAGGGCCAGTCCGGCGACAAAGCCCAGGCCGCGCCAGCGCCGAGGGGGCGGGCGTTGCGGCCGCGGCTCGCGGGGCTGCGGCCTGACGGCGGGCTCCAGAACCAGGGGCGGCTCGGCCGGGGCGGGCTCCGCCGCCTCGCGTGCGGGCGGCCGTTCCTCGTCTTCGTCGAAGCGCAGGGGGTCGCCGAGATCGACCTCGATCGTGCGCCGCTGGCCCCGCGCAGGGGCTCGTCGTTCGCGCGAGCGTCGCGACTCCATCTCCTGAAGGATCTGGTAGGCCTGTCGGGCGTGGCCGCGCTGACGGCTGCTGTCGAGCAGGCCGCGGAGCTCGGCGCCGCTGAGGGTGGAGAGGTCGAATTCCGGCAAGGGTCAGATCCCGGGCGTGCAAAGGCTTACGCCGGCCGCCCGTCCTTAGGCCGACCCCGTGACATTACCTCAGGCGCGGCCTGAATAAAGTCTGCCGATCGCCGCAGGCCGTGACGCCGCGCACCCTCGCGCGGCCGGCGATGTGCGGCTAGGCTCGCGCCCATGCGCCGGCGCCTGCCCACGCCCGACGAAGCCGCCGCCATCCTTGCGGCCAAGCGCACGCGTCCGCAGCGGCGACCCCCGCCGCCGGCGGGCCGGGCGCTTTCAGCCACGCTTCGGGAGTTCGACGCCCGTTTCGGCCAGGGGTCGGGGGCGCTCGCCGCGCGCTGGCGTGAGATCGTCGGCGCCGACGTCGCTCGCCGGACCGAGCCTGTGAAGCTGGTCAAGGGCCGCAACGGCGGGCCGTCGTCCCTGGAGATCCGCGTCGCCGGCCCCTCGGCCGCCCTGATCCAACACCAGGCGCATGATATTCTGGCGCGGGTGAACCTCTTCCTCGGCGCCAAGGCGGTGCAGAAGCTGCGGATCGTGCAGGGGCCGCTGCGCACGCCGGCCGAAGCCGCACCGCTTCCGCGTCGCCGGCCCGCTCCGCTCGACGCGGCCCAGGAGGCGGCGCTCGCCTCGGCGCTCGCCGAAGCGCCGGACGGCCCGCTGAAGCAGGCTTTGCTGCGCCTGGGAAGGGCCGTGCTGCGGCGAGAGCGCTAGACCGGCGACGGCCCTTCGGGAATCGCGCTTTAATGCTTTCTTACCTGCGGGAGTTTTCGCCATGTTGAGCCGCCGCCTGCTGATCGCCGCCGTCGCCGGGGTCGCGCTTGCGTTGGCGGGTTGCCAGAAGGGCGGGGGGGGCGGCGCGACCGCGGGCGACATGAGCCTGGGTCCTGCCGACGCCAAGGTGCAGGTGGTCGAATATGCCTCGGCGAGCTGCAGCCACTGCGCCAGGTTCGCCACCGAGGTCTTCCCGGCCTTCAAGGCCAAGTACGTCGACACCGGCAAGGTCCACTACACTTTGAAGGAGTTCCTGACCCCGCCGGAGGAGGTCGCGGCGGCGGGGTTCCTGGTGGCCCGCTGCGCCGGCAAGGACAAGTACTTCACCGTGCTGGACGCCATCTTCAGGAACCAGCCCGAGATGTTCCAGACCGGCGATTTCCGCGGCGTGCTGCTGCGTATCGCCCAGTCCTCAGGGATGACCGAGGCGCAGTTCGACAAATGCGTCTCCGACCCCGCGGCGCTGAAGGCGCTGAACGAACGGGTGCAGCGCGCCGCCACGGTGGACAAGATCGCCGCCACCCCGACCTTCTTCGTCAACGGCAAGAAGGTCGGCGAGGGCGAGATCAGCCTGGCCCAGCTCGACCAGGCCATCGCCGAGGCGTCGAAGTAGGGTGGCTCTGCGCCGTCGCATCGCGCTGGCGCTTGCGGCGCTGGCCCTGGCGGGGCCGGCGCTGGCGGCCAAGCCGCCGCCCCGTTCCGCCGCCCCGCCGGCCCGGCAGGACTTCAGCCTGGGTTCGGCCGAGGCCAAGGTGGAGGTGGTGGAGTACGCTTCGCTGAGCTGCCCCCACTGTGCAGCCTTCAACGCCCAGGTCTTTCCGGCCTTCAAGGCCCGCTACGTCGACACCGGCCAGGTGCGCTACACCCTGCGCGAGATGCTTACGCCGCCGGCCGAGATCGCCGCCGCAGGCTTCCTGCTCGCCCGCTGCGCCGGCAAGGATAAGTATTTCAAGATCGTCGATGAGGTGTTCCGCAGCCAGCCGCTCTGGCCAGACGCCCAGGCGATTAAGCCGATCTTCCTGGGGATCGCCCGCAACAACGGCCTCTCCGAGGCGCAGTTCGAGGCCTGTCTTTCCGACGAGAAAGCGTTCGCCGCGCTGAACGAGCGGGTTCGCCAGGCGGTGGAGGTGGACAAGGTCAGCAGCACGCCGACCTTCTTCGTCAACGGCAAGCGCGTGGGCGAAGGCGAGATGAGCCTCGAGGACCTGGACGCCGCGATCGCCGCGGCGCGCAAGCGGGGAGGCTAGCGGGACAGCGGTGCACTTCCAGCGGCTGCGACTGGCGGGCTTCAAGTCCTTCGTCGAACCGACGGAGTTCCGGATCGAACCTGGCCTGACGGGCGTGGTCGGGCCGAACGGCTGCGGCAAGTCCAACCTGCTGGAGGCGCTGCGCTGGGTGATGGGCGCCAACTCCGCCAAGGCCTTGCGCGCGGGCGGCATGGACGACGTCATCTTCGCCGGCTCCGGCGGTCGGCCCTCGCGCAACCACGCCGAAGTCTCGTTGACCATCGACAACGCCGACCGTAACGCGCCGGCGGCGTTCAACGACCATCCGGTGATCGAGGTGGTGCGGCGCATCGACCGCGGCGCCGGCTCCGCCTACCGCATCAACGGCCGCGAGGTCCGCGCCCGCGACGTCCAGCTGCTGTTCGCCGACGCCTCGACCGGGTCGAACTCGCCGGCCCTGGTGCGCCAGGGACAGATCTCGGAGCTGATCGCCGCCAAACCGCAGAACCGGCGCCTGATCCTCGAGGAGGCCGCCGGCGTCTCGGGCCTGCATTCCCGCCGCCACGAGGCCGAGCTGAGGCTGCGCGCCGCCGAAGCCAACCTCGCGCGCTTGGACGACGTGGCCCGCGAGCTGGACACCCAGCTCGGCCGGTTGAAGCGCGAGGCCCGCCAAGCGGAGCGCTACCGGAAGCTCTCGGCCGAGATCCGCAGCCTGCAAGGCGCGGTGCTGTGCGCCCGCTGGAACGAGGCCAGGAGCTCCGCCGAACGGCTGGCCGGCGAAGCCCGGACCGCGGTCCAGGCGGTCGAGGAGACCGCACGCACGGCCGCCCGCAGCGCGGCCCAGGCGGCGGACGCTGAGGCGGCGATGAAGCCGCTGCGCGAGGCCGAGACCATCGCCGCCGCCGTGCTGCACAAGCTGGCCATCGACAAGGAGCGGCTGGACCGCGAGGCCGAGGCCCACGCCGCCGAGCTGGAGCGCCTGGCCCGCGAGATCGACCGGCTCGACGCCGACCGCGCGCGCGAAGCGCACATCGTCGAGGACGCCGAGGCGGCGCTGGCGCGCCTGTCTCCCGAGATCGCCGCGCTGGAGGCGGCTGTCGCCGCGGCGCCCGAGCGCATGCCCGAGCTGGAAGCCGCCGCGCGGGCCGCCGAAGCCGCCCGCGCCGCCGCCGAGGCCGAGGTCGAGCGCCTCGCCGCCGAAGCCGCCGCTCAGGAGGCCCGCCGCCGAGCCGCGGAGCACCGCCTGCAGGAGGCGGAGCAGCGGGCGAGCCGCACTCAGCGGGCCCTGGAGCAGGCGAAGCGGGAACGCGCGGCGCTTGGCGAAGGGGCGAACCCGCAAGGCGCACAGGCGCGGGCGGAGCTGGAGGACGCCGAGGCGGCGCTGGCCGCCGCCCGTTCGGCTCTGGAGGCGGCCGAGGAGCGTCGAGGCCAGGCCGCGGAGTCCGAAACCGCCGCCCGGGAGGCCGCCCGCAAGCTGGACGATCATCTCGGCCGGCTGACCGCCGAGGCTCGGGCTTTGGCCAGCCTGGTGGCGCAGGCCAGGCGCGGCGGCTTCGCCCCGGCCCTGGATTCGGTGCGCCCGGACCGGGGCTATGAGCAGGCGCTGGCGGCTGCGCTCGGCGACGACCTGGATGCGGCGCTGGACGCCAAGGCGCCGGCCTACTGGGGCGGTCGCGAGGCCGAGGCGCCGAGCTGGCCGGCGGGGGCGACCCCGTTGGCCCCGCTGATCAAGGCGCCGCCTGCGCTGGCGGCGCGCCTTGCCTTCACCGCGCTCGTGGAGGCCGCTGACGGGGACCGTCTGCAGCCCTTGCTGGCGCCCGGTTGCCGGCTGGTGTCCAAGGCCGGCGACCTGTGGCGCTGGGACGGTTTCACCGCGCGCGCCGAAGCGCCCAGGCCCGCCGCCGTGCGGCTGGAGCAGAAGACCCGACTGGCGGAGGTCGAGGGCGAGATCGAGGGGGTGAGCCCGCGGGCGGCCGCCGCTCGTCAGGCGCTGGAGGCCGCCCAGGCCGCGCTGCGCCAGTCGGAGGAGGCCTTGAAGGAGGCCCGCCGCGCGCCCGGGACCTGGGAGCAGAAGGTCCAGGCCGCCCGCGGCCAGCTCGCCCGCTTCGAGCAGGAGATGGCGCGCAAGGAGGCTCAGGCCGCCTCGCTGGACGAGCTGATCCGCCGTTTCGAGGCCGAGCTGGCGGAACAGGAGACCAGTCTCGCCGCCGTGCGCGCCGAGGCGGGCGAGGGGGCAGGCGAGGACATCACCGCGCCGCTCGCCGAGGCCCGCGCCCAGGCCGCATCCGCCCGCGAGACCGCCGCCGCCGCCCGCAGCGCGCTGGACCAGGAGGTTCGCGAACGGGACGGCCGCGCCCGCCGGCTGGAGACCCTGGGGCGCGACCGGGACGACTGGACCCGTCGGGCGGCCGTGGCCGCCGGCCGCATCGAGGCGCTCGCCGCGGGCCGCACGAAGGCCGATGCGGAACTGGCTGCGGCGCGCGCCGCGCCGGATACGCTGCACGCCCGCCGTGAGACTCTGCTGAGCGAGCTGGCCGCCGCCGAGGCCAGGCGGGCCGGCACCTCGGACGCCCTCGCCGCCGGCGAGCAGGCGCGCATCGAGGCCGACCGCGCTCTGCGCGCCGCCGAAGCCGCCGCCGCTGAGGCTCGCGAGGTGCGGGCCAGTCTGGCCGCCCATGCGGAGGCCGCGGCCCAGCGCCTGGCGGAGGTGTCTCTGCAAATTCGCGAGACTGCCCGCGTCGAGCCCGAGGCGCTGCTGCGCCAGCTGGAGGAAGAGGCCGTCGCCATTCCCAGTGAGCCGGGCGGGGTGGAGGCGCATCTCTACAACCTGGAGCGCCAGCGCGACTCCATCGGACCGGTCAACCTGCGCGCCGAGGAGGAGGCCGCCGAGTACGCCGCCCGTCTGGCGGCCATGCAGACCGAACGCGCCGACCTGACCGGCGCCATCGCCAGGCTTCGTCAGGGAATCGACGAGCTGAACAGCGAAGGCCGCGAGCGCCTGACCGCGGCCTTCGAGGTCATCAACGGCCATTTCAAGACCCTGTTCTCAGCCCTGTTCGAAGGCGGCCAGGCGGAGCTGCGCCTGGTGGAATCTGAAGATCCGCTGGAGGCCGGGCTCGAGATCTACGCTTGCCCGCCGGGCAAGCGGCTCGCCGCCATGAGCCTGATGAGCGGCGGCGAGCAGGCGCTGACCGCCGCGGCCCTGATCTTCGCCGTGTTCCTCGCCCAGCCTGCGCCGATCTGCGTGTTGGACGAGGTGGACGCGCCGCTGGACGACGCCAACGTCGACCGCTTCTGCAACATGCTGGACGAGATGGCGCGGCGCACCCGCACCCGCTTCATCGCCATCACCCACAACCCGGTGACCATGGCGCGGATGGACCGGCTGTTCGGGGTGACCATGGCCGAGCGCGGGGTCTCCCAACTGGTCTCGGTGGACCTGCGGCAGGCCGAGGCCATGGCCGCGCAATAGGGCGACTTCGGCAGCGCTATGTTTCGCGATTGTAGCTTGCTGCGTGCGACGGATCGTACGTCCCAAAGAAAAGTGAATTAATTCAAATATATAACTATTGTTTCCCCAGCCTTGACGCCCTGCGGCCTGCTCTATAGGTTCCGCGCGACTTTCGAACTCCCCGCCGCGGCGGCGACGTCGTGGTCGCCTGGATGGCCTAGCGACGCATGCCGCCCCCGGAAGAGACGCGTGAGGAGGCGATTCGTCGCCTTCAGCAGAGGGCCGGCGCGCTTGAGGCGCGTACGACCCAGACGCCGCGCGACCATGGCTCGAACGCCGCCAGCTACGGCTATCGGCTGTTGGGCGTGCTCCTTGGCGGGGTTTTCGTAGGGCTGGGATTCGGTTTCGCGGTCGATTGGGCCGTGGGAATTGGGCCCTGGGGGACGATCATCGGGGTCTTGGTCGGCTTCGCCGTCTCTATCTGGATGGCCGTTCGCTCGGCCCGGCGGATGAGCGAGGAATTCGACCAGGCCTGGGGTCCCGCCAAGGACCTCGGCCCGGGCGACGACGAGGACGAGTAAGGGAGTTCGAGGCGGCATGGCCGACCCGATGCACCAGTTCGAGATCCACAAGATCGTGGACCTGCCCGACATCACCTTGCCGGTGGTCGGGACCATCGACATGGCGTTCACCAATTCCACCCTGGCGATGACGCTCGCCGCGGGCCTGATCGTCGCCTTCATGACGGCGGTGACGGCGAACCCGCAGGTGGTGCCCGGCCGGTTGCAGGTGATCGGCGAGGGGATCTTCAACTATATCGACAACCTGGCGGCCGGGATCATCGGCCACGAGGGCCGCAAGTTCTTCCCCTTCGTCTTCACGATCTTCCTGTTCGTGCTGGTGATGAACTTCCTGGGCCTGTTCCTGGTGTTCACGGCCACCTCGCAGCTCGCGGTGACCGCGACGCTGGCGGTGCTGACCATGGGCCTGGTGCTGGCGGTGGGCTTCGCCCGCAACGGGTTGGGCTTCTTCAAGCTCTTCGTGCCCTCCGGCGTGCCCTGGTACATGCTGATCCTGGTCACCCCGATCGAGGTGATCTCCTTCCTGCTTCGGCCGGTCACCCTGGCGCTGCGTCTGTTCGGCAACATGCTGGGCGGCCACGTGGCGATGAAGGTGTTCGCGGGCTTCGTGGTCTCGCTGGGCGCGCTGGCGGCCGGCGGCGGCCTGGGCCTCCTGGGCATCCCCGGCGCCATGCTCTCGCTGGGCGGGGTGGTGGCGCTGACGGCGCTGGAATTCCTGGTGGCCTTCCTGCAGGCCTTCGTCTTCGCGGTTCTCGCCTGCGTCTACCTGAACGACGTGGTGAACCTCGGCCATCATCACTGACGGCCG
>Ga0070668_100001096_pt1 | contig 19101 bp, 20 predicted proteins | sample KBSS43metaG_FD_64661 | JGI IMG/M metagenome (GOLD analysis project Ga0070668, IMG submission 64661) | Switchgrass rhizosphere microbial communities from Kellogg Biological Station, Michigan, USA - KBS S4-3 metaG | ecosystem: Host-associated > Plants > Roots > Rhizosphere > Soil ... | reverse complement strand
GTCGACGACGACCTGCGGTGGGATCATCCGGTGGTGGCGGCCGCCTGGCCGCCGGCGCTGCGGGCCGGGCTGCGCCGGTTGTGGGAGCGGCGGCGGGAGGTTCTCGCGGTTGCCGACAGCCTGCCTCGTACGCTGTGCCACCACGACGTCTGGCCGATGAACCTGGTGTTCGGGCCGGCCGGGCCGGTGCTGCTCGACTGGGCGTACTGCGGGCCCGGCGCGGTCGGGGAGGACGCGGCCAACCTGGCGTTGGACACGTTCCTCGACGGGCTCATCGACATCGGGCTGCTCGACGACGTTCTCGCCGTGGTCGCGGACCGGTACCGCGACGGCCTGCGCGGCACGGTGGACGGCGACACGGTCGGGCAGGCGATCATGGTGTGCGGGGCGGCGAAGTATTTCTGGCTGGCCCCGCGGATGGTGATGGCGGCCGCGGCCGGCGGCGGGCGCCGGGCGGCCTACGACACGCGCGGCGTCGAGGCGATGCTCGCCGGGCGGGCGCCGGTGCTGGCCGTGGTGGTGCGCTGGGCCGGCACCGTCCTCGCCTGACCCGCCCCCGGTTGATCGGGCCGGTTCACAGGAACAGGTGCCAGCGGCCCGCCCGGTGGGCGAGCCGGCACACCGACAGCGGCGCCACGTCGAGGCGCCAGATGCCGTCCGGGGGCAGGCCGAGGGCGTGGCACAGCGCCGCCCGGACCACCGTGGGGTGGGCGACCGCGGTCAGCGTCCGGCCGGCCTGCTCGTCCAGCCAGGCCCCGGCCCGGACGGTCAGCGCCGACAGGGACTCGCCGCCGTGCGGGGCGGCCGCCGGGTCGGTGAGCCAGGTCCCGAGGTCGACCTGGTCGAGGGTGCGGCCGGTCCACGAGCCGTAGTCGGGGTCGGCAAGCCGGGGTTCGAGCAGCGGGTCGCCGCCGCCGAGTTCGTGGACCGTCGCGCGGGCCGCGCGGGTGGGCGCGCACACCCACGGCCCGCGGTGCCCGGGGGCGCGCCGGGCGCGGGCGGCGTTGCGGCCCGCGGTGTCGAGGTCGTCGTCGCCGCCGAACACCGCCCGGCGCAGCGCGGGTGTGTGTCCGGCGGCGATCAGCCGCAGGCCGCTCACGCCGGGGTCGCGGCCTCCGTCGCGGCGGCCGGGGCGGGCCGCCGGTCACGGCCGGCGAGCAGCGCGGCGAAGGTGAGCCCGAGCCCGGTCCAGAGCACCAGCTGGGTGCCGAGCGACGCGATCCGGAAATCCCACAGCAGGGTGGGTGGGAACCCGGCGGGCACCTCGTCGACGGCCGGCAGCAGCACATAGCCGACCGTGACCACGACCAGGAAGCCGGCCGCGCCCGCCGCGGCGCGCCGCCACTCGGCCCGCTGGGTGCGGGCGGCCAGCACGGCCGACCAGACCGCGACCAGCCCGATCACGACGACCGCGAGGTAGTTCACGGTGCGCTGGTTGATCGTGGCGGGGTCGCCGACCGCGGGCGGGTTGGGCGGATATTTCAGGAACGGCACGAGGACGACGCCGAGCGCCGCGGCGCCGGCCAGGCCGAGGGCGGCGCGGGTGTCGCTCGGGGTGCGCAGCCGGCGGCGCACCACCGTGTACGCGGTGGCGAGCAGCCCGCCCATGGCCACCCCGACGAGCCCGGTGGCCAGGAACAGGCCGGCCTTCTGCCAGCCGCGGCTGACCAGCGGGTCCTCGTGGTGGCTCTGGTCGCCGGCGGTGTGCGCGGCCTGCTCCTCGATCGCGATCGCCGCGTCGACCTTGGGTTCACCCACGGCGTACGAGAAGACCCCGGCGAGCAGCCCGGCGATGAGGCCGGCGAGCAGGCCCCGCAGCAGCAGCGCACCGAATCCGGGCGCGGCGGGTGCGGGGCTCAGTGGCACGGGACGCCGAGCAGGTGCCGGCCGTCGTGCATGAGCTCGTGCAGGAACATGCCGCTGCGCGAGATGGCGCCCTGGTCGAACGCGACCAGGTAGGTGAGCAGCAGCATGACGGCGACCACCGCGAGGGCGGTCCAGAGCAGGCGGGCCGAGACGGCGGGCGTGCTCAGCGGGCGGACCGTCTGGGTCTTGGGCATTGGGGTTCCGACCTCCTACCGGGATGACGCGTCCCGTTCGACAGGCTGCGACGCGTGAGCGTCCTGACTCACGGGGACCGGGGTCCCCGTTCACAGTGGCGCGACCGCACCGGACTTGCACCGGTTTCCCTCGCGACGCCGCAGATTGAGTTCCCACAACCTAGCGGTGCGGCGGCGGGCGGCACAACCGGGGGCCGGTGTGTCGCACCCGCCGGCGCCGGTCATTGCCGGGCGAAGTCGGCGCCGAGGAGCTCCCGCAGCCGGGCCAGCGCCCGCATGCTGCGGGTCTTCACCACCGAGGCGGAGACGCCGAGAATCTCGGCGACCGTGTCGACGCTGTGGTCCTCCCAGTGCCGCAGTACCACGATGGCCTGGTCCTGGACCGGTAGCGTGGCCAGTGCCCGCAGCAACGTGACGTGCAGTTCCGCGGTCGCCGCGACCGGCCGGCCGGGCCGGTCGGGCAGGTCCGCGAGGACGACCTCGGAGCCGCTGCGCCGCTTGCGCTGGTCGAAGACCGCGTTCATCAGGACCCGGCGGCTGTACGCCTCCAGGTTGGCCGTGCGCCAGATCCGGCCCCACGACGCGTACATCTTGGCCAGGGTCAACTGGGTCAGGTCCTGGGCCAGGTGCCAGTCCCGGCACATGAGGTAGGCGGTCCGCCGCAGCCGGGGCGTGGCGGCGGCGACGAACGCGGTGAACTCCTCGTCGCGGGCCGCCCGCTCGCGCCGCCAGGAATACCGCCAGCCCGCCTCGGACGACACGATCTCCGTCACCGGCCCGACTCCGGGCAGGCGCTGCCGGCGACGTCCTGCACGCCGGCGCGGCCGCGGAACCGCGCGGCGAACGCCGGGTACGCGGACGGCTCGGCCAGGGTCATCCGGAACGACTCCGGCAGGGAGTCGGCGCGCACCGACGACGCGAAATCCGGGCTGTCCGCCCAGAGTTGCTGGAACCGGACGAACGCCTCGTCGCGGGTTTCGAAGCGGAGGCCCCGCACCACCGGATCGGCCTGCAGCAGGGACCGCAGACCGTCGCGCTGCGCGGTCGTGATGTCCGGCGCGAGGAAGACCGCAACCTCGGACGCCTGGTCCGGCGCGGTGCACGCCGGCGCCTTCATCGCCTCGCCGGCCGGGAGCGCCGGGCGCGGCGCGGCCGGAGCCAACGCCGTGTTCAGCGCGACCGCCGCGACGGCGACCACCGCGGCCGCCGCGCCGGCGGCCAGCAGGCCGCGCCGGCGGCGGATCCGCCGGCCGTGGACCATGGCCACCCGGGCCGGGTCGCCCGGCGGGGGCACCGGCTCGTCCTCCAGGGCCTGCTGGAACAGGCCTCGCAGATCTTGCTCCACAGCTCGCTCTCCTGACATCCGGTGGGCTTCCCCCTGCATGACTGGCTGGGCCACCGGATCGGTCACACGCCATCTTGGCGCGGCCCGATACCATCCACCCGGATCGCTGGACCGGTCAAGGAGGCGGCGCGATGGCGGGGCGACAGCCGGCGGCCGCGGCGGCCGTGCTGCTGGCGGTGCTGGTCGCGCCCGCTCCGGCCCGGGCCGCGGCGGTCTGTCAGAACACGGCGGTGCCGTCGCCGGTCGCCCCGGCGGTGCCGGTCGAGGACCAGGTGTACGCGCCGAAGCGGCTCGCCCCGTTCGCCACCGGCCGCGGCGTGCGGGTCGCGGTGATCGACTCCGGGGTGGACGCCGGTCACCCGCAGCTGCGGAACCGGGTCGGCCGGGGCGCCGACTTCCTGCGCGACGACCCGAACGGCCGGCAGGACTGCGTGGGCCACGGCACCGGGGTGGCCAGCATCATCGCGGCGCAGCCCAGCACGGCGACCGGTTTCCAGGGCCTCGCCCCGGACGCGGTGATCGTCCCGATCCGGATCAGCGAGCAGCTCGAGATCGACGGCAAGGCGGTCGGCGACCGCGGCACGCCCGCCCAGTTCGCCGAGGCCATCGACTTCGCCGCCGGGCCGGGCAACGCCCAGGTGATCAATCTGTCGTTGGTGATGACCGACGACAACCCGCTGGTGCGGGCGGCCGTCGAACGGGCGCTCGCCGCCGGGGTGGTCGTGGTGGCCGCCGCCGGCAACCTCGGCGACGCGCGCGGCGGCAACCCGACGCCGTACCCCGCGGCCTATGACGGGGTGATCGGGGTGGGTGCGGTCAACCGGGACGGGTCGAAGGCGTCGTTCTCCCAGTACGGCCCGTATGTCGACCTGGTCGCGATCGGGGAGGGGGTCACCCTGGCCGCGCTCGTGTCGGGGCACCGCGTCGACAACGGCACGAGCTTCGCCACCCCGTTCGTGGCGGCCACCGCCGCCCTGATCCGGCAGCGTTTCCCCGGCCTGACCCCCGCGCAGGTGGCGCGGCGGCTGACCGCCACCGCCGACCCGGCGCCGGGCGGCCCGCGCAGCGCCGAGTACGGTGCGGGCCTGCTCAACCCCTACCGGGCGGTCACCGAGACGCTGGGTCCCGGCACCCGCCCGGCGGCCGCGCCGGCGACGATGAGCGGCGCCGACCCGGCCCTGGCCGCCCTCGACCGGCGGCGGGCCCGGTCCCGGGACCGGGCGGTCGGGTTCGCCGTGATCGGTGCGGGCGCGGTCCTGCTGATCGCCGCGGTCACCGTGATCGCCCGGCGCGGCCGCCGCCGCGGCTGGCGCCCCGCCCGCCCCGGCTGACCCGGCTGCCCCTCAGACCTCCGCGGCCGCCGCGGCCGACCGTCAGACCCCCTCGTGCGCGGGTCGCCGGGCGGGGTCGCCGATCGTGGTCCGTACGCCCTGATGAGCCGGCCGCATGGTGCTGTCCCCGCCGCCGGCCGTGGCCTGCGCCGGCGTGGCGGTCAGCAGCAGACCCAGCGCGGCGACGGTGGCCGCCGCACCCCACTTCTTGATCATCACGTTGCCTCCCCGAGACGAGTGCCGCTTTACCGCGAACCTACCCGACTCATCGTCACAGATCGATGCCGACGGGACGCAGGTCGACGTACGCGATGCCCGGGTCGGGCAGCTCCAGGACGAGGTCGGCGCCGGGCGCGACCCGGCGGCGGGGTTGGGCCTCGTCCAGCCGGTCGGCCGCCCGCAACGCTTCCCACTGCGCGTCGTTGGGCCATTCGCCCTGCCAGCGGCTCGTCACGTTGCCGTGGGCGGCGTCGACGCGCCACACCCGCAGCCAGTGCGGCACCGGCAGGTCCAGGTCGAGGCGGACCTGCCGGGCCAGGTCGGGGGAGCCGCCGATCCGGCCGTGGTCGAGGGTGCTGTTCCAGAGCAGGATGCCCAGGCCGCCGTCGTCGTGGCGGGACGCCCACGCCTGCACCAGGCTGCCCGCCCCGTCGCCGGTCAGCGTGACCGGCAGCTGCACCGGGCCCAGCCGCTGGGCCAGGGCCAGCGCCCAGAACTTCGGCTTGGCCAGGTTGCCGACGGTGAGCAGGCCGAACCCACCGTGCAGCAGCCGGGGCGGGCGGCCCAGCTCCTCGAAGTGGTCGGAGGCGACCCACGGGGCGAGCGCGTCGATCCGGCCGGCCGCCGAGCGCATCCCGGTGAGCAGGAACGCGGCGGCGAACACGGTGTCGTTGACGGCGCTGTGGTGGGTGGCGGTCACCCCCCACTCGGTCCACCGGATCGGCCGGCCGCCGGCCAGCGGGCGCAGGTCCAGCGGCACCGTGCCGTACACGTGGGTGGAGAGGAAGTCGACCGGGGCGCGCACCGCGAGCTGGTCCTCGACCCAGCCGACCGCGGCCGTGGCCGGCCCGCCGACCCGCAGTCCCGGGTCGACGTCCTTGACGGCCCGGGCGGTGACCTCGTAGAGCCGCCAGTACTCGGCGGGGGTGCCGGACCAGAACACCGACAGGTTCGGCTCGTTCCACACCTCGAACGCCCACCGGTCGCGGACCTCGTCGAGGCCGTACCGGTCGACGACGTGCCGGGTGAACGCGCGGATCAGGTCGGCCCAGCGGTCCCAGTCCTTCGGCGGGGAGATGCCGCCGCGGTAGGTGAACACCGTGCGCGACGGGTCGCGGGCCAGGTCGCGGGGCATGAACCCGAACTCGACGACCGGGACCAGGCCCACCTCGCGGACGGTGTCGTAGACCCGGTCGACGCCGCTGAAGTCGTACGCCGGGGCGCCGCCGGTCTCCCGGTAGACGCCGAGGTCGTCGCCGAGGATGTGGTGCGCGCGCACCGACCGTACGCCCAGTTCGTCGTGCACCCGGCGCAGCGCCTCGCGCAGTTCCGCGCCGATCTCGCGGCCGCCGGTGGTGCCGTCCGACAGCAGGTACGACAGGTGTTCGGAGCCGACCATGGCCTGCCACACCCGCGGCAGCGGGGTGCCGGTCGCGCCGACGGTCAGCAGCACCTGCGGGGTCGACTCACCCGCCGGGGGAGAATCCGGACCGAGGCAGCCGACTGGCTCCGACAGCGGCCCCATCGCGGTGACCGTCTGCAGCGCCGCCACGGCGTACCAGCCGCCCCGCCCGTCGGTGGTGTCCGCGTACGGGCCGTGCGGCACCGCGAGGACGTCCCCGCCGCCGTGGTCCACCACCTCGAACGGGCCGTCGCGGGTGGCGCAGCGGTGCACGGCGTAACCGATCGCCCCCGGCACCGGCTCCCAGCGCACCGTCACCTGGGCCTGCCCGGCGTCGGCGCGCACCCCGGCGGGGGCGGGCAGGTCGGCCCGGACCGGCTCGCCCGGCGTCCGGTCCTGGGCGCCGCCGGCGCCCATCAGCCGCGCCCACCGGGCCCGCGCCTGTTCCTCGATCGTCATGCGCCGCCGCCCCGCAGCTGCGGCAGGTCCTGATGCGCCGGCACGTTGAAGGTCTCCCGGGCCAGCAGGGGCCGCACGGCCCTCTCGAACCGCGGCGTCACGAACGCCCGGCGCAGCACGTCGCGGGCGAGCACGTTGCCCAGCGCCCCCATGATCATCGCCTGGTCGAGGGACAGGTACCGTTTCGCGACGGTGCCGCTGCGCACGGCGATCGCGTCGTAGAAGCCGCCCCGGCCGTACGCGTCGAAGTTGCTCCTGATCTTGGCGAGCATCGCCCGGGCCGGGCCCGGGGCGTACGGCAGGGCCAGGAACACGGCGTGCGGCGTGACGACACCGTCGCCGTAGACGGCGGGCGGCCCGGGCGGCCGGCAGCTGCCGAACCCGACGTCGTAGCGGCCGCCTTCGACGTCGGAGGGATAGCCGTTGGTGTCCATGCCCATCGCGTCGACGCCCCACACGCCGTACCCGCCGAACGGGTTCGACGCGGGGGAGAAGCCCCAGTAGCCGTACCGGGCGTCGGCGAGGCCGTGCTCGATCTGCGCGGCGACGGAGGCCGGGTGGTTGCGGCCCCAGCCGGCCGGGCCCCAGCGCGCCTCGGGCACGAACAGGTCGGGCATCAGCGCCTCGAACATGTCGCCGCCCCAGCTGGGCACAAAGGTGATCCCCCGGTACCGGTAGGAGCCCTCGTAGACGGTGCGGCCCAGCTGGGTGGTGGTGAAGCCCTGCGGCTGCATCTCCTGCCAGGCGTAGTCGCAGCTGTCCGGCAGGGTGCGCATGGTGTCGAAGTACGCCGTCGGCGGGATCTGCCCGGCGCCGATGCCGAGGTAGGTGGCGATCCGCGGTTCGGTGACGGTGATGTCGTAGTGGTTGCAGGTGAACCAGACACCGTTCTGCGGCACCTTGCAGTCGACCGGCGGGTCGGTGTCCCAGAAGCCGCCGCGGATCAGGCCGCGGCTGCCGATCGGGCTGGTGGCGGCCGGGTTGAAGAAGAAGCCGAAGTTCATCGCCGAGCGGATCCGGTCGGCCTTCGCCCGGACCGCCGGGACCGCGCCGGAGACGACCTGCAGGGCGGCGGCGAGCCAGCCGTTGTCCACGCTGGACAGGAACGGGGTGACCGCGGAGCCGTCCGGCAGGGTGGTCAGGACTGCGCCGGTGTGCGGGTCGTACCAGTTGTAGAACATGCCGGAGGCGGTGTGGTGGCGCAGCCCGGCGACGGTGTCCAGGGTCCGCGAGACGCGGGCGGTGGCCTCGCGGGCCGAGATGATGCCCAGGTCCCGGGCGACGACCGCCGACCACAGGTAGCCGCCGATGTTGGTCGGCGAGGTGTAGGCGGCGGGTGCGGACAGGTCGCCGGGGATGTTGTCGGCGACCAGGCCGGTGGCCGGGTCGGTCATGGCGACCAGCGACCGCCAGGTGTCGCGGGCGTAGCCGCGCAGCGGGTCGGCGGCGGCCGCCGCGACGGTCGAACCGGTGACGATCAGCAGCAGGGAGACAAGCGGTACGAGCAGGCGTCTCACGGTTACCCCTCACTTGAGTCCGGTGGTGGCGATGCCGCGCAGGAAGTGCCGTTGCAGCGCCAGGAAGACGATCAGCACGGGTACGACGACCACGACCGCGCCGGCCAATAGCAGCCCGAAGTAGATGCGGTTCTGCCCGATGCTGTAGAGCGCGAGGGCCACGGGCAGCGTGTATTTGTCGTCGGTGGTGGCCACCACGAGGGGCCACAGGAAGTTGTTCCACGAGGCGAGGAAGGTCAGGATGCCGAGGGTGGCCAGGGCGGGCCGGCACAGCGGCAGCACGATCCGCCAGAAGATCCGCCATTCCCCGGCGCCGTCGACGCGGGCGGCTTCGAGCAGGTCGTCGGGGATGGATTGGAGGAACTGGCGCATCAGGAACACGCCGAACGGGCCGGCCAGGAACGGCAGGACCAGACCGGCGTACGTGTTGGCCAGCCCCAGGTTGCTGATCAGCACGAACTGCGGGACGAAGGTGACCATGCCGGGCACCATGAGCATGCCGAGCACCGCCAGGAACAGCGCCTTACGGCCGGGGAAGTCCAGCTTGGCCAGGGCGTAGCCGAGCAGCGAGCAGAACAGCAGGTTGCCCACGGTGACCAGCACGGCCACGATCGCCGAGTTGGTGAAGTACTGCGGGAAGTCCAGCCGGGCGAACAGGTCGCGGTAGTTCGCGAAGGTCCACGTGTCCGGCCACCAGGTCGGCGGCACCGCGCGGATCTCGCCTTCCGGTTTGAGCGACGACAGCGCCATCCACAGGAACGGGCCGACCACCACCAGCAGCCCGGCGCACAGGACCAGGTACAACGCCGCCTTCGCGGCGCGGTCCCTAGTCATCGCGGGTCCCGAGCAGCCGGAACTGCAGCACCGACAGGGCCACGATGGCGACGAACAGCACGTACGACGCGGCGGCCGCATAACCGTAGTTGCCGAACCCGAACTGGTTGTAGATGTGATACGACACCGACAGCGTCGACGACAGCGGCCCGCCCTGGGTCATCACCAGCGGCTCCTCGAACAGCTGCAGGTAACCGATGCCGGTGATCACGGCGCCGAACAGCAGCGCCGGGCGCATCAGCGGCAACGTGACCCGGCGGAACTGCTGCCACCGCCCCGCACCGTCGATCGTCGCCGCCTCGTACAGGTTGGCCGGGATGCCCTGCAACGCGGCCAGGAAGATCACCATGAGCGAGCCGAAGTTGCGCCACGCCGCCATCACGGTGATCGACGCCAGCGAGGTGCGGGTGTCGCCCAGCCAGTTCGGGCCGTCGACGCCGACCCGGGCCAGCAGGTCGTCGACCAGGCCGGCCTCCGGGTCCAGCAGGAACCGCCAGACCACGGCGATCGCCACGATGCTGGTCACCACCGGCAGGTAGAAGCCGACCCGGAACAGCGCCCGGAACCGGATCAGGCCCGAGTTCAGCGCGTTGGCCGCGGCGAGGGCGGCCACGATGGTCAGCGGCACCCCGGCCGCCACGAACACGACCGTGTTGAGCGCGGCGCGCAGGAACAGGTCGTCGCCGAACAGCCGCTGGTAGTTGCCCAGGCCGACGAAGTCCACCGCGAACGGCGTGCGCAGGTCGGTGGCGCGCATGTCGGTCACGCTCATCACCAGCGACGCGACCACCGGCAACGCGAGGAAGACGAGGAACAGCACGGTGAACGGGGCCGCGAACGACCAGCCGGTGACCGCCCGCCGCCACCGTTTCGCGCCGGCCTGGGCGGTGCGGCCGGCGCGGTGCGCGCCGGCCGTCGCTATCGCCGTCATGTCACACCCCGGTGCCGATGCTGTCGGCCTGGCTCTGGATCCGTTTGAGCGCGGCGGCCGGGTCCTCGCCGCCGACGCAGACCTTCTCCATCTCGGTGTCGAAGACCGCGGCGATCTGGTCCCAGGTCGGGTACGCCGGGGGTGCCTTGGCCGACTTGAGCTGCTCGCCGAAGACCTTGAGGATCGGGTCGGCGGTCAGTGCCGAGTCGGTCCAGGCGGACTGTACGGCGGGCAGGTCGCTCACCGTCTGGTACCACCGCACCTGCACGTCCGGTTTGCTCAGCCAGGCCAGGAACTTCCAGGCCGCGTCGCGGTTCTTGGCGTCCTTGAACACCGCGAGGTTGCTGCCGCCGATGAACGAGGTGGACGACTTCTCGGCGGGCATCGGCGCCACCGAATACTTGCCCGCGAAGCCCTTGCCGCCCTGCTCGTTGAGGATGCCGACATGCCACGGCCCGGACATGAAGGCGCCGATCTCGCCGCGGATGAAGGCCGGCTCGAGCGCGCCCTGCGGCAGGTTCGCCGGGGCCAGCTTCTGGGTGAAGAACGACTGGTAGTAGCCGACCGCCTCGGCCAGCTGCGGGGTGTCGAACGTGTACTTGCCGTCCTTGGTCAGCTCCGCGCCGTTCGACCAGCCGAACGGCAGCACCGACTGCCAGCTGCCGGTCTTGCCGGGCTGCAGGTTGATCCCCCACTTGGCGCCCGCGGTCGCCTGCAGGGCCTTGGCCATCGCGGTGAGCTCGTCCCACGTCTTCGGGCCGGCCGGGAAGCCGGCCTTGGCGGCCAGGTCCGTGCGGTAGTAGATGCCGCGCGTCTCGACATACCAGGGCACGCCGTACGAGGTGCCGTCGACCACGGTCGTGTCCCAGGCGCCCGGGAAGAAGGTGTCCTTGGCGAACAGGTCGGTCGGGGTCACGTCCAGCGCGCCGGTCTTGGCCAGGCCGCCCTGCATGGTGGTGCCGATCATGGAGACGTCCGGGGTCTGCTTCGCGGCGATCGCGCTGGTGAGCTTCTGCCCGGCCGCGTCCCACGGCACCGCGGTCACGGTGACCTTCGCCTGCGGGTTGTCCGCGGTGAAGCCCTTGGCGAATTCGGCGAGCTTCTCGCCCTCGGTGCCCATCGCCCAGACGGTGATCTCGCCGCTGGCCTTGCCCGCGCCGACCTCCTTGGCGGTCTGCGCGCCTTCGTCCGCGTCGCGCCCGCAGCCGGCCGCGACGCTCAGGGCCAACGCCGCACAGGCGGCGCCGGCGATCAATCGGTTCCTCATCGGTGACCCTCCGGTGGGTGAAGGCCGCAGCTGCGCCGGACCACCAGCTGGGTGGGCAGGATCCGGCGGCGGGCGGCGGTGGGCTGGTGGTCTGCGGTGATCCGGCGGTTCAGCCAGCGCGCGGCGGTCGCGCCGAGCTCACGCATCGGCTGGCGCACGGTGGTCAGCCCGGCGAACCGGGCGGCGAGCAGGTCGTCCCAGCCGGTCACGGCGAGGTCCTCGGGCACCCGCAGGCCGGCCTGCCCGGCGGCGAGCAGCACGCCGAGGGCGACCTCGTCGTTGGCGCAGACGACGGCGTCGGGCGGGTCGCCGCGCAGGATCGCGTGCGCCGCCCGCTCCCCGGCCGGCAGGTCGAAATCCGTCAGCGGTACGGCGTGCAGGCCGGGGATCCGCGCTTTCAGGCCCGCGTAGCGGCCGGCCACGTCGGGCGAGCCGGCCGGGTCGCCGAGAAACGTGATCCGCCGGTGGCCGTGGTCGAGCAGGTGCGCGGCGAGGGCCTCGGCCGTGCGGGCGTTGCGGGCCCGCACGGTGTCCACGCCGGGCACCGGGTCGCGGGCCAGCAGCACGATCGGCAGCCCGGTGGCGGCCAGCGAACGGATCACGTCGTCGCCGACGGTCTGCCCCATGACGGTCAGCCCGTCGACCCGGCCGGCCAGTTCCCGTACGGCCGCCTCCGCGTCGCCGCGCCCGCGGGTGGCCAGGATCAGCACGCTGCTGCCGAACCCGGCCGCGGCCGCCTCGTAGCCGAGCACCACCTCGGCGTAGTAGGGGCCGACCAGGTCGGGGAAGACGATGCCGTTGGCCGCGTGCCGGCCCTCCGCGAGCGAGCGGGCCGGCCGGCTCGGCGTGAAATGCAGCTGGCGGGCGGCGGCCCGGACCCGTTCCCGGGTCTGCGCGGTGACCAGGTCGGAATCGCGCAGCGCGCGGGAGACGGTGGCGATGGACACCCCGGCGAGCTGGGCGACCTCGTAGATCGTCGCCTTTGTAAGCGCTTTCATCGCCATGGCCGGACGGTAACCCCGGCCTTTGTGGACCGACACCGGGCGTCAGCGCGGATTCATCATCAGCGATTTACGCCAAAGTGCCGCCGGTGCTCAGCCCACCGGCAGGAGCTCCGCCAGGGCGGCCTCGGCGGCCGCGACGCTCGGCCGGGACGCCGGCAGCAGCGGCAGGCGCACCGCGGGGGTCGGGATGCGGCCTTGTGCGTACAGCAGGCCCTTGATCACCGTGGGGTTGGGCTCGGCGAACAGGGCGGACGACAGGCGGGCGAGCCGGTGCCCGAGCGGCCGGGCCCGGTGCACGTCGCCGGCCCGCCAGGCGGCGACCAGGCCGGCGTACTCGGCGGTGGCGACGTGCGCGGAGGCCAGGATGGCGCCGTGCGCGCCGAGGGCCAGCAGCGGCGCGACGAAGGTGTCGTCGCCGCCGAGCACCGCGAAACCCGGCGGCAGGTCCGCCATCAGGTCGACCGTCGCCGCGTCGATGCCGCCGGCCGCGTACTTGACGCCCGCGACCGCGGGCAGCGCGGCGAGCCGGCGCAGCGCCGCGGCGGACAACGGCTGGCCGGTGCGGTGGGGCACGTGGTACACGAGCATCGGAACCGGGCTCGCCGCGGCCAGGGCGGCCAGGTGCGCGACCACGCCGTCCTCGCCGGGCCGCAGAAACGGCGGGACCAGGGTGAGCGCGCCGGTCACCGCGGGCCGGCCGGCCAGCGACCGCAGCGCGTCCCGGTCGTTCGCGCCGGCCAGCAGGCCGGCCCCGCGCTCGTGGCAGGCGCCGCCGAGCACGTCGAGCACGGCGGCGCGTTCGGCCGGGCTCAGCGCGGCCGGCTCGCCGGTGGTGCCCAGCGCCACCAGGCCCGCGGCGCCGCCGTCGAGGACCTCGCGGGCCAGCGCGGCCAGGGCGTCGAGCGCGACCGCGCCGGCCGCGTCGAACGGGGTGACCATCGGAACGTACAGGCCGGTGAACGTCGTCATGACGGAAGGCTCGCAGGCCCGTACCGGTAAGGTCCAGTTAGTTTTTCTCCCTGACCGTTAAGCAGTGCTCATCTGTCGTGGTCTAGGGTGGCGGCGTGGCGCTGCGGCTTGTTCAGGCGAACATCAAGGCTCGGGACGACGCGGCGCTCGGCCGGTTCTGGGCGCAGGCGCTCGGTTGGGTCAGCCGCTCGGCTGCCGGCTGGTCGCCCGCCTGACCGAGCTCGGTGTGACATCCGCACCGGCGGGCCCGGGCACGGCGCTGGCCGACCCGGAGGGCAACGAGTTCTGCGTCCTCGCCCCGGCCTGACCCGCGGCCGCCGTCCGGGACGGGCCGCGCTAAGACTTCGCGGTCAGCAGGGTGCGGTCGAGGGTGACACCTAGCCAGGCGCCCATGACCAGGCCGAAGACGACGGTGAAGAGCTGGACGCCGAAGCGGGCCGTGCGGTTCTCGGCGGCGCCCTGGGCCCGGATGAACGGGGCCGCCCCCGACGGCGGCTGGGTCCAGACGGCCGTCGTCTCCTGCGAACGGGCCTGGTCGGTCACGGCGAGCGTGTTGCGCAGGCGCAGGCTGCCCAGCCCGACGCGCACCTCCGGGCCGCCGTTGTGCACGTGCGGGGCCGCCGGCAGGGCGACGGCGTTGTGCATCGCGACGAAGTCGGTGGGACAAAGCCGGGCGGAGAAGGAGTAAATCCCGAGCGGCGTCTCGCGGTCGCTGATCCGCTCACGGTCGACCTCGGTGCTCACCGAGACGACCGTGCTCTGTGGGCCCACGCCGACCGGGATGCGGATCAGCGTCGATCGTTCGGGGTCGCCACCCGGCACGACGAGGTCACGGACCAACAGACCGGGCCACGGCGGCGCGACCCGCTCCCGTACGAGCCCGTCGGCCACCACCGTCACGGCGACGAGCCGGCCGTGCGCGGGCACCTGCGCCACGACGTGCACCGCGTGGGTGTTGTCGTCCGCCGAGCGCAGCCCGACCCGTACGGTGGCCGTCAGCCGATCCGAGCTGAGCGGCCCGATCTCGAGCATCGGCGCCCGGGTCAGCCGCAGCTGCGCCGAGCGGTCCGGCTCGGCCAGGTCGATCGCGAACGTCGTGTCCGCGAACGTGCCGTTCACCGTCGTGTTGGGCAGGTCGTTCCAGAGGTAGACGGCGTAGGCGAGGAACGCGGCGACCACCAGGAACCGCCACGCCGCCGCCCTATTCACGGTTCATCCCCCGGTCGGCGAGCAGGCCGAGCACGGCCCCGAGGATCAGCAGGGCGACAGTGTCGAGCTGCCGGGCCCAGAAGCGGCCCGTGGCGTTGGCCAGGTAGGCGTCGATGCGGATCCACCCGTCCGCCGTCATGTCCTTCTCCCAGTACAGCTTCGTGTCGACCTGGGTGGGCTGCGGGAAGGACTCGAACTCGGTCTCCACCGGGTCGAGCCCGTAGTCGAGGCTGACCCGCAGCTTCTGGGCCGGTCCGCCGTCGGCGAACTGCAGCAACGGCCGCACGTCGGCGGCCGCCGCGAGGGCGTCGAGGCTGCCGAACTCGACCGAGATGGCGCGCTCGGCGATCCGCGACGGGCGGCTGTAGATGGCCTGGTCGATCATGAGGTCCAGTTGGATCTGCAGCCGCGCCCACTGGGCCGGGAACGGCACCCGGATCAGCCGGCCGTCCACGGGCGTTCGCGGGACGGCCTCCTCGGCCTGCCCGGGCTGCCGCACCTCCCGTTCCGCCGCCGCCGGGGTCGCCCACCGGGTGAGGCGCACCTCCCGCAGCTCCACCCCGATGGGCAGCAGGAAATAGGCGCCCCCGGCCGGCGACTCGGCGCGCCCGCTCACCGTCTTCAGGTTGAGCGACAGCGAAGCCTGGCTGACCGGCGAGTCGAACCAATAGGCGTAGAACCAGGCGCCGGTGTCCGACTGCACCTGGTCCGGCGAGGTGCCGGCGGTCAGCGCGACACCGAACGAGGCGGGCGGCCGGGCGGGCGGGGGCCGGCGCTGGTCGGCGCGCAGCAGCATCAGATAGCCACCGCCGGCCGCCAGGAAGAACCCGAGCACCAGGGCGGTCGCCAGCGGGCGGTGGCGGCGCGCGGGGTCAGAACGCGGCATCGATCACCCGCCCGAAGGCGGCGTGCCGGCGCAGCGCGGCCTCGTCCGTCCGATCCGGATCGCGGTAGGCGTAGCTGGGATAGCTGAACAGCAGGACCAGGTCGCCGCGCCGGATGACCAGGCCCCAGGGACGCAGGAAGGCGGCCTCGTCACCGAGCCCGGGAACCGCCACGAAGGACTCGGGGACGGCGTCCGGCGCGTAGTATCGGCGGCCCTGGAAGACGTGCAGGGTCAGCGGCTTGCTCACCGGCGGCCCGTCGCCGACGCGCACGTTGCCGACGTCGATCTCGCACGACTCGAAGTCGTCTCGGACGTCACCGTCCTTGAGGACCGCGGTCACGCCCGGCGAGGTGACCGGGATGTTCGCCACGATGCGGCGGCAGAGCGCGTCGTCGGTCAGCTCCTCGGGGCGGTCGAGGAGCATGATCAGGCCGCGCGCGCCCGCGCCGAGCGCGAAGAGCGTCAGGCAGAGCCACGGTGAGAGTCTGATCTGGACATCGTCGGTCCGGGGCGGGAGCGCCGAAACCCCCGGAAGGACCGCTTCGACCGGCCCTTCGGAGCCGCGGCAGGTTCAGGTCGGGCGAAGGTTCAGGTCGGGCGAAGGTTCAGGTCGGGCGAAGGCGAAGCACTGCGCCTCGCTGCCGTGCTCGAGTACCGTGGCTGCCCGTGAGGGAGTCCGAGATCGAGATCAGCGAAGATCTGGTCCGCGATCTGCTGCGCGAGCAGCATCCGGACCTGGCCGAGCTGCCCCTGCGTGAGGTGGCGGGCGGCTGGGGAAACCAGATGTGGCGTCTCGGGGACGACCTGGCCGTCCGGATGCAGCGGATGGACAAAAGCGCCGACCCGCAACTCAAGGAGCGCCGGTGGCTGCCGCTGCTGGCCGCCCGCCTGCCGCTTAAGATCCCGACTCCGGTACGCAGCGGTACTCCGTCCGAGCGCTTCCCCAAGATGTGGACGGTCATGACCTGGGTCGACGGCACGCCCCTGGATCACGGCTCGATCGCCCGCGGCGACCACGCCGCCGACACGCTGGCGGCCTTTCTCCGGGCGCTGCACGTGGAGGCGCCCGCCGACGCGCCGGACACCGCGGACTTCGGCGCTCACCCCAAGGAGTGCACGGGCGGGTTCGAGCACTTCCTGCGGGCCGTGGACCTCGGCGGCTCCGGCCTCACCGAGGACGACATCCGGGCCGTGTGGCACGACGCGGCGGCGGCCCCCGAGTGGCCGGGACCACGAGTATGGGTGCACGGCGACCTGCACCCCGCGAACGTCGTCGTCGCGGACGGCACGCTGGCGGGCATCGTCGACTTCGGTGCGCTGTTCGCCGGCGATCCGGCCTGGGACCTCGGGGCCGCCTGGCTGCTGCTGCCCGCGGGCGGCGCCGCGCGGTTCTTCGACCGCTACGCCCAGGCGGACGAGGCGACGGTACGGCGGGCGCGCGGGCTGGCCGCGATGAAGAGCCTGTTCCTGATGCTGATGGGCCAGAACGGCGACCGCGGCCTGCCCGGCGGCAAGCCGCACTGGGGGCCCGCGGGCCGGTCCGCGCTTGAGCGTGTCCTGACCGGCCGTTGAGAAGCGTTCCACGCGCAGGTGGTTCCGCCTTCCGGTGGTTCCTCGCCGGCCGTACCATCTCCATGCTCGGCAGTTTCATGTCGCCGGTCGCCCTAGCCTTCGGGGTCCTGGAGATCACCGACAGCGCGGCCTGGCTGTCCGCGGTCACCACCGCGGCCCTGATCCCGATGGCCGCGACCATGCTCTTCGGCGGCGGCATCGCCGACCGCCACCGCCGCGACACCGTCCTCTGCCTCACCAGCCTCGGCGCCGGACTCACCCAGGCCGGCGTCGCGGTCCTCCTGCTCACCCACCAGCCCCCCGGGCTGCTGTTGCCGTTGTCCGCCGCCAACGGGGCACTGCAGGGACTGACCACGCCGGCGCTGCGCGGGATCGTCTCGAACCTCATGACCGGCCCGGGCCTGCAGCAGGCCAGCTCCCTGCTCGCCTCCGCCCGAAACACCACCCGGATCCTCGGTCCGGCCGCCGCGGGCCTGCTCACCGCCTCGGTCGGCGGCGGCTGGGCGATCGCTGCGGACTCGGCCTCGTTCCTGGTGGCGGCCGCCTGCTTCGCCCGGATCCGGTTGCCGGACCGGCCGCCGCGCGCCATGGACGCGCCGACGATGCTCGGCGACCTGCGGGAAGGATGGCAATACTTCAGATCCCAGTCGTGGATCTGGTCGGTGACGCTGGCCTTCGCCGTCTTCAACGCCACCACCAGAGGGTTCTGGCAGATCCTCGGCCCGGTGATCGCGAAGGACACGATCGGCGCCGAGGGCTGGGGCCTGGTGGTGAGCGCCCAGGGCGTCGGGGCCCTACTGGCCAGCGTGGTGCTGGTGAAGCTGCCGTTGATGCGGCGGCCGATGACGCCGGCGCTGTCCGCGATGGCCCTGGCCACTCTGCCGCTGATCCTGCTCGGTAGTGGTGCGCCCCTGTTCTGGCTGGCCGCCGCGTCGTTTCTGACCGGTGCGGCCGTCGACTTCTTCACCGTGGTGTGGGAGACCGTCAACTACACCAACATCCCGGAGCGCCTGCTCTCCCGCGTCGGCGCCCACGACGAGTTCTGGAGCTTCGTCTCCGCCCCGATGGGCCAGCTGTCCGCGCCGATCTTGGCCGCGGCGTTCGGCACGGCGGCCGTCGCCGTCGCCGGCGGCGCGGTGGGGGCGGCGGTGATGCTGGTGACGGCGCTCGTGCCGGCACTTCGGCGGATCGAGATCAACCACGACAAGGCCTGACCAGGCCGGCGCCGCCTCGGGCTTGGCCGGGCGCAGGTCGCGTACCGATTAGGTTTCCGCTCCGTGCCCGTCTGTACGTGTGAGATCGACTCTACGAAAGGCTGGCACGATGCGGAAACTGACCTTCGCCATGAACGTGAGCCTGGACGGCTACATCGCCGCGCCCGGCGACGACCTCGGCTGGAGCGTGCCGAGCGACGAGCTGTTCCAGTGGTGGTCCGACCGGGTGGGAGCGACCAGCCTGGCGCTGTACGGGCGCAAACTGTGGGAGACGATGAGCTCCCACTGGCCGACTGCCGACCAGCAGCCCGGCGCCACACCGGCGCATGTCGAGTACGCCCGCCGCTGGCGGGACATGCCGAAGGTGGTGTTCTCCTCGACGACCAGGGCGGTCGACTGGAACACCCGCCTGGTCACCGGCGACGCGGTCACCGAGATCACCCGGCTCAAGGCCGACGACGGCGGGCCCATGGACATCGTCGGCGCCACACTTGCCGCGGCGCCCATGCGGGCCGGGCTGATCGACGAGTACGTGCTGGTCACCGCACCGGCCCTGGTGGGCGGCGGCACGCCGTACTTCACGGCCCTGGACAGCTGGGTGAACCTGAACCTGGTGGAGACGCGGACATTTCCCGGCGGCACGGTACTGACCCGATACGAGACGAGGCGATGAGCGGGGACATCTGTGATCACAGCGTCGGCGGCAGGTCCAGCCACGGTTTGCCGGCGGCGTCGAATCCGGTGAGCTCGGCGATCTTCCCGTCGACGATGTGCAGCACCGCGATGGCAAACAGCCGGTACTCCGGGTCGTCGGGGGTGCGGAGGTACAGCACGGCGGCAGGCATGCGGTTGACCGTCGTGGTGATACCGCGCCAGCCGTCG
>Ga0070668_100001095_pt1 | contig 19106 bp, 15 predicted proteins | sample KBSS43metaG_FD_64661 | JGI IMG/M metagenome (GOLD analysis project Ga0070668, IMG submission 64661) | Switchgrass rhizosphere microbial communities from Kellogg Biological Station, Michigan, USA - KBS S4-3 metaG | ecosystem: Host-associated > Plants > Roots > Rhizosphere > Soil ... | reverse complement strand
GCACGAACTCGCCGACGGCTGGGCGGCCGCGGTGGCGGCACTGGCCACGGCGGACGCCGGCAACCCCGAACTGACCTTGTCCGGACTCGGCCGGGACGAGCTCGCCGAACTCGCCGAAGGCCTCGACGGGGAGTGATCACCGAGGAACTCCGGCCGCTCGAGGTGACAGCCGGTCAGCCGGGGCGGCTCAGACCGAGGTCGTAGGCGACGATCACGGCCTGCACCCGGTCGCGGGCACCGATCTTCGCCAGCACCCGGCCGACGTGGGTCTTGACGGTGGACTCCGACAGCACCAGGCGCTCGGCGATCTCGCCGTTGGTCCAGCCCTGCCCGATGGCGACCAGGATTTCCCGCTCGCGCTCGGTCAGGGCCTGCCAGCGCGGGTCCCGGCGGCCCTGCTCGCCGGACGAGCTCGTGGGCAGGTGCTGGGCGTAGGCGTCGAGAAGACGCCGGGTGAGCGCGGGGGCGACGACGGCGTCGCCCCGGGCGACGGCGCGGATTCCGGCCAGCAGTTCCTCCGGATGGGCGTCCTTGAGGAGAAAGCCGCTGGCTCCCGCGCGCAGCGCCGCGTGCGCGTACTCGTCCAGGTCGAAGGTGGTCAGCACCAGGATCCGGGAGCGCCCCCCGCCGGCGACGATGCGCCGGGTGGCTTCGATGCCGTCCATCCCGGGCATCCGGATGTCCATCAGGACGACATCGGGCCGCAGTTCGGCGGCCCTGCGCACGGCCTCGGCTCCGTGCGCGGCTTCGCCCACCACCTCGGTGTCGGGCGTCGCTTCCAGCAACATCCGGAAGCCGAAGCGCTGCAGGGCCTGGTCGTCCACGATGAGCACACTGGTCATGCCGGACCGCCTGCTGTTCCGGGGGACGGGGTGACGTCGAGGACGGCCCGTACGGTCCACCCGCCGCCGGGCACGGGACCCGCGGTGACGGTGCCGCCGTAAAGAGCCGCGCGTTCTCTCATGCCGGCGAGGCCGTGCCCTTCGTCGGGCGACGGCGGCGGCCCTCCGGTGCCTTCGGGCCGTCCGGTGTCCCGGACGCGGATCCGCAACCGCGTGCCTTCGACGGTGAGCAGAACGTGGACCCGGGTGTGGTGGCCGGCGTGCTTGAGGCTGTTGGTGAGCGCCTCCTGGACGATGCGGTACGCCATCAGCTGCACGCCGTGGTCCAGGGACTCCAGCTCACCGCCCGACCGGTAGACGACCTCGGGCCCGGCCGCGCCCAGCCGGCCGCACAACCCCTCGATGTCGGCGATGCGGGGCTGGGGGTGGAGCTCGAGGGCAGCGGGCCGCTCGCGCAGGACACCGAGCATGCGCCGCAGCTCGCCCAGTGCCTGGCGGCCGGCCTCCCCGACGAGCCGGAGCGCGTCCCTGCTCCGTTCAGGAGTGGCTTCGGCCGCGTACGCGCCGCCGTCGGCCAGGCTGATGATCACGGACAGATTGTGGCCGATGATGTCGTGCATCTCCCGGGCCACGCGCGCGCGTTCGGAAGCCGCGGCGAGCTTGCTGCGCTGGTCCCGTTCGATTTCCAGGCGGACCGCGCGGTCACGCAGGCTGGCGAGCTGGGCCCGCCGGATCCGCACCGCGAAACCGACGGCGACGGCCGCGGTCGCGGTGCTGACCAGGAAGAACAGCGCTCCCCACACCGACACCACCGCGGAGACCTGCAGCGCCACCGGGACGATCAGGCCGACCATGGCCGCGCAGGCCCAGGGCAGATACCGGATACGTCCGTGCAGCGTCACGCTGTACAGGGCGACGAGCACGGCGACGTCGGCCCGCAGGAACGCCCCCAGCGACCACTGCAGCACGAACACCGCCGCGATCACGCCGAACGCCGCGTACGGTGCGCGCCGCCGCCACAGCAGGGGCAGCACCAACCCGGCCTGCAGGGCCAGTGTTCCGGCCACCGGGAGCTGGACGAACGTGATCGGCAGCGGGTCGCCGCCCGGACGGCCGTCGTCCGGGTGCACGAACTCCGTCACGCAGAACAGCAGGACGAGCACGGCCACCACGGCGGCGTCCAGCAGCCACGGGCGCTCCCGGTCGGCCCGTCGCAGCCGCCTGCCGATCCGGGCCACCCGCGTGAACAGCGGATGCCCGAGCAGGGAGTGGGCGCCCCCGGCCGTGTCGTCGCCGCTCACATCGATCACCTGTCCATCGTGGACGCTTGAGCATATTCGCCGCGGCACCAGGTGCCTGGTGCCGCGGCGGTGTGCATGGCTCAGGCGTCGGTCCGCTTCAACCGGTAGGCGGCCCCGGCCAGCACGAGCACCGTCCAGCCCAGGAACACGGCCAGCCCGGCCGTGGGCGACAGGGAGGTGCTGTCGTGGGTCAGGGCGTACAGGGACTGGCCGGCGTTGCTGGGCAGGTACGGGCCGATCTTGTCCTGCCAGCTCGCGGGGAGCAGCTGCATCAGGCCGGGGATCAGCATCATGACCGCGACCAGCACCGAGATGCCGCCGGCGACCGACCGCAGCAGGGCACCCAGCGCGGCCCCGATCACGCCGACCAGGCCGAGGTAGAGTCCCGCGCCGAGCAGGCTGCGCACCACGCCCGGGTCCGACAGCGTCATCGCCGCGGGCGTGCCGGCCACCAGGCCGCCGGCGATCACGAAGGTGACGAACACGCCGACGAGGCCGAGCACCAGGGCGACCAGGCCGAAGACCGCCGACTTGGCCCACAGCACCGGCAGCCGGCGCGGGACCGCGGCCAGCGTCGAGCGGATCATGCCGGTGGAGTACTCGCCCGCGGTGACCAGCACTCCCAGGACGCCCAGCGCCAGCTGGGCGAAGGTCAGGCCGAACAGCGACAGGCTGACGGCGGTGGCGCCCGCGAACTCGCCCTGCATTCCCTCGCCGGAGGTCGGCTGGGGCGTGTACTGCGCCGCGGCGATCAGGCCGAAGGCCACCAGGAACACCAGGCCGAGGCCGAGGGTGATCCACGTCGAGCGCAGCGACCACAGCTTCGCCCACTCCGAGCGCAGCACCCGCAGCGCGGTCACCCGGTAGACCGGGCGAGCGGACCGCTCGAGCCCGGACGGGGCAACAGGGGTCGTGGTCATGGTGCTCATGCCGCCCTCCCGAGCGTCTCGATGCCCGTGGTGGTGGTGCCGTGGTACTCGACGGCGTCCCGGGTCAGGTCCATGAAGGCCTGCTCCAGGGAGACGGTCCTGGCGGTGAGTTCGAACAGCGCGACGCCGTGCTCGGCGGCCTTGAGCCCGATGGCGCGCGCGGACAGACCGGTCACCTGCAGCTCCTCGGAGCCGGCCTGGCCGGTGATCTCGATGCCCGGTCCGGCCAGGATCTCGCGCAGCCGTGCCGGGTCGGCGGTGGCCACCTTCACCGTGTCACCGCCGGCCTCGCGGACCAGGTCCTGCACCGTGGTGTCGGCGAGCAGACGGCCGCGTCCGACGACGACGAGGTGCTCCGCGACGAGCGCCATCTCGGACATCAGGTGCGAGGACACGAAGACCGTGCGCCCGTCGGCGGCGAGCCCGGTGAGCAGGTTGCGGATCCACAGGACACCCTCGGGGTCCAGGCCGTTGACCGGCTCGTCGAGCATCACCGTCGCCGGGTCTCCGAGCAGCGCCGCGGCGATGCCCAGGCGCTGGCCCATGCCGAGGGAAAACCCGCCGGCCCGCTTCTTCGCCACGGACTGCAGCCCGGTCAGCTCGATCACCTCGTCCACCCGCCGTCGCGGGATCCCGTGGGTGTGGGCCTGCGCCAGCAGGTGGTCGAACGCGGACCGGCCCGGGTGGATCGACTTGGCCTCCAGCAGCGCCCCGACCTCCTGCAGCGGCGCGCTGTGCCGGTCGTAGCGGCGGCCGTTGACGCGGACGGTGCCGCCGGTCGGGGCGTCCAGCCCGATGATCATCCGCATCGTCGTGGACTTGCCGGCGCCGTTGGGTCCCAGGAAGCCGGTGACGGCGCCGGGCCGGACGGTGAAGTCCAGGTGGTCGACCGCCGTTTTTTCCCCGTACCGCTTCGTGAGCTGGTGTGCCTCGATCATCGCTCGTCCCCTGTGGTCGTGAGAGCCGGACATCCCCGGCCCGTCTCGTCCACCACGTTATGGGCGGGGCCGGCGCGATCCGTGGTACCAGCGGCGGAACTCCGGACGGGCGGTGGTACCGCGGTACTACCCGCGCTCGCCTCCCGTTCTTAACCCATTCTTAGAGTCCCGCCTGTCCGCATCGCCGTGCGGATCGGACAATCGGGACCGGAGGTGGTGGAGTGCTGATCGTGATCGCCGACGACGAGGAGGCCGTGTGCGACTCCTTGTCGCGCACCCTCCGGTTCGAGGGGTACGCGGTGAAGATCGCGAAGGACGGGCAGGAAGCGCTCGAAGTCATCCGGGAGAGCGGCCCGGACGGGGTCATCCTCGACGTCACGATGCCGGTGCTCGACGGCCTCGAGGCCTGCCGCCGGCTGCGGGCGGAAGGGAACCTCGTGCCGGTGCTGATGCTCACCGCGCGGGGGGACGTCACCGCGCGGGTCGCGGGCCTCGACGCCGGCGCGGACGACTACCTCGCCAAGCCGTTCTCCCTCCAGGAGCTGCTCGCGCGGGTCCGGGCGCTGATGCGGCGCGCGCGGTACGAGGCGGTCGCGCCCGGGTCGCCGGCGGACCTGCGGTTCGGCGACCTCACGCTGAACGCGGTCACCCGGGAGGTGGTGCGCGCGGGCCGGCAGATCCGGCTGACCCGGACCGAGTTCGCGATCCTCGAGCTGTTCCTGCGCCACCCGCGGCAGGTGCTCACCCGGTCCGTCCTCTTCGAACAGGTCTGGGGCTTCGACTTCGGCGGCAACTCCAACAGCCTCGACGTCTACCTCGGCTACCTGCGCAAGAAGCTGGAAGCGGACGGCGGCGGCCGGCTCCTGCACACCGTCCGCGGCGTCGGCTACGTGCTGCGCGAGGAACCGCTGTGAAGCTGCGAGCCTTGGCGCGGCGAAAGCTGAGCCTGCGCGCGCGAGTCGGCCTGCTCTCCGCGTTCGGCGTCGCGCTCGCGGTGATCGTCGTGTCCCTCGCGGGCTGGTGGCTGATGCACAGCCGGATGTACGAGAACATGGATCTCCAGCTGCAGAACGACACCGGCACGGTGACACGGGCAGCCACCCCCGAGGCGGCGCTGCGCACCCTGCACACCGCCGACGAACTGCCGAGCAACTGGCTGAACGAGGACGAGGATCCGTCGGACGAAGTCAAGAGGTTGCTCGAACTGGCCGGCACCCCACCACCCGTCGTCGTCCGGTTCCTCGACACCGCCGGGCGCCCGGTGGCCGACAGCGCGGGATCGACGTGGCTGGGGCCGGTGACCGCCGAGGCCGCCAACGTCGCGGTGAGCGGTGCCGGCCAGGACCTCGCCGACGCCGAGACCGGGGACGTGACGATCTACCGGGTCAGCACGGCTCCTCGCACCGGCGGCGCGATCCAGGTCGCGAGCCGCGTCACCGGCATCGAGAGCACTCTCGACGACCTGCGGACCCTGCTCACCTGGATCGGGTTCGCCGGCACCGTCCTGGCGGGCGTGGTCGGCTGGGGTGTCGCGCGGGCGGGCCTGCGGCCGGTCCACCGGCTCACCGGGGCCGTGGAAGAGGTGGCCAGGACCCAGGACCTGGACAGCTCGATCCCGGTGGACGGGCGCGACGAGATCGCCCGGCTCGCCACGGCGTTCAACCGCATGTTGACCGCGCTCGGGGCGTCGAAGGCCGCCCAGCGGCAGCTCGTGCAGGACGCGGGCCACGAGCTGCGGACCCCGTTGACCAGCCTGCGCAACAACGTCGAGCTGCTCACCTACGCCGAGGAGCAGCTCGGCTCCGGCAAGGTGCTTTCGCCGGACGACCGCGCCCGGCTGCTGCGGGATCTCGGGGTGCAGGCCGAGGAGCTGACCACCCTCACGACCGAGCTGGTCGAACTCGCCGCGGAGAACACCGATCCGGAGCCGTTCGAGCCCCTGGACCTGGCCGACGTGGTCCACGGCGCCGTCATCCGCGCCCGGGCCCGATGGCCGCAGGTCGTCTTCGCCGTTTCGATCGCGCCCGCGGCGATGACCGGCCAGCCGGGCGGGCTGGCCCGCGTGGTGCTGAACCTGCTGGACAACGCGGCGAAGTGGAGCCCGCCCGGCGGCACCGTCCACGTACGACTGTCCGTGGTGGACGGGCTCGCCGAGCTGACGGTCGCCGACGAAGGCCCGGGGATCAGCGAGGAGGACCGGCCGAAGATCTTCGAGCGCTTCTACCGGGCCACCGCCGCCCGGTCCATGCCCGGGTCCGGCCTCGGGCTCGCCATCGTGGCGCAGATCGTCGAGGCGCACGGGGGCACCGCGGTGGCCGGGCAGGCGCCGGGCAGCGGCGCGGAGCTGCGAGTGGGACTGCCGCTGAACTCTTCATGACCGGCTTTTCTTAACCGGCTTGCCGGTGTTTCTTAAAGTTCTTTCATCCACGGGCCCGAGATTCGAATCGTGTACTCCGTCGAATCGATCCGTCCCGCGACCGCGTCCCCGCGGGCTCGGCAGGGCACCGCGGGCGCGTGGGCCATCGCCGCCCTCGCGTGCTTCGGCCTGTCCGTGCTGATCGTGGTCGTCCTGCATGTCGTGCTGGGCGCCGAAGTCGATCCGGTCCGGCAGGTGATCAGCGACTACGGCCTGTACGGTGCCGCCGGTTTCGCCGCCTGTGTGCTGACGCTGGCGGCGGGCACCGGCTGCCTGCTGGTGGGCATGTTCCGGGCCGGGCTGCCGGTGACCCGGCCGATCGTGGCGCTGGCGTGCTGCTGGTGCGCCGGGCTGGCGCTGTGCGCGTTCTTCCCCACCAGTCTCACGGGCGCGCCTTGGACGTTCTCCGCGGAGATCCACCGCTTCGCGGGCCTGATGTTGTTCGTCAGCCTGCCGTCCGCGGCCGGGCTCGTCGCCGTCCGCGCCGCGCACCACCCGGCGCACCGCGGCCTCGCCGGACGGATGCGACGGCAGACCCGCTGGGCGTGGGGTGCCCTCGCGGCGTTCCTGCTGAGCCACGTGCCGGTGGTCTTCGCCTCGTCCGGGACGGTCGACGGCCCGCTGGTCCAGGGGCTCACCGAGCGGCTCGTGCTCGTCGTCTACCTCGTCCTGCTCGGCGAGCTGGCGCTCGCCGTCCTGCGTTCCGAAAGGAAATCATGCTGACCCTGGCCATCGGCCTCGCGGCCGCCGGTGCGTGCTGTTTCGCCGGCACTGTCCACTTGCAACACCGCGCCGTCCACCAGGCGGCCACCGGTCCGGTGCTGGGGCTGCCCGGGATCCGGACGATCCTGCGCACGCCCGGCTGGTACGCCGGGATCGGGCTCGCCGGACTGGGCGCCGGGCTGCACGTCCTCGCGCTCACGATGGCACCCCTTGCCGTGGTGCAGCCGATCGGCGTGCTCACCCTGGTGCTCACGGTCCTGCTCGCGAGGACCGCGCTCACTCGTGGCGTGCTCGCCGCCCTGGTGATGAGCGTCGCGGGCCTGGCCGGTTTCGTCGCGCTGTCCGCGACGGCCGCGAACACCGCCCTGCCGGCACCCGGACTCGGAACGGCACACTGGGCCCTGCTCGGCGCGGCCGGGCTGACCGCGACCGCCCGGTACACCCGTGGCCGGGCCCGGTGCCTGCTCCTCGCGCTCGCGACCGCCGTGCTCTTCGGGTTCACCTCGGCGCTCATCCGGGCTGCGGCCGTCGCGCCGCTCACCGGCGGGCTGACCGTGCTCGTGGTCGCCGAGGCGGTGGCGGCGACCCTCGCCGGAGCGTGGCTGCTGCACCAGGCCTACGCCAGTGGACCCGCGCCGATCGTGGCCGGCGCGACCACGATCGGGGACCCGATCAGCGCCGTCCTCATCGGCGTCTTCGCCTACGGCGAGCTGACACCCGGCCGGCTCGCCGTCCTGGCCGTACCCGGGATCGTCGCCGTCGCCGGGCTGGTGCTCCTCGCCCGCGAGTTGCCGGCGCCCGCCGCGCCCGTTCACCGGCGGCGGCACGAGGGCCCGCTGCGCATCGCGATCACCGCGGACACCTACCCGCCCGACGTGAACGGCGCGGCGAACTTCGCCTACCGGCTGGCGTCCGGGCTGGCCGCCCGCGGGCACGACGTGCACGTCCTCTGCCCGTCGCCCAGCGACCGGACGTTCACCGAGACGGCGGGCGCGGTGACGGTCCACCGGATCGGTTCGCTGCGCACGCCGTTCCACCCGACGTTCCGGATCTGCCCGCCGTGGCGCACGGCCAAGGCCGTACCGGCGCTGCTCGCCGCGATCGAGCCCGACGTCGTGCACACCCAGGCCCACTTCCTCGTCGGCCGCAGCGCGGTCCGCGCCGCCACGGCGGCCGGTGTCCCGGTGGTCGCCACCAACCACTTCATGCCGGAGAACCTGGTGGGCTACGGTCCGCTCCCCCGCTGGACCCACCGCCCGCTCGCCCGGCTGGCGTGGCGCGACCTCGTCCGGGTCTTCGGGCGCGCGACGGTCTGCACGAGCCCGACTCCCCGCGCGGCCCAGCTGCTCGAACACCACGGCCTGAACCGGCCCGTGATGGCGATCTCCTGCGGGATCGACCGCGCGCACTACGCGGGCCCGCCGACGGCGCCCACCAGCGCGCCGACCGTGTTGTTCGTCGGCAGGCTGGACGCGGAGAAGAACGTCCACGAACTCCTGGAAGCCGCCGCCGCACTGCCGCCGGAGGTGCACGTCGAACTCGTCGGCGACGGCAGCGAACGCCACCGGCTGACGGCGCTCGCCACCCGGCTGGGCCTCGCGGACCGGGTCACCTTCCACGGGTTCGTCCCGGACGAGGACCTGGTGCGCGCCTACCGGCGATGCGACGTGTTCTGCATGCCCGGCACCGCCGAGCTGCAGAGCCTGGTGACCATGGAGGCGATGGCGGCGGGCAAGCCGGTCGTGGCCGCGGACGCGATGGCGCTGCCCCACCTCGTGCGCCCCGGCCACAACGGCTGGCTCTACCCGCCCGGCGACGTGGCCGAGCTGGCCAGGCTGCTCACCGCCGTCCTGGCCGACGAGCAGACCAGGACGGCGATGGGAAAGGCCAGTCTGGACCTGATCGGCGCGCACGACCTGGAGTCCACATTGGACCAGTTCGAGGGCGTGTACGTCGACATCGCCGCGCGACCGGTGGCCGTCGCGCTCCAGCGGTGAACCACGGTGGGCAGTCCGCACCATCTCCATCGTCGTGCTTGAGCCGGTCAGGAAAGCAGCACGGTGAAGCGGGCGCCTTCGCCGGGCGCCGTCCGGAGCTCGACGCGGCCGCCGTGGGCCTCCAGGATCGCGGCCGTGATGGCCAGGCCGAGCCCGGTGCCGCCGCGGGTGCGGGACCGGGCCTCGTCGGCGCGGTAGAACCGGTCGAAGATGTTCGACGCGGCCGCCGGTGGCACGCCGGGCCCTTCGTCGATCACCTCCAGCACGACCCGGCCGCGCGATTCCAGGCTCCCGGCCACGGCCGCCGGAGCCGACGGCCGTTCGGCGGGCACGCCCACGCGGACGTGCACGGGTGTCCCGGCCGGGGTGTGCGCCACGGCGTTGCCGAGGAGATTCGTGATCACCTGCCGCATCCGGTGCTCGTCCACCGTGACCCGGATCGGTTTCCCGGCGCTTTCCAGGCTCAGCGGCCGGTCCGGGTCGCGGACCCTGGCGTCGTGCACGGCGTCCTCGACGAGCGTGCGGATGTCCAGTTCGGTCAGGTCCAGCGCGCGTTCCCGGTCCAGCCGGGCCAGCAGCAGCAGGTCCTCGACCAGCCGGCCCATCCGGATCGCCTCGTCCTCGATCCGGCCCATCAGCCGGTCCACCTCGGCCCGGCCCGGTGCGCCGCCGCGGCGGTTCAACTCGGCGAAGCCCCGGATCGACGTCAGCGGAGTGCGCAGTTCGTGCGAGGCGTCCGCGACGAATCGGCGCAGCCGCGCCTCGGACCGTTCTCGTTGGCGCAGCGCGGCGGAAAGCCTGCCGAGCATGGTGTTCAGCGCGCCACCGAGCCGGCCGACCTCGGTCCGCGGATCCGCCGCGACCCGCATGTCGAGGTGGCCGCCGGCGATGTCGTCCGCGGTCTTCTCGATCCTGGTCAGCGGCCGCAGTCCCAGCCGGACCAGCAGGAACCCGAGTACGCCGAGGGCGAGCAGCAAGGCGATCCCGACCCCGGCCTCGATCCGGATCAGCCGCGTCACCGTCGCCTCGGTGGTCTCCGTCGACTGCGCGACCACCACGATCCGCGACTCGCCGGCCAGCATCCGCCGCGACACCACGACGCGCCAGGCGGCGCCACCCTGCTTGTCGTCGACGGTGAACGGGCGCTGCGCGTACACCTCGACGGTGGCCGCATCGATCGCCGGCAGCACCGGCCCGGCCGCCGCGGCCGGGACGACGGCCTCCACCGTCCCGTCGCCGTCGAGCACCACGATCGCGAAGTCCGTGGGCAGGCTGTCGGAGTCGACCGGCGACGGCGACCGTGTCTGCGGGCGGCCGTCCATCCGGCGCACGAGGTCCCCGAGCTGATCGTCCATCCTGGCGATCATCGACTCGCGGAGCAGCACGACGCTCGCGACCCCGATGGTGCCCAGCCCGGCGGTGGCCAGCGCCAGCAACACCACGACCAGGCGCGCCCGCAGGGTCCACGGTCTGCGCGGCCGGTTCCTGCTCAAGGCTCCTCCCGGGGCAACCGCAGCGAGTAGCCGACGCCCCGGATGGTGTGGATCAGCGGCGGTTCCACCGAGTCGATCTTGCGGCGCAGGTAGCTGATGTAGGACTCGACGATCCGGCCGTCCCCGCCGAAGTCGTAGTTCCACACCCGGTCGAGGATCTGCCGCTTGCTGACCACCCGCTCGGCGTTGGCGATCAGGTAGCGCACCAGGTTGAACTCCGTCGGCGACAGCCGGACCAGCCGGCCGGCCCGGCGGACCTCGTGGACGTCCTCGTCGAGCACGAGATCGGCGTACCGGAGGGTGCCGTCGTTCCGGGGGACGTCGGTGCCGCCGCCCGTGCGCCGGAGGATCGCCCACAGCCGCAACACCACTTCCTCCAGGCTGAACGGCTTGGTCACGTAGTCGTCGCCACCGGCCGTCAGTCCCGCGATCCGGTCTTCCACGGCGTCCCGCGCGGTCAGGAAGAGCACCGGCAGCCGCTCGTGCATCGCGCGGAGACGCCGGGCGAGGCTGAAGCCGTCGGTGTCGGGCAGCAGCACGTCCAGGACCACGATGTCCGGCCGGAGGCGCCGGGCCGTGGCCAGCGCTTCGGCTCCGCAGTCCGCCGCGTGCACGGTGAATCCGCTGAGCCGGAGCGCCGCCGACAGCAGTTCCAGGATGTTCGGTTCGTCGTCCACGACGAGGACGGTCGCCTGCTGGTCCACCCGGCCAGCGTCGACGACGAACCTGGAAACTCCCTGGGAATCGTGTGGGAACCGGTTAAGAACCCGCTGTGCACTCGTGCAGCGTCTCGCCCTCGCCACCCTCGTCGCCCATGCCACCCTCGCCTTGGACGGTGAGCACGGGTTTGCAGTTCTGCTCGACCCACTTCGACCGTTCGACGACGGTGTCGCCGTCCGTCATCCCGCCGGTGAGCACGAACCGCAGCTTGCCCGCCCGCACCCACGCGGACAGCTGGGCGAGCGAGGGCGCCGGGTCGCGGCCGTCGAACCCGCCCATGCCGACGATGGTCTCGTCGGTGGCGACGATGTACGACTTCGCGGTCTGGGCGCCACCTTCGACCGCCAGCGTGATCTCGGCTCCGGACGCGTGCGCCTTGGCGTAGTCCAGGATCCTGCGCCGGTCCGCGGTGAGTGTCCCGCTGTCCCAGGCGTTCAGGGTGAGCAGCTGGTCGTCCCCCGGGCCCGCGGCCGGCAGGCTCGCGATGGCGGTGGTGGAGAACGCACCGGCACCCGACCACACGGCCGGGGCCAGCGACACCGCGACGAGCCCGAGCGCGAGTCCAGCCCTCGGGACCTTGCGCGGCACCAGGGCCACGATCGCGGCGAGTGCCACGATCACCACCGCGTACCGCAGCCAGCCGTGCCACGAGGTGTTCCGGGAGACGAGCACCCATGCCCACGCCGCGGCCACCGCGACGCACGCGGGCAGCACGAGCCGGCCGCGGCCCTCGGGCTCCCGGTACTTCCGGAACGCCCACACGGTGCCGGCACCGACGAGTGCTCCGATCGCGGGTGCCATGACGGTGGTGTAGTACGGGTGGAAGACGCCCTTCTGGTAGCTGAACACGAGGGCGTTCACCACGAGCCAGCCACCCCACAGCACCCAGCCCGCGCGGACGGCGGTGTCCGCGGGATCGGACCGGCGCCACCGCCGGAAGCCGAGCACCGCCGCCACCGCCAGCGCGATCAGCGCCAGTGGCAGCAGCCAGCCGATCTGCCCGCCGACCGCGTCGTTGAACAGCCGGCCGACGCCCGGCTGGCCGCCGAAACTCGGGCTCGAAGTGCCGCCGGGTCCCCCAGGCCCCCCGGCCGTCGCCGCGGCGTTGCCCGTTCCTTCGGCGCCGAACAAGCGACCGAGCCCGTTGTAGCCCAGCACCAGGTCGAGGGCCGTGCCGTCGGTGCTGCCGCCGATGTACGGCTTCCGGCCGGGCCACAGGTCGACCGCCGCGACCCACCAGAGGGAACTCGCCAGCAGCACCCCGGCCGCACCGGCCAGGTCGAGCGCCTGACGGCGCCAAGGCGCCTTGCTCCCGGCCAGGTACGCGGCGAAGAAGGCCGGAACGACGACGTACGCGGCCGCCATCTTCGCCAGGAAGCCGCACCCGATCAGGAACGCCGCGACCAGCAGCCACTTCGTCCGCTTGCCCGGTTCTGGCGCCATCATCGCGCGGGTGAAGGCGTAGGCCGCGGCGACGAGCGTCAGGACGAGCATGGTGTCGGTGTTGTTCGTGCGGGTGACCAGCACGGTGATCGGCGTGAGCGCGAAGACCGCCGCGGCGATCAGCGCGGCGTTCTCCCCCGCCCACGCCCGGACCGTCCGGTGCAGCAGGAAGATCGTCGCCACGCCCGCGACCGCCTGCGGCAGCAGCACCGACCAGGGGTGGTAGCCGAAGATCCGCACCGAGATCACCTGCGGCCACAACGCCAGTGGCGGCTTGTCCACCGTGACCACCCCGGCCGGGTCGAGCGAGCCGAACAGGAAGTTCGTGAAGTTCAGCGACATCGACTTGACCGCGGCCGTGTAGTACGTGTTGCCCCAGCTGCCGGTGAACAACACCCAGCCGTACAGCACCGTCCCCAGCGCGAGGATCGCGACGAGCGCGTACCGCGGCCACGCCGGTGCCTGGCGCACTGCCTGTTCCGCTTGGCCGGTATCGGCGTCGGTCATGTGTTTCCCTTTCCCTGGTTGAAAACCCAGCCACGCAGCAGGACGAACCGCCCGGCCGTGCCGAGCACCGAAGCGCCGAGCAGCACCACCATTTCGAGCAGTCGCGAAGGTTCGCCCACGGCCCAGTGCAGGACCAGCAGCGCGGCCGACGTGAACGCGTAGTAGAGGCCGAAGACGATGAGCCCCTGGAGGTGCACCCGGCCGGACGAGCCACGGGAGCCGAGGAACGTGAACCGCCGGTTGGCCTCGGTGTTGAGCAGTGTGGTGACCACGAGCGCCAGCAGGTTGGCCACCAACGGGTCCATCGACGGCCGGAACACCGCGAAGAGCACCAGAGTGGCCACTGTGGACAGAACACCGATGGCCCCGAAGGACAACAGCTGCCACACCAGTCCCGTGTCCCGCCGGGACACCACCGCGTCCGGGTGCGACGGCCGGGGTTCCGGGCGTCGTGGCAGGCCCGCGACCTTCGCCGTGCCGACGGCTTTCGCTCTCGCCACCCGGACCAGACCACGAAGGTCCTCGAGCGCCGTCGAGCCGATCCGGACGCGGGTGTCGACGTCCTCGACCCAGTCGACCGGCACCTCGTGCACCCGCAGCCCGTTGTGCTCGGCCAGCAACAGCAGCTCGGTGTCGAAGAACCAGTTGTCGTCCTCGATGTGCCCGAGCAGCGGGCGGATCACCTCGGTACGCGCGGCCTTGAACCCGCACTGGGCGTCGGAGAACTTCGCGCCGTGGCTGAGCCGGACGAGCGCGTTGTAGCACCGGGAGATCAGCTCGCGCTTCGGGCCGCGGACCGTCCTCGCGCCCGGGGCCAGCCGTGAGCCGATCGAGACGTCCGAGTGGCCGTTGACCAACGGAGCCACCAGGGGCAGCAACGCGTCCAGCCCGGTCGACAGGTCGACGTCCATGTACGCCACCACGTCGGCGTCGCTCCACCGCCACGCCGTGCGCAGGGCACGGCCACGGCCTTTCTCGTCGAGGTGCAGCACGCGGACCTGGTCCGTCGCTTCGGCCAGCTCGCCGGCGACCGCCAGGGTGGCGTCGGTGCTGGCGTTGTCGACGATGGTGACGGTCCACTCGAACGGGAACTGCTCGGCCAGGTAGGACGTCAGGACGTCCACACAGCCGCGCAACGCGCGTTCCTCGTTGTACACCGGGATCACGACGTCGACCGTGGCGGCCTTGGTCGCACCGGTCAGGTCCGGTGGGGTGGCCGAGGCCGGGGTGCCAGTCATGCCCCCAGGTATGCCAGGCGAACCCGCGAGCAGCCTGGACACCACCTCAAAGGAAGCTGGGAACCCGCGGAGTTCCCACGATTTGCCCACGCAACTTCCAGGCAACTCCCACAGACGGAATCTACGGTCGCCGCGTGGCACCAGCATCGGAACCCCTCGACACCGACCAGGACCGGCCGCGAAATTTCCGCCGGGCGGGAGTAGTGGCCATCGGGGTCGTGATCGCGGTCGCGGCCAGGGTCACCCTGTTCGGCCACGAGTCCTTCGACTACCGGGTCTTCTTCAAGGACTGGTACGAGTTCATTTCCACCCATGGCGGGTTCAGCGCCCTCAAGCACGACTTTTCCGACTACAACGTCCCTTACCTGTACCTGATCACGCTGCTGACTTACCTGCCGGTACCCGCGCTCACCGGGGTCAAGCTCATCTCGGTGGCGTTCGACCTGGTACTGGCGTACTTCACCTACCGCATCGTCGCGCTGCGCCACCCCGGCAGCCAGTGGCCACCGGTGGCCGCGCTCATCGTCCTGTTCCTCCCCACCGTGGCGACCAACAGCGGAATGTGGGCGCAGGCCGACTCGATCTACGCCGCCTTCGGTCTCGGCGGCTTGTCCTTCCTGCTGCACAGGCGGCCATGGTGGGCCGCCGTCTTCTTCGGCCTGTCGCTGGCCTTCAAGCTGCAAGCGGTCTTCTTGTTCCCGCTGCTTTTGGTGCTGGTCCTGAAAAAGTGGATCCCGTGGCGGGTACTGCCGGTCGTCCCCGGGGTCGTCCTGCTGCTGGACGTGCCGGCGCTGCTGGCCGGAGCGCCGCCGGGACAGTTGCTGTCGGTGTATGTGCGGCAGACGACGTCGTATCCGGAGCTGACCCTGAACGCGCCGTCGATCTACCAGTTCCTCCCGGCGGACGCCGACGCGGCGGTGATCCGGCCCCTCGGTGTCGTGGTGACCGGGCTGGTGATCTCCGGGTTGTGCCTCGGCGTACTGCTCAGCCGAGCGCGGCTGACGACAACGAAGATCGTGCTGCCGGCCGCGGCGTCGGCGGTCCTGATGCCGTTTCTCCTGCCGTCCATGCACGAGCGCTACTTCTACCTGGCCGAGGTCCTCACCGTGATCGCCGCGTTCTTCCTGCCACGCCGCCTCTGGTACGTGCCCCTCCTCGTCCAGACGGCCTCGTTCCTCGCCTATCTCCACGTGCTTTTCCCGGCAGAGGATTCGGCCCCGTTCGACGACCGGCCGGGAGGCATGGCCGACGGCGGGCCTCCTCCCGGCGGAGTCCCGGTGCCCGGCTGGGCACCTGCTCCCGAATTCCGGATCCTCGCCGCGCTCATGGCGGTCGCGGTCGCATCGGTGCTGTGGGCGGCATTCCGTGAGTTCCGGCACCAACCCCGCCAGGACGTCCGAAATTCACCCTCTTCGAAGTGTGAACCGCCGACATCGCGCTGAAAATTCGATCGTCGCACCCCGGTGGAAACCGCCGTACACTCGGCGGACGAGGGCATTCTCCGCCTTCGCGGGCCGAGGGGTGACGCAGCGATGAGCGACCAGGATCAACGAGCACTCGATTCGCTCTATGCGATCGACAATGTGCTGACGATCAACATCGTCCTGCCGCAATCCGACTGGGATGCGGTGCGCACCGAACAGCCGGCCGGCGGGGTGTGCAACTTCGACTGGACCGGCGGCAGCCGCTTCACCTGGCGGAAGGCGACGTCGGTCGAGATTTCCGGGACGAAGTTCCCCGCTCTGACGAAGTTTTCCGAAGTGGGGATCAAGAAGAAGTCCTTCTGCGGCTCGTTGAACAGCGACAAACCCTGCCTGCACATCGACTTCGCGAAATTCCGCGACGCCAACAAACCCTTGATCCGCACCTTGATCGGGTCGCAGTACCTGACCCTCAACAACTCGGTCCAGGATGCGTCCTACCTCCGGCAGCCGCTCGGCTACAAGCTGTTCGAGCTCGCCGGCCTGCCCCACTCGAGGTGCAACTTCGCCCGGGTGCTCGTCAACGGCGTACCGATCGGCCAAGGGGTTGCGGGTGTCAACGGTCCCGGGGTCTTCGTGAACGCCGAACCGATCATGCCGCGTTACATCGAACGCAACTTCGGCACCACGAAGGGGAACCTCTACGAGCTCGAACACAAGGACGACTTCGTCGGCGCCAGGTTCGGCTTCATCGGCGTGGAATCGCTCTCGGAGTTCGAGGACAAGGCCGACCTGCGGTTCGCCATCGACCACATCGCCGCGCACGGGCTGGCCGGGGCGAGCCAGGTCTTCGACCTCGACCAGTTCATCAAGCTCTACGCGATGGAGTTCTTCCTCAAGCACTGGGACGGCTATTCCAGGAATACCAACAACACTTACGTCTACAACGACGTGGCCGCCGTCGCGACGCCCGGGGTGGACGACATCAACTTCAAGATGATCCCGTGGGGACTCGACCAGACCCTGCAGCCCGCCCGGCACTTCAAGATCGACACGACCGGACTGATCGCCAAGCTCGTGCGCGACGACGCGGGCCGCCGCGCGCACCTGGCCGACCAGATCCGCAGCTACCGCGACACCGTCTTCGACCGCAAGACCCAGCAGACGGTGCTGAGGCCGATGCTCGAACAGATGGGTGCGCTCCTGACCGGCCTCGGGGTGCCCCAAATGCCGGTCCAAGTCACCACGGCGCGGAAACAGCTACGGCTCGCCGCGTCCGCCGGCTACCTCTTCGGCGGCCTGCCGGGCACCGAAGGCGCCTACGTTCGCGAAGACGTCACCAACGACTGCATGCACGCCAGCACCACCGAAACCATCCCCGCCGGCGCGCCCGACCCGTCGGGTTCCGAGGTCGTCCACCGGCCACGGACGGAGAACGTCGATGACACGGATCTGTGGTGCTTCGGCGATCTCGGCACCGGGAAGTCGGTCACCAACAAGGCCTCCGGCAAGTTCCTCCACGCCGGCACGACGACGTCGAACCAGGGCCACAAACTGCTGTGCACGTCCGCGGCGGACAACGCCGACCACGCCGACGAGTTCTCGGTCACCCCGACCGACCCCGTCAACCCGCCGGACGACAACTTCACCTTCAGCGGATACTTCACCCTGACGAGCAGCCGAACGGCGTTGAGCGCGGCCTTCGGCACCGACACCACACCGGCCGGAAAACCCAGGGTCCATCAGGATCCCGCACCGTCGAAGCTGTACTTCTCCTGATCACAGGACCGCGTAGCCGCCGGTGTCGTCGACGACGAGCAGCTTCTGCTCGTCGCCGATCGAGAACGTCGTGACGCCCTCCGGCTTCGCGGTCCGGTGGAAGGCGATGTCGAGCACCTGGACGCCGTCGCCGTTCCACCTGCCGAGCTGGAACGGCTCGTCGTCGTGGCTGGTCGAACGCCCGAGCAGCAGGACGAAACCCCCGGTCCGCGCATCGTGGGAAATGTCGCGGATCCCCGGCGCCGCAGTCGATCGAGGGAGCCGGGCCGGCACCACCGTGGGAGACCCCAGCAACGCGGTCGTCCACCGCGCCCCGCCGGCGTCGAGGGGGACCTGAACCACCGCGACCCGGCCGGGCCCGGCCGGTCCCCGCAGGCCGAACAGGAGCGCGCTCGCCCGTGGGTCCCAGGCGAGACCTTCCACGTTCAGCCCGCCCGCATCCGGCTCCCGCAGTCCGGCCGCGGCGAGCGTGGGTTCGTGCGCGAGCAACCAGGCACGGAATCCGTCCATCGCTTCGGCGGGCAGATCGCCGTCCGGGCGGTAGCGAACGCGCACCAGACCGTCGTCGGCCCGGCCGTGCCCCGACCGGCAGAGGGAGGAAGAGACGACGAGAAAGGTCTCGCCGTTCACGTCGATCCGGGTGAGGCCTTCGGGATCACGCAACGCGCCCTCGGCCAACCCGGCCAGCCGGCGCCGGTGAATCCGCTCGACGGTTTCGACCTTCGCGTCGAACGTCATTTCGAACAAGGCGGTGGGGTCTTTGTTGTCGGCGAAGACGAACCGGCGCGCACCCACTTGCGCCACCCCGGAGGCGTTGAACGGCACGTCACCGTTCTTTTCCCGGAACGGAGTCGGCTTGACTTTCTTCCCGCGACTTCTTCGGCCGTCCACCGGTGGAGTGTAATCCTCGCTTCCGACGCTGCGGTGTCACCCCAGCATGGTCTTGCCGAGGTGGTCGTGTTCGCCCGCCGTGCCGCCAAGCGCTTCTGGATGGTCGCGAAACCCCGCTCCACGTCGCGCTGGAAACAGCATCACCGTCGCGGTGTCGGTCACCCAGCCGACGCCGGCGATGATCTGGCTGACCGTGCCGGAGTTCTCGCAGCTGAGCACCCGCACCGAGATCAGCTTGGTCTTCTTGGCCACGCCGTAGGTGGCGCCGCCGATCGTGCCGGCGACGCGGGTGCCGTGCCCGGCGGTGCTGCAGTCCTGCCCGTTCCAGCCGTCGCCGATGGCGTCGAAGCCGACACTGGCGGCCGCCGAACTCCGCGTGGGAGGCGCGCACGCCGGTGTCCATGACGTACACCGACACGCCCGCACCCGCGGCTTCGGCGTAGGTGTATTTGTCGTCCAGGACGGTGC
>Ga0070668_100001088_pt1 | contig 19139 bp, 21 predicted proteins | sample KBSS43metaG_FD_64661 | JGI IMG/M metagenome (GOLD analysis project Ga0070668, IMG submission 64661) | Switchgrass rhizosphere microbial communities from Kellogg Biological Station, Michigan, USA - KBS S4-3 metaG | ecosystem: Host-associated > Plants > Roots > Rhizosphere > Soil ... | reverse complement strand
GTGGATCGCCGAATGGCCCCTCACCAAAGGCTCCACCAACCCGATCACCGACTACCACTTCATCTACGCCGTCGCCGCCATCGTCCTGGCCCTCACCTACGCCGGACACACCTGGGGCCTCGGCCGCCGGTGGGCCAAACTGCCCTTCGTCCAGAAGAACCGCTGGCTCATCTGACCCCCGACCACCCCAACCGAAACCCCCGCCCGGTCCCCGCAACGGACCGGGCGGTTGCCTGCGAGTGAACCGACGCTGACGCGGGCCCTTCGGCCCGCCGGCAAAGGGCGCGCTGCCCTGCCCACGGACATCGACCGGCTCGACGATGAAACGGACGAGGAGGCGACGACCATGACGACCAAATCCATCATTGTCGGTATCGACGGCACCGACTCGAGCAATGCGGCCATCGACTGGGCGGTACGCGAGGCCGGCTACCGCGGGCTGCCGCTGCGGGTCGTGCACGTGTTCGACTGGGACTGGTCCATTGCCCGTTACGACTTCACCAGTGAGTACTTCGACAAGGGCCAGTCGGGGGCGGAAGCCGTCGTGGCCCGCGCCGACGACCGAGCCCGGAAGGCCGCATCGGGCATCGCCGTCGAAACCGACGTACTGATCGGATACCCTGCCCCGCGGCTGCTGGAGATGGCACGCGACGCGGAGCTCATGGTGCTCGGCCACCGCGGGCGTGGCGGCTTCGCCGGCCTACGGCTCGGCTCGGTGAGCCAACGCGTGGCCACGCACGCGCCGTGCCCGGTGGTCGTGGTGCGTGGACGTGTCGATTCCGACGGCCCCGTCGTCGCCGGCGTCGACGACTCGCCCGCCGCCGACCTGGTGCTGGAATCCGCCTTCGCCGCGGCCGACGGTCAGGGCTGCCCGCTGGTCGTGCTCCGTTCCTACCTACCCGCGATTCCGCTCTGGCTGGCCGACGTCCGTCCCACCGAGGTGAACACCTCGGAGCAGGACGCCACCGAGCGCGCCGACCTGCAGGCGCGGCTGGAGCCGTGGCGCGGGAAGTACCCGCAGGTGCCGGTCGAGGTCGTGCTGACCCATGACGGTGCCGCCGCGGCCCTCGTCCAGGCATCCGAGCGGGCCCGGCTGATCGTCGTCGGCAGCCGCGGGCACGGCCCGCTCGCCGGGGCGCTGCTCGGCTCGGCAGGTCTGCAACTGCTGCACCACGCCGACTGCCCTGTGCACATAGTGCGCGAGCCACCGGCCTGACCAGCCTCGCGGCGCCGGCCGCGTATCGAATCCGTTGGTGATCCACCGGATGAACGAGTCGCTGCTGCGGGAGATCGCGCCCGCCGTGATGGGTGTCCTCCTGCGGCGTGCTACCTCCGGTGTACCACCCCGTCCTGCCCCGGAACTCGGCTTGCGCCGCTCACCACGACGGCGCGGCAGACTCAGCACGGTTCGGCGCTCACGTTGGTGGTCACCGTGGCGATCGCCCGCTGCGGCAGCCGCAGGGCGTTGCGGATCAGGAACGAGACGGCCGCGTACGGCTCCGCGGCGGCCAGCTCGACCACCGCGACGGCCGCCTCCGCCTCGTGGCTGTTCCGCAGGTCGGCGACGCGCTGATGCACCGCGCGCAGGCGCTCCGCGGGATCCTCGATCTCGACCGGCAGCTGCAGGAGCATCGACGCCAGCCGGTTGTCGAGCAGGTGTCGTTCGTCCTGGCGGCGCACGTTGACCGGGATCAGGGTCCGGATGGCATCCGGGGCCGGTTCGTCGCCGTGGGGGCCAGGATGATCCGGCGGAACGCGCCGGCCACCGCCGCCAGATAGACGTCGTTGATGGTCACCTCGAACGCGTCGGCGACCAGGGCGATCCGGGCGAGCGACGTACGGGCCGCGGCGTAGCGCCGGGCCCGGCCCAACGGCCCGGCGAGCGAGGTCGGCGCGGCCGGCCGGAACCCGCCGGCCAGGGTGACCAGACCGCGGGCCGTCACCCGCAACCAGCCGGCGGCGGCGCCGGGTTCCCGAACCGCCCGGGCCAGCGCCCGCGCCTGGTCGAACGGCAGCCGGGCGAGCTGACCGAGCGCGTCCGGCAGGAAGCCGCACAGCGGATGGTGAACGTCTTCCGGATCATCGGCTCCCCCGGCTACTCCCTCGACGAAGCGGGGATCCGTGACGCCGCGGCGCGCAGCTTCGACCGGGCACACGACCCGGACGGCGTCCGCCGGCAACTGGCCGCGATCCTGTCCGCGCCGGACCGCCGCCCCCTGCTACGGGGGCTGCGGCTCCCGGCCCTGGTGGTGCACGGCGAGGTGGATCCGCTGATCCGGCCCGTCGGCGGACGCGCCACCGCCCGCGCCATCCCGGGCGCGAAGCTGGTGGTCTTTCCCGGGATGGCGCACGACCTGCCGACCGAACTGCAGCCGGACATCGCGGACGAGATCAGTGTCCTGGCCCGGCGGTGGACGCCGACGCCATGATCGCGTGTTCCGTTCCTGCGTGGTGCCGGCGGCGAGCCCGCCGCACGGCGGTAACCGCCGGGCAGGCGCCGGACCGGCCCGGCTACCGGGCCGGTTTGGATCGGGAGAACACGAAGTCCGTCACGGCCGGGGCGAAGGCGGGCCCCAGCCGGGGCACATGGGAGCCACCGTTGATGGTCCAGGCCTGCACGGTCGATCCGCCGGCGCAACCCTGCACGTACGTGCGCACCGATGTTTCGGCGGCCGGCAGGTCCGTGACCAGGTCGAGCTCGGGATCGTCGCGGCCGGGCTCGGCGCACTGGTTGTAGCCCAGCCATCGGGCGACGGTGGTGGCCGCCGAGGGGTAGGCGACGCGGGCGATGAAGCCGCCACCGAACGCGACGGTCTCATCGTTGCTGCTGTGGATGGCAAGCACACTCACCGGTTCGGACGGCCGGCACCGTGCGGTGTCGTTCCAGGCGGCGCCGTTGAGGGAGACGATCGCGGTGACCTGATCGGCGTGATCGCACGCCATCCGGAACGCCATGAACCCGCCGTTCGAGTGGCCGATCAGGTAGACGCGGGCACGGTCGACGCGGTACGAGCCCTGGATCACGGAGATGAGCTCGCTGAGGTACCGCGAGTCGTCAGGCTCCGGACCGGACAAAGCGCAACACGCGTCGGTGGCATTCCAGAAACGCTCGCCCCGATCATTGACAGATCCGTCCGGATACACGTAGACGAATCCCCGCCGCTCCGACTCAGGGGTAAGCCGCAGATACGTCTCCAGCTCCTTCGCGTCTGACGTGTAGCCGTGCAACGCGACGACCAGCGGCACGGGCCGGGCCGGATCGTAGGAGCGGGGAACGTGCACCGTGACCTGCCGGCCATCGACCTGCACCGTCGCGGTGCCGCTCGCCGGCATCACCGGTTTGGCACTCGGCGTCGGCCCGGGAGCATCCGCCGAACTGCAGGCCAGCGTCACCATGACCGCCGCTGCGGCGGTCATGGCTCGAGCAGCCTGCCACCCCTGTCGAGCCATCGGTCCTCCCGGAGCTCGGATGCGAAACCAGAATACCGCCGTCGCACCGCTCGGCCTGCTCGCCGCTGTCGCCTGCCATCGCGGTCATCCCGCGGGCGCGCTGCTGGCCAGACGACCATCAGGGCACACCCATGATCGTTGCGGCGGAGCGCAGCTCGCGCTCGTCGAGGTTGAAGACGAGCTTGTTGTCGACGTCCACCACGCCGGCGACCTGGCGGGTGAGCCGCGCCGCGGCGTCCGCGACCGACCACCGGTCGACCCGGCCGGTCAGGGTCACCACGCCCTCGGCCACCTCGACCTCCACCGGCCCGTCCAGGCTGCCCAGGACCGCGCCGAGAACGTCGCCGACCACGTCGGCGCGGATCTCGTCGTCCGGGCGCAGGTGCACTTTCAGCAGGTCACCACGGGTGACGACACCGACCAGCCGGCCCAGGTCGTCCACCACCGGCATCCGCTTGACGCCCTCGGCATCCATCAGCCGCGCCGCGGCCGCGATCGGCGTCGCCGGGACCGTCACCACCGGCGGGCTGCTCATCAACTCGGCCGCCGTGCCCGCGCGTGCCTTCGCGCGCTCGCCACGCCGCCGGCGCCCGTCGAACAGCCGGGGCTCCTCGTCGCCGGCGTACTCGACCTTGCGAAGGAGGTCCGCCTCGGACACCACACCGGTCACCCGCCGGAAGTCGTCCACCACCGGGACCGCGCTGAACCGCCGGCCGATCAACAGATCCACCAGCGACCGGTAACCCGCCGACTCCGAAACGGAGACGACCGCCTTTGTCATCACATCGTCAACTGTCCAGTTCTTCGGCATGGTGCCCTCCGTGGATCGATGCCTCTCCGTCCACGCTGCGCCTTCGGCGACCCGGCCAACAGGGACTTAAGACCCCACTCGCCGGGCCGGCCCGCCATCGGGGACCGCCGTCACCTTCGGCATCGGGATGCGCCTCGCCGTGCCGGCCTGCTTCGCCGCCGGCCACGCCCTGGGCCCGGACACCAGGCGTCAACCGTGTCGTCTGGCCCGGCTGTCAGGCGTCCGTGGTGAGTTCGACGAAGCGTTCCGCCAGCGTGGCCGGGGCCTCGCCGAGCAACACGGGCAGCCCACGGCGTGCCGATTGCAGCCGGTTGCCCATGACCTGCAGGAAGCGGGTGGTCAGTTCGTAGCCCAGCGCGGGGTCACGTTGGCACAGGGCACGGACCAGGGGGCCGTTGAAGGTGAGCGTGTGGGTGGTGGTGATCGCGACGGCGCCGAAGTGCCAGCGGTACGGCGGGAACAACCACGACCAGCCGAGTGCCGTACCCGGTTTGAGGGTTTCCAGGACAACGTTGTGGTAGCCGGGTACCTCGGCGTCGAGATATACCTGGCCGTCGGTGATCAGCCAGAACTGTTCGGCCGGTGTGCCCTGGCTGAAGATCCGGTTGTTGGCGTGGAACATCGAGCGGTTGGTCAGCGGTGCCAGCAGGCTGAGCTGGTGTTCGGTGAGGCCGGTCAGGAACGGCTGCTCGGCGAGCATCTCGATCGTGGTGGTGAGCACGGCCCCTCCTTTGTCGGGAAGGGTTCCAGCACAACCCTGCCAGGGTCATGGTCGTCAGGGCCGGACGTCGGTACCGCCGGGACCAAGGGCCCGCGTTCCCCGGCTCGCCAACGCGGCGAGATGCCAGCTGCTCCGGAGACGGCCGGGCAGTGGCGGAGGTCCCGGGTCCGACAGGCCGGTCGGCCCTGCCGGTCGGCGATCCGCGAGATCAGGATGAGGCCATCACGAGCGAAGGAGGACGTCATGCGCGCAGCGGTGGTCACCGGCTTCGACAAGCCGCTGGAGGTCAAGGAGGTCGATCTCCCAGAGGCGGGGCCCGGTCAGATCCGGGTACGCGTCGAGGCCAGCGGTCTGTGCCACACCGACATCCACGCCGCCCGCGGCGACTGGCCGGTCAAGCCCACGCCCCCGTTCATCCCCGGACATGAGGGCGTCGGCATCGTCGACCACGTGGGGCCGGGGGTGACCGAGCACGCGGCCGGTGACCGGGTCGCCATCCCCTGGCTCGGGCACGCCTGCGGAACCTGCGACTACTGCGTCAGCGGCTGGGAGACGCTGTGCGAATCGCAGCTCAACACCGGCTACGCGATCGACGGCGGGCACGCCGAATACCTCGTCGCCGACGCTCGCTACGTGGTCGCGGTGCCGGCCGGCATCGACCCGGCCGAGGCGGCGCCACTGACCTGCGCCGGTGTCACCACGTACAAGGCCGTCAAGGTCGGCGGCGTCACCCCGGGCGACCGGGTGGCCATCTTCGGCATCGGCGGGCTCGGACATCTCGCTCAGCAGTACGCCCAGATCTTCGGCGGCGAAACCATCGCCGTCGACGTCACCGAAGAAAAACTTGCCCTCGCCAAACAGCTCGGCGCCGCCCACACGGTCAACGCCGCCACCACCGACCCGGTCGCCGCCATCGAGGCGCTCGGCGGCGCCGACGTCGCCATCGTCCTCGCCGCGAGCCCCAAGGTCCTGGAGCAGGCGCACGCATCGCTGCGCCGCGGCGGCCGGCTGATCCTGGTCTCACTGCCCAAGGACAACGCCATGTCCCTGCCCATCTTCCAGACCGTCCTCAAGGGAATCCGGGTCATCGGCTCCATCGTCGGCACCCGCGCCGACCTCGCCGAGGTGTTCCGGCTGCACGCCGCCGGCCGCACCCGCGTCTTCTACGAACCCCGCCGCCTCGAAGACATCAACCAGGCCATCGACGACGTCCTCGCCAGCCGCGTGCCCGCCCGCCTCGTACTGCTGCCGTAGCGCCCTCCCCCACTGGGCCGACGAGAGATCGCGCCCGCACCCGGAAGTCCCGGCCGATTCGGCCGGGACTTCCGGCCGTACGCGGTCACGACCGGCCGGGAGCCGACCGGATCGTCCCGCCGGGACCTTCGGCCCTGACCGGTCGACTCGCCATCGACAAGGCTTGAGGCGACACAGGGAGGAGCCATGTCGATGATGACGCGAGAAGCGTGGCGCGGATTCCACGGGACCGGATGGCGCTCGACGGTCGACGTCGGCGCGTTCATCCACGACAACGTGCAGCCGTACGCCGGCGGGCCGCAGTTCCTGGCCGGGCCGACGCACCGCACCGAGCGGATCTGGCGGCAGTTGCAGCGGATGTTCGTGGAGGAGCGGCGGCGCGGGATCTACGACGTGGACACCCACACCCCATCCACGATCACCGCGCACGAGCCTGGCTATCTCGACAAGGATCACGAGCTGATCGTCGGGTTGCAGACCAGCGCGCCGCTGCGCCGGGCGATCATGCCGGCCGGTGGGCTGCGGATGGTCCAGGCCGGCCTGGCGGCGTACGGCTACAGCCTCGATCCGGCCGTACGGACGATCTTCAGCCAGTACCGCAAGACACACAACGACGGGGTCTTCGACGCCTACCCGGCCGACGTGCTGGCCGCCCGCCGCTCGCACCTCATCACCGGGCTGCCCGACGCGTACGGCCGCGGCCGGATCATCGGCGACTACCGCCGGGTTGCCCTCTACGGCGTTGACCAGCTCATCGCTGAGCGCCGCGCGCTCAAGGCCGCGCTCGACGACAAGCTGTCCGCCGAGGACGTGGTGCGCGATCGCGAGGAACTCGCCGAACAGATTCGCGCCCTGGAGGATCTGAAGTACATGGCCGGCCGCTACGGGCATGACATCTCCGGGCCGGCGACGACCGGGCGGGAGGCGATCCAGTGGCTCTACTTCGCCTATCTCGCGGCGACCAAGGAGCAGAACGGCGCGGCGATGTCGCTTGGGCGCACCTCGTCGTTCATCGACGTCTATCTGCAGCGCGACCTCGCCGAGGGGACGTTGACCGAACAGGCCGCGCAGGAGCTCGTCGACGACTTTGTGATCAAGCTGCGGATCATCCGGTTCCTGCGCACCCCGGAGTACGACCAGCTGTTCTCCGGCGACCCGACATGGGTGACCGAGGCGCTCGGCGGGGTCGGCTGTGACGGCCGGCCGCTGGTGACCCGCACCAGCTTCCGCTACCTGCAGACGCTCTACAACCTCGGCCCGGCGCCCGAGCCGAACCTCACCGTGCTCTGGTCTCCCGCCTTGCCGGACGGCTTCAAGCGGTTCTGCGCCCAGGTGTCGCTGGACACGAGCGCCATCCAGTACGAGAACGACGACCTGATCCGGCCGGCGTACAGCGACGACACCGCGATCGCCTGCTGCGTGTCCGCGATGCGGGTGGGCAAGGACATGCAATTCTTCGGCGCCCGCGCCAACCTGGCCAAGGCACTGCTGTACGCGATCAACGGCGGCCGCGACGAGATGACCGGCGAGCAGATCGCCCCGGCCACCACCCGGGTCACCGACGATGTGCTCGACTACGAGACGGTCCTCGCGGCCTACGACCGTACGCTGGACTGGCTCGCCGAGACGTACGTGGACGCGCTCAACGTCATCCACTACATGCACGACAAATACGCGTACGAGCGGATCGAGATGGCGTTGCACGACCACCCGGTCCACCGGTTCCTGGCAACCGGCATCGCCGGCCTGTCGGTCGCCGCCGACAGCCTGTCGGCCATCCGGTACGCCCAGGTCAAGGCGCTGCGCGACGAGACCGGGCTGGTGGTCGACTACGCGGTGGACGGCGACTTCCCGGTGTTCGGCAACAACGACGACCGTGCCGACGCCATCGCCGTGGACCTGGTCGAGCGGTTCATGCGTAAGATCCGCCGGCAGCCGACGTATCGCGGCGCCGAGCCGACCCTGTCGGTGCTGACCATCACCTCGAACGTGGTCTACGGTCGCAACACCGGCAACACGCCGGACGGCCGGCGAGCCGGCGAGCCGTTCGCGCCCGGCGCCAACCCGATGAACGGCCGGGACAAACACGGCCTGGTCGCCGCCGCGTTGTCGGTGGCTAAGCTGCCGTACCGCTGCGCCCGGGACGGCATCTCGCTGACCGCCACCGTCACCCCGGACGGCCTCGGCCACACCCGGGACGAGCGGATCGCGAACCTGGCCGGGGTGCTCGACGGCTACACCGACGCCGGCGGCTTCCACCTCAACGTCAACGTCCTCGACCGGGCCACCCTCGAAGACGCCATGGCCCACCCGGAAAGGTACCCGCAGCTGACCATCCGGGTCTCCGGCTACGCCGTGAACTTCGTCAAGCTCACCACCGAACAGCAGCGCGACGTCATCTCCCGCACCTTCCACGGCTCGATATGACCACCACCGCCTCCCTACCGGTGACCGGCTCCGTCCACTCCTTCGACATCTCCACCGGGGTGGACGGGCCGGGCACCCGGTTCGTCGCGTTCCTGGCCGGCTGCCCACTGCGCTGCCTCTACTGCCACAGCCCCGACACCTGGCAGCGGCGCAGCGGACAACCCACCACCGCCGACGACCTGCTCACCGAGATCCGCCGCTACGAACGCTTCATCAAGGTCGCCCACGGCGGGGTGACGATCAGCGGCGGCGAACCCCTGCAGCAGCCCGCGTTCACCCGCGAGCTGCTGCGCCGCTGCAAAGACCAGCGCCTGCACACCGCCCTGGACACCAGCGGCTTCCTCGGCGACCGCGCCGACGACGCACTGCTCGCCGCCACCGACCTGGTCCTGCTCGACATCAAATCGGGCGACCCGGCCACGTACCGGAGAGTGACCCGCACCGGGCGGCTCGCGCCCACAGTGCGCTTCGCGCACCGGCTCGCCGACAGCGGCACACCGATCTGGGTCCGCTTCGTCCTCGTCCCCGGCCTCACCGACGACCCTGCCGACGTCGATGCCGTCGCCACGATCGCGGCGAGCGTGCCGACGGTCGAACGCGTCGAGGTGCTGCCGTTCCACCGCCTTGCCGTCCCGAAGTACGCAGCTCTCGGCCTTCCTTTCCCGCTCGGCGGCACCCCGACGCCGACGCCGCAGTTGCTGGAGCGGGTGCGCAACCAGTTCCGCGACCACGGGCTGGTCGTGCACTGAGCCGAGTCGACGGCGCGGATGTCGCGGCAGACGTCGATGCCGTTGCCGTCCCGCAGGCGGGCGTCGAGGACCCCGGGATCTCGGGAGCTGGCACCGTGGAGCGCAGCGCCGATCCGGAGGCTTCGACCAGGACACTGCCCGGGTCGCGCCGCCGCTGCATAGTTGACTGCACCAACCTCGGCAAGTCCCTGGAATTCATGCGGGCCGTGGGGTTGCATCCGGTACCTAGGTACAGGTTTACCGTCGAGTGGACGGCGCCGCACCGGCGCCCGACCCACTGCTCGAAGGAGCCTGTGATGTCGTTCGACGTTCCCGACGCGTGCACGCTGCCCACGGCCGAGCGGCCGCTGCGGCTGGCCGAGTTCGACGACCTGTTCGCCACGGCCGTGCGCCAAGTCGAACCGATCGACGCCACCCACGCCCGGCTGCACCTGACCGGCCCGGCCGGGTTGGCGGACCGGGTGCGGGATCTGGCCGCGCGGGAGACCGAGTGCTGCTCGTTCTTCACCTTCACCACCACCGAAGAACCGGCGACCGACGGCGAGGCCGTGGTGCTCGACATCGAGGTCCCGGACGCGCACGCGGACGTGCTCGCCTCCCTGGCCCGGCGGGCCAGCACCGTCTCCGCCGGGGCGATGTCATGACCGCCGGGCTGCTCGACTTCGCCGACCTCGCCGCCGAGTCCGGGGTGCCTACGCCGCGGCTGCGGCTGTACGCCGAGGCCGGATGGTTGCCGGCCGCCCGCCGCGACGGCAACCGGCTCGGCTACCCGCCTGCCGAAGTGAGCACGGTGCGAATGCTGGCCGGCGCGGAAGACCTCGGCCTGGACGCCGACACGCTCACCGTGCTCGCTGCCACCTGGCGCGGGGGCGACTGCTCCACTACGCAGCAGCGCCTGGCCGCCGCGGTCACTGCCCGGCTCGACCGGGTGCAGGCGGAACTCGCCGATCGGAACCGGCAGGCCGTCGCGGCCGGTCCGGGAACCGCCGCCTGGGCGACGGAGATCGGCGGTAGCGCGTCGCTGTCCCAGGACGCGGCCCGGCTGCAGGCCGTGTCGGCCGCCTTGACGACCGCGGCGCATGACGGGCCGTGCGGGGATGACTGCGGCTGCACCACCGCGCTGGCCGCGGCGGGCACGACCTACCACTTCCCGCACGACCCGGCCTCCGGGGAGGCTGCGCTGGCCTGTGACCTCGCCGCTGACGGCGGCGACGCGCACCACCGGATCGGCGTGTGGCAGCAGGCGCCGGCCCGCGTCGAACGCCGCGACCCGCTACCGGATACCCCCGACGGGGTGGCGTTGCGGTTCCCGTTCGACGTCGACCTCGCCGGCACCCTGGGCCGGCTGGCCGCTGCGGAGTACCGGTGCTGCTCGTTCGGCAGCTACACCCTCGCCATCGACGGTACCGGCCTGCGCCTGGAGGTCCGTATGCCGGGCGAGGCCGCCGGCATGCTCGCCGCGGTCGTCGGCCTGCCCGACAAGGAGGTCAGTGGTGCAGCGCATCAGCCGTGACGACCTGCGCGTCCTGCTCGACACCGGCAGCGTCAGCCTCGTCGAGGCGCTACCCGAGCCGCAGTACGCCGCCGACCACCTGCCGGGCTCGGTGAACCTGCCCGGTGACCTCACCGCCGAATTGGCCGCCCAACTGGCTCCGGACCCGGTCGGGACCGTGGTCACCTACTGCTCCGGCCCGTCGTGCGGCCGGTCCAAGGTCGCCGCCGCCGCGTTCGGCCGGCTCGGCTACCGTGATGTCCGGGTCTACGAGGGCGGCAAGACGGACTGGGCCGCGGCGGGGCTGCCCTTCGAGGGCAGCCGGACCGCTCCCGGGGTGACCCGGTGAGCGCAGCGAAGCAGGCCGGGCTGCGCACCAGCGAGGTCGCCGAACAGGCCGGCGTCAACATCCAAACCCTGCGCTACTACGAACGCCGCGGCCTGCTGGCCGAACCGCACCGGTCGAACGGCGGGCACCGGCTCTACCCACCCGACACCGTCGCCCTCCTTCAGGTGATCAAGGCGGCGCAGCGGCTCGGCTTCACCCTCGACGAGGTCGCCGACCTGCTCGACGCCGGCCGCCGCCGGCACCCGAGCCCGGACCTGCGCGAGCGAGCCCTCGCCAAGATCGCCGAGATCGACCAGAAGATCGCCGACCTCACCACGATCCGCACCTCGCTCACCGAGGTCGTCGACGCCCGCTGCGACAGCCTCACCAACTGCACCTGCGCCGACTGCCCGATCCCGTACCTGACCATCGGCACCACACGACCCTCCGGAGACCCAGCGTGAGCCAGCCCTTGCCGTCACCCACCCCGACCGGGCACCCGGCGCCGGGGATCGACAACGCGCCACCGCGGCGCAGCAAGGTCACCGGCGGGCTCGCCGCGCTGGCCTGCGCCGCCTGCTGCGCCCTGCCGCTGCTGATCGCCGCCGGGGTGCTCTCCGGTGCCGGCGCGGCGATCCTGGAGAAGACCTTGCTCGCCGTCGCCGCCGGCCTGGCCGCCCTGGCGCTGGGCATGTGGTGGCTGCACCGCCGCCGAGCCGCCCAACGCGCGGCAGCGGCCGGGGCTGGTTGCGGGTGCGGCGGCAGCGGATGCGGCTGCTGACCGGCGCTCGGGTGCGGCACCCGCACGGTGCCGCACCCGGGCGATGTGGTGGCATACGCCGGTGACGATCATCCGTTCCGTCCTGCTGTTCGCCTTGGCCGCGCTCGCGGAGATCGGCGGTGCCTGGCTGATCTGGCAGGGCGTCCGCGAACACAAGGGCGTGTGGTGGATCGGCGCCGGCATCGCCGCGCTCGGCGCCTACGGCTTCGTCGCCACCCTGCAGGCTGATGCGAACTTCGGCCGGATCCTCGCCGCCTACGGCGGGATCTTCGTCGCCGGGTCGCTGGGCTGGGCGATGCTGGTCGACAAGTTCCGGCCCGACCGCTACGACGTCATCGGCGCCGCCGTCTGCCTCGTTGGGGTGGCCGTCATCATGTATGCCCCTCGGAGCTGACCGGCGGCCGCAGGGTTGGCAGACCGAGTTCCAACCTTACGCTTATCGAGATGCTCTTCAAACTCGGCCATTTCTTCACCGGTGGCGGGCCGATATTCCTCCGGCGGTCGATGCTCGCGCCGGAGGGCAAGAAACGCCTGGTAGTGGGGGCAACGCCCCTCGTCGAAGACCTCCCCGTAGCCGCGGGCGACTTGCAGATTGAGGTGTCCGAGCAGTGCGGCGCCAATGTGGATCGTTCGTGGCCGTCGTAGCGCGGCAGCATCGGGACCGGCCCGTGCGCGGTCAGGCGCCGGATGAGCACGGCGATGATGTGGAACAGCTCGGCCGACATGGGGATGACGCGTTCCCGGTTCCGGTGCAGCTGTCGACCTTCGCCGGGCAGGCGCCCTCGCCCTGGAACGCGCCCGCGCCCAGGAGGAACGCGAGCAACTGGTCGTGCTCGAGGACCGCGAACGCATCGCCCGCGACCTGCACGACGTCGTCATCCAACGGCTGTTCGCCACCTGCGTGCAGCTGCAGGGCGCCGTCCCGCACGCCGCGAAGGCCGAGGCGGTCAAACGGATCAACGCCGCCGTCGACGACCTGGACACCACCATCCGCGACATCCGCCGTTCCATCTTCGAGCTCCGCGCCCCCGCCGGCCCGTCCCTGCGCGCCGAGCTACGCGACGCCGTCGACGCGGCCGCCGATACGCTCGGCTTCCGGCCGGCCCTGGACACCTCCGGCCCGGTGGACAGCGCCATCCCCGACGACATCGTCCCCGAACTGCTCGCCGTGCTCCGCGAGGCCCTGTCCAACGTCGCCCGGCACGCACAGGCCACCAGCACGCGGGTGTCGGTGCGGGCCGCGGACGGCGAAGCCGTCCTTCAGGTCGAGGACGACGGCGTCCGCGCTGGCCCGCAGCGGAATCGTCAACATGGGCGAACGCGCCCGCGACCTCGGCGGTAGCTGCGAGATCCGGCCCACACCGGGCGGCACCGGCACGATCGTGACCTGGCGGGTCCGCTGACCGGGTAACACAGGACTTTCGCTGAACCGACACGCCCGAGCAGCGAATATGGAGGCAGACCAGCGACCGGAGCTATCCCGCGGTGACGGCCAGGAGCCCGCAGTACTCGCACCTGCTCGGTGCTTCCCGGTCAGCTGGGTTTCGGGGCGCCGGGCCGGGCGTAGCGCAGCCACGTGATGCCGACGCAGAGGACCGCGAAGGCCAGCCCGATGAGGTAGAACGCGGTCGGCGACATGATGGTCAGGCCGAAGCCGAAGAAGAACGGGCCGAACGCGGCGAGCGCGGCCGTCCAGCCGATGACGCCGCCGGCCTGCCGGCGCTCGAAGATCATCGGCATCTGCTTGAAGGTCGACGCGTTACCGATGCCGCTGAACAGGAAGATCGCGAGCATCCCCCAGAGGAACCGGTCGAAGCCGGCGTCCAGGGTCGCGGCCGAGCTGGTGTCGGGCCGCAGGGCCGTAATCGTGAAGGCGATGGATGCGATGAGGCCGACGCCGGACACGAGTGTCCACTTCGCACCGCCGAACCGGTCGGTCAGCGGGCTGAACAGGACCCGGGCGGCCGCGCCCACCAGCGGGCCGAGGAAGACGAACTTGACCGGGTCGGGCACCGCGTAGCCCGCGACGAGCAGCTTCGCCGCCGCGCCGGCACCCGCCACGATGTCCGGGTTGCCGGCCCCGTACAGGTTCTTCATCAGCAGGCCGAACTGGGCGGACAGGCCCGCGAAGGTACCGAAGGTCATGATGTACAGCAGGGTCATCCACCAGGTGTCGGGGTTGCGGAAGATGTCGAACTGCTGCCGGATGTTCGCCGTGATCGGGACCGATTTCAGCAGGGTCCAGGCGAGCACAGCGCCGACCACGATGAACGGGATGTAGATGAACGCGGCGTTCTGATACCACACCTGCTGCGCCGGCTTGCCGGGCACACCGGCCATCGACGCGGACCCGCCGAGGAAACCGATCATCGAGAAACCGATGATCCACGGGGTGGCCAGCTGAACCAGCGACACCCCGAAGTTGCCGATCCCGGCCTGCAACCCGAGCGCGGTGCCCTGCATGCGGCGCGGGAAGAAGTACGAGGTGCTGGGCATGAAGCCGGAGAACGCGCCGCCGCCGATGCCGGACAGGAACGACAGCGACAGCAACACCCAGAACGGCGTCGTCGGGTCCTGCACCTGCACGCCCCAGCCCACCACCGGGATCAGCAGCAGCGCGGTGGTCAGAGCGACCATCTTGCGGGTGCCCATGATCGGCGGCAGCACCATCCAGATCAGGCGCATCAGGCCGCCGGCCAGGCCGGGCATCGCGGTCAGCCAGTAGAGCTGGCTGGTGCTGAGGACGAAGCCGAGGTTCGTCAGCTTAGGGGCGATCGCCGAGGCGAGGAACCACGACGCGAAGCACAGGGTCAACGTGAACGTGCTGATCCACAGGGTCCGCCAGGCCAGGCCGTGGTCCCAGGTCTCGGCGTTCTCGGGATCCCAGGACTCCAGCCATTCACCGCCGGGACGGGCGGGGCGTGGCGGTCCGGAGAGTTTGGTGTTCATGCGCGGGCCTCCTCGGGCTCACTGATCGGGTCACGGGTGGGCGTAACCGCGGCCGGCGTTGCCGCCGCAGCGGGCACGACCGGTTGGCCGGCGTCTGCCCGCGGCTCGGCCGGGCTCAGAATGCTCCCCGATCGGTGGACGGGGCGCCTGGAACAAGATTCGGCGCCCGAGCCGTCCCCCGGTAGGGACCTTGTACCTGTCGTCTCGGGACCCAAGCCGTCCGCGACTGCGGCTTACGGGTTCCCGGTCAGCGACCGCTGCCGATCGTGTCGCCGTGGTGCATCAGAGGCGTGCAGGGGCATGGTCACCCCGCCACGATCGCCGGCCGGGCGGACAGGTCGAGCACTCGATCGACGTGGGGCGCGACGTCGGCACGGTGGGTGATCAGCAGGACGGTCCGGTCGCCGGCGGCCGCCAGCAGGTCGCGGGTCAGCGCGGCAGCCGTGTCGTCGTCGAGGTGCTCGGTGGGCTCGTCGAGGATCAGCACCCGGAAGCCGGCGAGCAGCGCCCGGGCCAGGGCGAGACGGCGGCGCTGGCCGCCGGACAACGCCGTGCCGTGCTCGCCGACCAGCGTCTCCAAGCCGTCGGGCAGGGTGTCGAGCCAGTCGAGCAGGCGGGCCTGGGCGAGCGCGGCGCGCAGGTCTTTCTCGGTGGCGTCGCGGCGGGCGACGCGCAGGTTCGCGGCGATCGTGGTGTCGAACAGGTAGGCGTCCTCGGGTAGGTAGCCGACGATCTGCCGGACCCGGTCGGGTGCGATCCGGCGCAGGTCTGTCCCGTCCAGGGTGATCCGTCCGGCGCTCGGGTCGAGGAAGCGGACCAGGAGGGCCGCGATGGTGCTTTTGCCGCTGCCGCTCGGGCCGACGAGCGCCACCCGGTCGCCGGGGGCCAGTTCGAGGTCGACGTCGTGCAGTACGGGGCGGCCGGGCGTCCAGGCCGCGGTGACCGCTTCGAGGCGCAGGGTGTGCGGGCCGTCGGGCACGTCGACCGGGTCGGCGGGCGTGACGATCGGGTCTGGTGTGGACAGAACGCCGGCGAGGCGGCGCAGCGACTCCCGCGCGGCGGTGAGGCGTTGCGCCGCGGCGGGCAGCCCGGCCGCGGTCTCGAAAACGGCGAGGGGGGTCAGCACAATGACGGCCAGAAGTTCGCCCGGCAGGCTGCCGGACCGCACGGCGGCCGCGCCCGCGGCGAGGCCGACCAGCAGGCTCAGTCCACCGGCTGCGGTGGCGACGGCGGCGGCCAGGCCGGCCACCATGCTGGAGCGCTGTTCGGCGTGGCGCAGCCGGGCGTCGGTGGCGGCGAGCCGGGCGAGGCGGGTGCCGACCGCGTCGTACGCGGTCAGGTCGGGCAAACCGTGCATCAGGTCGACCGTCGCGGTGGCGAGCCCGGCGCGCAGCGGCGCGAGGCGGCCGTCCGCGCGCCGGGCGGCCCGGGCCTGCAGGACGGGCACGACCACGGCGACCAGCAGCAGCCCGCCGGCCAGGGTGAGGCCGGCGGGCACCGAGAACGCCCCGACGAGCAGCACCGCTCCGGCACCGACCAGCAGGGCGACCGCGTAGGGCAGGACGACGCGGGTGAGCAGGTCGAGCACGGCGTCCACGTCGGCGGACAACCGGTGGGCCAGGTCGGCGCGACGGACGTCGGCGAGGCCGGCCGGGGCGACTGCCGCCAGCCGGGTGAAGACCCGCACGCGGAGCCGGCCGAGCACGCGCAGCGCGGCGTCGTGTCCGGCGAGGCGCTCGGCGTAGCGCAGCACGCCGCGGCTGAGGCCGAAGGCCCGCACGGCGACGATGGCGACCATCAGGTGCAGCACGGGTGGGTGCAGGGCGGCGCGGGAGATCAGCCAGGCGGACACGGCCATCAAACAGACGCTCGCCCCCGCCGCGCCGACCCCTGCGGCGACAGCCAGCACGAGCCCGGCACGGCCGGGCCGCGAGGCGGCGCGAAGCAGCCGGAGCCACGTCATGCCACACCCACCGGAGTGAGGTCGACGACCCGGTCGGCAAGGACGATCAGTTCCGGGCGGTGCGCGGCCAGGATGACCGTACGGCCGCGGGCCAGCCGCCGGATGGCCGTCATGACGTCTGCCGCGGTGTCCGCGTCGAGGTTGGCGGTCGGCTCGTCGAGCAGAAGGATCGGCGCGTCCCGCAGGAAGGCGCGGGCCAGCGCGATCCGTTGGCGCTGGCCGGCCGACAGTCCGGCGCCGTCGTCGCCCAGGACGGTGTCGTAGCCGTCGGGCATGGCGGCGACGAAGCCGTCGGCCCCGGCCGCGCGGGCCGCCGCGACCACGTCCCCGGCCGGCGCGTCGACGGCCGCCGGCGCCGCGGTGAAGCAGGCGGTGAAGGCGGTGGGTGGCGGCGGCAGGACGACCGGCTCCCGGCCGAGGGCGATGTTGTCGCGGACAGTCCCGGCGAACAGGTACGGCCGCTGCGGCACCCACGCGATCCTCGCCCGCCAGGCGGCCGGGTCCACGGTGGTCAGGTCGGTCCCGCCGACCGTGACCCGGCCGCCGTCCGGCGCCGCGAAGCCGAGCAGCACGTGCAGGGCGGTCGACTTGCCGCAGCCGCTCGGCCCGGTCAGCGCGACGATCTCGCCGGGCTCGATCGTGCAGGTCAGCCGCAGCGCGTCGCGGTCCCGGTAACGGACCACCACGTCGGCGAAGGCGATGGTCCCGGACGGCGCCGCGGCGGTGCCCGCCGCAGTGGCCGGCGTCTCGAGGATCGCGAATGCCTCCTCGGCCGCGGCCAGGCCCTCGGCGCTGGCGTGGTAATGCGCGCCGACCTGCCGCAGCGGCAGATAGGCCTCCGGGGCGAGGATCAGCACGAGCAGCGCGGTGGCCAGGTCGAGATGCCCGTCGACCAGGCGCAGCCCGATGCCGACGGCGACCAGCGCGACCGACAGCGTGGCCAGCAGTTCCAGGACCAGCGAGGAGAGGAAGGCGATGCGTAGCGTGCGCATCGTGAGCCGGCGCTGCTCGTCGCTGATCCGGCGGATCGTCGCCGCCTGCGCCCGGGCCCGGCCGAACAGCTTGAGCGTCGGTAGCCCGGACACCACGTCGAGGAAGTGGTGTGAAAGCCGGGCGAGCAGCCGGAACTGGCGGCGGTTCGCGGCCTCGGTCTGCAGCCCCACCAGGGCCATGAAGATCGGGATGAGCGGCAGGGTGAGCGCGATGGTGGCGGTCGCGACGAGGTCGGCCGGCAGCAGGCGGGCCAGCACGACCGCGGGCACCAGGGCGGCGAGCACCAGCTGTGGCAGGTAACGGGCGAAGTAGGCGTCCAGGGCGTCCAGCCCGCGGGTGACCAGGGTGACCATCGCTCCGGTGTCGCGGCCGGGCCCCGGCGTCGTCAGACGGGCGAGCAGCCGGCCGCGCAGTTCGCTCTTCACCGCGGCCGACGAGCGGACCGCGGCCACCTCCTGACCCCAGGCGACCACGGACCGCCCGGCGATCACCGCGGCCAACCAGCCGAGAGTCGGCATCAGCTCGGGCAGGTCGGCTCCGTGCAGGAAGACAGCGGTGATGCCGTGGGCGAGCAGGGTGGCCTGGGCGACGATCAGGACGGCGAGGACGCCGCCCAGGCCCACGGTGACTGTCAGGTAGGTGCGGCTGCTGCGGGCGTACCGCAGCAGCCGCGGGTCCAGCGGTTTCACGTGGGGATCCGGTCGACCGTCAGCCGCTTGCGGAACACCCAGTACGTCCAGCCCTGGTACAGCAGGACGATCGGGGTGAAGGCGACCGCCACCCAGGTCATCACCTTCAGCGTGTACGGCGTGGACGACGCGTTGTCGACGGTGAGGCTGTTGGCGGCGGCGATGCTGGACGGCATCACATCCGGGAACAGCGTCACGAACAGTCCGAACACCGCGACAACCAGCGTCGCGCCGGTGGCCAGGAAGGCCCAGCCCTCCCGGCGTGCGCGGGTGGCGACCGCGGCTCCGGCCAGCGCGAGCGCGGCCGCGGCGAACAGCAGCCAGCCGGCGACGTCGTGGTGGTTGCGGGCCGTCCAGGCGAGGAACCCGCCGGCGATCAGAATCGCCGCTGGGGCGAGCCGCTCGGCCAGCCGCCCGGCCCGCTCGCGCATCTCGCCGCCGGTCTTGAGCGCCAGGAACACCGCGCCGTGCAACGTGAACAGGGTCAGCGTGGTCAGCCCGCCGAGCAGCGCGTACGGGTTGAGCAGATCCC
>Ga0070668_100001086_pt1 | contig 19143 bp, 12 predicted proteins | sample KBSS43metaG_FD_64661 | JGI IMG/M metagenome (GOLD analysis project Ga0070668, IMG submission 64661) | Switchgrass rhizosphere microbial communities from Kellogg Biological Station, Michigan, USA - KBS S4-3 metaG | ecosystem: Host-associated > Plants > Roots > Rhizosphere > Soil ... | reverse complement strand
CAAGCGCCCCAATGTGGCGTTCGGTGCGTCCAACGCACCCAATGTGGCGTTCGGTGCGTTGGACGCAACCAACGCCACATTGGGGCGCATGGGGGCCCCCTCAGCTGCGGCCGAAGCAGACAAAGGGCATCAGCGGCTCCGCCCGGGCCGCGTCCGCCAACGCGCGTGCCGGGGGCGTGCCCGCCGAGAGCGCCCGGTGGAACGCCAGCATCACGCCACCGGCCGTGCGGTCGTCGACCCTGGCCACGCTCGAGACCACCGTGCGGCTCCCGCCGTAGAGCAGCGCCGCCGTGAACCCGAGTACCTCGTCGCCCGCCCGGACCACCGCCTGGCCGACGTCGCACGACGACAGCACCACCTGCTCCGGCGCCGTCGCGAGCTGCTGGACGTCGTAGGCCATCAGCGGCCCGTCGGCCAGGTTGAGCCGGGAGAACAGCACGTTCTCGTGCTCGTGGTGGCCGTGCGCGGCGAAGTGCGCCAGGCGGCAGCCGTCGAACGCCTTGAGCGTGGCCGCGACCGTCGCGTCCGCGCCGGTCAGCACCTCGGCCTCCGGGTACAGCGGCGCCAGCAACGCGACCTCGGCCGCCGCGTGGGTCAGGTCCGAGCCCGCGACCAGCAGCGGCGGGCCGCCGGCGCGGCGGGGCCGGTGGCCGGCGTCGAGCCAGGCCGACGACGACGGCGTGACCGTCACCGGGCGGCCGCGCACCGTCGGCAGCAGGCCCCACGGGATCGCCGAAAGCGCGCCGGTCGGCACGACGACGACGTCGAGGTCGCCGAGCCGGGAAGCCAGCGGGGCCAGCAGGATGTCGTCCAGCGCGGTGACCTGAGTCCGCACGGAACGGCGGATGACCTGGTCCAGCCGCGACGGCAGCTGGCGCCCGCACAACGCGTCGAGGTCGCTGTGCAGCCGCGCCACCGGCTCCGCCACGGCCGACACCGGACCGAGCTCGATCAGCGCGACGCGGTGGTCCGCGATCACCTGCGCGCACAACGCGCCGTGGTCGGCGAGGAAGCACACCATCGCGCTGCCGGTCGCCGCGAGTTCGTCGCCGACCTCGCCGAGCTTCGCCTCCGGGTGGTCCTCGTCGGTGCCTTCGGCCTGCCAGCCCTTGGCGCGGATCTCCCGTTCCAGCGCGGCGCACCGCTTGACGGCCTGCGCGTCCGGCTTCCCGGACAGCTCGCCCGCGCGGATCTGCATCGAGAGGTACCGCAGCTCCGCGACGGCGTCGAGGGTCTCCGGGTGCGCGGGCGGGCGCACCGGCCGGAACCGGAACGCCTGGGCGCGCGAGCGGTCGAGCCACCGGAACACGACACCGGGCGAGCGCTGGGCGAGCGCGGCGGCGAGGCCCGCGTCGGCGAGTTCCTTGCCCAGCGACGTCGTCCCGGTCTGCAGGTCGACGCTGCCGAACCGGCTGCGGTGCCGCTGCAGCTGCGTCAACCCGGCCCGCGCGTTCGCGAACGTGACGCGCCGGTGGCCGCTCGCGGCCCCGAGCTCCGCCAGGGCGAGCCGCCGCACCAGGCGGTTCTCCAGCGGCGCGGTCCGGCGGTCGCGCGGGGCGATCCCGGCGCGGGCGCCGTCCAGGTCGCCCAGCGCGATCCGGGCGCGGGCGGCCAGCAACGCCGCGATTTCCGCGTCGTTGCGCAGGCCCAGCCCGGTGAGCCGGTCCGCCAGCGCGGTCGCCTCCTCGGCGACGCGGGCGATCCGCCGTCCGGCCGCGAAGTCCGCGCGCAGCACGGTCAGCTGCGCCACCGCGGCCCACGTTTCGTTGCCTCTTCGGCGAAACCGGCGTTCGGCGCGCCCGGCCCAGCTCCGCGCGGCCGACGGCGCCCCGCTCGCCAGCGCGGCGAGCGCCCTGGTCAGCTCGGCCTCGGCGTGCTCCTGGTTCATCCGCAGCCGCGGGAACTGCTCCAGCGCCGCATCCAGTTCGGCGGCGGCTTCGTTGGGCAGCCCGGCCGCGAGCAGCGCCCGCGCCTTGTCGACGGCCAGCACCGGCAGCATCCCGACGCTCTGTTCGGCGTAGAACCCGCTCGCCGCGTCGAAGTCGCGCAGGGCGCCCGGGATGTCGCCGGTCAGCACCCGGGCCTGGCCACGGCCGTGCGCCGCCTTCGCGAAGATCCGGGCGAAGCCTTCTCCTTCGACCTGCGCGGCGCTGATCTGCTCGCACTGGTCGAGGTCGGCGAGCGCGAGCCGGACGCGCCCGGCGTACTGGTGCAGCATCGCGCGGTTGAGCAGCGTCCTGGCGAGCACGACGAACTCGCCGGCCTGCCGCAGCAGCGGGACCGCCTCGTCGAAGCACGCCAGCGCTTCGTCCATCCGGCCGATCAGGATGAACACGAGACCGCGTTGCTGACGCAGGATCCCGCGCCCGGCGTCGGACACGAGGACGTCGGCTTCGTCGAGCAGGGCCAGCCCGCGGGCGCTGTTGCCCAGCGCCGTTTCGACGGCCGCGTAGGTGCCGAGCACCCGCGTCGCGAGGTCGGGCCAGGCCGGCCAGTCCGGCGGCGGCGCGGTCGCGGGCAGGCCGAGCAGCCGCGCGGCGGACCGGATCAGGCGGCCGCCGACGACCGGCTGGCCGTTGTTGGTCGCCGCGACCGCACGCCGGTGCAGGTCGCGCACCCGGTCTTCGACCTTCGGCGACACGACCACGGTCTGCCCTCCCGGCCGGGGCTTCGCCCGGACCCCCGGGATCGTACCTCCGGGCCGAAGGCGTCAGGGAGCTTCCACAGACCGGGTCACAACTCGATGGCCGGCGTGCTCACCGTCCTCGACCGCCCGAGCGTCCGGACCAGGACCTGCACCATCCCGTGCGGCACCCCGCTGACGGCGAACCGGCCTTCGGCGTCGGACGTCGTCGTCAGCGTTCCGTTCCGGTTGCGGACCTCGATCGGGTGCTCGGCGGGCGGGGTGAGCCAGCCGTCCAGCCGGATCGTCCCTCCGGGTTCGGGGCTCACATTCACCATGATGGTGAGGCTTTCGCTGTCGAAGGTGATGAGCCTTCCCTGCTCGGCGGCACTTCGCGAGGTGGCGAACCCTTCCTGTTCGCGTATCCGCATCACTTCCAGGTCGACGTCCTCCAGCTGGATCGCGAACCGGATCTGGTCCACCAGCGTGGCGGGCATCGGGTCGGCGTCTTCCCACAGTTCGCGCACCCCGGCCAGCAGCCGGAGGTCGAGCTCGTCCAAGGGCTCGTTCGCGCCGGGTGGTTCGACGGTGGTCACAGCCAATCTCCTTCGCCGTTGGCGAGTAACTGCTCGCGCAGGCGCGCGAGGCAGCGTCCCCTGGTCGGGCCGATACTCCCCCTCGGCATACCCAGCCGGGCGCCCACTTCGGCGTAGTCCGGCCGGTGCACGAACGCCACGATCCGCAGCAGGCTGCGGCAGCGTTCGGGCAGGTTGTCGACCGCGCGCCACAACCGCGCGCGCTGGTCGTCGCGCAGCACCCCCTCCTCGGGTGCCGGCGATGCTTCGACCAACCGCTCCGGAAGCTCCGGAAGCGGTCGTTCGACCTGGCGCTTTTCCCCAGTCCGCCAGGCCTCCCGTTTGGTGACGGTGATCAGCCAGCCGGTGAGCGCCACCGGCGAGCGGATCTCCGCGAACGAGCCGAGCAGGCGCAGCCACGTCGTCTGCACGACGTCGGCGGCCTGGTCGACATCCAGGCCCTGGTCACGCGCCACCTGCCAGAGCAGCGGCGTGAGCAGGGAAACCAGTTCGTCCAGCGCCGCGCGGTCACCGTCCCGCGCGGCGCCGAACAGGGCCGCGACCCGGCCGTGGTCGGTCTTGGCCACGTTCACAGCGAGCCCAGCGCGGTCCAAGCGCGCTTGACGACGGTGTCGCGGTCGACGGTGGCCAGGTCCCCGGACTGCAGCAGCGCCTTGCCGATCGCGGCGGCGGCGAGCGGCGCGGCGAACGACGTCCCGTCCCAGACCGCGAAGCCGGCGCTGTAGTCGTCCGGGTCGAACGAGTTGCGGCCCTGGCCGGGCACTTCGTGGTCGGCGGCCGCGGTGCCGCGGACGTCGGTCGGGTAGGTGCTGACGACGCCGGCACCGGTCGCCCAGCAGTGGACCCACGGGCCTTCGTTGGAGAACAGCGCCTTGCTGGTCGTGACGTCGGGGTTGAGCGCGCCGACGCTGATCACCTGCGGGCCACAGCCGCTGCCGAGCGGCTGGTCGGCGAAGGCCGCCGGGTAGAAGCGGCGGGTGGTGGCGTCGTTGCCCGCGGCCGCGACGACGAGCACGCCGAGCGCCAGCAGCTCCGCGATGGCCGCGCCGAACTGGCCGGTGTAGGCGACGTCGACCGGGTTCTCTTCGTAGTAGCCGAGCGACAGCGAGACGATGTCGACCATGTTCTCGGGCCGGTTGTTCGCCTGCGCGTCCCGCACGCGGTCGGCCAGCAGGTGCAGCGCGAGCAGGACGTCGGCCTCGTACGCGACGCCGTCGCTGTGCACGACGCGGATCGCGAGGGTGTCGGCCTCGGGGCAGGCCTGCCGGACGATGCCGGCGATGAACAGGCCGTGGCCGGTGTCGGTGTCGATGTCACCGATCAGCGGCTGGCCGGTCGTCGGCGCGTCCCAGTGGTCGGTGAGCAGCTGGGTGGGCAGGGTGGCGCCGGAGTCGAGCTGAGCCTGGAGGATCGCCGCCTGGATGTCCGGCGCGACGGCGAGCCCGACGCCGGCGGGCGGCGGTCCGCTGCGGTCCGCCAGCCCGAACCACGGGTGCGGGCCGATGCCGGTGTCCAGCACGGCGATCACCGGCCGCCGGTGCGCGGGCTTCTCGCTGCGGTACGGCGGGTCCGCGGCCAGCGTCACCGGAATCCGGTTGGCACCGCGCGTGCGCCCGTAGGAGCTGCCGGCGCCGAATCCGCTGGTCTCCCACGGCGTGCCGCCGAGGCCGCTGGTCTCCCACGGCACCCCGCCGAACACCGGCGTGCTGAACAGCAGGTGCTCCAACGACATCCGCGCCACCATCTCCGGGTCGAGCTCCGGACGCTCGCCGGCCGCCGCGGACCGCAGCAGCTGCAGCGCCTTCCAGCAGTCGACGACGACCGGGTCGGCGTCCTCGCGGATGTGCAGCAGGGCGCGCACGGGCAGGTCTTCGAGCTGCTGGGCGCGGGTGGCTTCCTTGGTGTCGCCGCCGCGGTCGGCCGGGGCGGCGTAGATGCCGATGCGGGCGAGCACGCGGTTGATCGCGGCCAGCGCCTGCTCGTCACGCAGGTACTTGTCGGGGATGAGGAACGCGCCCGGCCGGTAGACGGTCGTGCGCGGGGCCGGCCGCCCGGCCACGGCGACGGCCGTCGCCGGGTCGAGCACCCGCGCGCCGTGCCGGTCGAGCAACTGTCTCGGCGGGGCCGGGAGCTCGTTGAGCGTGCTCGCGTCCTCCGCCACCGCTTCCGCCGTCTCGTCTCGCACGAACCTGACGACCATCGGATCCACCCTCCTGCTGCTTCGCCCCCGCCATTGATCACGTCTGGCACCCGGGAAAGACCGGTGAGCCGCCCCTGGAATACGACACTGACATCTCGAACGCATAACGACCGTGGCAAACGGGTGAAGACGTATCTGACGGCCCCGGCTCACCCACTTGGCCCTCCGGAAGTCACGTCTTTATGCGGGGAGATGACCATGGTTCTGCTCCGGCCGGTGCCGGTCCGTGGATCGGGCGGAACCTTCAGCCCGGAACCCGCGACCGGCGGTGGCCGGTTCACGGTGCCGCTCGACCTGCCGCCCGGCCCGGGGACCGCGAGTGCGCCCGCGCTGGCGTTGCGCCACACGACCGGCGCGCCGAACGGCCCGTTCGGCGGCGGGTTCGCACTGCCGCTGCCGCACGTCCGGCTGTCCGACGGCCGGGCGAGGTCCGCCGCGGACGGCAGGCTCGCCCGCCGCGGCGACGGCTTCCTGCTCACCACCCGGTCGGGGATCCGGCACGTCCTCGGCCCGGCCGGCGGCAGCTCCGCCTGGTACCTCGAGCGCACCGAGGACGCGCTGGGCAACACCACGACGTTCGACTGGGTGCACCACAGCGGACAGGCGTACCTCGCCCGCGTCGCCTACGGACCGTACGAGGTGGACTTCACGTACGAGCCGCGGCCGGACGTGCTGCGCTGGGGACGCGACGACACCCTCGTCACGACGGCGCTGCGGTGCGCCCGGATCGATCTGCGCGTACCGGGCGACGCGCGGCCGCTCGTCCGGCGGTGGACCCTCGGCTACGACGCCGACGACGTCACCGGCGCGTCCCTCCTGACTTCCGTCGCGCTGACCGGGTTCGACGCGCACGGCGCCGAAGCGGCCGCACCGGTCTTGCGGCTGGGCTACGCGCGCACGGAACCCGTGTCGGCCCGGCGGGTCCAGCTCGCCGCACGAGCCCACGCCGGGCCGAGCGTACTGCTGCTCGACACCGACGGCTCGATGCCCTACCGCTCCCTCGAAGACCTCCCCCGGACCGGACGGCTGAGCGAGATCGACAACGGCATCGGCCTGCGGACCTCGATCGAGTACGCGACGGTCGACGAGGTCCCCGTGGTCCGGCGCGTCACCCTTCGCGAAGCGGTCACCGGGCAGGCGGGGGTGACCGAGTTCGAGTACCACGACAGCCGGTTCCCCGTCTTCGGCCGGGTCGTGCAGGACGAGCTCGGTGACGAGTACGCGCCCACGCTGCGCACGATCCGCTGGTTCGGCGACGGCGGGCTGCTGCGCAAGGAGGAGATGTACGGGCTCGACGGCTCGACGGCGGCGGACCGGCCGTACCGCCGGGTGGAGCACACGCGCCGTCCACAGTGGACACGGTCGGTGACCACGGAGTTCGAACGCCGGAAGGCGGCGACTTCGGTCACCAGGAAGGAAACCGTCTTCGACACCGCGGGGAACCCGACCCGGCAGGTGGAGACGACCGAGCGGCCCGGTCACACCCCGGTCGTGCGCGAGACGCGCACGACGTACGCGACCGACCCCGAACAACGGTTCGCGGCGCTGCCCGCCCGGGTGCGCGAGCTGGACGGCGCCGGGAAAGTACTGTCCGACAAGGTGTTCCGGTACGACGAAGAGCCCGACGGCCGCGCCGGTTCGCACGGGCTGCGCACCGCGGAGGAGGAGCTGGCGCTCACCGACGCGCTCGTCGCCGACGTCTACGGCCCGCTCCCGCCCGACTTCCGGCACTACGGCTACCACCGCCGTCCCGGCGAGGACGGCTGGTGGACCACGACGTTCCACGGGCGGCTCGACACGGTCACCGGGCTGCGCACCACGACGACCGGGCCGCTCGGCCACACCACCGAGCTGCGGTATTCCGCCGATCGCTGCTTCCCCGAAGTGGCCACGGACCCGCTCGGGAACGTGACGGTCACGCGGTACGACGTCCGCACCGCGCAGGTGTGCGAAGTGACCGACCCGGCGGGCGCGGTGACCACCGTGACGCTGGATCCCTTGGGCCGCCCCGAAACCGTCGTGCGGCCGGGCGACTCGGCGGGCCTGCCGACCGTCCGGTACCGCTACGAGGGCAACGCGGTCACGACCGAGCAGCGCGCGGTGTCCGGCGAGGCGGAGGTGATCGTCACCTCGGAAGTCCGCGACGGCGCCGGACGGCTGCTGGAGCGCCGGCACGCCGAGCTCCTCGGCGACGTCGTCGACGAGCACCACGAGTACTGCGCGCGGGGCCTGGTGTGCCGGACCAGCCGGGCGTTCCGGGCCGGCGAGCCACCCAGCGCGCCGGCGGTGTTCCGGTACGACGCACTGGGCCGCCCGCCGGCCACCGCGGAAGACCGCCGCGAGGGAGAGGTGCACGACCTGCTCGGGCGGGTGCTGCGGGACGGGGACGGCGTGCACGTGCGGGACGCCGCCGGGAACCCGGTGGAGTCGCGGGCCGGCGGGCACACGGTGTTCCGCGTCCACGACGCCGCCGACCGGGTGGTGGCGGTGCTGGTCGACGACCCGCGCGGGACGCCGGTCACGACGTTCACCTACCACGACGGCGGGCTCCCGGCCCCGCTCGACGCGGGCCGGCACAGCCGCGGACGGCTGGTGCGCGTCACCGGCGAATCCGGCGTGACGCTGTTCGGCTACGACGCGCTCGGCAACCCGGCCGAGAAGCGCTGGCGCCCGGCGCACGTCGCCGTCGAGTACCGCCTGGACGTGGTCCGCCGCGCCGACGGCCGGCTGTCGAAAGTGGTCTACCCCGACGCCGGCGACGGGCGGCTGACCGTGCACCACCAGTACGACGAGGTCGGCAGGCTGGTGAGCGTGCCCGGCTTCGTCGACACCGTCCACTACGACCTGCACGGCCGCCGCACCGCGGTGCACTACGCGAACGGCGTCAGCGAACTCTTCTCACCACTGCACATCGTCACGGGCCCGGGTGGCTGGTTGCGCGAGATCGAACCCGCGGGTGTCATCGTGGTCCCGGAAACGCCGTCGGGCAGCGAAATCCGGGACGCGTTCGGCCGGTTGCGCGGAGTGCACGGCGACGACGGCGTCAACGCGCTGTACGGCTACGACCACACCGGCCGCCGGGTCCGCACCCTGGTCACCAACGGCACGCGCGTCCGCGAAGTCCTGACGCCGGACGAGCTGTACGCCATCGAGGACGGCGAGCTGGTGATGGTGGTGGCGGGGGCGGTGCGCCACCACGCGAACGGCAGGCGGCGGTACCTGCACTTCGACGACCGGGACGGCATCGCCCTGGTGACGGACGAAACCGGCGCCTTGGTCGAGGAGGATCCCTGGCTCAGTCCAGCACCGCCAGGTCCAGCCGGCTGAGGCGCTCCGGGTCGGCGAGGATGTCGATCTCCACGATCCGGCCGCCGGCCACCGTGAAGCCGAGCACCGAGAACGGCCGGCCTTCGCGCGTCGCGACGACCCCGGCCGCGCCGTTGACCAGCGCCCGCCGGACCACGCCGCCGCCGGCGCCGAGCCGCGAGAACGTCAACGCCTGGTTCGCCACCTGGGCCGCTCCGCGCACCTCGACCGAACCGCCCGCGGCCGCCCCGTGGTCCGCGCGCAGCACGACCTCCGGGTCGAGGACCGAGACCAGCGCGTCGAAGTCACCGCCGCGGGCGGCGGCGAGGAAGGCGTCGACGACCTCGCGCTGCCGGGCCAGATTCGGGTCCGGGGCCACCGGCGCGCCCTGTACCCGGCGCCGGGCGCGGCTCGCCAGCTGCCGGGTCGCCGCTTCGGAGCGGCCGACGATCGACGCGATCTCGTCGAACGGCATCGCGAACATGTCCCGCAGCACGAACGCCAGCCGCTCGGCCGGGGTGAGCGTGTCGAGCACGACCAGCAGCGCGAGGCCGACCGAATCCGCCATCAGCGCCTCGTGCTCGGGTCCGGCGTCCTCCCGGCTGATGATCGGGTCGGGCACGAGGACTTCCCACGGCTCCTCGCGCCGGGCCTTGCGCGAACGCAGCATGTCGAGGCAGACGCGCCCGACGACCGTCGTGAGCCAGCCGCCGAGGTTCTCGACGGCGCCGCTGTCGCTCCGGCTCAGCCGCAGCCACGATTCCTGCACGGCGTCTTCGGCCTCGCTGAGCGACCCCAGCATCCGGTAGGCGACGGAACGCAGGTGGTCACGGTGGTTCTCGAAGCTGCGGGCCAAGAGATCGTCGTTCACGGGGGTCCGTCCTTCGTTCGCGTGCGGTCACCACCATGACGGATCCCGCGACGAAGATGTGACAGGTCTGACGACTGTGTGCCGGTCACCGGCATCTTCCCTTGACGTACGATATATGAGGAACTAATCATCGGATCTCTCCGGACGAGGAGGTCCCTTGAGAATCCGACTGCTTGCCTGCCTTGCCGCCGCCGTCGCGCTGGTGGCGAGCCTGGTCAGCCCCGCGAACGCCGAGCTGTACCACCCGCGCCAGGACTGGCTGCGGGCCTCGACGGCCGGGTTGTTCCTGCACTGGGGCATGTTCACCGCGCCGCGGCACACCGACTGCGCCGCATGGGAGCGCGACGTCACCGACGGCGGCTGGACGCCGGGCTACTGGATCGACGAGGCCAGGAAGCTCGGCGCGTCGTACGTCGTCCTCACCACCTTCCACAGCCGGCTGGGGTACGCGCGGCCGTGGCCGTCGAAGATCCCGGGCAGCTGCTCGACGCAGCGCGACTTCCTCGGCGAGCTGATCGCCGCCGGCCAGGCCAAGGGCGTCCGCGTCATGCTCTACATGACCGACGATCCGCAGTGGCACAACGAAACCGGCCACGAGTCTCTCGACTCGGCCGCCTACTCGGCGTACAAGGGCAAGCCGGTCGACCTGACCACCCGGCCCGGCTTCGGTGAGTTCAGCTACGACCTGTTCGACGAGGTCATGGACCGCTACGCCGGCCTCGCCGGGTTCTGGATCGACAACGACAACGAGTACTGGGAGCAGCACGGGCTCTACGAGCACGTCCGCGAGAAGCGGCCGTCCTGGTTGCTGAGCAACAACAACGAGGACACGCCGATCATGGACACGGTCAGCAACGAGCAGAAGACCGGCATGACGCCGTCGTACGACTACCCGCAGGCCGTCTACACGCCGATGCCGCGGCTCACCGAAGCCGACTACAAGCTGCCGACCAACGGCGACTGGTGGTACAGCGGCGGCGACCAGGCCGTCGACTTCCGGCTCTCCACCGGCCGCTACATCACGAACGCGGGCTCGTCGATCAAGTCGCTGATGGCCGAAACCGCCATGCTGAACGGGAAGTTCCCGCCGCAGCAGGAGGCGTTCAACACCTTCATGGCGTCCTGGACGCAGCCGATCCGGGAGTCGCTCGAGGGCACCGAAGGCGGCGGGTACATGTACGGCGGCCTGCAGCCCGGTTTCTGGAACGACGGCGCGCACGGCGTGATCACCGTCAAGCCCGGGGCGAGGACGCAGTACGTGCACGTCGTCACGCGACCGTCGACGAACCTGGTCCGCCTGCGCGACAACGGTTACCGCGTAACCGGCGTGTCCGACCTGCGCACCGGCAAGCCGATGCGGTTCGCCCAGTCCGGCGGCTATCTGTCCATCTTGGACATCAAGGACTGGGACACCTACGACACCGTGTTCAAAGTGGACACCGCCGGGCAGCAGTACTTCTACGACAAGAGCACGATCAAGGCGACCGCGTCGGCGAACGGCTCTTCAGCGGCGAACCTGGTCGACGGCAGCTACGAGAACTACTGGGACGCCGGCGGGCAGCAGCCGGTTTCGGTGACGCTGGACCTCGGCAGGCGGCGATCGACGGCCTACCTGGCGGTGCACGAGCGCGAGTCGTCGCCGACCTACGCTCGGGAGTCCTTCGGCCGCGCCGAGGATTCCGCGCGGATCAAGGACTATCTCTTGTCCGCGAGCGACGACGGGAAGAACTGGCGTACGGTGCGCACCGGCGCGCTGCCCAGCAGCCGCGGCGTGCAGTTCATCGACGTCGGTGAGGTGCACGCGCGATACCTCAAGCTCGAGGTGCTGAACACGTGGTCCGGGCCGCAGGCCAAGCCGTACTACCACCAGCTCGCGCTCGACGAGATCGACGTCGCCTACGGCTACCCCGATCCCCGTGGCGAGCTGCCGCTGGAGGCGGAGTCGTGGCGCAACGGCTTCGAGGGCAAGGCGTCGCCGGTGTGGTGCGAGGCGTGCTCGGGCACCAACGCGGTGACCGGCCTCGACCGCGGCGCGGTCGTCTTCCGCGACGTCCAGGCCGCGGGTCCGTCCCGGCTGCAGCTGGACACCACGGGGCCGGGCACGCTTTCGGTGAGCATCAACGGCGCCGCACCGATCGCGGTCACCGCACCGGCGGCGATCGCCGTGCCGTTGAACGCCGGGGCCAACACGATCAAGGTCTCCGGGACAGTGGCCCTCGACCGGATCGCGGTGGCGCCGCTGCCACCGGAGTCGTACACGCCCAGGACGACCTTGACCGTGCAACCCGCCGGCGTGCAATGGGTTTCGCCCGGGCAGCAGTCCCTGAAGGTGACGGCGTCACTGCGGCTGGACGTCGACGACCCGATCGACCAGGTGTCGCTGGCCCCGGTCGTCCCGGCGGGCTGGACGGTCCATGGCGACGCCGTGACCGCGTCGAACCTGCGGCTCGGTCAGGTCCTGAGCGGATCGTGGACGGTGACGGCCCCGGCCGCCCAGGACGTGACGATCCCGGTGACGGCGTCGTTCCGGACGCTCGGCCGCGCGAAGTCGGTGAGCAAGCCGGTGCAGGTGAAACCGCGCCCGGCCGACCGGGTGTTCATGCGCGAAGCGGAGGACTCGGCGAACGACATCGGCGACGCCGGCGTCACGAGCTGTTCGGCGTGCTCGGGCGGGCAGAAGGTGCGCAACATCGGTGGCGGCGCGGGCGCGGCGGTGACGTTCCCGGGCGTCACGGTTCCCGCCGCCGGGCCGTACACGTTGTACCTCGACTTCACCGTCAACGGCGACCGGTCGTACTTCGTGTCGGTGAACGGCGGCGCACCGGCGGAAGTGAAGGTCAGCGGCGCCGGGAACAGCACCCCGTACACCACTTCGGTCCCGGTGACGCTGACCGCGGGCGCCAATACGATCCGGATCGGCAACGACCGTGCCGGCGCCCCGGATCTGGACCGGATTTCACTGGGTTAGCTCACACAGCACCCGGGCCGGGCCGACCGGCCCGTGCCCGGGTGCTTGTCGTGGGGTCAGAAACCGCTGGTCCCGTTCGGCGTGCCCAGTCCGGTGGGCCCGTCGTACCCGGCGCCCGCCGTGCAGAGGTAGGTCCCGCCGCAGCTGCCGTTCGTCCCGGACGTCACGTCGTAGAGCCCGCCGGTGTGCGAGTACGGGTAAGAACCCGAAGTGACCGAGTTCCCCGCCAACGCGTACACGCTCGCGATCACCGGCGAAGACAGGCTCGTGCCGCCCACCTGCACCCAGCCGTCCGCACCCTGGGCCAGCCCCAGCGACAGCAGCACGTCACACCACGACGAGCTGCCACAGCTGTTGTACGTGTCGTAAACCCCGAGCCCGGTGGCCGGATCCGCGACCGCCGAGACGTCGGCGACCGTCCTCTTCGCGCACCCGGTGTCGTGCTGCCACGAAGGCTTCGCCTCCAGCGCCGAGCACCCGCTGCCGCTGCCCTTCCACGTCGTTTCCGACCAGCCCCGCGTCGTTCCGGAAGCCTTCTTCAACGTCGTGCCGCCCACCGCCGTGACGTACGGCGAGGAAGCCGGCCAGCTGACGCCGTAGCCGGAGTCCCCCGACGACGCCGTGACCGCGATGCCCGGGTGGTTCAGGTGCGCGTCCGCGGCCAGGATCGTCGAGTCCTCGGTGCCGCCGTAGCTGTTGGAGATCGCCACGACGCCCGGTGTCGCCGCGGCCGTGTCGACCGCCGTCATCAGCGGATCGGTATCCGGGGAGTTGGCCTCCACCAAGAGGATGTGGCAGTCCGGGCAGGTCGCCGAGACCGCGTCGAGGTCGAGGCTGATCTCCATCGCCCAGCCGTAGTCGGGCGCCGGCAGCGGGCTCGCCGCGCCGTTCTGGTTGACCTTCTTGAAGCAGCCGTTGGCCGTCGTGCACGCCGGGAGCCCGCGCGTGGAACGGAACTTCGCCAGGTCGGCTTCCGCGGTCGGCGCGTCCATCGCGTCGACGATGGCCACCGTGCGGCCGTTCGCGTGCAGCCCGCCGAGGCCGTACGCCGCTTGGATCTCGGCCGGCCCGTAGCCGACCGGGGTCGACGTCAAGAGCGGGCCGGAGCCCTTCGGGGACCGGATCGCCTTGCCGAGGCAGTGCAGCTTGCCCGCGGTCGCGCAGCCGAAGTCGACGAGCCCGCCGCTTCTCAGCGGCGTGGCGTCGGCGGGAGCGGCGACCGCGAGCGGGGCCACCGCGAGCAGGAGGGCCAGGACGAGCGTCTTGCCACGGGAAGGTGCCAATCGGACTCCTCGGTCGGAACCGTGTTGTGGCACGGGATCGTCGCATGTCACTCGATCGTGGTCACCTGTTCGACGGATGTTTCTCGGTTCAGTCATTCGCCCACCGCGCAGCAAATCGGACGATCGGTCACAGAACGACTCACCCAGGAGCCTTATTGGTCCAGACAAGTGTTACCAAAAAGTGATCGAAGCTCCCGGCGGCAGCGTCTACTTTGTTGTGACTCGCAACAAATGCTCGTGGATCCCCAACGGCGGAGGTGTCACGGCGTGAACCGGACCTTGGACAAGCTTCGACGACGCGGCCCGAGGCTCGCGCTCGTCGCCTCGGCACTGCTGGTGGCGGCCGGGCTGACCGCCCCCGCCGCGCTCGCCGCGGACGACTACACGCAGAGCGTCACGCAGCTCAGCGCGACGCAGGCCCAGATCTCCTTCAGCCCGGCGACGCCGGCGCTCTACGTCGACGTCCACTACACCGGCGTGCCGGGCCTCGGCCAGCAGAACCTCCGGATGACCAACGGCGCCGGCACCTGGCGCACGACCGTCAACGGCCTGAGCAGCGGGAACGTCCTCGACTACTGGTTCACCTACGAGAAGAGCGGTCCGCAGTACGACACCCCGCACTTCAGCTACACCCAAGGTCAAAGCACGACGACGGTCGCCGCGCCGACCTTCAGCCCGCCCGGCGGCACCTACGCGAGTGCCCAGACGGTGACCATCAGCAGCGCCACCGCCGGCGCGACCATCCGGTACACAGTGGACGGATCGACGCCCACCGCGTCGTCGCCGCTCTACAGTGGACCGATCAGCGTCCCGGCGTCCCGCACGGTCAACGCCATCGCCACGAAGTCCGGCTCGACGGACTCGGCGGTGTCGAGCGCGAGCTACACGATCGGCACCCAGGCGGGCTGCCCGACGCAGTCCGACACCCCGAACTTCGGGCCGAACGTGCGGATCTTCGACCCGAGCATGTCCGCGGCGGCGATCCAGGCACAGCTCGACACGGACTTCAACAACCAGAAGGACACGCTGACGGCGCAGTTCGCCGAGCGCCGGGTCGCCCACCTCTTCAAGCCGGGCACCTACAACGTGCACGACGACGTCGGGTTCTACACGTCGGTGGCCGGGCTCGGCCAGAACCCCGGCGGCGTCGTGATCAACGGCGACATCACCGTGGACGCCTTCAACCCGTCCGACAACGGCGTCGCGCTGCAGAACTTCTGGCGCTCGGCGGAAAACATGGCCGTCAACCCCTCCAGCGGCAACGACCGCTGGGCGGTGGCGCAGGCCGCGCCGTTCCGCCGGATGGACATCCGGGGCGGGCTGCAGCTGTACCCGGCGAGCTACGGCTACGCCAGCGGCGGCTACATCGCCGACTCGAAGGTGTCCGGCCAGGCCGCGTCGGTGTCGCAGCAGCAGTGGTACACCCGCGACTCGAGCCTGGGCAGCTGGAACGGCGGCGTGTGGAACATGGTCTTCTCCGGCACGAGCGGCGCGCCGGCGAACACGTTCCCGAACCCGCCGGAGACCACGCTGGCCACGACACCGGTCTCGCGTGACGTGCCCTACCTCTACGTCGACGGCACCGGCAAGTACCGCGTGTTCCTGCCTTCCCTGCGCACCAACGCGTCCGGTCCGAGCTGGGCGAGCGGCAGCACCCCGGGCACGTCGGCGCCGATGAGCCAGTTCTACGTCGTCAAGGCGGGCGACACGGCCGCGTCGATCAACAACGCGCTCGCCGCCGGCTGCGACCTGTTCTTCACGCCGGGCGTCTACCACCTGAACCAGACGCTCAACGTGACCCGCGCGAACACGACGGTCCTCGGCATCGGCTACCCGACGCTGGTGCCCGACAACGGCGTCAACGCGATGCAGGTGTCCGATGTGGACGGCGTGCGGCTCAAGGGCCTGCTCTTCGACGCGGGCACGGCGAACTCGCAGGCGCTGCTCACGGTCGGCCAGTCCGGCTCGTCGGCTTCCCACGCCGCGAACCCGACGACGGTCCAGGACGTGTTCTTCCGGATCGGCGGCGCGATCGCGGGCAAGGCGACGAACAGCCTGATCGTCAACAGCGCCAACACGATCATCGACCACATCTGGGCGTGGCGGGCCGACCACGGCAACGCGGGCACGGTCGGCTGGAACACCAACACCGCCGACACGGGACTCGTGGTCAACGGCGCGAACGTGCTGGCCACCGGTCTGTTCGTCGAGCACTACCAGAAGTACCAGGTGATCTGGAACGGCCAGGGCGGCCGGACGATCTTCTTCCAGAACGAGATGCCCTACGACGTGCCGAACCAGGCGTCGTGGAACGCGCCATCGGGCGTCGCGGGGTATGCCGCCTACAAGGTCGGGGCGAACGTGACGTCCCATGAGGCGTGGGGCCTGGGGAGCTACTGCTTCTTCGACACGAACCCGGCGGTGTCCAGCTATCACGCGTTCGAAGTGCCGAACACCAGCGGCGTGCGGTTCCACAGCCTGCTGACGGTGTCGCTCAACTACCGCGGCACGATCACGCACGTCATCAACGACACGGGCGGCGTCACGCCTTCGGGCACGGTGCCGGTGAACGTCGTCGGCTACCCCTGATCAGCGGCGGCCCCGTACCGGACCCGACCCGGTACGGGGCCGCCGTGCCTCAGGCGATGTGCCACACCGCGTCGGCGCTGTCGAGCAGGTCCCGGTCGAGGCCGAAGTAGCCCCGTTCGGGCTTGGTGTCGGTGCGCTTGCGGCCGGCGGGGATGTCGGCGGTCAGTTTCCAGGTCTTCGTACCGCGCTGCAGCCGGCCTTCGTAGGTGTCCGGATCCGGTTCGCCGAGGCCGAGGGCTTCGCTGTGGCCGAGGCTGCCGGCGACGAAGGCGTACCGGTCGCCGAGCAGTGACGCGACGATCGCGCCCGCACCGGACCCCGAGCGCTGCAGGTGGCTGTTGTGCGCGAACACCAGCGTCGGGCCGCGGCGTGCCTCGACGGCCCGGATGTCCAGGAGGTTCTCGGCCATGAGCACCGCGCGCATGCCCGCGAGGCGCGAAATCCTCGTGTCCCGGTCGCCGGGCCGCGCCGATGCCGCGTGGTAGCGCAGCAGGCCGCGCCCGGCGGTGGCGTGCACCTTGGCTCGCTCCCAGGCGTCGCGGTCCGCGGTCCGCCGGGGTGCCTGGGCGAGGAGTGCGACGAGCAGGTCGTCGGCGAGCACCCGCAGCTCGCGAGCCTCGCGCGACGCGCCCGGCGAGGCCGCCGGATCGAGGATCGCTTCCTGACGGCTCCACCGCTCGTCGTCGCCGGTCAGTGCCACGATGTCGGCGCTGTCTACGTCGAGTTCCAGGTATTCGCGGGCGTGTTCGAGGTAAGCGCGTGGGCTCGGGGCGCTGAACATTTCGGTCGGGGCGTCGAAGCCGTGAAAGGTCAGCGGTTCTGCGGCGGTCTCGTTGTACTCGCGCAGCCAGGCGATCAGCTGCCGGTTGGCGTCCACCTCGCCCAGGTCGTGCGAGAAACCGCCGTCGAGCGCGGCGACGCGGTCGGTTTCCAGGGCGATCGACCGGAAGCCGTGCTCGGCGAGCTGGGCGAAGAGGTCGTTGCGGAGCCGCGCGCAGGCCGGTTCGAAGTGCGTCGGCTCTCCCAAGGCGAGCAGGTCGGCGGTGAAGTCGGTGACGTTCATGTGCTTGAATCGTATCCTTGAAGACTCGGTTGAGACCTGCTGACCTCGCCCGCGAGCACGGCATTTCCACGCAGGCGGTCCGCAACTACGAGCAGGACGGCTTCCTGCCGCCGGCCGCGCGCACGCCGAGCGGCTACCGGGTTTACACGGAGGCTCACGCCGCCGCACTCCGGGCGTTCCTGGCTCTGGTCCCGGCCTACGGGCACGCGACAGCCGGCGGGATCATGCACGCCGTCCACGACGACGACCTCGGTCGCGCGCTGACGCTCGTCGACCGCGGCCACGAACAGCTGCTCCGGGACCGAGAAACCCTCAACACGGTCCGGAAGGCGATCGGGCACCTGACGACCGGGCCGGCACCCGAGCCGGCCGCGACCGGCTGGTCGATCGGCGAACTCGCGCATCGGCTCGGCGTCACCGCGGCGACCGTGCGGGCGTGGGAACGCGCGGGCATCCTGGTGCCTTCGCGGAATCGGGCGACCGGCTACCGGGTCTTCCAGGCGGCCGACATCCGGGACGCCGACCTGGCGCACCTCCTGCGGCGCGGCGGCTACCCGCTGGAGCACATCGCGACGGTGATCGAGCAGGTCCGGACCGCGGGTGGCACGGAATCGCTGGCCGATGCTTTGGCGACGTGGCACCGCAAGCTCACCACCCGTGGCTTGGCCATGCTGCGAGCCGCGGGCCTGCTCAGCGAGTACTTGAACTCACGGACGTGACTTCGGGTGCAGCCGGTCGTACTCGAGCGCGGCCGCGCGCTGGGTCCGCACGGGCAAGGCCTTTTCCCCCTCCTCGCTGTCGACCTCGTTGAGCCCGAGCTGCACGGCCAGCCGGATCTGCTCGCGGTTCTCGCGCACCACGGCTGAAAAGAAGTCGTCGATCCGCGGGTCGAGGAGCACTTCGAGCAGCACGCGGAACGAGGTGTCGACGCAGGCGCGCACGATCTCGTCGTGGAACGGGAGCCGCTTGAGCTTCCCGAGCTGCGGGTCGGCGGCGATCTTCTCGGCGATGATCGTGCGCAGCTCGTCCTTGTGGACTCCCAGCGACTTGGCCAGGTTTTCCGGGTAGTTGCCGGTTTCCAGCACCTTGACGACCTCGTCGAGCACCGCGACGGTGATCGGCTTCTTGATCGCCCGCACGATCGGGTCGGACAGCTTGTCGACGAGCCGGTAGGTGAACTGCTCGCCGACGGCCCGGTCCGCGGCCCGCCCGATCCGGACGAGCAGCAGCACGACGGTGACGAACCGGTGCGCCACCATCGCCGGGTGCGCGACCGGGATCATGGCGAACAGCTCGTACCAGTTGCGCACCAGGAACTTCTTGGCCCACCGGCGTTTCCGCCACCGCCACAGGAACTCGATCAGGAACACCCCGCAGATCACGCAGTCGACGGCGAAGATCACCAGCCCGGCGTCCCGCGACGGCGGGCTGAGCACCATGAACCCCAGTAGCCCGACCGAACCGGCGGCGAGGATGAACATGATCCAGTCGTCGGCGCGCACGTTCCCGGGCAGGATCCCGCTGTTGAGCTCCGCCCCATGGGCGTCGCGAAGGGTGGCCATGCCCGATGATGGCACGCACCGTCCTGATCAGCCGATTCGCCGCTCCGTCCACTAATCAAACAGATGGTTGACACAGCTGACC
>Ga0070668_100001081_pt1 | contig 19165 bp, 17 predicted proteins | sample KBSS43metaG_FD_64661 | JGI IMG/M metagenome (GOLD analysis project Ga0070668, IMG submission 64661) | Switchgrass rhizosphere microbial communities from Kellogg Biological Station, Michigan, USA - KBS S4-3 metaG | ecosystem: Host-associated > Plants > Roots > Rhizosphere > Soil ... | reverse complement strand
GGGGTCCGGGGCGAAGCCCCCGGGCGGGGGTCCAGGGGGCGAAGCCCGCCTGGCGGGGGTCTGGGGGTTCGACCCCCAGAAAAACACCCGAGAACGAAGAGAAGGCCCAGCCCCGAAGGGGCGTAGGCCTTCTCGAAGTGGAGGTGCCGGGAATTGAACCCGGGTCCTCTGGCGTCTTGACAGGGCTTCTCCGTGCGCAGTCCGCTACGTCTCTGCTTGGCCCCTTCAGTCACGCGAACAAGCTGAAGTGACGAGCCCAGCCACTGTTTGCTTCACGACTGTTCCCCGTGGCCGGGACAGTCGCTGAGCCTCCTAGCTGATGCCGGTACCCGGGCCGGAGGCGAACCCGGGCCGACAGAGACGCACTCGCTCAGGCGGCGAGGGCGTACTCGCGCTGACTGGAGTCGGCGCTTATTGGTTTGCGATGACGCTTAACGGTGGTCTCTCGCCTGCACCGGCACGCTTCCCCTGACTCAACGTCCAAAGTCGAAACCGTTCACCCCCTTGGTGGGACACAACCTGTACATCATAACGCCTGGCGCTACGGCTTTAGTCCGCGCGGGGCGGGGTAGGGCCAGCCCTACTGCGGGAATGCCCGCTCGCACCATGTCGGCGGCCGGTCCGGGCGGCGATGCTGGGGGCATCGTGGGATGAAGGGAGCCTCGCCATGGTGAGCGAAAGGCGGGATCCGCCGTTCGGTGGTTCGCTGGTGTTCTTGCTGATGAACCTGCCGTTGGGGGTGCTGGCGTTCGGGTTGCTGACGTCGTTCATCTCGGCGGGCTTGGGGACCGCGGTGGTGTGGGTGGGCGTGGGTCTGCTCGCGCTGATCGTGCTGGCGGTCCGGGGCGCTGCCCGGATGGAGCGGGCGAGGGTCTACGCGCTGCTGGACCGGTACATCGATCTGCCGTACCTGCCCTTGCCGGCCGGCAAGCAGGTGCTGCGGTGGAAGGGCCGGCTGAAGGACCCGTCGACGTGGCGGGACCTGCTGTACTTCTTCGTGCTCTTCCCGCTCGGTCTGGTCGAGTTCGTGCTGGTGACGGTGTTCTGGTCGACGAGTTTGGCGTTGGCGACGCTGCCGATCTACTTCCGGTGGCTGCCGGACGGCGCGTACTACTTCCCGGCGGAGGACGTGCGGTGGCTGACCGTGGATTCGACGGTGGAGGCGCTACCGTGGGCAGCGTTGGGGGTGTTGTTCGTCGCGTTGTCGGTGGCGTTGACGAAGGCGCTGGCGGGGCTGCACGCCCGGCTGGCGAACGCGCTGCTCGGGCCGACCGTGGCGCAGCGCCGTCGGATGGAGCGCTGGTGGGAAGACGCGGAAGAGAAGACCGTGGTGGCGGGATGAGCGGGGAGCAACTGGCTCCGGTGGAGCATCCGCGGCCGCACCCGGGTCGCACGATCGTGTACATGATCTTGAGCTTCATCTTCCGGCTCTTGCAGTTCGTGCTCATCGTGACGGGGATCGCGGTGGGGGTGGCGACGGCGGTGGTGTGGGTCGGGTTCCCGATCCTGCTGGCGACGACGAGTTTCATCCGCTGGTCGGGTGACCGGGAGCGGGCGTGGCTGGGGTCGATGCTGCGGGTGCCGTTGCCGCGGGCGGAGCGGCGTCCGTACGCCGGGTTGCCGCTGCTGCGGCGGTGGGTGGTGCGGTTGAGCGATCCGTCGACGTGGCGGGATCTGGCGTATCTGATGGTGGCGTTCCCGCTGGCGTGCGTGGAGCTGGGGATCGCGCTGGCGTCGATCGTGCTGCTGCCGATGGCGATCTGGGTGACGCCGTGGCTGGGCTGGCTGCACGGTGAGCTGGGCATCGCGTTGCTGGGTCCGGACCGGACGAAGCGGCTGGAGCAGAAGGCCGAGCGGCTGCAGTCCTCGCGGGCCCGGGGTGTCGACGCGGCGGAGGCCGAGCGGCGGCGGATCGAGCGTGATCTGCACGACGGCGCGCAGCAGCGGCTGGTGTCGGTCGCGATGAGCCTGGGCCGGGCGAAGTCGAAGTTCGGCCACGACCCGGAGGCGGTGCGGGAGCTGATCGACGAGGCGCACTCGGACGCGAAGCTCGCTGTGTCGGAGCTGCGGGATCTGGCGCGCGGGATCTACCCCGCGGTGCTCGGGGACCGCGGTCTGGACGCAGCGCTGTCGGCGCAGGCGGCGAAGTCGCCGATCCCGGTGGACGTGCGGGTCGACGTCGAGCCGCGGCCGCCGGCGGCCGTGGAGAGCACGGCGTACTTCATCGTCGGCGAGACGCTGACGAACATCGCGAAGCACTCCGGAGCGACCGAAGCGGGCGTGAAGGTGTGGCGGACCGACGACCACGTCGTCGTCGAGATCACCGACAACGGGCACGGCGGCGCCGAGGTGCGTCCCGGCGGCGGGCTGGCCGGCCTGGCCGACCGCGCCGCGACGATCGACGGCGTCATCACGGTGGTCAGCCCGGTGGGCGGGCCGACCGTTATCCGGGCTGACCTCCCCTGCCAGTGGTGAATAGGCTGGACCCCGTTCATCCACGAACCTGGGGGTCGGATGCGGGTAGTCATCGCCGAGGATGCCGTGCTGCTGAGGGCGGGGGTGACCCGCCTGCTGGCCGACGAGGGCATCGAGACGGTCGCGGCCGTCGACAACGGCGACGACCTGCTCGGCGCCATCACCGAACACCGTCCTGACCTGGCGATCGTCGACGTCCGGATGCCTCCGACGTTCACCGACGAGGGGCTGCGGGCGGCGCTGGCGGCACGCAAGGAGGTGCCGGGGCTGCCGGTGCTGGTGCTCTCGCAGTACGTCGAGGAGTCGTACGCGGTGGAGCTGCTCTCCGGCGGCGCCGGCGGGGTCGGCTACCTGCTGAAGGAGCGCGTGGCGGACGTCGCGGACTTCCTGGACGCGGTCCGCCGGGTGGCGGGCGGCGGCACGGCGATCGACCCGGACGTCATCGCCCAGCTGATGGCCCGCGGCCGCCGCAACCCGCTCGACGCGCTGACCGCCCGCGAGTCGGAGGTCCTCGGCCTGATGGCGCAGGGCCTGTCGAACACCGCGATCGCGAACTCGCTGGTGGTTTCGCACGGCGCGGTGGAGAAGCACATCGGCAACATCTTCTCGAAGCTCGGGCTGGAAGCGAGCGCGGAGGAGCACCGCCGCGTCCGGGCGGTCCTCACTTATCTCGGTCGCTAGGCGCGAACGTTCGGTGACCAAAAGTTCCGTAAAGTGGACATAGGGTCACCCGTTCCGCGGGCGGCACCCCGGTAATCGCTCACCTACCATGAGCGGACCCGGCGGCGAGAGGAGTGCCCGGATGTCCGACGAGCCGTCCCGCTGCGTCCGCTTCTTCGGCGGACCGCTCGACGGCCGTGTCCAGGAACTCGGCGACGCCGAGCCGGTGCCCGGCACCGTCATCCGGCACATCCACCTGCACGGCGGCCCGAAGATCGAGACGCGCTACGAACTCGGCCTCACCGAGACAGGCTGGGAGTACCGCGTCGCCGCGACGCGGCACGAACCCGAGCCGGACGGTCTGAGGTAGGGAGAACCCCCGGTCGGGGCGGGGGTTGACCGGAGGCCGAAGACGCGGGTCAGCACCGCTGTTTCCCCAGGTCGATGCGACGAAACTCTCCTGCATGCAGACAAGCCAGGAGGTCGCGAGAGGCGGCCGGGACAGGTTTCTCGACGTCGTCCGGGCGGGGGCCATCCTCGCCGTCATCGCCCAGCACTGGGTCATGCCGGTGCTGTCCTACTCCGACGGGCACCTCGCCACCGGCAACGCGCTGGCGACGCCGGGCTGGTGGGTCGTGACCTGGCTGTCGCAGGTGATGCCCCTGGTCTTCTTCGCCGGGGGTGCGGCGAACCTGATCTCGTTCCGCCGGGCCGAGTCGACCCGGACGTGGCTCGCCGGGCGCATCAAGCGCCTCATGGTGCCCGTGCTGCCCCTGATGGCCGTCTGGCTGGTCATGCCGGACTTCCTCCGCGGCCTCGGCGTGCCACCCCAGCCGCTCCAGGTCGCGAGCGCGATCGCCGCGCAGCTGCTGTGGTTCCTCGCCGTGTACGTGCTGGTCGTGCTGGTCACGCCGCTGATGGTCGCCGCGCACCGGCGCTGGGGGCTGAAGGTGCCGCTGGTCATGGCGGTGGCGGGCGTGCTCGTCGACGTCGCGCGCTTCAACGACTTCGGCTACGTCGGGTACGCCAACGCCGTGTTCGTCTGGGTCGCGGTGCACCAGCTGGGCTTCCACTACGTCGAAGGCCGCCTCGGCACGCTGACCCGCCGCGCCGCGCTGACGCTGTCGGCGGCCGGGTTCGGCACCACCGCGCTGATGGTCGCGTTCGGCCCGTACCCGGCGAGCATGATCGGCATGCCGGGGGCGCCGGTGTCGAACATGAGCCCGCCGACCGTGCTGCTGGCGTTCCTCGCCGTCGGCCAGATCGGCTTGCTGCTCGCCTTCCGCCCGCAGCTCGACGCGCTCGCGGAGCGGCCGGGGGCCGGGGCCGCGCTGAGCTGGCTGGGCGCGCGGTTCATGAGCATCTACCTCTGGCACATGCCCGCGCTGATCGTGGTCGCGGGGGTGACGGTGTACGGCCTCGGCTACGAGACGCCGGCGCCGGGCACGGTGTTCTGGCTGGTCATGGCGCCCGCGTGGATCGCGTCGTGCGGGGCGGTGCTGCTGGGGCTGCTGCGGCTGTTCGCCCACTTCGAGACGCGGCGCGACACCGTCGAGGCGACGCCGAAGGTGCCGCAGCTGGTCGTCGCCGGGCTGCTCGTCTCCGGCGGCCTGCTCGGCCTGGCGGCGCGGGGGTTCGCGCCGCTGTCGGACGGCATCGCGCACGGCCCGGTGCCGTGGATGGTCCTGGCGACGGCCGGGTTCCTCCTGGCGGGCAAGCGGATCCCGGTGACCGCCCTCGGCACCCGGCTGCTGGGCCACGCGGTGACGGTTTCGGAACAGGCCGCGCTGCGTCGCTGAAAGCGGCCGTTGAAAGCTCAGGCGAGCAGCCGCAGCGGCGTGTCGTGCAGGACCGCCCGCAGGAACGGCTCCCCCAGGCGATCGTCGGCTGCCGCCCAGCCGGCGATCGCCCGCAGCTGCGTCGCGTACGAATACGGGATGTTCGGGAAGTCCGTGCCGAGCACGACGCGGTCGGCGAAGCCGGCCAGCCGCGCGGTCCAGTCCGGCGGCAGCGGCGACATCGCCTCGGCGAACGGCACCCCGACCATCGTGGTGTCCAGGTGCACCCGCGGGTACTTCGCCATCAGGTCGAAGGCGGTGCCGAATTCCGGCATGGCCGCGTGCGCGAGCACCGCCGTCAGCTTCGGGTGCCGCGCCAGCACCTCTTCGAAAACCGGCAACCCGGTGAAGTCGCCCCGCAACGGACCGTGTCCACAGTGGACGACGACCGGGACGCCCGCGTCGGCCAAGGCACCCCACACCGGCTTCAGCAGGTCGTCGCGCGGGTCGTACGCGCCGACCTGCACGTGCGCCTTGAACACCCGGGCGCCGGCGCGCAGCGCGCTGTCCACAGCGGACCCGGCACCGGGCTCGGGGTAGAACGTCCCCGTCGGCACCGCGTCCGGGACGCGCCCGGCGAACTCCAGCGCCCAGTCCGTCAGCCACTGCGCCATCCCCGGCTTGTGCGGGTAGACGAGCGGCGCGAACCGCAGCACCCCCAGCGAGCGCAGAGTTTCCAGCCGCTCCGCCTCCGACGTGCGGTAATGCACCGGCCACGCGGTGCCGTAGTGCGCCGGGGCCTGGTCGAAGTACGCCCAGACCTTGTCCATCACCGGCTTCGGCAGGAAGTGGACGTGCAGGTCGACCAGGCCCGGCAGGCCCAGCGACGCCGTCCACCGCGCGACGTCGGTGTCGGCGGCCGGGCCCGCCGTCACTCCGTGAACCGGCCCTTCAGCGCGCGGCCCATCGCCCGGCTGATGTCCCGCTGCGCGTCCCGCTTGGCCAGCGTCTGGCGCTTGTCGTAGTCCTTCTTACCGCGGGCGAGGGCGATCTCGACCTTGACCTTGCCGTCCTTGAAGTACATCGACAGCGGCACCAGCGAGAGCCCGCTCTCCTTGGTCTTGCCGATGAGCTTTTCGATCTCCCGCTTGTGCAGCAGCAGCTTCCGGGTGCGCCGCGGCATGTGGTTCGTCCACGTGCCCTGCGTGTACTCCGGGATGTGCACGTTGCGCAGCCAGACTTCGCCGTCGTCGACGGTCGCGAACGCGTCCGCCAGGGACGCCTTGCCCTCGCGCAGGCTCTTGACCTCGGTGCCGACGAGCACGAGACCGCACTCGTAGGTGTCGAGGACGGCGTAGTCGTGCCGCGCCTTGCGGTTCGACACGATCACCTTCTGGCCACGTTCCTTGGGCATACGACCACTCTACGTGAGGCTCGGGACGGTAAGCACTTGCTTTACTCAGTGCCGGACGTACAGCCGCAGCGTGACGTAACCGGTGATGGCGGAGATCACCACGGACACCGCCAGCAGGATCGGCGCCACCGGGAACAGCAGTTCCAGCATGGTGATCTTCGGGAACACGTCACCGGTGAACACCGAGTCGAGGAACCCGGCCTTCGTGATGATCAGCATGATGATCCCGAGGATCGCGCCGATCGCGCCGGCGACCACCGCCTCCAGGAGGAACGGTAGCTGCGTATACCACCGCGTCGCGCCCACCAGGCGCATGATGCCGACCTCGGTGCGGCGGGTGAACGCGGACACCTGGATCGTGTTGGCGATCAGCAGCAGCGCGGCGACGGCCATGATGAGCGCGGCGCCGAAGGCCATGTTGCGGACGCCGTTGAAGGCGTTGAACACGCGGTCGAGGAACTTCTTCTGGTCGTCGACCTTCCGCACGCCGGGCTTGTTGCCGAACGCCTGCACGATCGACTCGCTGCGGTCCGGGTCCTTCAGCTTCACGTGCAGCGACGCGGGCAGCGACTCGGGACCGGTGAGCGCGATCAGCTCCGGCTGGCTCTCGAAGATCTTCTTGAACCGGTCGTAGGCCTGGTCACGGTTCTCGAACACGACCGACTCGACGCCGTCGTTGCTCTGCAGCGACGTCCACAGCGACTTGCACAGCGACTGCGTGCAGGTCTTGTCGCCCGCGCTGATGTCGTCGGTGAGGTAGACCGAAACCTCGACGTCGGCGAGGAAGTTGGACTTCATCTTGTCGATCGTGCGCACGGCCAGCAGGCCGCCGCCGAGCATGGCGAGCGACACCGCTGTGGTCAGCATCATCGCGATGGTCATCGTGATGTTCCGGCGCAGGCCGGTTACTACCTCACTGAAGACGAAACTGGCGCGCATGTCGGGTGCAGGTCCTTGGGAGTCGGGGTCGGTGCGGGTGGGGTGGCGGTCAGCGACCGATGCCGTAGACGCCGCGGGCGTCGTCGCGGATCACCCGGCCGAGCTGCAGCTCGACGACGCGGCGCCGCATGGAGTCGACGATGCCGTGGTCGTGGGTCGCCATCAGGACGGTCGTGCCGGTGCGGTTGATCCGCTCCAGCAGCAGCATGATGTCCTGGCTGGTGTCGGGGTCCAGGTTCCCGGTCGGCTCGTCGGCCAGCAGCACCAGCGGCCGGTTGACGAACGCGCGCGCGATCGCGACGCGCTGCTGCTCACCACCGGAGAGCTCGTTGGGCAGCCGGTCCGCCTTGCCGTCGAGGCCGACGAGCTCGAGCACCTCGGGCACGACCTTCTTGATGGTCGGAGCGGGCTTGCCGATGACCTCGAGGGCGAACGCGACGTTCTCCGCGACGGTCTTGTTGGCCAGCAGCCGGAAGTCCTGGAAGACGCAGCCGATGGTCTGCCGCAGGCGGGGGACCCGGCGGCGGGCCAGCTTGGCGACGTCGAAGTTCGACACCATCACGCGGCCCTTGCTCGGCGTCTCTTCGCGCAGCAGCAGCCGGAGGAAGGTCGACTTCCCCGATCCCGAGGGACCGATGAGGAAGACGAACTCACCCTTGTCGATGTTGACGGACACCCGCTCGAGCGCGGGCCGCGTCGAGGTCTTGTAGACCTTGGAAACCTCTTCGAGCCGGATCACGATTCGGCATACTACCCACCGGTCTCGTGAAGCCCCGGTTGCCCGGGCCACCCGGGTGGAGCAAGGGGCGTTTGCGCACGGTGAGCGGTCGCCCGGACACCCCTTGCGCCGATCGGACGACCGGTTCGACCGCCTCTACGCCGATCAGGCCGCGCCCGTCTGCTTCCGCCAGCGGATGCCGGCTTCGAGGAAGCCGTCGATGTCGCCGTCGAGCACCGCCGACGGGTTGCCGACCTCGTGCTCGGTCCGCAGGTCCTTGACCATCTGGTACGGGTGCAGCACGTAGGAGCGCATCTGGTTGCCCCAGCTGGAGCCGCCGTCCTTGAGCGCGTCCATCTCCTTGCGCTCTTCTTCCTTCTTGCGCTGCAGCAGCCGTGACTGGAGCACCTTCATCGCCGCCGCCTTGTTCTGCAGCTGCGACTTCTCGTTCTGGCAGGAGACGACGATGTTCGTCGGGATGTGCGTGATGCGGACCGCGGAGTCGGTCGTGTTGACGCTCTGCCCGCCGGGGCCCGACGAGCGGTAGACGTCGACCCGGATGTCCTTCTCCGGGATGTCGACGTGGTCGACCTCTTCGACCTCGGGCAGCACCTCGACGTGCGCGAACGACGTCTGGCGGCGGCTCTGGTTGTCGAACGGCGAGATCCGGACGAGCCGGTGGGTGCCCTGCTCGACCGAGAGGGTGCCGTAGACGTAGGGGGCGCTCACCTTGAACGTCGCCGACTTGATGCCCGCCTCTTCGGCGTAGGAGATGTCGTAGACGTCGGTCGGGTAGCCGTGGCGCTCCGCCCAGCGCAGGTACATGCGGAGCAGCATCTCGGCGAAGTCGGCCGCGTCGACGCCGCCGGCCTCGGAGCGGATGGTGACGACGGCGTTGCGGTCGTCGTACTCGCCCGAGAGCAGGGTGCGGACCTCGAGGCCGTCGATGTCCTTGCCGAGGTTCCCGAGCTCGGCCTCGGCCTCGGCCATGCTGCCGGAGTCGCCCTCGGCCTCGGCGAGCTCGTACAGCACGCCCAGGTCGTCGAGCCGCTGGCGCAGCTCATTGATCCGCCGCAGCTCGCTCTGCCGGTGGGACAGCTGGCTGGTGACCTTCTGCGCCGCCTCCGGGTCGTCCCAGAGGTTGGGGCTCGAAGCCTGTTTCTCCAGGTCGGCCACCTGGGCGCGCAACGCGTCGAGGTCCATCACCGACTCGATTTGCGTCAGCTTGCCGGTCAGGTCCTTCAGTGCCGCGTCGAACTCATCACTCACGTTTGTCAAGGTTACGGCAAAACCCACGACCGGTCGCGAGGGCCGGTCGTGGGCGCGCGAACTTCAGGCCGCGGGGATGGCGTCGAGCAGCTTCAGGGCGGCCTTGGCCTGAGCCTGGGCGAACTCGGCGACGGCCTTCTCGTACGGCCCGTCGGCCGCCTTGGTGGCCGCCTTCGCGTCGTCGAGCTGCTGGCCGTAGCTGGTCCTGGCCGACTCGAGCAGCGTCTGGCGCTGCTTGAGGGTCAGCGACCCCGCGTGCACGAGCCGCAGGATGAGCGGGCTGCGCAGGTGGTCGGGGCCGGCATCGGACGTCAGCCAGGCCTTGAAGGCCTTTTTGCCGGCGGCGGTGATCAGGTACTGCTGACTGGAGCGCGGGCCCTGCTTGCCGAGCCGGACGAGGCCTTCCTTGGACAGCGCCGGGAGCTCCCGGTACACCTGGCTGCGGGTCACGCTGAAGAAGGCGCCGAACCGTTCACCGGCTCCCGCGACGAGCTGCCCGCCGGTGGCGGGACCGTCGTGGAGCAGACCGAGCAGGGCGGCGGCTGTTGCATTCAATTCGGACACGCCCCCTACATTCCCACTTATCGGCCGCTGTGTCCACAGTGGTCTGCGGATCTGTCCATTGTGGCTAGTGAGATCCCCTCGTTCGGCCCAATCCCAGGTGGTCCACAGTGGACCCCGGACACGCAGCGCAACCGGCACGGCCACACTTTGCTCCAACCAGCCGCATGTGGACCATCCCGGCGCCGCCAGGCAGGTGACTTCGACAAGCAACCTTCCCCAGCTTGGCCCACCCCGAACACACACCGCAACCACATGAAAGCAAGACGAAAAAACGAGATTCGTAGCAAAAACCAACCACGGCGGGGGATCCAAGGGGGCGGAGCCCCTCTTGGCGGGGGTTTGGGGGTCCGACCCCCAAGACAAAGCGAAAGAGGCGTGGCGAACGTTTTCCGTTCGCACACGCCTCTTACCTCTGTAGCGGGGACAGGATTTGAACCTGCGACCTCTGGGTTATGAGCCCAGCGAGCTACCGAGCTGCTCCACCCCGCGCCGTTGTGGTACTTGAATAGATTACATGGGGGTGCAACGGCGTTTACACCGGGGTCCCCTAACCGGCTGACCTGGCCTTACTCCGTTTCGAGCCATTGACGTGCTCCACTGAGGACCATCGAGAGGCCGTCCTCGAACCGCGCGTCGGCGTCGCCGAGGACCGCCTGGCCCGGTGTCCCGACGTAACGCTGGTCGAGTTCGCCCGGCATCGGGCGGACCGCCTGCTCCTCGATGGTGAAACCGATGACGAAGCAGTAGACGGTGAACGTCGCCCGGCTCGCCCGATCTTCGTCCAGCCCGGCTTCGATGCTCCGGCGCAGGGGGTGCGGGCCGACCAGGCTCGTGTCGGCGAGGTAGGTCCCGGAGAAGACCTTTCCGCCGTCGCGGTAGGCGAGCATCATCCGGCGCAGCGCGCGGGCGCCGTGCGCGACGCCCTCCCACTCCCCCAGCGACGCCGGCGGCTCCCGGTCCGCGGCGGAGTCGCGGTACATCTGCGTCGCCATCTCGTCGAGCAGCTCCTGCTTGTTCTTCAGGTGCCAGTAGAGCGCGGGTGCCTTGACGCCGAGGTCGGCCGCGATCAGCCGGAGCGTGAGCCCGTTGAGCCCGGCTTCGTTGAGCAGCTTCAGCCCGGATCGCGCGATGTCCTGCCTGTTCAGGGCCATGAGCCGAGCTCTCCTCGTGGTACGGAGTTGACAATTTAACGATGTTAAGGGCATCCTCGGGGCACGTCAATTTAACGTTGTTAAGGGGATCGGGATGAACGAGCTGACCGCCGAGGTGGTCGTCGCCGGGGCCGGGCCGACGGGGCTGATGCTGGCGAACGAGCTGGCACTGGCCGGGGTGGACGTCGTGGTGCTGGAGCGGATGACCGGACGGACGGGGTTGTCGAAGGCGCTGAACCTGCAGCCGCGGACGGCGGAGGTGCTGGATCTGCGTGGTTTGCTGGGCCGCGCCGAGCAGCGGTCGTTCGCGACAGTCCCGGAGGGACACTTCGCGGTGATTCCGGTGAGCTACGCCGGCTGGGACACGCGGCATCCATACCAGCTGGGTATCCCGCAGGCGGAGGTCGAAGCGGCCTTGGAGGAGCGACTGGCCGAGCAGGGCGTGCGGGTGCTGCGCGGCCACGAGCTGACGACGTTCACACAGGACACCGAGGGCGTCACGGTGACGGCGGGCGAGGCACGGATCCGTGCGGCCTACCTGGTGGGTTGCGACGGCGGCCGCAGCGCGGTCCGCAAGGCCCTGGCAATGCCCTTCGAGTGGCTGGACGGCCGCGGCCACGGCGTCTCGGCGGACGTCCTGTTCCGTTCACCGCCCCCGGGCGCCCCCACGGAGTGGCGCTCGATGAGAAGCCTGGTGACATCCCACGGCCCGGGCTCGTACGTCGGCCTGATCCCCTTGGCGGAGCCGAACCTGTATCGCCTGAGCTACGGCAACCGCCTGAGCCGCCCAGCGAACCTCCGAGCCCCGGTAACAGACGAAGAAGTCACCAAGGTAGTCAACGAAAGTTTCGGCACCGAGGCCGAAATCAAGGAAATCCGCTGGGCATCCCGCTTCTCGGACGACTCCCGCCTGGCAGCAAGCTACCGCGTAGGCCGGATCTTCTTGGCAGGCGACGCAGCCCACACCCACTTCCCGGCAGGAGGCCAGGGCTTGAACCTGGGCATCCAGGACGCCATGAACCTGGGCTGGAAGCTGGCGGCCAACATCCAAAACCGAGCCCCCAAAGCCCTACTGGACACCTACGAACAAGAACGCCGCCCAGTAGCAGAGCAAGTATTGCAAAACGTAGCGGCCCAAACAGCCCTGATCCCGGCATCCAAGGAGCAACTGGCCCTACGAGCGCTCCTCAGAGACCTGGCAGAACTCCCCGAGGTCCAACACCACCTGTCAGGAATGGTCTCAGGCCTGAGCATCAAGTACCCAGCCCCCGAGAACGCCCACCCAGCAACAGGAACCCGCCTACCGGACTTCAAAACAGAAGAGGGCCACGCAAGCAACTGGTTCCACACCGGAAAGTTCGTCCTACTGACAAAAGAGCAAACCCCAACCCCCCACCCGGAGGTACTCGTAAAGCAGGTCCCCAAACTCCCCTGGCCCAACCTGACGAAGGTCCTGATCCGCCCAGACGGCTACGTAGCAAACACCACAGGCGAAACACAAGGCTGGCTAACCCCATAACCAACCACCCACCGGGGGGTCCAGGGGCGGCGAAGCCCCCCTGGCGGGGGTCTGGGGGTCCGACCCCCAGAGACAATGCGAAGGAGGGCTGCACGGACGCTTTCCGTCCGTACAGCCCTCCTACACTCCGTAGCGGGGACAGGATTTGAACCTGCGACCTCTGGGTTATGAGCCCAGCGAGCTACCGAGCTGCTCCACCCCGCGTCGTGACACCTACCTTACGCCCTGGTTTCGCGGGGGTGCAAAGCAGGTGCCTCGAAGGTAATTGAGCTCACCTTCCCGGTGTGGTGCTGGGGGCTGGGGTGCTGGTTCCGGGTGCTGCGGTCTTGGCGGTTTCGTAGGCCTTGGCGGCGGCGTCGAGGGCGGCGAGCGCGGCGCCTTGGTCGGTGAAGTTGCCGGACTGCTGGGCGGATTTGAGTCTGGTGAGGGCGGCTTGGATGTCGGCGACGGCCTTGTCGAGGGCCGCGTTGCCGCCGTTGTTGGGTGGCGTTGCCGGTGCCGTGGGTGTGGTGGGCGTGTTGGTGGGTTGCCCGGCTTGGGGTGGCGTGGTCGTGGCCTCGCCGGTGCCGGGGCCGAAGACCTGGTCGAGGGCTTCCTGGAGGGTGGAGGCGAAGCCGATCTTGGGCCCGTAGGAGACGAGGACGCGGGCCAGCTGGGGGTAGCTGGCGGCCTGGTTGCTCTGCCTGATGTAGACGGGTTCGACGTAGAGGAAGCCGTCGGCGACGGGCAGGGTGATCAGGTTGCCGTAGATCACTCGCACGTTGGGGTTGTTGAACAGGGTGCGGTCCTGGGCGACGCGGGGGTCGCTCTGGAATCTGTTCTGGACTTGGACCGGCCCGTCGACCTGGCTGGCTCCGGTGGCTCCGGTGGGGAGCTGGAGGACTCTGATCTTGCCGTAGTCCTCGGCATCGGAGGAGACCGACATCCAGGAGGCCAGGTACTGCCGTTGGAGGCCGGTGAGGGAGCTGGTCAGCTGGAAGGTGGGCCTGCTCTGGCCTGGCGCGTCGGCGAGGACGTAGTAGCCGGGCTGGTTGGCCGCGCCGGAGGCCGTCGGGTTGGTGCCGCCCTCGGTGGTGGGGTCTTGGGGCACGCTCCAGAAGGCCTGCTGGGAGTAGAACTCCTGGGGGTTGTTCACGTGGTAGCGGGACAGGAGCTCGCGCTGGATCTTGAACAGGTCCTCGGGGTAGCGGAAGTGGGACCGCAGGTCCGGGGAGATTTCGGAGCTGGGCTTCACGAGGCCGGGGAAGACCTTCTCCCAGGCGTTGAGGACCGGTTCCTTGTCGTCGATCGAGTACAGGTTGACCGTGCCGTTGAAGGCGTCGACGGTGGCCTTGACCGAGTTGCGGATGTAGTTGATGGAGCTGTTGGCCTGGCGGGCGACGCCGTTGAGCGAGTCGTTGGTGGCCGTGCCGAGCTGGGTCTGCTGGGCGTACGGGAAGTTGTTGAGCGTGGTGTAGCCGTCGACGATCCAGACGATCTTCTTGTCGACGACCGCCGGGTACGGGTCGCCGTCGAGGGTCAGCCATGGCGCGATCTTGCTGACGCGGTCGCGCGGGTCGCGGTTGTACATGATCTTGGAGTTGTCGCCGATGGCGTCGGAGAACAGGATGTTCCGTTCGCCGTATTCGGCGGCGAAGGCGAGGCGGTTGAACCAGTTGTCGATGGAAACGCCGCCGCTGCCCTTGTAGGTGTAGCCGTGGTCGGTGGCGGTGTCGTACTCGCCCGGCGCGTTCCCGGAGGTGCCGCCGACGATGGCGTAGTCGGAGTCGGCCGCGGAAAGTTCGCCGTAGTAGATGCGGGGCTGGTCGACCTGGATGCCCGGGGTCCCGTTCTCGGCGCCGGCGCCGGCGGGGTTCTGGGTGTCGCTGGTGGTGGCGATCGGGTAGCCGCCGTCGGAGTTGGCGTCCTTGACCGCGCGGTCGATGGTGTTGGCGGGCGCGGCGACGAAGCCGTTGCCGTGGGTGTAGACGAGGTGCTTGTTGATCCAGCTGGTCTGGTTGCCGGTCAGGCCCTCGGTCTTGATCTCCTTGGCGGCCACGATGTAGTCCTGCGTGGTGCCGCCGACGGTGTAGCGGTCGATGTCGAGCTTCGCCGGGAAGCCGTAGAAGTTCTCGCGGCCGACGCGCTGGGTGAAGGTGTCGGACAGGACGTTCGGGTCGAGCAGCCGGATGTTCGGCAGCGTCCCGGTGTCCTCCTTGACCTGGGCGGCGGTGGCTTCGGACTTGCCGGTGTAGTCGGTGTACGTGACGTCGGTGAGGCCGAAGGCCTTGCGCGTCGCCTCCATGTTGCGCTGGATGGACGTCGCTTCCTTCTCGTTCGCGTTGGGCTTGACCGAGAACTGGTCGAGGACGGCCGGCCAGGCGACGCCGACCAGGATGCTCGACAGGATCAGCAGCACGAGCGCGATCGCCGGGAGCTGCAGGTTGCGCAGGAAGGCGCCGGCGAAGAACGCGATCGCGCAGATCACCGAGATGCACAGCAGGATCAGCTTGGCGGGCAGGACCGCGTTCAGGTCGGTGTAGGTGGCGCCGACGAACAGGGGCATGCCGCGGTCGGACAGCAGCAGGTTGTACCGGTCGAAGAAGTACTCGGCGGCCTTCAGCAGGACGAAGAGGCCGACGGTGATGGCGAGCTGCGCGCGGGTCGGGCCGGCGAGCTGGCCGCCCTTGCCGGCCAGCCGGATGCCGCCGAAGACGTAGTGCGCGATCAGCGCGCCGAAGAAGGAGACGACGACCGTGATGAACAGCCAGCCGAGGAGCCAGTTGTAGAACGGGAGGTCGAAGGCGTAGAAGCCGACGTCGTTGCCGAACTCGGGGTCGGTCTGGTTGAACGAGGTGCCGTTCAGGAACAGCTGCACGACCTGCCAGTCGCCCTGGGCGGACAGGCCGGCGATGAGGCCGGTGAGCACCGGGATGCCGACGCCGAAGAGCCGGATGCGGGCGACGATCGCGGAGCGGTAGCGCGCCAGCGGGTCGTCGGCGCCGGAGATCGGCACGAACACCGGGCGGCTGCGGTAGGCGATCATCAGGCTGACCGCGAGAGCGCCGCCGACGAGCAACCCGACGGCGAAGAACAGCACGACGCGGGTGACCAGCTGGGTGGTGAACACCGATCGCGCGCCGACCTCGCCGAACCACAGCCAGTCGACGTACGTGTCCAGCAGGCGGGCCCCGAGCAGCAGCGCCAGCACGATCACCGCGGCGATGATGAGGAGGATCCGGCTCCGCCGGGACAGCTTCGGCAGGCTCACCGGGGGCCGAGTCGCCACGGCACACGCTCCTGTCTTCGTCAATACTTGAGCAGGGGCGCGTGCGCCCCCTGATTCCCTAACTCTACGGATGCCCGGTGAAGTTCCCGGGACCCGCCCAAAGCGGACTCGCGGCGGGTTCGCGTCGATCGACCTGACACGATGTGCGCATGGCAGCGAACGAAGCGCGACAGGCCGGCGTGGCCGCGCTCGCCCGTGAGATCGAGGACTTCATGGCCGCGGGTGGCTGGGACCAGCCGCCGCAGCTGTTCGCGCTGGTGCCGACGGCGGCACTGCTCGACGAGCAGCCGGAGCTGGCCGGGCAGCTGGACCGGGCGAACCCGCTGACGCCGGTGGCCCAGGAAGCACTGCCCGAAGGCGACCTCGCCGAGGCGCTGGGCCGGATCGCGTGGCCGGACCTGGTCATCGGGTGCGCGCTGGCCCAGGAGATCATCGTGCTGCCGCCGGGGTCGGAGTCGGAACTGCCGGACATCGCCGAGGCGGACGCGGAGAGCCTGCGCCGCGCGGCCGCCGACCACCCGCAGCGGACGGAGGCCCGCCTGGTGGCCGCGGTCCTGCGCGACGGCGAAGGCGCCTGCGTGATGCGGCTGCGCGGCATCGGCACGGCCGAGACCGCCGACGAAACGATCGACGAGATCGTGGAAAGCCCCGACCTGGCCCCGAACCTGGTCGAAGCGTTGAAGGCCACGCTGCTGCCCTAGCAGGCGGCCGTCGGCCGGCCCGCCTTCAGGTTGCCGAGCTGCGTGAGCGCGTCGTCCAGTGTGGACACCTTGATGAGGTTGAGGCCGGCGGGCGCCGTCGTCTTGGCCTCGGCGCAGTTGTGCGCGGGCACCAGGAAGTCGGTGGCACCGGCTTCACGGGCGCCGACCACCTTGAACGAGATCCCCCCGATCGGGTCGACCTCGCCGGTCTCCCTGATCTCGCCGGTGCCGGCGATGTGCCGGCCGCCCGCCAGGTCGTCGCCCTTGAGCCGGTCGATGATGGCGAGGGTGAACATCAGCCCGGCCGACGGGCCACCGACGTCCTGCAGGGAGATGTTGACAGTGAAGGGCGCGTCGGCGCGGTCGACCGCGGTGAGGCCGATGAAGCCCTCCTTGCGGTCCTGGCGCGCGGCGAGGGTGAGCGGCACGGTGCGCTCCGGCTGGCCGTCCGACTGGAAGGTGATCTGGACGGTCTGGCCCGGCAGGGTGCCGGCCAGCGCGGCCCGGACGTCCGCGGCCTCGACGATCTTCTTGCCGTTCACCGTGATCAGCTTGTCGCCGGGGGCGAGCACGTGGTCGGCGGGGCTGCCGGAGACGATCTGCTTCGCCACCACCTTGATCGGGTAGCCGAGCTCGCGCAGGGCGGCGACCTGGGCGTTCGTCTGCGAGTCCTGCAGCTGCTGGATGTTCTCCTGCTTGACCTGCTCGTTCGTCTCGCCCGGCTTGAAGTACTCCTCGCGCGGCGCGAGCGCGTACCGGCCGCTCGCCCAGAAGCCGAGGCCCTGGAACAGCGTGACGCCGTCGTGCAGGGAGACGGTCGTCATCCGCAGCTCGCCGGTGGTCTGATGGGTCTCGTGACCGGTGACCTGGATGACCGGGTTGCCCGCCGCGTCGCGACCCAGCGTGTCGTAGGTCGGGCCCGGGCTGATCGCCACGAACGGCACCGGCACGATCGAGCCGAGCAGCACGAAGATCAGGAACAGCGAGCCGCTGACCACCAGTGTCCAGCCGCGGCGGGTCATCCGCCGGACGTCGCCGGCCTGCTCCACCGCCGGTTCCGGCGCGCTCTTCGCGGGGGCGGTCTCCTCGGAGGACTTGGTCACGACCGACAGCGTACGGTGACCGCGTTCGCTTCTCGGTGAAGGCACGCACACGGGTCCGGTTGACGCGCTCGACGGCCGTCGACCCGCGTACGGTGGACACATGAGCAAACCCCCGTTCGGCTTCGGACCTTCCGATCCCGACAAACGAGGTGAGAACGATCCCTCGGAAGGCGGGCAGCAGTCCGGCGCCGAGGCCTTCAACCAGCTCGGGCAGATGCTGAGTCAGCTGGGCCAGATGCTCAGCCAGGCCGGCACCTCCAGCGGGCCGGTGAACTACGACCTCGCCAAGCAGATCGCCCTCCAGAACCTGGGCAGCGCCGGCAACACCGGCGAAAGCAAGCTCGGCTTCTCCGGCGGAGACGACTCGAACGCGGCCGTGCGTGACGCCGCCCACCTGGCCGAGCTGTGGCTCGACGCGGCGACGATCCTGCCCGCCGGCGCGACGTCGACGGTCGCCTGGTCGCCGCGGACCTGGGTGGAGAAGACGCTGCCGACGTGGCAACGGCTGTGCGACCCGGTCGCCCGGCAGGTCTCGGGTGCCTGGATGGAGGCGCTGCCGGAGGAGGCCAAGCAGGCCGCCGGCCCGCTGCTGCAGATGATGGGGCAGATGGGCGGGATGGCCTTCGGCTCCCAGCTCGGCAACGCGCTGGCGCAGCTCGCGTCGGAGATGCTGACCGCCTCGGAGATCGGCCTGCCGCTGGCGCCCGCCGGGACGTCGGCGCTGCTGCCGGCGAACATCGAGAAGTTCGCCGACGGCCTGGAGCTGCCGAACAGCGAGATCCTGGTGTTCCTGGCCGCGCGCGAGGCCGCGCACCAGCGGCTGTTCACGCACGTGCCGTGGCTGCGGCAGCGCCTGCTGGCGACGGTCGAGGAGTTCGCGCACGGCATCACGGTGGACACGTCCGCCCTCGAGTCGCTGGCCGGCCGGATCGACCCGGCCAACCCGGCGAGCATCGAAGAGGCGATGTCGTCCGGGCTGCTGGAGCCGCAGACGACGGATGAGCAGAAGGCGGCGCTGAGGCGCCTGGAGACGTTGCTCGCCCTGGTCGAGGGCTGGGTGGACGTGGTGGTGGCCGAAGCGGTCGGCGACCGGCTGCCCGGAGCGGACGCGCTGCGCGAGACGCTGCGCCGCCGCCGCGCGACGGGCGGCCCGGCGGAGCAGACGTTCGCCACGCTGGTCGGCCTGGAGCTGCGCCCCCGCCGCATGAGGGACGCGTCGAACCTGTGGAAGCTGGTCGGCGACCGCCACGGCCTCGAGAAGCGCGACGGCCTCTGGTCCCACCCGGACCTGATGCCGACGGCCGAGGACCTGGACGAGCCGATCGACTTCGCGGACCGGGTCGGCGAAGCCGGTTCGCTCGACGACCTCGACCCGATGGCCGAGCTGGAGCGCACGGAACGTTCGGAGCGCGAGGAGCGGGAGAAGGACACCCCCGAAGAGGGCGACGAGGGCAACACCAAGAGCTGAGCAGCAACCCGGAGCCGGGCGTCTCGCACCGCGAGGCGCCCGTCTCCATTTCACCCACCCCGCTCACCTCCATCCCGCCCCGCCACCCGCACACCGTGTCGTCCCTCCAGACACGCGTGTCGACCCTCCAGACACACG
>Ga0070668_100001077_pt1 | contig 19225 bp, 14 predicted proteins | sample KBSS43metaG_FD_64661 | JGI IMG/M metagenome (GOLD analysis project Ga0070668, IMG submission 64661) | Switchgrass rhizosphere microbial communities from Kellogg Biological Station, Michigan, USA - KBS S4-3 metaG | ecosystem: Host-associated > Plants > Roots > Rhizosphere > Soil ... | reverse complement strand
CAGCGCCGCCGATTCCTGCGGCTTCGCGGGGTCGCCGGGAACGGTATAGAACCGCCAGGCGAGCTTGCCGGTCGCGGCATCATAGGCAGAGACATAGCCGCGCACGCCCATTTCGGCACCGGCATTGCCGATCAGCACCTTGCCCTTCACCACCCGCGGCGCGCCAGTGATGGTGTAGGGCTGGCTGGTGTCGACCGTCTGCGTCGACCAGACCGGCTTGCCGGTCTTTGCGTCGACCGCGATCAGCCGGCCGTCGAGCGCGCCGACGAAGATCTTCCCCTGCCAGATCGCGACGCCGCGGTTGACCGCGTCGCAGCACGCCTTGACCAGGGTGTCGCGCGGCACCTGCGGGTCGTAGGCCCAAAGGAGCTTGCCGGTCCGCGCATCATAGGCGCGCACCGTGCTCCAGCCGGTCGACAGGTAGATGACGCCATCGGCGACGATCGGCGTCGCCTCGATGCCGCGGCCGACGTCGATGTCCTGATACCAGGCGAGACCGAGGCCGGAGACGTTGCCTTCGTCGATCGCATCCAGCGGGCTGTAATGCTGCTCGTCATAGGTACGACCGTAGCTGAGCCAGCTGCCCGGCTCGGCCTCGGCGGCGACCAGCCGCCCGTCGTCGACAGGGCGAAGGACGCCCGAATACGCTACGCAACTTAAACCCAGCAGCGACGCGGCGACCGCGCCCAGCGCGCGCCGCATCCTCGTCACGCGCTTCTGGTGAACGGGAACGTCCCTCGCTCGATCCGCTCGGACACGGCGCGGTGCGCCTCCAGCATCGCGGCATCGGTATGCGGGCTGGCCGAGGCGTCGGAATTGGCGATCGAGACGAGGCCGAAAGGCTGCCGCCCGACCACGCATGGCCGCGTCGGCGTCTCGGTATAGACCCACTCCACCGGATCGTAGAGGCTGTTATAGGTATACGCGTAGCCATGCGGCCAGCGGTTGACGGTGATCGCGGCGATGTCCCGCGCCGGATCGAACCCGCCTGGCCCCAGGATGCGGGCGAGCTGGTCGCGGGTGCTGCGCTCGAACTCCTCGAAGCTGGTGTCGAGCAGGATCTGGCGCCCGGCGCGGTGCTGGTCGCGGCGCGGCAGGCCCGGCACCGCCATCGTCTTGACGAGGTGGAGCGCGATCGGCTCGTCGGGCGAGGTCGGGTGGTGCAGCCCGCCGAGGCTCGCCGCCTCGGTCAGCTCGACAGAATCGTGGAACATCGTCGGCGTGTCGACGCCGCTGATCCCCAGCTTCTGGAACGAGCGCCAGTTGCGCAGCGCCACGTTAGTGTACACCAGCGGCCCCTTCACGCCGTAGTGCAGCGCTTCCTTCTGCGCCGTCGGCAGCTCGGGCATCATGTACGGGATCATCATGTTCCACGAGGCGAGGATCACCGCCTGCCCGCGCACGCTCTTCAGCTTGCCGCCGTCCATGTAGCTGACGATCGCCTCCTTGGCGGACCAGGGCTCGCCGTCATGGCGGACGTTGACGACGACCGAGCTCAGCCGGATGCGGACCGGCTGGCCCGGCAGGTCGAGCTTGGAATAGTCGATCATCGCCGTGCCCATGTCCTCCTGCGTCCGCGCCGCGGTGGCGGCGGGGACGAGGCGCGAGACGAGCAGTCGGGCGACGGTGGCGTTGCCGTCGGGGAAGTGGACCGCCTTGCTGGTCTCCTTCTGACGGCCGTGGATGCCGCCGGGCAGATCGGCGAACAGGCCGTCGGGAATGTCGCCGAGGCCGAGGCCGGAGAAGCCCGGCATCCCCTGCACCCAGGCGAACAGCGCCGGCGTCGCATCGGCGCCGACGCAGAAGCTGCCATAGCCGAAGGTCCTGAAGAACCACATGACCTGAGGGTCGATCTTGATCGTCTTGAGGTAGTAATCCTCCAGTGAGGTGGTCGCGAGGAACGCCTTCTTCTCCTCGACCGACTTGCCGGCGAGATAGTCCGGCTGGACGTCCGCGAGGAGACCGTGGAAGTCGGCGGTGGCCTTGGGGCTGAGCGGCAGCTTCGAATCGAGCAGGCGGCCGGGGCGGCGGCCCTTGCCGGTCGGCACCACGAGCTGGTCCTTCTTCCACGTCTCCTTGTCGAAGAAGGTACCGCGGCGCAGGCCGAGGCTGTCGTACAGCTTGTGGTTGGAATCGTTCGCGGTCTCGTAGCGGGCGAGGTCGATCCCCATGTCGTCCAGCACCGAGCGCGCCCATTGGTTGTACCGCTGTGGCGATTCGATGTTGAGCGTGCCGCCGTTGATGGCGAGCAGCTTGCCGTCGACGCGGAACTCGTTGCGCTTGGCATGGCCGCCGAAATCATCGTGATTGTCGAGGATCAGGATCTTCGCGCCCGGCCCGACATCCTTCAGGAAGAAATGCGCCGCGGAGAGGCCGCTGAGGCCACCGCCGACGATGACCAGATCGTAGGTCTCGCCGGTCGCCATCGCGTCGGCGACCTTCAGGGTGCCGTCGCGCAGCGCATGGGCACTCTCGAACGCGCCGGGATGGCTGCCGCGCATGCCCGTCTTGGCGGGCGGGTAGCCGGCCGGCACCTGCGGCGAGAGATCGCCCGGCGCGGCGCGGAGCGGGCCGGCCGCCGCCAGCGCGCCGATCGCGACGGCGGTGCCGTTGATGAAGTCCCGCCGGCTGATCGACCGATCCATGCCCAGGTTCCGGTCCCCGCCCGTTACGCCCATCGTCACACTCCTGCAGACGCCGCGACCTTGCCGCGGCGAAACACGTAGAACAGCACCAGGCAGACCGCGGTGACGGCCAGGCTGGAATAGAACTGGCTGGCCAGGTCAGGCGCCATCGCCATCGCTATCAGCACCAGCGCGATGCAGCCGATCGTCGCGTAGCTGAGCCACGGAAACAGCCACATGCGGATGGTCAGCCGCTCGGGTGCCTCGGCCTCCATGCGGCGGCGCACTGCGATCTGGGCGAAGGCGAGCAGCCCGTAGATGAGCAGCATCAGCGCGCCCGACGCGTTGACGAGGAAGGTGAAGACCAGTTCCGGGGACAGCACCGAGGCGGCGAGTGCCACATAGCTGAAGGTGCTGGCGATCAGGATCGCGCGCACAGGCACCTTGCGCCGGTTGACCGAAACCAGCGCCTGCGGTGCATCCCCCTCCGCCGCCAGCGCGAAGAGAACGCGCGAGGTAACGTAGAGGCCTGAGTTGAGGCAGGAGAGCACCGCGATCAGCACGATCAGGTTCATGATCGTCGCGGCGCCGGGAATGCCGGTCCGCGCCAGCACGGTGGCGAAGGGCGAGGTGCCGACCGCGATCTCGGTCCACGGCACGACCGATACGATGAGCGTGATCGACAGGATGTAGAATACCAGCAGCCGCGCCGCGACCGACCCGGTCAGCCGCGCGACCGTCTTGGCCGGCTCGGCCGACTCGGCGGCGGCGATGGTGGCGATCTCGGCGCCGACCAGTGCGAAGATGACGGTGGTGACGCCCCCCAGCACCGAGGAGATGCCCCCCGGCATGAAACCGCCATGCGCGGTCAGATTGGCGAAGGTCGCGCCGCCGGGCGAGGTCAGGCCGAAGGCATAGGCACCGGCGAGCAGGATGAAGACCAGGATCGCCGCGACCTTGATGGACGAGAACCAGAACTCGAACTCGCCATAGGACTTGGTCGACATCAGGTTGACGCCGGTCAGCAGCGCCATCAGCACGATGCCGATCAGCCAGACCGGCAGGTCGATCCAGAGAGCAAGGATCTTGGCACCGGCGATCGCCTCGACCGCGACCACCACCACCCAGAAGTACCAGTAGAGCCAGCCGCTGAGGAACCCGGCCCAGTGGCCGAGACCGGCGCGGGCGAATTCGGGGAAGGACTGGATGCCGGGCAACGCGACGGCCATCTCCGACAGCATCCGCATCACCATCAGCACGACCGCGCCGGCGATGGCGTAGCTCAGCACCGCGGCCGGGCCGATGTCATGGATCGCGCTGGACGAGCCGACGAACAGGCCGGCGCCGATGATGCCGCCGATCGCGATCATCGCGACATGGCGGCTCTTGAGCGACTTGCCGAGGGTCGCCTGATCCTCGGACGGGTAGATCTCGGCTCCGGTCAGCGGAACCCCTTCGGGCGTGGATACGGCCATCTCAATCCCCTCGCGACGCTGGAACGGAGATCAAGCGCCTCCGGGGCGACAAAGCAAATACGTGATCGGGGCATTTCCTCTCCCCTCCCGCAGGCGGGCGGGAGAGCAGAAGCATCGCTGCCCCCGATCCGCTCAATGGACCTTCTTCACCCAGGTCAGATCGTATTCGGTGGTCCAGGTGGTGCCGCCGTCCTCGGTGCCGACCGAAAGCTCGCGGACCTTGCCGTCGGGCTGGAGGATCAGGCTCCAGTGGCGCAGGCGGACCTTGCCGTCGGCGAGCGGCTTCTCGGTGACGTAGCGGATCTCGCCCGGCTTGACCTCGGCGCCCTTGAACGAGGTGGTCGACCCCGTGTCCGACGCCCAGAGATAATGCCAGGTCTTGAGCAGGTCGGAATAGACGAACAGGCCCAGGCCGTTGCCCTTCTTGCCCGCGGGCACGGTCCAGGTTTCGTGGATCGCGCAGCCGCCGAGCGAGGCCTCCATCAGCACCTCGGCCGACTTCTTGTCGCCGTTGTAGACGTCCCAATGGCCGACGGTGAAATCCTGCTGGCGGTAGATCGGGTCGGTGCAGGGCGTCGGTGCCGGCGTCGTCTGCGCGGCGGCGGGGGCCGCACAGGCGAGGCCGGCGATGGCGGCCGCAATCAGGCGAAGGTCAGTCGGCATGGCTCAGCTCCGTGCGGATGGTGTCGGCGATGCGCTCGATCTGCGCCGGCTCGACGATCAGCGGCGGCGACAGCGCGATGGTGTCGCCGGTGACGCGGACGAGGACGCCGGCCTCGTAGCAGGCCTTGAACACGTCATACGCGCGGGTTCCCGGCGCTCCCGGCCGGGGTGCCAGTTCGATCGCGCCGATCAGGCCGAAATTGCGGATGTCGACGACGTGCGGCGCGTCGCGCAGCGCGTGGAGAGTCGCCTCCCACAGCGGCTCCAGGCCCCTCGAACGCTCGAACAGCTGATCGTCGCGATAGACGTCGAGCGTCGCGATACCGGCGGCGCAGGCCAGCGGATGGCCGGAATAGGTGTAGCCATGGGCGAGCTCGATCGCGTTCTCCGGCCCGTCGCACATCGCCTCGTAGATGCCGCCGCGGATCAGCACTGCGCCCATCGGCACCGCGCCGTTGGTGACGCCCTTGGCCGTCGTGATGATGTCCGGGGTGACGCCGAAGCGCTCGGCGGCGAAGGCGGCGCCGACCCGGCCGAAGGCGGTGATGACCTCGTCGAAGATCAGCAGGATGCCGTGCTTGTCGCAGATCTCGCGCAGGCGCTGGAGATAGCCGACCGGCGGGACCAGCACGCCGGTCGAACATGCGATCGGCTCGACGATCACCGCGGCGATGGTCGAGGCGTCGTGGAGCGCCACCAGCCGCTCGAGATCCTCGGCAAGCTCGACGCCGTAAGCCGGCTGGCCCCGGGTGAAGGCGTTGCGCGCGGGATCATGGGTGTGGCGGAGATGGTCGACGCCGGCGATCATCGCGCCGAACTGCTTGCGATTGCCGACGATGCCGCCGACCGAGATGCCGCCGAAACCGACGCCGTGATAGCCGCGCTCGCGCCCCAGCAGGCGGGTCCGCGTGCCGTTGCCGCAGGCGCGGTGATAGGCGAGCGCGATCTTGAGCGCGGTGTCGACCGACTCGGAACCCGAATTGGTGAAGAACACCTTCTCGAACCCCTCGGGGGCGAGCTGGGTCAGCCGGCTCGACAGCTCGAAGGCAAGGGGGTGGCCCATCTGGAAGGTCGGCGCGAAATCGAGCGTCGCGGCCTGGCGCTGGATGGCGCCGACGATGCGCGGATCGCCATGACCGGCGTTCGAGCACCACAGGCCGGCGGTGCCGTCCAGCACCTCTCGCCCGTCATGGCTGCGGAAATACATGCCCTGCGCGCCGACCAGCAGGCGCGGCGACGCCTTGTACTGGCGGTTGGCGGTGAAGGGCATCCAGAATTGGGAGAGATCGTTGACAGCGGTCATGCCTGCTCTTTCGGCGCGACAAGGCGGTGCCGTGACACGGCCCGCGTTGCCGTCTGCGCGTATGGCGGCACCCCACGCGCCGTCTTGCAACCCCAATCTGCGAGCGCGGTGCGATCAGGAAGATGCTTATTGTGCTGTCGTCAGTGCCAAAAAAGCACCAGCGGGGTACAGCCACGGGACCCGATCATGCCCTGTCGACACGGGTTCCCGATCAGCCCGAACCGGACGGGAGCGAGCGGGCGGGGTTGCCAGGTGGGGCCAGTGGCGCCCTACCCCTTCACCTTCTCGTTCTCCGCCACCGCATGCTGAAGCCAGCGGCGGAAGCGGAGAACCGCCGGGGCGTTCCAGCGGTCCTCGCGGGCGATGAAGGTGTAGCCGCCGAAGCGGACGGGCGTGAACGGCGTCTCGGTCGGCTGGATCGCCACCAGCCGCCCGGCCTCCAGATCGTCGCGCAGCAGCATGCGGTTGGCGAGCGCCACGCCCAGCCCCTGCCGCGCGGCGTTCAGCGTCATATGCGCGTGCCACAGCCGCGAGCCGGGGAGCCTTTCGGGCACCGGCACGCCCTGGCCGATGAACCAGTGGTGCCATTCGGCATCGTTGTCCTCGTGGAGGAGGGGGACGTCGAGGAGATCCTGGGCGCTGCGGATCGTCGGCAGCGCCGCCGCGCATTCGGGGCTCGCCACCGGGAACACCGCCGGCCGCACGAACTCGAAGCGGTGGACGATCTTGGGGAGCGCCGCCTCTTCCCATTCGCGCAGGTATCGGATGTCGCCATCGACGTCCTTGCCGCGGAAATCGGGGCTGTAATCGGCCGGGCGGAAATCGACGTCGATGTCGCGATTGGCCGAGAGAAAGTCGCCGAGATGGTCGGTCAGCCACAGCGAGGCGAAGCCCGGGATGCACCAGATGTGGAGCTTCAGCTCCTCGCCGCCCTTCATCAGCGCGCCGGTCGCCTCGGCAATAGCGGTGACCGCGGCGTAGATCTGCTGGTGGTAGACCTCGCCCTTCTCGGTCAGCGTATATCCGGTTCCGTGGCGGACGACGAGCTGGACGCCGACCCAGGTCTCCAGCGAGCGGATATGGCGGCTGACGACGGCATGGTCGATCATCAGCTCCTTGGCGGCGCGGCGGATCCCGCCCAGCCGGCCGACCGCCTCGAAGGCGCGGAGTGCCGCCAGCGGCGGGAGAAGCCTATGATCCGCCAACGCAATCGCCTTCTTTCGCACCGCAGCAAACAATGCGCTTGCACGCTATTTCCTGCCGCACCCCCTCCGTCAAGGCGGGTGGTGCCAAAAAGACAGCGGGTTCGGCAAGTGGTGTGGTGGCGACAACGCACCAAGCACGGTCCGCAAGGCGCCTTCCCGCCTCCCCGCCGGCGGCGCAAAGCGGCCGCTGGTCTGGCCCGGGGAGGATTGGCGATGGCGGAAAAAGCGAACGGAACCGACGGCATCGCCCGTCGCGACTTCATGGGCGGCATCGCCGGGGCGAGCATCGCCGCGCTCGCGATCCGCGCCGCCGAGGCCGGCGCCCAGACGGCACCGCCCCTCGCCGGTGGCAGCGCGCCCGATCCGGCAGTCTACCCGCCGGTGCGCACCGGGCTGCGCGGCCAGCATCCCGGATCGTTCGAAATCGCGCACCAGGCCCGCGACGGCGGCTTCGCCGGCCCGGTCGCGGCCGAGCCCACCGGCGAGCAGTACGATCTGATCGTCGTCGGCGGCGGCATCTCGGGACTGTCGGCGGCACATTTCTACCGCAACGCGTTGGGGCAGGATCGCAAGATCCTCATCCTCGACAATCACGACGATTTCGGCGGCCACGCCAAGCGCAACGAATTCCACGCCGGCGCTCGCACCGTGCTTTCCTATGGCGGTACGATGAGCATCGAGACGCCCTTTCCCTACAGCTACGTCGCCAAGGGCCTGCTCGCCGAGCTGGGTGTCGTGCCGCGCACCTACGAGAAATACGCCCGGCCCGACACCTATAAGGGCCTCCAGACCAGCATCTTCTTCGACAAGGAGCATTTCCTCGCCGACAAGGTGGTCCCCGGCTACCGCAAGCGTCCCGCCGCCGCGTTCTTCGCCGATGCGCCGCTGACCCCGGCGGTCCGCGCCGACCTGATCCGCATCCATACCGAGAAGGTCGACTACCTCCCCGATCTCGATCCGGCGGGCAAGGCGCGCGCGCTCAAGAAGATGAGCTACCAGGATTTCCTGACCAAACATGCCGGCCTGCGCGCCGACTCGCTGCCGTTCTTTCTGGGCCAGGGCTATCGCAACAACATGCGGGTCGACACCTGCCCGGCCTATATGGCGTTCAAGAGCAACGCGCCCGGTTTCCAGGGCATGGAGATCGCCCGGCAGATCGAGGCCGAGGCCGAGCATTTCCACTTCCCCGACGGCAATGCCTCGATCGCGCGGCTGCTGGTCTCGCGGCTGGTGCCGGGCGTGTTCCCGGCGGGCAAGCTCGATCAGGAATCGATCGTGATGGCGCCGGCCGACTACACGAAGCTGGACGTCGCGGCGAACCCCACGCGGATCCGGCTGAGCAGCATCGTCATCCGCACCGAGCATATCGGCACCCCCGATGCGCTCACCGAGAAGGCGGTCCGCGTCGTCTACGCGAAGGGCGGCAAGACCTATGAGGTGACCGGCGCCAACGTCATCCTCGCCTGCTTCAACAACATCATCCCGTATATCGTGCCGAGCCTGCCGGAGGAGCAGAAGACCGCGCTCAAATATCCGTCGAAGGTGCCGCTCCTCTACACCAACGTGCTGATCCGCAACTGGCAGGCGTGGCAGAAGCTCGGCATCTACATGATGGCCGCGCCGAACGGCTACCATCAGTGGGCGACGCTCGACATCCCGATGGCGATCGGCGGCTATCAGAGCGCGGCGACCCCCGACCAGCCGGTCGTCATCCACATGGTCCGCAACCCCAACATGCCGGGCCTGCCGCGCCGCGACCAGAACCGGATGGGCCGCCTCGACATCCAGAACACGCCGTTCGAGACGATCGAGAAGGAGATCCGCGACCAGCTCGACCGCGCCCTCGGACCGGGCGGGTTCAAGGCGAGCCGAGACATCCTGGCGATCACCGTCAACCGGTGGCCGCACGGCTATGCCTATACCTACGACACGCTCGGTGACCCCGACCTTCCCGATGCCGAGCGCCCGCATGTCATCGGTCGCCAGCCCTTCGGCCGCATCGCGATCGCCAATGCCGATGCCGGCGCGTCAGCCTTCACCAACGTCGCGATCGACCAGGCTCATCGCGCCGTCCAGGAAGTGATCGTCAGCCGCGGGCTGACCTGAACCGGCCGTCCGGCGGCCCGCCGGAAGCTCAGCAGGGCGGCGCCATGTCCAGCGCTGCCAGCATCGCCTCCACCCCGGTCGCGATGGGATCGAACACCGGCAGGCCCGTCCGCGCGGCGAGATCGGCGATCGCTGACGGCCCGGCAGCCCCGATCCGGCTGGTGTCGAGCGAGATGCCGACACAGCGCACCGCCTTGTTGGTCAGCCGCGCCGCCGCGAGATTGGCGGCGATGCAGTCCTCGATCGACGGCAGCGGATAATCCGGATAGCCGTCGATATGGGTGCGGCCGGGATCGTGGCAGACGACGATCGCATCGGGCTGCGAGCCATGCAGCAAAGCGAGGCTGACCCCAGCATAGGCGGGGTGGAACAGCGACCCTTGCCCCTCGATCACATCCCAGTGGTCGGGCGCATTGGACGGCGACAGGGTCTCGACGATCCCGGCAGTGAAATCGGCGACGGTTGCGTCGATGGCGACGCCGCCGCCGGCGATCAGCACGCCGGTCTGGCCGGTGGCACGGAAGGTCGCCTTCATGCCGCGCGCCGCCATGCCCTTGTGGATGGCAAGCGCGGTGTATTTCTTGCCCGAGGCGCAATCGGTGCCGACGGTCAGCAGCCGCCGGCCGCTGCGCTTCTTGCCGGTCGCGACCGTCTTCGGACGGTCGGCGTGGCGGACGTCGTGGAGTTGGCGGCCATGCGCGGCAGCGGCAGCGGCGATCGCGGGGTGCTCGGTCAGCCGCGAATGCATCCCGCTGGCGATGTCGAGCCCGGCGGCCAGCGCACCCAGCAGCGGTTCGACCCAGCCCTCCTCCAGCTGCCCGCCGAACGGGGCGACGCCGATCACCAGAGTCCGTGCGCCGGCGGCGAAGGCGGCGGCGGGGTCCATGTCGGGCAGGCCGAAATCGATCGTCTCCGCGCCCAGCCGGTACTGGCCGATGCACAGTTCGGGCCGCCAGTGGAGGATGCCGCTGGCGGTCTTGGCGTCGAGCCGTGAGGTCTCGTGGCCGAGGAACAGCAGATAGCCGGGCGCGATCTCGCTCACCTGTCCGAGACCGCGCATGGCAAACTCCGTTGGATTTCCGACATGGTCCACGTCACGGGCGAACGCGGACGTGTCAAGCGGCCGATCTCCGCACCGCACCATCGCACGTTGCACAATGGCCTTCATCCACAGCGGAACGGGGGCAGCGGAACGGGCCGGCCCCATCGTCCGTTTCATGGGCTTCCCCGACAGGAGACGGATCATGGCAAGTCCCGAAGAGCTCAAGGCCAAATTCTGGAAAGCACTGGCCTCCGACATGACGATGATGATCGGCCTCGACGGCGTCGAGGACGGTCATACCCGCCCGATGACCGCGCAGGTCGAGGGCGATCACGGCCCGATCTGGTTCTTCGGCTCGACTGATACGCTGCTGGTCTCGGCTCTCGGCAGCGGCCAGCGCGCGGTGGCGACGTTCACCTCCAAAGGCCACGACCTGTTCGCCAGCGTCCACGGCCGTCTCGTCCGCGACGATGACCAGGCGGTGATCGATCGGCTGTGGAACAGCCACATCGCCGCCTGGTACGAGGGCGGCAGGACCGACCCGAAGCTGGCCCTGCTCCGCTTCGACGCCGCCAGCGCCGAGATCTGGCTGAACGGCTCGAGCCTCGTCGCCGGGATCAAGACCCTGTTCGGCGCCGATCCGAAGGAGGATTACAAGGAGAACGTCGCGGAGGTAGCGCTGTAATGGCGAAGCCCCCGAAAGCGCCCCCGTCGTCCGACGTCACCGGCGTCAACCGCGATGCGCGCGCGGGTACACCCTCGAAGGACCCGCATGCCGGCAAGGCACTCGAACACGCCGAGCGCGAGAGCAAGGGCCGGCCGGCGCGGGAGGGCTGACCTTCTACCGTTCGGTTCGGGCAGCATCGAGCGACGTCGAGATGCGTCCGTCGAGAACCCCCGCGAGGCTTCTCGACTGCGTTCTCGACAAGCTCGAACTCCGCTCGAAACGAACGGCTGAGGCATCACCCGTGCCCGCGTCTGAAGCTTCTCAAGCCGGCTCGCGCACCACCCGGTCGGCCACCAGCGTATCCACCACGCTGGGATCCGCGAGCGTCGACGTGTCGCCGAGGCTGCTCACGTCGCCTTCGGCGATCTTGCGCAGGATCCGGCGCATGATCTTGCCCGATCGCGTCTTCGGCAGCGCCGGCGCGAACTGCAACGCATCGGGGGTGGCGATCGGGCCGATCTCGTGCCGGACCCACTTTACCAGCTCGGCGCGCAATGCGTCGCTCTCGACCTCGCCAACGTTCAAGGTGACATAGGCGTAGATGCCCTGGCCCTTGATGTCGTGCGGCATGCCGACGACTGCGGCCTCGGCGACCTTTTCGTGCAGGACCAGCGCGCTCTCGATCTCGGCGGTGCCCATGCGGTGGCCGGAGACGTTGATGACGTCGTCGACCCGGCCGGTGATCCAGTAATAGCCGTCGGCATCGCGGCGACAGCCGTCGCCGGTGAAATACTTGCCGGGATAGGTCGAGAAATAGGTCTGGAAGAAGCGATCATGGTCGCCCCACAGGGTGCGCGCCTGACCCGGCCAGCTATCGGTGATGCAAAGATTACCCTCGGTGGCGCCTTCGAGCACCTTGCCCTCGCCGTCGACGATCTCGGGCTTCACCCCGAACATCGGCTTGGTCGCCGATCCCGGCTTCAGCGCGATCGCGCCGGGTAACGGGGTGATCATTATGCCGCCGGTCTCGGTCTGCCACCAGGTGTCGACGATCGGGCAGCGCCGCTCGCCGACGACGCGGTGGTACCATTCCCACGCTTCGGGATTGATCGGCTCGCCGACCGAGCCGAGCAGGCGCAGCGATGAACGATCGGTCTTGGTGACCCATTCGTCACCCTCGCGCATCAGCGCGCGCAGGGCGGTGGGCGCCGCGTAGAAGATCGAGACTTTATAACGATCGATCACCTGCCAGAAGCGGCTGAAATCCGGCCAGTTCGGCACGCCTTCGAACATCACCGAGGTAACGCCGTTGGCGAGCGGCGCGTAGACCGTGTAACTATGGCCGGTGACCCAGCCGACATCGGCGGCGCACCAGTAGACATCGCCCGGCCGCGCATCGAACACGTACTGGTGGGTCATCGACGCCCAGACCAGATAGCCACCGGTGGTGTGAAGCACGCCCTTCGGCTTGCCGGTCGATCCGCTCGTGTAGAGGATGAACAGCGGGTCCTCCGCGCCCATCGCCTCGACAGGGCAGTCGTCGGCCATGTCGGCGACGGCATCGGCGTACCAGACGTCGCGGCCATCCTGCATCGCGGTGGCGCTGTCGGTGCGGCGGACCACGATGACGTCCTTGACGCAGGGGCAGGCGGCCAGTGCCTCGTCGACATTGGCCTTCAGCGGGACCTTCTTGCCGCCACGCAGGCCTTCATTGGCGGTGATGACAAGGCGCGAATCGCAGTCCTGAATACGACCGGCGAGCGCGTCGGGCGAGAAGCCGGCGAACACCACCGAATGAATCGCGCCGATCCGCGTGCAGGCAAGCATCGCCACCGCCGCCTCGGGAATCATCGGCAGATAGAGCGTGACGCGGTCGCCGCGGCGCACGCCCCTGGCCTTCATCGCATTGGCAAGGCGGCAGACGTCGCGGTGCAACTCCCGATAGCTGATCGACCGCGCCTCGGACGGGCTGTCGCCCTCCCAGAGGATCGCCGGCTGCTCGCCGCGGGTCGCCAGATGGCGGTCGAGACAGTTGGCAGAAACGTTAAGCTGTCCGTCGGCGAACCAGCGGATGCCGAAATCTGCCTCGGCAAAGGAGGTTTCCTTGACGGTGGTGAACGGCGCGATCCAGTCGACCCGCTTCGCCTCCTCGCGCCAGAAGGCGTCCGGATCGGCGATCGCGGCGCCATATTTCACCGCATAGGCCTTGGCATCGATCAGCGCATTCGCCGCCCATTCCGGTGGCACGGGGTACACGGCGGCATCCGACATCTCATTCTCCCTGAGGCGTGTCTCTGATGCCACGATAGCGCGGAATCATGCCGCTTTTGAAGTCACGCCATTGCTGGCCGTCATCGAACTGTTATCAACCGCAGCCGACCGGAAAAAACGGCGGCGATGGAAGGGGATGCCAAGGCTGACCAAAAAGGGGCTCTGGCATGACATCGGTTCGTTCGGCTTTTCGCGCGCGTCTCTTCTGCGGGATCGCGGCGCTCTCGGTCTCGCTTTCCGCCGCTCCGGCGCTGGCCGCCGATGCTGAGGCGCCCGCAGCCGATGACGCATCGGACATCATCGTCACCGCCACCCGCCGCGCCGAGCGCGCGGTCGACGTTCCCGTCGCGGTGAGCGTTCTGTCCGGCGAAAAGCTCGACGTCATCAACTCCTCAGGCCTCGACGTCCGCGTCCTTTCCGCGCGCACCCCCAGCCTGCTCGTCGAGAGCTCGTTCGGCCGCACATTCCCGCGCTTCTACATCCGTGGCCTCGGCAACACCGATTTCGACCCCAATGCCGCGCAGCCGGTCTCGGTCGTCTATGACGACGTCGCGCTCGAAAACCCGATGCTGAAGTCCTTCCCCATCTTCGACCTCGCCAATGTCCAGGTGCTGCGCGGCCCGCAGGGCACGCTGTTCGGCCGCAACACGCCAGCGGGCGTCGTCAAGCTGGACAGCGCGCGGCCGACCGACAGCTTCACCGGCTACGGCACCGCATCCTGGGGCACCTACAACACCGTCAACGCCGAGGCGGCGGTGGGCGGCCCGATCGCCGAAGGCCTGTCGTTCCGCGTCTCCGGCCTGCTCCAGCGCCGCGATGACTGGGTCGACAACGACAGCACCACCGGCTTCGCCGACAAGAAGCTGGAGGGGTATCGCGATCTCGCCGGCCGCTTCCAGCTCGCCTATACCTCGGGCGATTTCAACGCCCTGGTCAACGTCCACGGCCGCGACCTGAATGGCACGCCGCGCGTCTTCCGCGCCGGCATCATCGCGCAGGGCAGCAACCATTTCGCGCCGGGCTTCGACAAGGATCACGTCAGCCTCGACGGCATCACCGACCAGTCGCTGAAGCAGTGGGGCACCAACCTCCACCTCGACTATCATTTCGAAGGGCTCGGCACGCTCTATTCGATCACCGCCTATGAGCGGGCGAAGGTCGACAGCACCGGCGACATCGACGGCGGCAACACCTACACCTTCCCCCCGCTCGGCCTCGGCGTCGCGCTGTTCCCGTCGAACACCGGCGGCGTCACCAAGCCGCGTGAGTTCAGCCAGGAGCTGCGCTTCGCCACCGAGGACATGGGCGGCTTCCGCGCCCAGTTCGGCGGCTACTACTTCCACCAGAAGCTGTCGTATAACGAGCTGTCGTACACCACGACCGCGGCGATCGACGGCGACGTCATCCACGAAAACCGCAACGAGAATTACGGCCTGTTCGCCTCGGGCGAGTACAAGGTTGACGCGCTGACGCTGCGCGCCGGCGTCCGCTACAGCCACGACAAGCGCAAGGATTTCGTCGGCGGCCTGGCGATCGCCCCTGGCGTGACCCTGCCGGTCACGACCCGCGCCAAGGACGACAACGTGTCGTGGGATGCCAGCGCCACCTATGCGCTGAACGACCAGGTCAACATCTACACCCGCTTCGCCACCGGCTATCTCGGCCCGGCGATCCAGGACCGCGTCAACTTCGGCGGCGTGCCGACGGTCGCCGACAAGCAGACCACCATCTCGGGCGAGGCCGGCATCAAGGGCCAGTCCGCCGACCGCACGCTGCGCTTCGACCTGACCGGCTACTGGTACCGCACCAAGGACCTGCAGCTCACCGCGGTCGGCGGCGCGGTCAACACCGCGCGGCTGATCAACGCCAAGAAGGCGGTCGGCTACGGCTTCGAGATGAACGTCGAGGCCGAACCGGTCGAGCGCCTGATCTTCACCGCCGGCGGCAGCTACAACTTCACCGAGATTCGCGACGGCGATCTCGCCGTGGCGCCCTGCGGCTCGGGCGTGTGCACCGTGACCGATCCGCTCAACGCCGCTGGCCTCGCCATCCTCGACGGCAACGACCTGCCGCAGGCGCCGCGCTACATCGCCAACGCCACCGCGCGCTATTCCGTGCCGGTCGGCAGCGGGGAGGTGTTCGCCTATACCGACTGGGCCTATCGCAGCCGGATCAACTACTTCCTCTACACCGCCAAGGAGTTCCGCGGCCGTGCTTCGCTGGAGGGCGGGCTGAAGATCGGCTATAAGACCGCGAACGATTTCGAGATTGCCGGCTTCGTCCGCAACATCACCAACCAGATCCGCATCGTCAGCGCGATCGACTTCAACAACCTGACCGGCATGATCAACGAGCCGCGCATCATCGGCGCGTCGATCCGCAAGGGGTTCTGAGCCACTAGGAGCCCCTCCCCTTCAGGGGGCTGTCGTCTGGAGTCGCACCCTCGGACACCCCCACCTCCCGACCTCCTCCCCTGAAGGGGAGGAGGAGCTTGCCCGCCCGATGCGAAGGGTTAGTCTCCGGCCATGACCTTCCTCGAACGTCGCTTCGATCTCGCCGCGCGCGGCACGACCGTCCGCACCGAGGTGCTCGCCGGGGCCACCACCTTCCTGACGATGGCCTATATCGTCCTGGTCAACCCGGCGATCCTCGGCATGGCGGGGATGCCGGTGGCGGCCGTGGCGGTCGGGACCTGCCTCGCCGCCGCCTTCGCCTCGATCCTGATGGGCTTCGTCGCCAACGTGCCGCTGGCGCTGGCGCCCGGCATGGGCCTCAACGCCTATTTCAGCTTCACCGTCGTCCAGCAGATGGGCGTGCCCTGGCCGGTCGCGCTCGGCTGCGTGTTCGTGTCAGGCATCATCTTCCTGTTGCTGACCGCGGTCGGCGTGCGCCAGATGATCCTCGCGGCGATCCCGCCCAAGCTGTTCGCCGCCACCGCCGGCGGCATCGGCCTGTTCATCGGCTTCATCGGCCTCAAGAACGCCGGCATCGTCGTCAGCAACCCGGCGACCTTCGTCACTCTCGGCGACCTCAAGCAACCGGGCGCGGCGCTCGCCATCCTCGGCCTGCTGCTGATCGCCGGGCTCAGCATCTGGCAGGTGCGGGGCGCGGTGCTGATCGGCATCGTCGCCACCACCCTGATCGGCTGGGCGTTCGGTGCGCTCAGCTTCGCGCCGCAGCCCTATGACCTCGGCGCGATCGGCCAGACCGCGTTCAAGCTCGACCTCGCCGGCGTGTTCGGCCTGTCGGGCAGCCACGGCCTCGGCGTGTTCGAGATCCTGTTCGTCTTCCTGTTCGTCGACCTGTTCGACAATATCGGCACCCTGGTCGCAGTGACCAAGCGCGCCGGGCTGATCGAAGCCGACGGCACCATCCCGCGGCTCAATCGCATCCTCTTTACCGATGCCGCCGCCACCGTCTTCGGTTCGCTCGCCGGGACCAGCACGGTGACCAGCTATGTCGAAAGCGCGGCGGGCGTGCAGGCCGGCGGGCGCACCGGCCTCACCGCCATCGTCACCGGCCTCCTCTTCCTGCTGATGATGTTCGCGGCGCCCTATGCGCAGCTGGTGCCGCTCTGGGCGACCGCGCCGGCGCTGATCCTGGTCGGCGGGCTGATGATGGCGCCCCTCGCCGAGATCGTGTGGGACGATCCGCTCGACGCGGTGCCGGCCTTCCTCACCCTGGTGATGATCCCGCTGACCTTCTCGATCGCCAACGGCCTCGCCTTCGGCATCACGGGCTATGCCGCGCTCAAGATCGTGCGCGGCACCCTCACCAGGGGCGACTGGATGCTGTTCGTCCTGGCGCTGCTGTTCGTCGCCCGCTTCGTCTATCTGGCGGCGGGGTGATCTCCCGCCCCTTCGTCATTCCCGCGAAAGCGGGAATCTCGACCCTGTGGGCGAACCCTTCACCCGCACGACACAAATGGATTTCCGCCTTTGCGGAAACGACGGTTAGAAAGTGACGATGATCCGCGCCTTACTCCCCCTCGTCGCCCTCCTCGCCACACCGGCCATCGCCCGGGCCGCCGAAGCCCCGATCCCGATCCGCATGGTCGTCGTCACCGCCTTCGAGATCGGCGCCGACACCGGCGACAAGGCCGGCGAGTTCCAGGCCTGGGCAACGGCGATGCCGGCGACGCTGCCCTTCCCCGCCGGCGAGCGCGACCTGCATTACGATGCGAAGCGCGGCATCCTCGTCATCTCGCTGGGCATGGGCACCAATCGTGCCGCGACCTCGACGATGACGCTCGGTCTCGATCCGCGCTTCGATCTCCGCCGGGCCTATTGGCTGGTCGCGGCGATCGCCGGTGTAAACCCCAACGAGGCCTCGGTCGGGTCGGCGGCGTGGATCGGCGACCTGATCGACACCGATTTCGGCTTCGAGATCGATTCGCGCGAGATTCCCGCCGACTGGGCGACCGGGCGCGTGCCCTGGGAGCGGTCAAAGCCCTATGCGATGCCGGTGCCGGCCGACAGGTCGAGCAACCTGTTCCCGCTCGACAAGGGCCTGCGCGACTGGGCGTTCACGCTGACCGCGAAGACGGCGATCGCCGACAACGCGACCCTGAAGACGATCCGCGCGCGCTACACCACCTACCCCAAGGCGATGACCCCGCCGGTGGTGCTGACCGGCGACGAGGCCACCGGCCAGACGTTCTGGCACGGCAAGCTCCTCAACAGCTATGCCGAGGAATGGACGAAGTACTGGACGGGCGGCACCGGCCGCTTCGTGATGACCGGCATGGAGGACACCGGCGTCGCCCGCGCGCTGGGCGTGCTCGGCAAGCTCGGCAGGGCCGATCCGAAGCGGCTGATGGTGCTGCGGACCGGCGCCAACTACACGCTGCCCGCGCCTGGCCAGACTGCGGCCGAGAGCCTGCACAACGAGAACAGCGAGCTTTCCGCGCTGCAATCCTCGCTGGACGCCGCCTATCTGGTGGGCGGCAAGGTGGTCGACGAGATCACCGGCAACTGGCCCCACTACGCCGACACCATCCCGGGATCGCAGAAATGACCGACGCGCCGAATTTCCGCTACATCAGCCACGACGAGTTTCTCGCAGACGTCCTCGCCGTCGCCGAGGTGATGGCGAAGGAGCCGTGGCGGCCGGACTTCATCGTCGGCATCGGCCGCGGCGGGCTGGTGCCGGGGGCGTATCTGTCGCACCGAACCAACATCTCGATGCTGTCGGTCGACCACTCGTCGAAGGTCCACGACTTCTCCGACGAACTCCTCATGAAGCTCGCCAGGCAGACCTGCCGCGGCGAGCGCATCCTGTTCGTCGACGATATCAACGACAGCGGATCGACCATCGTCTACCTGAACGACGCGATGGCCAAATATGGCTGCGTGCCCGAGCATGTCCGCTTCGCCGTGCTGCTCAACAACGTCAGCAGCCGGGCGACGGTCGACTACTGGTCGCGCACCATCGATCGCCGCGAGGACAAGAGCTGGTTCGTGTTCCCCTGGGAGTCGGTCTCGACCCACGACACGCTCGTCGCCGAGGCGAACGAGGTGCCCGCGCGGCTGGGGTGAACGCTCCCTGCCCTGATCGGAACTGGTCGTGCCGGGGCGTCCTGATAGCTCAGTGCTCCTGCGAAAGCGGGAGCACGACGTCGATGGAAAGGTGCCCATCCTAAAACCGCGCCCGGACGATCTCCGTCTCGAACGTCGCGAAATCCGCCTCCAGCCGGGCGACCGCCTTCGCCTTGTCGGCGGGCGTCATGAAGGCATGGGCTATGCCGCTGCGGGCGATCGCCTTGAGATCGCGATAGGTCAGCCCCTGCTCGGTGGCGGCGCGGAGATATTCGTTGGTCATGTCGCTGCGTGAGACGCCCTCGTCGTCGGTCGAGAGCACCACCGGTACG
>Ga0070668_100001075_pt1 | contig 19228 bp, 24 predicted proteins | sample KBSS43metaG_FD_64661 | JGI IMG/M metagenome (GOLD analysis project Ga0070668, IMG submission 64661) | Switchgrass rhizosphere microbial communities from Kellogg Biological Station, Michigan, USA - KBS S4-3 metaG | ecosystem: Host-associated > Plants > Roots > Rhizosphere > Soil ... | reverse complement strand
CGGACGGGCCCAAGCCCAGGGAGAACCGGCCGCCGGACAGATCGGCCAGCGTCAACGCGGCCTGCGCGATCGCGACCGGCGTGCGCGTACCGAGCTGGATGATGCCCGAGCCCAGCCGGATCCGGTCGGTGCGCGCGGCGAGGTAGCCGAGCGCGGACGGCGCGTCCGCGCCCCAGGCTTCGGCGACCCAGCAGACGTCGAGACCGAGCTTTTCCGCCTCCAGCACGAAGTCCAGCGTCGTGCGCGAATCCTGGGAGAACTCGACGGTGGTCGCGGTCCTCATCGGTTTTCGATCCGGTCCTTGATCGCGGCGACCGTGCCCGCCATCGAGGCTTCGAACTCGCGCATGCGGACGAAGACGATCTTCTGCTCCTTCTCCGGCATCCGGTCGATGGCGAACGACAACCCGGACCGCCCCGGCCCCATCCGCATCCACTGGCTCAGGCGGGTGCCGCCGTTGTCGGGCTCGAGGGTGAACTTCCAGACCGCGCTGGGCTCGTCGGGGTCCTGCACGGCCCACGCGAACACCCGCGGCGCCTCGCACTCGACGACGTACGACGTCGTCTCCCACTCACCGAACGCGTCGTGCTTGCTGCGGCCGAGGAACTTGCGGCCGGCTTCGCACCACTCGACGGACTGGAGTTCCGCGGACATCTCGGGCATCAGCGAGATGTCCGAGACGACCGGCCAGACGTCCTCGGGCGCGGCGTCGATCCACGTCGAGACCTCGGCGGTCGGCAGGTCGGCGTATCGCGCCCCGGTCCACTCCATCGTGGTCGCACTCCTCTCGAAGGCTGTCTGACCACGATAGTTGCGTAGATAGACCTACCCTGTCAACGCTGCTCCTGCCGGGCGAAGCGCTCCTCGACGTCCGGACGCCGCGCCAGCCGGGGCGGAAAGCCGGGGCCGCGGCGCATCCGCGTCTCGTCCGGCGTCATCGGTTCCCGGCACTCCGCGCAGACGATTTCGGCGTGGGTGTCGTGGCCGCAGGCGAGGTGGTGCACGGTGATCGGCGGACCGGCTTCGGTGGCGAGCCACTTGTCACCCCAGCGGGTCATGGCGAGCAGCACCGGGTAGAAGTCACGGCCCTTCTCGGTGAGCACGTAGTCGTAGCGCACCGGCTCGGTCTGATAGGCCACCTTCTCCAGCAGCCCCTCGTCGACCAGCCGCTTGAGCCGGTCGGCGAGGGTGTTGCGGGCGATGCCCAGCGCCTGCTGGAACTCGTCGAAGCGGCGCACGCCGTAGAAGGCGTCGCGCAGCACCAGCGGGGTCCACCAGTCGCCGAGCAGATCCATGGTGCGCGCGATCGAGCACGGCCACTGCGCGAACGATGTCCGTTTCATGCGGGCGAGAGTACGCCGTTTCGGAGAGAGACTCAGCAGGTCAGCCGCATGACCACCCGGCAGGTTCGCCGACCGCGCCTCGGCTTGGGCCCGGCTCATGCGCCCCAATGTGGCGTTCGGTGCGTCCAACGCACCGAACGCCACATTGGGTGCGCTGGACGCAACCAACGCCACATTGGGGCGTTTCACCCCCGCTAGACCAGATGCCCCACCGTCACGTCGACGTGGTCCGGCACCTCGTCGTGCGCGTCGCCGACCGAAAGCGTCCCCGCCGGTTCCACCAGCAGCACGCTCGCGCCCTCCTTCGACGACGGCTTGTGGAAGGTGCCCTTCGGCACCACGAACACCTGCCCGCGCGCCAGCGTCACCACCCGCTCCGCCGGATCACGCACGCCGATCTCGATCTCGCCGTCCAGGACCAGGAAGAACTCGTCGGTGTTCTCGTGGACGTGCCAGACGTGCTCGCCGTCGAACCGGGCGAGCCGGATGTCGTAGTCGTTGACGCGGGTGACGATCCGCGGGCTCCAGGCGGCGTCGAAGCTCGCCAGGACTTCGTTGAGGTCGATCGGGTTCATGCGCTCCAGCGTCGACCTGGCGGTTCGCCGGCGCGAGTGCTAGGAATCGCACATGTCGCAAGGATTCTCGCACCGGGTGGTCGCCATCGTCACCGAGGAGTCGAACCCGTTCGAGATGGGGGTCGCCACCGAGCTGTTCGGGCTGCGGCGGCCGGAACTCGACCGGCCCTGGTACGACTTCACGCTCTGCGCGGCGACGCCGTCGGTGCGGATGAACCTCGGCATGTTCACCCTCTCCGCGGTGGCCGGCATCGAAGCCGCGGACACCGCCGACACGCTGATCGTGCCCGCCCGGCCGAACACGCGAGTGCCGACCGCGCCCGCCATCACCGCCGCGATCCGGCGGGCCGCCGAGCGCGGCGCGCGGCTGGTCAGCTTCTGCACCGGCGCGTTCGCGCTCGCCGAGGCGGGCGTGCTCGACGGCCGCCGGGCGACCACGCACTGGCAGTGGGCCGCGGAGTTCGCCGAGCGGTTCCCCCGGGTGCGCTGGGAACCCGACGTGCTGTTCGTCGACGAGGGCGACGTGCTCACCGCGGCGGGCAGCGCGGCCGCCCTCGACCTCGGGCTGCACCTCATCCGGCGCGACCACGGCGCCGAAGTCGTCAACGCCGTGAGCCGGCGGCTGGTGTTCACCGGGCACCGCGACGGCGGCCAGCAGCAGTTCATCGCCCGTCCGGTGCCCACGGTGCCGGAGACGTCACTCGCGCCGGTCCTCGCGTGGGCGCTCGAGCGGCTGGACACCCCGCTGACCGTCGCCGGCCTCGCTGCCCGCGCCGCGACCAGCCCGGCGACGCTGCACCGGAGGTTCCGCGCGGAACTCGGGACGACACCGCTGGCGTGGCTGACGACGGAACGCGTGACGCTGGCCTGCCGCCTGATCGAACGCGGCGAGCTGCGCCTGGACCGGGTCGCTTCGGCGAGTGGTTTCGGCACGGCGGCGAACCTGCGGGCCCAGCTGCGCCGGCACACCGGCCTCAGCCCGAGCGCCTACCGCCGCCGCTTCGGCCCGGCGGCGTGACCTCGGCCAACGCGGCGGCCAGCGCCTCCTGCTGCAGCCGCGCCGGATAGGCCGCCGGGTCGGCCGCGGCCAGGACGTTCATCCCTTCGACCAACGCCACCAGGCTCTTCGTCGCCAGCTCGAGCCGCTCCTCCGTCCACTCCGGACGGCAGGCCGCGACCAGCCGCCGGATCCGGGCCAGGAACGAGTGGTTCGCCGCGCGGTGGCGTTCGGCCAGGTCGTCGTCGGCCAGTGCCGCGGCGAGGAACCCGACCCAGACGCGGGACTCCTCGTGGTGGCCGTGCGGCAGGTCGATCGCCTGGCCGAGCACCGCCGCCAAGGCACCGAAGGCGTCGCGACTCGCGGCCTCCGCCGCGTCGGCCCGGACGGCGGTGCGCTCGTAGAGCAGGTCACGCGCGTGCAGCAGCAACGCCTTCTTGGCCGGGAACGCGTGCAGCACCAGGCCGGTCGTGCAGCCGGCGCGCTCGGCGACCGCGCGCAGCGTCAGGCCCGGCAGGCCGTCGTCGGCGAGCACCTGCCACACCGCGTTCGACAGCAGTTCCCGCTGGGCTCCCACGTCACGCTGTCTCGGCACCACGCCTCCTTTCCCGGAAGCGTAACAGATGCTACGGTAACGCTTGTTACGGAAAGGAGTGCCCGTGGCCACCGACCACCGCACCATCGAGATCACCACCGTGAGCTGGGACGATCCCGACGCCGTCCGCCTGCGCGAGGCTCAGCGCACCGAACTCGACGCCCGCTACGGCACCGATGATCACGAGCCCGGCGCGGTCCCGACCGCCGAAACCGTCACGGTGTTCCTCATGGCACGAGACGAGTCCGGCACCGCCCTCGGCTGCGGGGGACTCCGGCTGCTCGGCCCGGGTTCGGGCGAGGTCAAGCGCATGTACGTCGAGCCGTCGGTCCGCGGCAGCGGCGTCGCGGCCGCCCTGCTGCGCGCACTGGAAGAGCACGCGCGAGGCCTCGGCATCACCCGGCTGCTGCTGGAGACCGGCACCGCGCAGCCGGACGCGATCCGCTTCTACCAGCGCGAAGGCTACGAACCGATCGAGGCCTACGGGCCTTACGCCGGCGAACCGCTGTCGCGCTGCTTCGCCCGCGACCTGTGATCGGATTTCCGATGACCACCCCAGCCTGAGCTATTGGTGGCCGGGGGCGCACCGGGCCTACCGTCGAAGGCACGGCGATCTGGGGTTCGTTTCGCCGTTCCCGACAAAGACGGAGTTTCCCTTGCGCATCAAGCAGATCGGCGTCGCGCTGGCCGCGGCCGCCGGCTTCGCCCTCCCCGCCGCGCCCGCACAGGCGGCGTCGAGGATCGTTCCCCTCGACCTCGCCACCGGGCAGCAGCCGGAGAACATCGCCCTCGAGCCGGACGGCTCCGCCGACCTGACCTTCGCCTGGACCGGCGAGATCGGCCGGGTCACCCCCGGCGGCCGGGTGAGCGTCGTCGCCCGGATCCCGGTGCCCGCCGACGGCGACGTCCCGGTGGTGCACCGGAAGCTGTTCCTCGGCGGCATCGTGCGGGCTCCCGGCGGCGACCTGTACGTCGCCGTCTCGACCGGAACCGCGGCGACCGGCCTCTACCGGGTGCGGCCGGGCGCGGCACCGGTCAAGGTGGCCGCGCTCCCGCCGTCCGGCTTCCAGAACGGCGTCGCCCGCGACCCGTTCTCCGGCGACCTCTTCGTCGCCGATTCGTTCGGTTCGGTGGTCTGGCGCGTCTCACCCGGCAGCGGCCGGGTGACCGCCTTCGCCACCGGTGAGCTGCTCGCTCCGGTGAGCGGCTTCGGCGCCAACGGCGTCAAGGTCCACGACGGCGCGGTCTGGGTGTCCAACCTGGACCGCGGCACGCTGGTCCGGTTCCCGCTCACCGGTGCGCCCGGCCGGGTCGTCGTGACGGGCCTCGGACCGGTCGACGACTTCGCCTTCCACGGCGCCACCGTCGTCGCGGCGATCAACCAGGAGAACCGGGTCGTCACCGTCGGCCGCGACGGCACCCGCACCATTCTGTCCACATCGGACGGCCTGGCCAACCCGACGTCGGTCGCCGTCCGCGGCGACGAGCTGTACGTCACCGACGGCGCGTACTTCGGCGGTTCCCCGAACCTGCTGCGCACGCGCCTGCGGTGAATTTCCGGTGATCGGCACGTGCATTCGCACGCGAGTTGTGCACGCGCTTTCCCGCTGACCTCCGCTAACCCGGGAAACGGTTGCTACCCACCAATTCCGCCGGTATGTTGGCGACGCCTCGGTGCCGGTCATCGGTCGTCGGGGTTCGCGCTGCTCGGCGGGACTGGGGAGGCCACCGCCGAGAGAGCGCTTTCCGGCCGGTATGGGTCGCCGCCGGAGTGCAGGAGGGAAGCAGTGCCTTGGTGTTCCGGGGAACGGTCATGGCCGAGCGGGTGACCGAGCCGTACCTGGTCGGCCTCGAAGCCATCGCGGGTGAGCTGTTGCGCGGCAAGTGGTGCGTCTACCTGCACGAATGGCTCGGCGACGAATACGATCTCCCCACCTGGCAGGATCAGGTGGCCGGCCACGCCGAGCGCTCCGGCGTCGAGGTCTGCTTCATGGAGATCCCGCGCAAGGACATGACACTGGTGGCCAACGTCCGCGCGTTGCCCAGCTTCGAGCAGGTCATCGAGTCCGTCTCGGCGCTGGAGCACTACCGGGGGCTGGCGGCCGGACGGCGGTGGCGCGGCGCCGCCGTCCGGCGCCGCTGATCAGCCCGGTGCTGATCAGTCGAGTGCTGATCAACCGAGTGACAAGAGCGCGATCGCCGCTCCCGCGCCGAGCAGCCCGGCCACCTGGGTCCGGCTCAGCCGTTCGCGCAGGAAGACCAGCGCCAGCAGCACCGGCACCGCGGGGTAGAGCGCGGCGAGCACCGTCGCGACCGCGAGCAGCTGGTGCTGCGCGGCGAGCAGGTAGAGCACGATCGCCGCGCTGCCGCACGCCCCGGCGAACGCGGCGGGCCCGAACAGCCGGGACGGCAGCCGCCACGGCGCCCGGGTGGCCGCGACCAGGCCCGCGACGGCGACGACGGACACCGCGCGGCTGAGCACCACCGGCCAGAACCCCGCCTCGGCCGGGATCCGCGACAGCGCCACGAACTGCACCGCGAAGCCGAGGCCCGCGACGAAGGCGTCCGGGATGCCCGCCGCCGTCCGGCCGGCTCGCCCACCTCGCGAGACCAGCCACAACGCCGGCACCGCGCAACAAACCCCGGCGAGCGCGGCGAACGAAAGCCGTTGCCCCAGCAGGAAGAGCCCGAAGAGGACCGGAAGGACCACCGCGGCGACGTCACTCGCGGGCACGACCAGGCTCATCGGCCCCTTGCCCAGCGCGCGGTAGAGGAACGCGACACCGACCCCGGTGCCCGCGCCGGACAGCGCACCCCAGCCGAGCGCCGCCGCCGTGGGCGAGCCGGAGCCGGCGAGCGCGGCGAACGGGACGGTCACCACCGTGCCGGCGACCTGCGCGTACAGCGACACGGTCATGCCCGGCGCCCGGCGCGACACCAGCCCGCTGACGAAGTGCGTCACCCCGAAGCACAGGGCGGAAACGAGCGCGAGGACGTTTCCCATCAGGACCCCCCGAGTTCGCGCTGGGCCTGCCCGACCGGGCAGATCCGCTCCCGGGCGACGCAGCCGGCGCGATCGCAGAGCCGGCACATCAGATCGCCCGAGCGGACGTCGGCGTGGAGGCCGCGCAGCAACTGCTCCAGCAGCGGTTCGAGCGCGGACCGGTCCGGCATCGCGGACAGGGCGCCGACCAGCACGTCCTCGCGTGCCTTGAGGGAGCGAGTCGCGGCAGCCTGTCCGGCCCGCGTGAGCACGACGGCCACCGCCCGGCCGGTCTTCTCCTGCCGCCGCACCAGGCCGCGGGCCTCGAGCTGGTCGATCATCCGGGCACCGGCCGGCTGGCTGAGCCCGATCCGGTGGGCGAGCTCGGTGCCGCCGAGCCCGGGGAATTCGGTGAGCGTGACCAGCGCGGCGGTGCCGCTCAGGCTGACCCCGGCCGCCGCCGCGGCGGCGGCCGTCATCCGGTCGGACAGGTTCAGCACCGCCGCGCCGAGCAGGTTCGCCAGCCGCGATTCATGCATTACTCATGCATAACACAGCGCACGAAATCGAGCAAGGCAGCGAGTCAAGTCCACAGTGGACACCTATCGGCCGGGCCGCGGCACTGGTGGCACAGCTCACCGTCCGGGACAGTCGACGCGAGGTTGACTTCAACCATTCTTGAGCTTTTACCGTCGGTCGCATGAGTGATCTCCGCACCACCCTGCCGCCGATCCCGCGCACCGTGTGGATCGCCTCCGGGGTGATGGCGCTCGGGGGGTTCCTGGGCAACATGGACGGCTCGATCGTCGCGGTCGGGCTGGAGTCGATGCGCGGCAGCTTCGGCGTCACCCTCGTCGAGATCCAGTGGGTGGCGACGGCGTTCTTGCTGGGCCTCTCGGCCGCGCTGCCGCTGACTCCGTGGCTGGTGCGGCGGCTCGGCGCCGGACGGCTGTGGTTGTGGGCGCTGGCGGCGTTCCTGGTGACGTCGGTGGCCTGCGCGCTCGCGCCGGACGCGGTCGTGCTGATCGCCGCCCGCGCGCTGCAGGGCATGACCGCGGGCGTCATGGTCACCGCCGGGCAGACGGTGATCGGGCTGGCCGTCGGCCCCGAACGGCTGGGCCGCACCATGGGCACGCTGGGCCTCGTGGTCGGCTTGGCGCCGGTCATCGGCCCGAGCGTCGGCGGGTTCCTGCTCGCGCACTTCTCGTGGCCGGTGCTGTTCTGGCTGAACCTGCCGATCGGGCTGGTCGCGTTCGGACTGGCGCTGCGGTACGTGCCCCGCGGCGACCGGGGGCAGCCGCCGCCGCTGGACTGGCCCGGCCTGGCCATGGTGTCGCTCGGCCTGCCGCTGCTGGTCTACGCGCTCGCCGACCTCGGCCCGCTCACCAGCGTGCTCGCGGCCGCCGGCGCTGCCACGCTCGCGGTGTTCACCTGGTGGTCGCTGCGCGTGCCGCACCCGGTGCTGCGGCTGCGGCTGGCCGCGCGGCCCGTGATGGGTTCGGCGCTGGCGTCCGTGCTGCTCGCCGGCGCCGGGATGTTCGGCGCCGTCCTGCTGCTGCCGCTGTGGTTCCAGATCCGGCTCGGCGCCGGACCGGCGGAAGCCGGGGTCATGCTCGCGCCGATGGGCCTGGCCACGACGGTGTTCGTGCTCGTGGCCGGCCGGCTCACCGACCGCTACGGCGGTGGCACGGTCTCGCTCACCGGGGCACTGGTGGTGCTGGCGAGCACGGTGCCGCTGCCGTGGCTCGGCCCGGACACGCCGATCTGGCTCATCCAGGCGCTGCTCGTGGTCCGCGGCGCCGGGCTCGGGCTCTCCATCCTGCCCTCGTCCACGGCGGCGTACGCGTCGGTCGACGCCGGCGAGCTCGGCCACGCCACGGCGTTGGTCAACATCGTGCTGCGCGTGGGCGGCGCGGTCGGCGGCGCGCTGTGCGTGATCGTGCTGTCCCGCGGTCTCACCGTGGACCCGGCGACCGGGTTCGGCTGGGCCTTCGGCGTGCTGGGCGCGCTGTGCGTGCTCGGCTCGGTGGCCGCCGCGTGGCTCCGGCGCGCGGAACGTTCGTCCACAGTGGACATCAAGGCCTGATCCACCTGGGAACCTGGCGCGATCACCGGAATGGTGCTTTCCTGGAGCCGATCAACCACTGTCGGTGAGGGGAAGGGCTGACAATGCTGGGGGTACACAAGCGGCTGCTGACGGCCGCGGCGGCGACGGCGGTACTGGGCAGCCTGCTGACGGCGGCGCCCGCGTCGGCCGCGGAATCCGTCGACTGGCAGCCGTGCGCCGACGCGCCCGGCGTCGACTGCGGCACGGTCACCGTGCCGATCGACTGGGCGCACCCGGACCGGGGCACCACGACCATCGCGCTCGCCCGGCGCAAGGCGACGGATCCGCAGGCCCGGATCGGCTCGATCCTGATGGACCCGGGCGGCCCCGGCGGGGCGGGCGCGGGTGAGGTCAAGGCCGGCTGGGGGCTGTCGGCCGAGATCACCAAGCGGTTCGACACCGTCGGCTTCGACCCGCGCGGCGTCGGCGACAGCGCCCAGATCAAGTGCGGACTCGACGAGCTGATCGCCGACCACCCGCAGGTGCCGCGCAACCAGGCCGAGTTCGAGCAGCTCGCGGCGTACAACCGGAAGCTCGGCGAGAGCTGCAACCGGCTCACCGGGCCGCTGGCGGAGTTCGGCGACACCAAGAGCGTCGCGCGGGACATGGACGCCATCCGCGTCGCGCTCGGCGAGCGGAAGCTGACCTACTACGGCGTTTCGTACGGCACGCTGATGGGCCAGGAGTACGCCACGCAGTTCCCGGACAAGGTCCGCGCGCTCGTGCTCGACAGCAACATGGACCATTCGCAGTTCACCGCGTGGGACTTCCTCAACAGCGAAACCCAGTCGGTGCAGGCGGAGTTCGGCGAGTTCGCCGCCTGGTGCGACCGGACGCCGAGCTGCGCGCTGCACGGCCGGGACGTGTCGAAGGTGACGCGTGACCTGCAGGACAAGGCCGCGCGCGGCGTGCTGACGGACCCGGACAGCGGTGAGCCGGTCACACCGCTGGACCTGGCGTCGATCATCCAGGGCAACTTCTACGGCCCGAGCTGGGACAGGCTCGCGACGGTGTTCAAGTCCTTCGCGGACGGCACCGGAGCTTCGGCGAAGCTGCGTGAAGAGACCCCGATCAACTACGTCTTCCAGAGCGTGTTCTGCGACGACTGGCGCCTGCCGGTGCACAACTTCGCCGAACTCGAGGCGTACCGCCGGACGGCCGCGGCCCTCGCGCCGGACGTCAAGGTCAACTCGCTGGGCTGGCGGGCGGTCACCGGCTGCATCGGCTGGCCGAACCGGACCAGCAACCCGCAGCACCCGCTGCAGGTGCACGGCGCACCGCCGCTGCTGATGGTGAGCAGCCGGCACGACCCGGCAACACCGTACGCGTGGTCGCAGGCGGCGGCCCGGCAGAGCGGCAGCACGCTGCTGACCTACGACGGCTGGGGTCACGGCGCGTACTTCAAGAACAGCCAGTGCGTGACCAAGGCGACCGACGACTACCTGATCAGCGGCAAGCTCCCGGCCAAGGGCACGCACTGCGCGGCGGTCGAGCCGGGTACGGCGCAGGCCCGGATCGCCGGACCGAAACCGCCGTCGACGATCGGCTTCTGACGCCCGGAAGCGTGGCCGGATCCGGGGTGCCTGGGGCACAATCGGTTTCGGCCACGCAACGGTGCGGGGAAGGGATCCGGACATGCGGTTCAGGAACAGGACTTTCCGTCGATTCCTCGCCGGCACGGCGGTCGCCGTCGCCGCGAGCGCGCTGCTGACGGCACCCGCGGAGGCGACCACGCATCACGGCCGGTACCTCGCGCTCGGCGATTCCGTCGCGTTCGGTTACCGGCCCGGCGCCGTCACGCCCGCTTCGGACTACCTGAACCCGGCCAATTTCAGTGGCTACGCGGAGAAGTACGCGGCCCTGCACCGGCTCCGGCTCGCGAACGCCTCCTGCCCCGGCGAGACGACGGCGAGCATGCTGACCGCCGGCGCGCAGAGCAACGGCTGCGAGAACTCCCTCGGCTCCCCGAGTGGTTACCGGACGTTGTTCCCCTTGCACGTCGCCTACGCGGGCACGCAAATCGACTACGCCGTGCAGTATCTGCGCGCGCACCCCGACACCCGGCTGGTCACGCTGACCATCGGCGCCAATGACCTGTTCCTGTGCCAGAACACCACGCCGGACCACTGCACCGGACCGGACTTCCAGGCCGCGCTCGGCGCCGTGAGCCGGAACCTCTCCGCACTTCTCGGCGCGGTGCGCGATCGTGCGCACTATCGCGGTGCCCTGGTGCTCGTGTCCTACTACTCGCTCGACTACCGCGATCCTGCGCAGGTCACGCAGGTGAAGGCGGTCGATGCGGCGTTGGCCGGGGTGACTCGTCGTTATCACGGCACCGTCGCCGACGGGTTCACCGCTTTCCGGCTGGCTTCGTTGCGTTCCGGTGGTGATCCGTGTGCTGCCGGGTTGCTGATCAAGCTGCCTGGTGGTGGCTGCGATGTTCATCCCACTGCTGCCGGGCATCGGGCTTTGGCCGCGGCGCTTGCCGTTGCCGTTCATCGCTGAGTTTCGGTGAGCGGGCCTACCGCGACTTGCGCCGCCAAAGCCCGGTGACCACGGCCAGCGCGCGGGCGCCCGGCGACGGAGCACGCGTGACAGCCGGCTCCGGACCGATCCGGCGGCGCATCCGATACGCGAGTTCGAGCACCTCCAGGTCCTCGGGGCGGCGTCTGCCGTGAACATCCGGCCGGAGCATCAGCTCTCCCACCGTGACGGGCCTGCCATTGACACGGTGCGCCGTGCGCGCCATCGGGAACCTCCGCGTGTTTTCGCCGACCGGGACCTCGATTCTATGAATCGGATTCGGGTTCGTCACCTTACTGGCCAGTTGTGTCCGGTCTGTCCATCGAACCGGTCAACCGGCGCCTTAGCCTCATTTCATGATCACTATTGGGGGCCTCACCACAGAAGACCGCGCGGCCTGGGAAAACCTGTTCGCCGGCTACAACACGTTCTACGGCAGGACACTCGCACCGGAGTGGCTGGACCGCGCGTGGCGGGAGTTCGCGAGCGGCGAGCGGATGCACGCGCTGGGTGCCCGCCTCGACGGCGAACTCGTCGGCATCGTCCACTTCTTCACCCACGTCAGCACCACTTCCGCCGACGTCTGCTACCTGCAGGACCTCTTCACCGACAGCAAAGCCCGCGGTCGCGGTGCCGGCCGGGCCCTGATCGAAGCCGTCGCCGACTGGGCGCGGGCGCGTGGATGCGTTCGCGTCTACTGGCACACACAGACGTCGAACACCACCGCGCGGCGGCTCTACGACCAGGTCGCCCTCGACAAGGGATTCATGCAGTACCAGATCCCGCTCGACTCGTAGCTTCAGCGGCGGTGACGCCCACCGCCACAGCCATGATGCCCGCCACCCGGAAAGCCGGTGGGGCGGCGGCCGGCAAAGGCCGCCTGCCAGTCCGGGACAGCAGGACGTCCGCGCGACCAGAGCGGGACCTCCGGGATCTCGTGCCGCACCGAAGCCGCCGCGGCAGGCACGGCAGGCGACGACTTCGGTTTCGCCGCCGCCTTGGCCTTGCCGACGACCTGGACCGCCTTCGCCAGTTTCCCGCGATGGCCGGGAGAGCTTCCGGAATTCGCTTCCGGCTGCACGGTTGCCGGGGAAATCGCGGCCGGCTCGGCGGACGGATCTACGGATTCCGGAGCGGGAGACTCCTGAGCCGGCTTGGCCGCTGGGATGACGACGTCCGCCGCCAACGGCACCAACGCGACCGGCGGGGGTTCCAGACCCGCCAGCGGCCAGGCCGCGCCCGCGCTCCGCTCGCCCGGCATCGACACCGCCGCACCCACGCCGCCGGTCAGCGCCAGCGCGCCGGCGACCACGGAGAGCACCCGCAGCCGGGCCAAGGAACGCAGGACCTGCGGTTTCTCCCGGTGCCGCGCCCGCGGAAGCACCAGCGTGTCCTCCATGTCGCTGCGGTCGCGCGGCGTGGCCGAGCGGACCATCAGCTCGGCGACGGTGACCTGCTCCGGGCGCGGAGCCGTACGTGCCATCAAACCCTCCACCTGGGCTGACCGGACGTCGGCGGCGCGTCCGGTCGGCCGATCATAGGAATCACCCAGGTTCGTGTAAAGGCTCGCTCACCCACGGTTCAGAGGAGCCTGCCGCCGCCGGGACGCCCCTCCTGGCGACGTGACCAGGCAGCCGAGTTCCACCGGCGCTTCAGTAAGCGCTTTCAGTGGCGAATTGCGAGCGGCCGGGCAGCCAGGCCGGGGCACAACGCCGCCGGATTCGCTCGTCCGGCGGTATTCTGTGGCCATAACACACCGCGGGACCGCCCCTCCGGGCAGCCTCTCGGGCAAACTTTCCTGAGCACACCGTGAAGTCCTGGTGAATGTGACAGATTACGACGAAGGTTTTGTGCCATCAGGATGAACTTCTCCGCCACGCCTCGATTTCCCTGTCCCATTCGCCAAAGTTCGGTTCCATCGGATAGCTTGCTCCTACCGGTCAGTACCGGTGGGTGAGGGCCGATCGGGTGAGGCGATCAGCGGAGATCGAGGGAAGCGGGGACGACCATGCCGAAACACCGGCCACGTCGCAGGGGCACGCGTTCGGTCAGCCGGACGGCGGCCGCGCTCGCCGGTGGGGCGCTCGTCGTGCTGCCCACGCTGACCACCACGGGGCCACCCGCGCCGGTCGTGGTCGCCGACGCCGGGAACGGGAGCGCCCTGCCCGCCCAGGCCGCTCCGCTGCAGCCGCCGAACATCGTGATGCCCCCGATCGCCGTCGACGGCAGCCTGCCCCAGCCGCCGCTGCCCGAGCCACTGGTCGTGCCGGGTGGGCGAGCGGGCTCGGCGGGCATCTCCGGGCCGCTCGGCATCCCCGCGAGCATGCTCAAGGCGTACAAGAACGCCGCCGAGATCCTCGCCAAGGAGCAGCCGAACTGCCACCTCGACTGGGCGCTGATCGCGAGCATCGGCCGGATCGAGTCGAACCACGCGCGCGGCGGCTACGTCAACGCGGTGGGCGACACCCTGGAACCGATCCTCGGCCCGGTGCTCAACGGCGCCGGCGCGTTCGCCGCGATCCCGGACACCGACGGCGGCAAGTACGACGGTGACACCAGGTGGGACCGCGCGGTCGGCCCGACGCAGTTCATCCCGTCGACCTGGCGCGGCTACGCCTCCGACGGCAACGGCGACGGCGTGTCGAACCCGAACAACATCTACGACGAGGCGCTGGCCACCGCGCGCTACCTGTGCTCGGGTGGCCTGGACCTCTCGACGGACACGGGGCAGCGCATCGCCGTGCGCCGCTACAACAACTCGCAGTCCTATGTGGACACCGTGATGGCGTGGGCCGCGGCCTACCGCGGCGGCGTGGCCCAGCTGCCGGACAGCCAGGTGCCGATCGGCACGCCCAACGCCCCGGACGCCGCCGCGGCGGGCAGCCCGGTCGGCGTGCCCGCGCCGCCGGTACCGTCGGTGGACACCCCGCCGCCGGGCACGACGCCGCCGGACAGCACCACGCCGACGTCGACGCCGCCGGGCTCCACGACGCCCACCAAGCCGACGACGGAACCGACCCCGACCACGGAGCCGACGACCCCGACGACCCCGACGACGCCGGCGACCACCCCGCCGGCCACCACGTCGACCACCCCGACCACCTCGACCACGGCGGCCGCCCCCGCCGACTCGGCGGACACCCCGGCCGCATCCACCACGACCACCAGCCCGACGGGCTGAGCCGGTGGAGCCGTTCCTGGTGCACATCCGCTGCGACACGGACGGCTACACCCATGCCGTCACCGAGGAAGAGTTCGCGGCGGGACGGCACGACGGGCGGTTCCGGGCCGTGTGCGGGCACGTGGTCCTCGCGGCGCCGATGATCGAGGCGCCCGGCCGGTTCGACCCGGTCTGCCGGGACATCCTGCGCGGCGAGCCGTCGCCGCCGCCGTCGGTGCCCAAGCAGGAGCGGCGCCGGTCGCGCTGGCGGAGCCGGCGCTAGCCGACCAGGGCCTGGATGCCGTCGAGCATGCGGTTCAGGCCGAACTCGTACGCCGAGTCGCCCTGCGCCTTGGCGCTCTGGTCGAACCCGCCGCCGAGCCAGATCCGGTTCATCGCCGGGTGCGCGTCGACCACGAAGTACTTCTCCCAGAACGAAGACCGCTGGTGCCACCAGGCCTCGGTCGACTGGCCGGTGCTGCGCTCGAGGCGGGTGTTCTCCGCGCCGAGCGCGGCGTTCGCGTCGACGTACGTGCCGATCCCGTTGGCCGCCGCGACCGCCTGCCGCGGCGACAGGCCCAGACCGTCCATAATGGACAGCAAGTACTCCTGCCCGGCCAGCTGACCGGGCCCGAGCGGCGGCCGGACCCGCGAAACCTCGCACAGCCACGGGTGCGTGCGGTACGCCTCCCCGGTCCGCTCGGCGTACAGCGCCACCTGCTCGCGCCAGTCCCCGGGCCGCGGCTCGCCCGGCCCGGGCAGCCGCCGCCCGACGAGGACGTCGTCGACCATCAGGTCCACCAGCTCGGCCTTGCCGGGCACATAGGTGTAGAGCGTCATCGTGCCGGCGCCGAGCTCCTTGGCGACGCGGTGCATCGACGCGGCAGTCAGCCCGTCGGCGTCCGCGACCGCGATCGCCGCGGCGACGATCCGCTCGACCGTCAGCGTCGGGCGGCGGCCCCTCGTCGGTTCGGCGGACCCGCCACGGGTGCGCCACAGCAACGCGAGCGTCCGGTCGACGTCCTCGGCGCCAGTGCGTTCGACGGTCATGCGCTCCCCTCGCTCCTCCGCCGGAGATCCTACCCGGGCCGGCCGCCCCACCTGGCATTCTGGAATGCATGACCCGACGCAAACCGCCCAAGGTCTCCTTCCGCTGGTGGGTCGACCGGCAGATCGACGAAGCCCGCGCCCGCGGCGAGTTCGACGACCTGCCCGGCACCGGGAAGCCGCTGCCGAAGCCCACCGGCAACGACGCGGCGACCGACTGGGTGCTCCGGCAGGTCCGGGCCGGCGGCCACGACACGAAGGCGCTGCTGCCGCCGGCACTCGCGCTCAAGCGCGAAGTCCAGGACCTACCGGGACGGCTCGCCGGGGAGCGCACCGAACGGCAGGTGCGGGAGCTCGTCGAGGACCTCAACGAGCGGATCCGCCTGGCCTACCGCACCCACCTCGGCGGGCCGCCGCTCACGGTGGCGCTGGTGGACGTCGAAGAGGCCGTCGAGGACTGGCGTCGCTCACGAGCCACGCCGTAGCAGCGCTCGTTCCGCCGCGCTCCACGCGGTCGTGGTCAGCAGGTAGATCCCGGCGGCCTGCGGCACGACCAGCGTCGCGAGCACGGTGCCGTAGGGCAGCAGCCGCAGCAGCTTCCCGCCGGGGACCTGCGCGGTCGTGTCGCGGTGGCGGTCCTGCCAGCGCACCGAGAACCACGCGACGACCGCGAGCCCGGCGGCGATCACGAACACGAGCGGACTGCCGGCCAGGCCGTGCGCGCCCAGCGGTGTCCCGAACAGGGTCGCGTCGAGCAGGGAGTTGGGCTCGCCGCCGATCGCCGGCGTCGTGAAGAGCCGGTACATGACCATGAAGAACGGCAGCTGCAGCAGCATCGGCAGGCAGCCGACGAACAGCGACGTCCCGGACTCCTGCTGCAGCTTCGTCATCTCCGCGGCCAGCCGGTCCCGGTCGCGGCCGTGCTTCTCCTGGAGCACGCGGATCTCCGGCAGCAGGGCGGCCCGGGCACGCTCGCCGCGGGCCGCCGACCGGGCGAGGGGGTGCAGCAGCAGCCGCACGCAGAGGGTGAACAGGACGATGGCCACCGCCACCGACAGCGGGCCGGTGAACGCCGTGGCCGCGAGCAGCCAGTGGATCAGGTGGTACGCGCCGGAAACGGGCACGTCGAGAAAGCCGAACATGGGCAGCACTCCGCACGAGTGAAAGGGATGAGGACAGGCGGAATGGCTGCGTACGGAGGTACTGCTACGCAGCCGTGCTGCGGAAACCGGGTGCTCGTGGCCTGCTGCGGCCGGGGGCGCCGGGATCGCGGAGCCGGATCGACTCGGCGCGCCGGGCCCGGCGGCGCAGGGCGGTGGCGCGGCTGCGCACCGGCACCGACCACTGCGCGAGTTCACTGCGCTGCGTGCTGCCGACGAGCAGCACGACCAGGAGGCTCGCGGCGGCGAGGGAGGCGAAGGCGACCAGCGCGGCCGGGCTCGTCACGACGGGGAACACCAGCTCCAGCAACGTGGTCACGGCGGCGCCCCCCTTCCCTCAAACCCCAGACTTGTCCCCCAGAGTAGCGGAACCGGTACGCGTCCGGCCCAGGTAACAGCCCGATGGGCTGTAACCTGGTTCGATGAGAGGTCAACTAGTGGTCGTGCCGCTCCTGGCGCTGCTCCTGCTGTTCACCGTCCCCTGGTGGACGCTCGTGCTCGCGCCGGACTGGGGCGTCGCGGGCACGATCGCCGGCACCACGCTGTTCGCGCTGGGTCTGGTGAGCATGCCGGTCGCCATGGTCCGCGGCCACGGGAAGCGCCAGCGCGACGGCGCCGCGCGCCTCGGCGACTCGTTGCTCGCCGTGATCTGGGTGCTGTTCAGCTGGTCCGTGCTGAGCCTGGCGCTGCGGGTCGCGCTGCTCGGCGTCGACGACCCGGCGCGGTCGCGGATCGTCGCGGGCGTCACGGCACTGATCGCCGTCACGCTGCTCGTGCACGGCAACCGCGTCGCCATGCGGGTGCCGCCGGTGAAGGCGGTCGACGTCGTCATCCCGCGCCTCGGCCCCGGCCTCGACGGCCTGCGCGTCGCCGTGCTGACCGACACCCACTTCGGGCCGATCGACCGGACGAAGTGGTCGGAGGACGTCGTCGCGGCGGTGAACGCCCTGGAGGCGGACGTCGTCTGCCACGCGGGCGACCTCGCCGACGGCGCGGTGGCGAAGCGCCGCAAGCAGGTCGACCCGCTCGGCGGCGTCCAGGCCGGGCTCGGCCGGTTCTACATCACCGGCAACCACGAGTACTTCGGCGAGGCGCAGGCCTGGCTCGACCACATGGAAGGGCTCGGCTGGGACACCCTGCACAACCGCTCGGCGCTGCTCGAGCGCGGCGGCGACCGGATCCTGTTCGCCGGCATCGACGACCCGACCGGCACGGCGTCCGGCCTGCCCGGCCACGGTCCCGACCTGGCCCGCGCGCTGGACGGCGCCCCCGCCGACGTCCCGGTCGTGCTGCTGGCGCACCAGCCGAAGCAGGTTCGCGAGGCCCGTGAGGCGGGCGTCGACCTGCAGATCTCCGGCCACACCCACGGCGGGCAGATCTGGCCGTTCCACCTGCTGGTGCGGCTCGACCAGCCGACGCTGTCCGGCCTCACCCGGCACGGCCCGACCCAGCTGTACAACAGCCGGGGCACGGGGTTCTGGGGCCCGCCGTTCCGGGTCTTCGCGCCCAGCGAGATCACGCTCCTCACCCTGCGCCGCGCCTGACCCGAGCGCCCCAATGTGGCGTTGGTTGCGTCCAACGCACCCAATGTGGCGTTCGGTGCGTCCAACGCACCCAACGCCACATTGGGGCGCTTGACGCCACACCGACAACTTTTTTTGTCTTGACAGTTTTGACCGTCGGGTGGCAGGCTGTCCGCATGACCTCGACCGTGCTTTCCGCTCCCGCCACTTCGTCCACCCGAACCCTGCTGACCTGCGGGATCTTCGCCGGACCCGTCTTCGTCGCCACCGGCGTCCTCCAGGGCCTGACCCGCGCCGGCTACGACTTCACCCGGCACCCCGCGAGCGTCCTGTCCAACGGCGACCTCGGCTGGCTCCAGATCACGAACTTCGTGGTCACCGGCCTGCTCACGATCGCCGCCGCGGCCGGGATCCGGCGGGTGCTGCCCGGCCGATGGGGGCCGAGACTGCTCGCTGTTTACGGGATCAGCCTGCTCGGCGCGGGCGTGTTCCGCGCCGACCCGCAGGACGGCTTCCCGCTCGGCACGCCCGCCGGGCCGCCGTCGTCGATCAGCTGGCACGGCACGCTGCACTTCGTCTGCGGCGGCCTCGGTTTCGCCGCGCTGGTCGCGGCCTGCTTCGCGATCGGTGCGCACCTCTCGCCCGCGCGGGCGTGGTACTCGCGGATCAGCGGGTTGCTGTTCCTCGCGGGGTTCGCGGGCGTAGCGTCCGGCTCGACGAGCCCGGCCGTCACCCTCGGCTTCTGGGCGGCCGTGGTGATCGCCTGGACGTGGCTCGCCACGACGTCCGCCCACCTGATGCCGCGAGGAGAGTTCCGATGAGCACCATGATTTCCGCCGCCGACGGCACGAAGATCGCCTACAGCCGCATCGGGTCCGGCCCCGCACTCGTCCTCGTCGACGGCGCGATGTCCTACCGCGGCTCGTCGATCAACGACGCGCTGGCGAAGGAGCTGGCCGCGCGCTTCACCGTGTACACCTACGACCGCCGCGGACGCGGCGAAAGCACCGACACCGGGCCGTACGCGGTCGAGCGTGAGGTCGAAGACCTCGCCGCGGTCGTCAAGGAGGCGGGCGGCCAGGTGTTCCTGTTCGGCATCTCCTCCGGCGCCGCGCTGGCGCTCGAAGCGGTCAACCGGGGTCTCCCGGTGACGAAGCTGGCGCTGTACGAACCCCCGTTCGTCGTCGACGACACCCGCCCCCGCGTCCCGGCCGA
>Ga0070668_100001073_pt1 | contig 19250 bp, 15 predicted proteins | sample KBSS43metaG_FD_64661 | JGI IMG/M metagenome (GOLD analysis project Ga0070668, IMG submission 64661) | Switchgrass rhizosphere microbial communities from Kellogg Biological Station, Michigan, USA - KBS S4-3 metaG | ecosystem: Host-associated > Plants > Roots > Rhizosphere > Soil ... | reverse complement strand
CCCTCGCGCAGCAGCGGGTCGTCCTCGGCGATCACGATCCGCATGGCAACTCCACCTGCATCGTCGTCGGCCCACCGGGTGGGCTGGTCAGCGTGAGGCGCCCGTCGTACGCCTCGACCCGCCGGCGGATGCCGGTGAGCCCGGAACCGCGGCCCTCCTCGGCGCCGCCGCGGCCGTCGTCGTCCACCCGCAGCAGCAGCCGGTCGCGGTCGCGGCGGACGGTGACCGTGACCGCGGCGGCACCGCTGTGCCGGGCCACGTTGGTGAGCGCCTCGGCCACCACGAAGTACGCGGTAGCCTCGACCGACGCGGCACACCGGCCGGGCACGTCCACATCGACCCGGCACGGCACGCCGCAGCTGCCGGCCAGCCCGTCCAGGGCGCCGGCCAGCCCCCGGTCGGCCAGCACCGGCGGCAGGATGCCGCGGACCACCGTACGCAGCTCGGCCAGGGCCTGTTCGACGGCGTCCTGCGCCCGGTCGAGGGCCGCGTCGGCGGTGGCCCGGTCCCGGTCCAGCGCCCGCCGCGCGGCGCCGAGCAGGACGTTGACGGCGACCAGCCGATTCTGCGCGCCGTCGTGCAGCGAGCGTTCGATGCGCCGCAACTCGGCGGCGTGCGCGTCCAGCGCGGCCGCCCGGGTGCTGGTCAGCTGGGCCACCCGCAGCGACAGGTCGGCGTCGGCGGGCGGCGCCAGCAGCCGCCGCCCGGGCCAGGCCTGCAGCCGGGCCATGGCCGGCCCGAGCCCGACGACCACCGCGAGCCACCCGACCCCGGTGAGCGCGACGGCGAGCGCGTCGGCCCACCCGTCGATCGGCCAGAACGTCACGCCCGGCCCGCCGGACCCGGGCGGCAGCAGCCAGAACCACAGCGGGAAGGTGAGGCTCTGCACGGCGTACAGCGGCAGCGCCAGCCCGATCAGCCCGATGACGAAGCCGGCCGTGCCGTGCACCACGAGCCAGCCGAGCTCGCGCCGCACGGTGGCGTCCCGCACGACCGCCCGCCACTCCCCCGGCACCGGCCCCGCCCCGATGATCTCCGGACCCCACCGGGACAGCCGGGCGCGTTCCCGCTCGGCCGCGGACCGCGTCGCGTACGCGGCGGACGGGATCAGCCGCACCCCCACCCCGACCACGCAGGTCAGCGCCACGACGAGCACCCAGAGCAGCCCGGCCAGCGCGAGGACGGCCGTGCCCAGCCCGCCGACCAGATGCTCGAGCCCGTCGACCGCGCCGCGGGCCCGGCCCAGCACGTAGCGGCGGTCATCGACGGTCATGGCCAGCAACCCTAGAACACCGGGGCCGCCGGCAGCGGAGCCGGCGCCGAGAAGTACAGCCTGCTGTACCCCGCCCGGCGTGCAGGCGGGATCGTCCCCGGCCCGGGCCGTGCCTAGCGTCGAGGACATCCACCCCGAGCCGGAAGGAGCCAGCCATGGCCGACCCGTACCGCATCTCCGAGGAAACCCCCGCCGCCCGGCACGCCGACCCCCGCGACGGCCTGCTGCGGCCGGTCCTGTGGCTGGTGCTGATCCTCAGCGCCGCCGCGAACGCGACCTCCTCGGCCGTCGGCCTGCCGGTGCTGATCGGCATCGGCTTCGGCCTGGTCACGGTCGCCTGCATCGCCGCGCTGGTGGTGCACCACTACCGCCACCGGAACGCCGCGAACGGCTGAGCCCGCGCCTTCCGGCTGCGTGCGAGCATGGCTGCATGGCGACGTCGAAGCGGCCGGTCACGGCTCCCACCGATGCCAGCGTGGACGAGTTCCTGGGCGCGATCCCCGATGAACGCCGGCGCGGGGACGCCGAGCGGCTCCGTACGATCATGGGAGAGGTGACCGGCGCACCGGCCGTGATGTGGGGGCCGAGCATCGTCGGGTTCGGCACCTACCGGTACACCTATTCGGGCGGGCAGACCGGCGACTGGCCGCTGACCGGCTTCTCGCCGCGCAAACAGCACCTCGTCGTCTACCTGGTGGCCGGGTTCGCGGAACTCCACGGGCCGGTGCTCGCCCGGCTCGGCCCGCACCGGACCGGCAAGGGCTGCCTCTATCTGAAGCGGCTCGGCGACGTCGACGAGAGCGCGCTGCGGGAGCTCATCGACCGTACGGTCCGGGTGGATCGGCCCGGCGCCGGCGGGTCACCCGTCGCCCACGACGGCTGACCGCAGCCGGCGCAGCGCCTCGGTGCGCACGCCGGCCATGACCGGTTCGCCGGTCAGCCCGGCGGACCGGACCGGGACGGGCCGCGGCGTCCGGGCCGTGGCCTCCCGGATGACGTCGATCAGCGGCGGCCCCCACGAGCCGCCGACGACGACCTCCAGCGGGTCGGCCAGCGCCACGACGGCCGCGATCACGCCGCCGACGGCCGTGCCGACCGCCTGTCGGGTGCCGGCGTCGCCGGCCAGCAACCGATCGACGTCGATCGCGGTGGAGCCGGGCCGGCGCAGCCCCAGCTCGGCGAACAGCTCGATGAACCGGACTGCCCGGCCGCCCGGCCCGGTGGTCAGCAGGTGGGCGATTTCGCCGGTCAGCCCGCTGCCCCCGCGCCGGACCTCGCCGTCGTTGACGATCGCGCAGCCGAGGCCCTCTGCCAGGTAGAGGTAGGCGAAGTCGGGCAGGGCGGGCCGTTCGGCGAGGGCGGCCCAGTTCACGTCGTTGTCGACGACCACCTCGAGGGGCGCCAGGATGGCGACCGGGTCGAGCTCGCCGACCAGGAACGGGGCGTCCGGCAGCTGGACCAGCCGGCCGGTGGCGCGATCCACCGGGTCGGCCGCGCCGACCACGGCCAGGCGGGCCGGCCGGTCCGCGGCGACGCGGGCCTCGGCGGCCGCGTCCCGCAGCGCGGCCGCGACCTGGCTCGGCCGGGCCGGGCGGTCCACCGGCTGGACGGCCCGCGCCACCGTGTCGCCGTAGACGTCCAGGCACTCGGCCACGACGCCGGCCGGCGCGATGGTGACCGCCAGGGCCGCGCCGACCGTCGGCGCGAGCGCGTAGTACGAGCCCACCCGGCCGCGTCCCCGCCCGCCGGGGGTCCGTTCCCCGGTGTCGACCACCAGGCCGCGCTCGGTGAGCCGGCGAACGCTCTCCCCCGCCGTCGGCTTGGAGATGCCGATCTCGGCGGCCAGCTCGGCGCGGGTCAACCGCCGCTGCCGCATCAGCGCGCGCAGCACATGCTCGTCGGTCACCGAGCGGACCAGGTCCAGCGACGGTTTGGCGGAGGCCACGCCAGGATTCTAGTCAGGGGTCTTGCTTTGAACCCGGCCGTCCCCGGGCGCGAGCAGGGCGCGGATCTCGTCGGCCTCCGGCATGCCGAGGTCGGTGTAGAGGACCAGCGCCCGCCGGTAATGCTCGCGGGCGCACGGGAGGTCGCCCAGCGCCCGGTGCGCGTTGCCCAGGCCGGTGTGCGCGCGGGCCTGCTGGTACCGGTCGCCGGTGCTCGCGGCGATGGTGTGGGCCGCGGCGTGGTGGGTGCGGGCGTCGGCGGCGCGTCCGGCGGCGTGGGCGGCCTGCCCGAGGCCGTTGAGGGCCCAGCTTTCGCCCTGCCGGTCGCCGGTCTCCCGGTGGATGACGAGGGCCTGCCGGTAGCAGTCGGTGGCCGTGGCGAGCGAGTCGAGGCGGGCGTGCACCGTGCCGAGGCTGTCCAGCGCCCAGGCCTCACCGGTTCGGCTGCCGAGCTGCCGGAGCAGGGCCAGGGCCTGCCGGAGGTGCTCGATCGCGGCCTCGTGCCGGCCCAGTTTCGCCTCGACATCGCCGAGGTCGCTCAGCGCGATCGCCTCCCCGGAACTGTCGCCGGCCTCCCGGAACAGGACGAGCGCCCGCTCGTGGCGGTCGACGGCCGACCGGTACCGGCCCAGCCGCTCCTCGGCCACGGCCAGGTTGTTCAGCGCCCGCGCCTCGCCGGTGCGGTCACCGGTCTGCCGGTGCAGGGCGAGCGCCCGCTCGTAGTGATCGATCGCCGGCTGGTAGCGGCCCAGCCGCTCGGCGAGGGAGCCGAGGTTGTTCTGGGCGCGGGCCTGGCCGGCCTTGCCGCCGCTCTGCTCGCACAGGGCCAGGGCCCGTTCCAGGTGCTCGGCGGCCGTCTCGTGCCGGCCCAGCTGGGTGTAGATCCAGCCGAGATGGCTCAGCGCGTCGGCGTGCCCGCTCAGGTCGCCGCTGTCGCGGGCCGCGTCGCGGGCGTGGCCGTGCAGGCTGAGCCCGTCGGCGTAGTGCCCGCCGCTGAGGTAGCGGTACAGGGTGGTGGACAACCGGGTGGCGTGGGCCGGCCAGCCGTGCGCGGCGGCGTGCGCGCCGACGGCGACCAGGGTGGGGCGTTCGGCGTCCAGCCAGGCCCGGGCGTCGTCCGGATCGATCACCGCGGGCGCACACGTGGCCGGCGCCGGGATGCGCGGCCGGCGGTGCGCCTCGCCGGGATGAAGGACGTCCATGGCTGCCGCGGCCGTCGCCAGGTAGTGGTCGAACAGGCGGGTCAGGGCGGCCCGGCGGGCCGACGGCGAGTCCTCGTCGCCGGCCCGGCTGGTGGCGTAGGCGCGTACCAGGTCGTGGAAGGTGTATCTGTCCGAGGTGGACGGCTGCAGCAGGTGGTCGCGGCGCAGGTGGTGCAGTTGGCTCCGGACGGTGGCCAGGTCGGTGCCGGTGAGCGCGGCGGCGGCGTACGCGTCGTGGTCCTGCCCGGGATGCAGGGCGAGCAGCCGCAGCAGCCGCTGCCGGTCGTCCGGCAGGTGCTGATAGGACCGGTGCAGGGCGAGTTCGACGCCAGTGTCCAGGCGCCGCTGGTGGTGGCGTTCGTCGAGCCGGTCGGCGTGGTCGGTCAGCGTCCAGCCGGGTGCGTTGCGGATGTGCCCGGTGATCAGGCTCAGCGCCAGCGGCAGGTAGCCGCAGCGGCGGGCGATGCGGGCGGCGGCATCCGGGTCGGGGCCGACCGGCACCTCGGGGACGGCCTCGGTCAGGTAGGCGCGGGCTTCGTCCGGGGTGAACACATCCAGGGTCAGGTGGGTCGCGGGGCGCAGGCCGGCCAGGCTGTGCCGGCTGGTGACCAGGGTGAGGCAGCCCGGGGTGGCCGGCAGCAGCGGACGGACCTGCTCGGTGGTGGCGGCGTTGTCGAGCAGCACCAGGGTGCGAGTGCCGGCCAGCCGGGCCCGGTACGCGGCGGTCCGGGCGGCCAGGTCGTGCGGTATCCGCTGGCCGGGCATCCCGAGCAGCCGCAGGAACCCGTCCAGGACCGCGGCCGGGTCGGCCGGCGGCTGCGCCGGGTCCGGATCGAAGCCGCGCAGGTTGACGAACAACACCCGATCGAACGGATGCTCCCGGTGCAGCAGATGTCCGGCGTGGACGGCGAGCTGGGTCTTGCCGACCCCGGCCATCCCCTCGATCGCGGAGATCACCACCGCGTCCCCGGCCCGCGCGGCCCGCAGCCAGCGCAGTTCGCCGGTGCGGCCGGTGAACCCGGCCGGTTCCTGCGGCAGCGCGTCCTGGACCCGGACCTGGGACACCGCCTCGGTCTCTCCGCCGATCACGCGCAGCGCCTGGCGCCACTGCGCCACATACCCGACGTCGGGGTGCAGCACCTCGACCACCGCGAGCACCAGGTCGGTGTCCACCCGACGCCGGCCGGGCCGGAAGCAATACGCGACAGTGGACTTGGACACCAGCTCACCGGCCGGCCGGCCGGCGGCTGCCCAGGCCGCGTTGACCCGCTCCTTGATCGTCTCGTACGAGGGGTCGCCGGCCCAGACCTTCAACAACCGCAGCCGCTCGACGAGCGCGTCGAGGTCGCCGGCCCGCGCCGGATCGGGCAGTGTCGCGAACGTGTCGACCGGCGTGGCCGCCGGTCCCCCTGACAGTGGCATCGCTGCGCTCCGCACCGGGCTCGACATCTCGGCGCGTCTGAGGTTATCGACCCGGCGGCCGGCAGCGGTCACCCACGAGACAGTTCACGCCCATCTGTCCTATTACGGACTTCGCGCAACCTCGGACCGTCCACTCAGGTGACTGCCTGGTCGTCGGGCGTGCGCTCGGCCGGACGCGGATCCGGGGTCGGCTCCGCCGCGCCGGCGGGCAGCGTGAAATGGATGCGGGTGCCGCCGCCCGGGTTGTCGGCGACGCCGATGGTGGCCTGGTGGCGTTCGATGACGCGGTGGCAGATGGCCAGGCCGAGCCCGGTTCCGGCCCGGCTCCCGAGGCTGCCGGTGCGGTGGAAGCTGGTGAAGACGTGCGGTTTCTCGGCGTCCGGGATGCCGACGCCGCGGTCCGCGATCTCGATCCGGACCTGCTGCTCGCCGGGCTCGTGCCGGGCGGAGATGTCGATCCGGGCGGGCTGGCCGGGCACGGCGTGCTTGAGCGCGTTGCCCACGAGGTTGTCCAGCAGCTGCCGGGTCATCGCCCGGTCGGCCTGTACGACCGGGAGCGGCCCGGTGTAGATGTCCGGGAACGGCACCGTGCCGTTGCGCAGGTGCGCGGTGCGTTCGGCGATCACCTCGGCGACGAGTTCCTGCAGGTCGACCCGCTGCGGGCGGAGGACGCCGTCGCGCGCCGTGGCATAGGTGAGGAGGTCGTCGATGAGTCGCCGCATCCGGTCGACGCCGGCCTGGATGCGGTCGAGGCTGTGCCGCACCCGCGGGTCGACCGCCTCGGGCAGGTCGTCCTCGAGGAGTTCGGCGAAGCCGGCGACCGCGGCCAGCGGCGCCTTCAGGTCGTGCGCGGCGACCGCGGCGAACCCGCGCAGGTCGGTCTCGGCCTGGACGCGCGCGTGCAGTTCGGCCCGGAGCACCTCGGCGGCCGCGGCGAGCTGGGTGATGTCGTGAAAGACCGCCACCGCGCCGAGCTGCCCGCCGGCGCCGTGCAGGGGCCGGCTGGACACGGTGATGGTGATGCCGTCCGGATGGCCGGGGTTGCGGATGATCATCTCCATCTGGTCGGTGTGCTCGCCGGCCAGCGCGCGGACCAGCGGCATCTCCTCGGCGGGGAACGGCGTCCGCCCGTCCGGCCGGAACAAGCCATAGTGCTGCTGCCAGTTGCCGGCGCCGCCGACCACGTCGGACCGGCCGAGGATGGCCGTCGCGGCCGGGTTGTGCAGCAGGAACTCGCCGCGGTTGTCCACCACGGCGACCCCGTCGCTGATGCTGTCCATGATCGCCGAGAGCAGGTCGGCCTGTTCCCGGGCCGCCGCCTCGGCCGCGGCCAGCTCGGTGGTGGCGGCGTCCACCCGGGCCTGGGCGCGCGCCCGGGCGGTGGCCAGCACGTAGACCAGGCCGGCCAGCAGCACGGAGAGCAGGGAGCCGCCGGCCAGGATCGTGGTGGGCAGCCCGGTGGTGCCGCCGGGCAGCCGGCGGCCGGACGCCCGTATCTCCAGCAGCCAGCGCCGGTCCGCCACCGAGATCTCCTGGTCCCGGCGCAGGTCGCGCCGGCCCGACAGCCCGGAACGGTAGGCGGCCACCAGCGGGTAGGTGCCGTCGTTGCGGGGTGCGCGCAGCGAGACGTCCACGAGGTCCTGCGACACCCGGCTCAGCGTGGCCGCGACGAAGTCCCGGCCGCGCAGCCCCATCAGCACCCAGCCGCGGAACTGGCGCCGGCCCTGGGCGTCGGGCGGCCCGTAGACCGGCGCGGTCAGGCTGAACGACTGCTGCCGCTGAGCCGCCGGCAGCCGCTGATCGATGAGCAGTTCGTACGGGTCGGAGACGGTGGCCCGGCCGGCCCGGCGAGCCTCGTTCAACGCCTGGGTGGCGGCGGCGGACTGGGTGGCGTCGATGCCGATGCGCGGACTCGTGCCGTCCAGCTGCCGGTTGAACACGGTGAAGATGTGTTCCCGGGTGCCGCCGGTCGGGGTCAAGGTCAGGCCGGGTACGCCGCGGCCGCGCCAGAGCCGCTGCACCGCGGGGATCTCGGGGGTGTGCACCGGCACCAGGAGGACGATCGAGGTGGCCCCGGCGAGCCGCAGGCCGGCCAGCGGGCGGGTCGTCTCGGCGAAGCCGGCCGCGGTCAGCGTCTCGAACGCGCCGGCCGCCGCCGCGATCGTGCGGACCGTGTCCACGTACCGGCCGGCCTCGCCCGACACCGCCTCGGCCACCAGCCCGGACCGGCGTTCCAGCTGCTGCCGGGCGGCGTCGCGCTGGGCGGTTGCCAGCGCGACCGCCACGCCCGCCGACACCAGCACACCGACCGCCACCACGAGCGCGGTCACCGCCGTCGTGGACCGCGCCAGCCGCCGCATCCGGGCCGACAGTTTGCTCACCTACCCCTGATCGGCCGGTCGGCCGCGAGCCTGACTCCGTCGCTCCGGCAGCGATGCCAAGCACTTGCTTGACATCCTCCTTGAGGGTGGCGAAGATTCCAAGCATGTCTTTGGAATCTGGTGAACCGGCCGCGCGGCGCAGCGTCCGAGACCCGCTGGCGATCCGCGCGCTCGCCCATCCCCTCCGGCTGAAACTGCACGAGCTGGTCGGCCGCGAGGGCGCGCTGACGGCGGCGGAGGCGGCCCGCCGGCTCGGCATCAGCCAGGCCCTGGCCTCGCACCACCTGCGACAGCTGGCCAAGTACGGCTTCGTCGAGCAGGCTTCGGCCGCCGACAACCGGGAACGGCCGTGGCGGGTCACCTCGACGTCGTACTCGTGGGCCGAGACCGTGGCCGACCCGGAGGCCGGCCTGGCCGCCGACGTCCTGGAACAGTTGCTGGCGCAGCGGGCGGTGACCCACCTGGCCGACTGGCAGCAGCGCCGCGCCGACGCCGACCCGGCCTGGCGGGACAACACCGGCATCGGCCAGAACCTGATCTATCTGACCGCCGGTGAGATGGCCGAGCTGCGGCGCGCCCTGGACGCGCTGATCACCCCGCTGGTGCGGCGGCGGGCGCTGGGCGACGCCGACGCCCGCCCGGCCGGCGCGCTCCCGGTCGACCTCACCATCATCTGTACGCCGCTGCCGCCCACCCCGTCCGGCGGCTGACGTGCGCCGCCTCTACCGGCTCCTGGCCACCCACCGCGACTACCGGCTGCTGCTGTCCGCCGGGCTCATCTCGCTGGCCGGCGACTGGACCATGCGGGTCGGCCTGTCGTACGCGGTGTACGCCCTGACCGGCTCCACGCTCGCCGCCGCCGCCACCCTGCTGGCGTCCCTGCTGCCGCAGCTGGTCTTCGCCTCGGCGGCCGGCGTCTACGTCGACCGGTGGGACCGCCGCCGCACCATGGTGCTGGCCAATCTGCTGCTCGCCGCCGGGCTGCTGCCGCTGCTGGCCGTCCACGACCGGCACGACGTCTGGCTCGTCTACCTGGTCACCGCCGGGCAGAGCATCCTGAGCCAGTTCTTCGTCGCCGCCGAGGCCGCGCTCGTGCCACACCTCGTGCCACCCGAGGACCTGCTCACCGCCAACGCGCTCAACGGCCAGAACCGCGACGTGGCCCGGCTGATCGGGGCGGCCACCGGCGGCCTGGCCGCCGCCTGGGGCGGCATCGCCCTGCTGGCCGTCGTCGACATCGTGAGCTTCGCCCTCGCCGCCGGACTACTGCTGCTGATCCGGCCGGCGACCGCGGCGCGGCCGGCCGGGGCGGCCCACCGGAACGTCCTGCGCGAGTGGGCCGACGGCGCCCGGCTCGCCACGACCGACCCCACGCTGCGTGTCCTGCTGCTGTTCGTCGGCGTCACCGGCGTCGGTGAGGCCATCATGGGTACGCTGCTGGCCCCGTTCGTCCGCGACGTCCTGCACGCCGACGCGGCCGCGTACGGCGTCATCGTCGCCGTGCAGGCGGCCGGCGGCCTGGCCGGTGGCCTCGCCGCCGCGGCCGTCGGCCACCGGTTCCGGCCGCGCCCGCTGATCGGCTACGGCGCGCTCGCCTTCGGCGTACTCGACCTGGTGCTCTTCCTCTATCCGCTGATCGTCGACGCCTGGTGGCCGGCGACGCTGGTGATGGCGGCGGCCGGCCTGCCCGGCGCCCTGACGCTCGCCGGGCTGGTCACGCTCTTCCAGACGCACACCGACGACGCCCACCGCGGCCGCGTCTTCGGCGCCGCCAATGCCCTCGAAGCCGCCGCCATGCTCGCCGGCGCGCTCACCGCCGGCCTCCTCGGCGAGCGCCTCGGCATCGTTGCCGTGCTCGTCACCCAGGGCGCCGGCTACTGCGCCGCCGGCGCCCTCGTCCTGCTGCTGCTTCGCCGGACACCGGCGCGCGCCTATCGTGACGGGCGTGACGGTGATCGAAGTGTGCTCGCGGTGGCGGGTGACGCCGGGGCGGGTGCTGGGTGACCGGCCATCCGGCACGTGGGCGGCGACCCGCGGCCGTACGCGGTATGTCGTCAAGTACTTCGACTCGGCGGCCTTTCCCGACTGGCGCTACCCGCTGCGGGTCGCCGCGGCGCTGCGGGCCCAGGGCTGGCCGACGCCCGAACCGGCCGAGGAGCCACAGATCGAGGCGGCCGGCGTGTGGGTGCTGTTCCACCGGCTGCCCGGCCGGTCCCGGCAGCCCGCCGACCAGGACAAGCCGGCCGAGGAACGAGCCCGCGGCCGGCTGCTCGCCGAGTTCCACGCCGCCGCGGCGGCGACCGGGATCACCGACCAGCGCGGCGGCTTCGCCGGGCCCGCCGAGGTGGTCGCCGATCCGGCGCTGGACAACTGGCTGCGGGTCCACGAGCGGACCCGGCCGGACGAGGGGCGGCTGCTCCGGGCCTGCCGCGAGGCGGCCGCGGAATGGTTCGCCGGCCACGTCGCGGATGCCCCGCGCAGCGTCATCCACGGGGACTTCGCGCCGTGGAATCTGCTGTACCGCGACGGCCGGCTGACCGGCGTGATCGACTTCGAGGCCACCCACCACAGCTTCCAGGTGGCCGATTTCGCGCTGTCCTGGCGCGGGTATCACGATGACGTGCTGCGCGGCTACGACGAGGTGCGGCCGCTGTCGGAGCTGGAATGGCAGCTGGTGCGGCCGGTGTTCTGGGCCTGGCTGTTTCTCGGGGTCAAGGACGAGCTTGCCGCCCACCACCGCGGCGCCGCACCGCGGCCGAACTTCGACTGGCAGCTCGCCCACCTGCGCAAGCACTCCGCCCTGCTGGCCGAACGAGCACCCGGCGTTCCGGTGTTGCCGGCTGGCTAAGTTGGCTGCATGACGACGCGCGAACGACGGGTGGTCTTCGGTGAGGTGGCCGACGACTACGACCGGATCCGGCCGGGCTATCCGGCACAGTTGGTCGAGGATGTGCTCGCGGCGGCCGGCCCCGGCCCGGTGCTCGAGGTGGGTGCCGGCACCGGCAAGGCGACGGCCGCGTTCGCCCCGCGGGTCGGCGACCTCACCTGCGTCGAGCCGGATGCCCGGATGGCCGGCGTTCTCCGGCGCAAACTGCCGGGCGTACGCCTCATCACCTCCTCGTTCGAGGACTGGACGCCCGACCGCGGCTACGGTCTGCTCTACAGTGGACAGGCCTGGCACTGGGTGGACAACGAACGCCGGTCCGCGCTCGCCCTGGCCGCGCTCGCCCCGGGCGGCCTGCTCGCGCCGTTCTGGAACGCCAGCACGGTCGCCGATCCGCGGTTGCACGCCGCCCTGCGGGAGGTGGACGAGCGGCACGGCCTGACCGAGGAGACCCCGCACCGCCTGCTCGCGAGCGACCTGCCGCAACCGGACGTCGCCGAGGACCGGACCGTGCTGCGCCTCGACGAGGAGCACTTCCCCGAGGTGACGATCCGGCGATACCACTCCACCCGGACGATCTCCGCGGCCGACTATCCCACCTTCCTGAGGTCGTTCTCGATCTACCGCATGCTCGCGCCCGCGGCGGCCGACGCGACCATCGCCGAGACCGTCGAGACGATCGAGGCGCACGGCGGCGTCGTCGAGCTGGCGATGGTCACCGATCTGGTGCTGGCCCGGCGCCGCTGAGCGAGGGCCGCCGAACCCCGTTCGGCCTCGGCCTGCCCCCGGCCGGCTCAACCGCGGCCCGCCCGCGTGGTCAGCCGGCCGCGATCCGGGCGAGGGCGCCGGTCTCCAGCGCCGTCCACATCGCACCGTCGGGGCCGAGCGTGATCCCGTGCGGCTCCGAGGCCGGCGTCGGCAGATCGTACACCTCGATCGCGCCGCCGGCGGTCACCGAGCCGACCCGGTTGCCGCCCCACTCGGTGAACCAGCACTCGCCGTCGCGGCCGGGCGTGATGGCGTGCGGCCGGGCGGCCCGGTCCGGCAGCGGGAACTCGTCGATCACCCCGGCCGCGGTGACGCGTCCGAGCTGGCCGGCGGCGATCTCGACGAACCACACCGCGCCGTCCGGGCCCGCGCTGATCCCGACCGGCCCGGCGGCCGCCGTGGGCAGCGGATGAACCGTCACCGCGCCGTCCATGCCGATCCGGCCGATCGCGTTCGCCTGGTTCAGCGTGAACCACATCGCGCCGTCGGCGCCCGCGGTGATCGCCGACGGGAAACCGCCGTCCGTCGGCAGCGGGAACTCGGTGACCTTGCCGTCGGTGGTGATCCGGCCGATCCGGTCCGCGGTGGTCTCGGTGAACCACAGCGCGCCGTCCGGGCCCGCGGCGATGCCGAACGGTCCGCACTGCGGGGTGGGCGGGGCGAACTCGGCGACCTCCCCGCCCGTGGTGATCCGGCCGATCCGGTGCCCCTGATACTCGGTGAACCACAGCGCCCCGTCCGGCCCGGGGGTGATGATCGTCGGCCCGCGACCCGGTTCCAGCTGATGGCTCGCGGGTGGGTCGCCGGGCACGAGGCGCCCGATCCGGCTGCCGTGCACCAGGGTGTACCAGAGGGCACCGTCCGGACCGGTGATGATCGCGTACGGGCCGGCGGCGCGGTCGGCCACCCGGTACTCCTTGATCGAAACCTGTGTCATGCGGGCTCCTCATGGCCGGGACGGATGAACTGGCTCGCCCTTTATGATCAAACTGGACGCGTACGGGAACAACGGCGAATGCCGCATGGACCGATAACTGCCGGTTATCGGTGGCGGCACGCTCGGCGTACCGTCGCGGTGTGGTGGACCTGCTTGAGCGTTCCGCGCCGCTGACCGAGCTGAGCCGCGCATTGCAGGCTCCGGCCGGCCACGTCGTCCTGGTCGCCGGCGAGGCCGGCATCGGCAAGTCGGCGCTGGTCAAGCGGTTCACCGAGCGGCACTCGGCCGACGCGCGGTTCCTGTTCGGCGCGTGCGACCCGCTGCACACCCCGCGAGCGCTCGGCCCGCTGCACGATCTCGGCCGCGAGGCCGGCGGCCGGCTCGCGGCTCTGCTGGCCGCCGGCGGCCCGCGCGAAGAGCTGTTCGCCGCGCTGCTCGACGAGCTCGGCGAGCCGTCGCGGCGGCGGGTGATCGTGATCGAGGACGCGCACTGGGCCGACGAGGCCACCTTCGACCTGCTGGTGTTCCTGGCCCGGCGGATGGACCGCACCCGGGCCCTGCTGATCGTCACGTACCGCGACGACGAGGTGCCGGCCGGCCATCCGCTGCGCGCGGTCGTCGGCCGCCTGCCGCACCAGACCCGGCGGCTGCGGCTCGCACCGCTGTCCGAGGCCGCGGTGGCGGAGCTGGCCCGGCGGCACGGTCGCCCGCCCGCCGGGCTGCACGCGCTCACCGGCGGCAACCCGCTGCTGGTCACCGAGGTCCTCGCCACGCACGGCGGCGACGTGCCGCTCACCGTCCGCGACCTGGTGCTGGCCCGGTACAGCGGGTTGCCGGACGACGCCCGCGAGGTGGTCCGGCTGGTCGCGGTGGTGCCCACCCCCGCCGAGCCGTGGCTGCTGGAACGCGCGGCGGCGCCCAGCCCGGCCGCGGTCGAGGCGGCCGTGTCGGCCGGGCTGCTGGTGGCCGGCGCCGAGACCATCGGCTTCCGGCACGAACTGCTGCGCCGGGCGGTCGAGGGCTCGCTGTCGGCCATCGGCCGGCGCGAGCTCAACCGGCGGGTGCTGGACGTCCTCGCGCACGCCGGGACCGGTGTCGACCTCGCCCGGCTGGTCCACCACGCCCGCGAGGCCGGCGACGTCGACGCGGTGCTGCGGTACGCGCCGGATGCGGCCCGCCAGGCCGCGGCCGTGGCCGCGCACCGGGAGGCCGCCGGGCACTTCCGGGCCGCGCTCGCGCACGCCGGGCAGCTGCCGGCGGCGGTCCGGGCCGAACTGCTGGAAAGCCACTCGGTGGAGTGTTATCTGTCGGGGCTGTCCGCCGAGGCGGTCACCGCCCGCCGGGCCGCCGTGGCCCTGCGCGAGGCCGCCGGCGACCGGGACCGGGTCGGCGCGGGCCTGCGCTGGCTGTCCCGCCTGCACTGGTGGGACGGCAACCGGCGGGAGGCCGAGGCCGCCGCCGCCCGCGCCGTGGCGGTCCTCGAGGAACTACCGCCCGGCCACGAACTGGCCATGGCCTACAGCAACCAGTCGCAGCTCGACATGCTCGCCCAGCGGACCGCCGCCGCCCGCCGGTGGGCGCGGCGGGCCATCGACCTGGCCGAGCGGCTCGGCGACCGGCAGACGCTCAGCCACGCCCTCACCAACATCGGCTCGGCCCGGTTGCACGACGGCGACCGGGGCGGCCGGGCAGACCTGGAACGCGGGTACGAGGTGGCGGTCGCCGCGGGGCTCGAGGACGACGCCGCCCGCGCCCTGTGCAACCTGGCGACGATCAGCGCGGAACACCGGGACTACCGCAACGCCCGGTCCGACCTCGACCGGGGACTCGTCTTCATGCAGGCCCGCGAGCTGGCCGGCTACGCCCAGCACCTGCTGGGGCACCGGGCCCGGGTCCGGCTCGACCAGGGCGACTGGCCCGGCGCCGAACGCGACGCCCGGGCGGCGCTGGCCGAGCTCGTGGCCGGCGGGGCCCGGGTGGTGGACGGTCTCGTGCCGCTGGCCCTGATCCAGGCCCGCCGCGGCGACCCGGACGCCGCCGCGACCCTGCAGGAGGCGACCGAACGCGGCTTCGCCACCATCGAGCTGCAGTGGACCGCCCCGGTGGCGGCGGCCCGGGCCGAGCACGCCTGGCTGCAGGGCGACGACGACCGGATCGCGGAGGAAGCAGGCCGGGTCTACGCCCGGGCCGCCGAGGACGCCCACCCGTGGTTCGCCGGGGAGCTCGCGTACTGGCTGTGGGTGGCCGGCGCGCTGCCGTCGATCCCCGGCGCGGCCGCCGAACCGTACCGGCTCCTGCTGGCCGGCGACTGGCGTGCGTCGGCGGACGCGTGGCGGGAGCTCGGCTGCCCGTACCAGCGGGCGCTGGCGCTGGCCGCCGGCGACCAGCCGCTGGAGGCGCTGGACCTGCTCGACGGCCTCGGCGCCCGGCAGGCGGCCCTGCGGGTCCGGCGCGACCTGCGGCGCCGCGGCCACCGACACCTCCCGCGCGGCCCGATCCGGACGACCGCCGCCAACCCGGCCGGCCTGACCGCCCGGCAGCTCGACGTGCTGGACCTGCTGGCCGAGGGACTGACCGACGCCGCGATCGCCGCCCGCCTGTCGCTGTCCGCGAGGACGGTCGGCCACCACGTCTCGGCGGTGCTCGCGAAGCTCGGCGTCGCCTCCCGCCGGGACGCCGCCGAGGCCGCCCGCCGCAGCGGATATGGGGAGCCGGACGGCGAAAGATAGGCAACGGCTCCCGATCCCCGAGTGTGGCCGGCGTTCATAGCGTGACCCTCGTCAACTCGATGAGGAGGACCCCATGGACATCGCCACCATCAAGCAACGCCAGCAGGCCGCCTGGGCCTCGGGCGACTATTCCGCCGTGGGAACCCGGCTGCTGCCGACGGCCGAGTGGCTCTGCGAGGCGCTCGACCTGCGCGCCGGCGAGCGGGTGCTCGACGTGGCGTGCGGCAACGGCAACGCCGCGCTGGCCGCCGCCCGCCGGTTCTGCCAGGTGACCGGCGTCGACTTCGTACCCGCCCTGCTCGACCGGGCCCGCCGGCGGGCCGACGCCGAAGGACTGGAGGTGACCTTCCAGGAGGCCGACGCCGAGGCGCTGCCCTTCCCCGACGAGTCGTTCGACGTGGTCGTCTCGACCTGCGGCGCGATGTTCGCGCCGGACCAGGAGCAGACCGCCCGCGAACTGCTGCGGGTCTGCCGGCCGGGTGGCCGGATCGGCATGGTCAACTGGGTGCCGGACAGCTACGTCGGCGAGCTGTTCCGCACCATCGGCCGCTATCTGCCGCCCCCGCCGGGCCTGCGCCCGCCGGTGGCGTGGGGCGACCCGGAACGGCTGGAAACGCTCTTCGGGCCGCGGGTGGAGATCTCGGCGCCCCGGCGTACGTTCCGGTGGCGGTTCCCGTCGCCCGAGCACCAGGTCGAGTTCTTCACCACCTTCTACGGCCCGGCCAACCGGGCGGTCGCGACGCTCGGCACCGACCGGGCGGCGGACCTCAAGGCCGAGATGCTCGACGTGGTACGCCGCTTCGACGTCTCCGGCGACGACACCCTCGTGCTCCGGATGGACTACCTCGAGGCGATCATCCGGAAGCCGGCCCGCTGACGGCCGGCCCGGCCGCCGAACGGGTGCACACCGCGGACTCCGCGGTGTGCACCCCCGGGCCCGTGCCGTGGCCGGGATGATGCCGCCTCAACCGTTCGAGGTCACGGCACTATCGCAGATGCCGGGCGAAGAACCCGGCCGCGTCCTCCGCCGCGAACTGCGGGACGCCGGTGTGTCCGCCCATGTTGGCGTGCAGCGTCTTCTCCGTGGAGCCGAAGGCGTCGAACAGGTCCAGGGCCGCCTGCCGGTCGTTTCCTTCGTCGTCCCACTGCAACAGGACGTGCAGCGGAATTTTGACCTGCCGGGCCTCCTCGAACATGGTGCGAGGCACGAAGCTCCCGGCGTACAGCCCGGCGGCCACGATGCGCGGCTCGACCACCGCCAGCCGGACGCCGACGGAGATCACGCCCCCCGAGTAACCGACCGGGCCGCCGATCTCCGGCAGCGACAGCAGGGCATCCAGGGCCGCCTGCCATTCCGGGACGGCCCGGTCGACGAGCGGCAGGATGAGGGCGTCGATGATCTCGTCGCTGACCGGCTCGCCGGCCGCCAGTGTCCGGCGCAAGTCGGCGCGGGCCTGCTCGGCGGCCGCCCAACGAGGCCGGTCACCGCTGCCGGGAAGCTCGATGGTGGCCGCGGCGAAGCCCTCCGCCGCGGCCTGCCGGGCCCGCGCCACCAGCCGGGGGTACATCTTGCGCAGTCCGAGCGGGGGGTGGCCGAGCAGGATCAGCGGCACCGGTGCTGATGCGGATCCGGGTGTCCACAGGATGCCGGGGATCTCGCCGAGGGTGAATTCGCGTTCGAGGACCCCGTCATCGAGGCGCTGCTCAGAAATGAATCGCATGGTCGTGCCTTTCGGGAGTGCTCGCGAACGGCGCTCCCGGACGACCTATCGCCCGACCGTGACCCCAGAGGGGAGCACCCACGTCGAAACGTTCACGGGTACCACCTCCTCGGTCTCTTGCACGGCCCCGAGAAACTAGCAGCCGCCACGGTGATCCGCCAAACGTTTTCCACCCACGCTCCATGCGTACTCAGGGCGCGCACGTCCGCGGCGTCGTTGGTGACACGACGCCCCGCCGGGGGTAAAGAGGCCTGGTGAGCGCCGAAACCTCCAGGACCGCCGCGCCGTCCGCGTGGGCCCCCTTGCACATCGCCACCTTCCGCAGCCTGTGGCTGGCGTTGCTGGCCAGCAACATCGGCACCTGGATGCAGACGGTCGGCGCCCAGTGGCTGCTGGTCGAGCAGTCCGGGACGGACACGCTGGTCGCCGTGGTGCAGACCGCCAGCACCCTGCCGATCGTCCTGCTGGCGCTGCCCTCCGGGGCCCTGGCCGACACCCTCGACCGGCGGCGGCTGCTCATGGCCGTCCAGGGTTTCCTGGTCGCGGTCGGGACGCTGCTGACCGTGCTGACGCTCACCGGCCACATGCCGGCGAGCCTGTTGCTGACGCTCACCTTCGCGCTGGGCGCCGGGCAGGCGCTGACCGCTCCGGCCTGGCAGGCCATCATTCCCGAGCTGGTGCCGCGCCCGCAGCTCGCCTCCGCGTCGGCACTCGGCGCGATCAGCATGAACCTGGCCCGCGCCGTGGGCCCGGCGGTGGCCGGCGTCCTGATCGCGCGGTCCGGCCCCGGCGTGGTGTTCGGCCTCAACGCCGTCAGCTTCGCCGTCTTCACCTTTGTGCTGTGGCGTTGGCACCCGCCTCTGCTGGGCGCCGCCGACGCGCCCGAACGCTTCGCGGCCGCGGTACGGGCGGGCGGCCGCTACGTGCGGCACTCCCCCGTGGTGCGGCGCATCCTGCTGCGCGCGGCTCTTTTCCTGGTGCCCGGCAGTGCCCTGTGGGCGCTGCTGCCCTTGGTCGCCAGCCGCCGGCTCGGCCTGGGCTCGGGCGGCTACGGCGTCCTGCTCGGCGCCGTCGGCGTCGGCGCGGTGGCCGGTGCCGTTCTTCTGCCCCGGCTCCGCGCCCGCTGGTCGGTCAACCGGCTGCTGCTGATCGCCGGCGCCACCTTCACCGTGGTGCTGGCCGTCCTCGGCCTGGTCCGCTCCGAGGCGGCCGTCGTGGCGGCGCTCGTGCCAGCCGGGGTGGCCTGGGTCATGGTGCTCTCCAGCGTGAACGCCGCCATGCAGCTGTTCCTGCCCAACTGGGTACGCGCCCGCGGCCTCGCCGTCTACCAGATGGTTTTCGCCGGCGCGCAGGCCGCCGGTTCGCTCGTCTGGGGTGCGCTGTCCGACGCGTACGGGCTGGTCGTCACCCACCTGGCCGCCGCCGCCCTGATGGCCGCCGGGGCGCTCACCCTGCGCCGGTGGCCGATGCGGGACACGAGCGGCATGAACCGGGATCCCGCCGCCTACTGGCCGGAGCCACACCTGCGCCTGGATCCCGACGACCACGACGGCCCGGTGCTGGTGACCGTCAGCTACCCGGTAGCCCCCGGCAACGAGCCCGCCTTCGTCGCGGCGATGGAGGCCGTACGCCGCAGCCGCCTACGCACCGGCGCCGTGCAGTGGGGCCTGTTCCGCGACGGCGCCGACCCGACCCGCTTCGTAGAGGCCTACCTGGTACCAAGCTGGGACGAACACCGCCGCCAACACACCGGCCGCCTGACCGGCGCCGACCACGCCGCCGAGACCCACGCCCAAACCCTGACCACCGGCCCCCCACAAGCCACCCACCTACTCTCGGCCCGCTGACCCTCGGCCCGCTGACCCTCAGCCCGCTGACCCTCAGCCCGCTGACCCTCAGCCCGCTGACCCTCAGCCCGCTGACACCGCATGCCCCCACCCAGCCGCACCAAGCTGACCGCAACCGGCACGGTTCTGTCCCCATGACCACC
>Ga0070668_100001068_pt1 | contig 19275 bp, 17 predicted proteins | sample KBSS43metaG_FD_64661 | JGI IMG/M metagenome (GOLD analysis project Ga0070668, IMG submission 64661) | Switchgrass rhizosphere microbial communities from Kellogg Biological Station, Michigan, USA - KBS S4-3 metaG | ecosystem: Host-associated > Plants > Roots > Rhizosphere > Soil ... | reverse complement strand
TGATCATGGGGGCGAAGGGTAGAACAAGGTTGTCAGAAAACTGTTGCCCTCGCGCCCGGACCCAGGGCCCGTACTCCACCGGGACGTCGCGTCACGGGGAGCCGGCCCGGATGCGTCGATATTCTTACCGGCAAAGGGGTTATTGACCTTCAGCCGTGACCGGCGCCGGGAACTCCTCGGTGCCGAGAACCCGCAGCAGCGACAGGCGCTCCCGGGCCTCGTCGTCGGCCGGCGTCAGCACCAGCAGCTGCTGGCCCAGATCCGGGGTGACCAGGGTTTCGCAGTCCATGGTGAGCCGGCCGACCCGCGGGTGCTCGAACGTCTTGCGGTCGCTGCGGCGTACCGCAACCTCGTGTTCCGCCCACAGCCGGTCGAAGTCGGCGCTGGTGGTGCGGAGAGTCGAGATCAGGCCGGTGACCTCCGGGTCGCCTACCCGTCGGCCGGCCACGGCGCGCAGATCGGCCACGTGCTGCCGGCCTAGCCGTTCGCGTTCCGGAGCGGACGAGACGGGGTGCGTGTCCGGTTCGGTGAACCAGCGATAGATCAGGTAGCGGCGGTAGCCGGTGAAACCGGTGTGGTCACCGGCCAGCAGCATCGAGGCCCGGTTCTGCGCCAGCACCACGCCCAGGTCGGAGATGACCAAAGCCGGGGTGTCACCGAGCAGGTCCAGTATCCGCAGCAGACCGGCCCGGGCCAGCCGGGCGGTGTCGGCGCCCGGCTGCGGTTGGTGCCCGGCCAGGCGGAACAGGTGGTCCCGTTCGTCGTCGGACAGCCGCAGCGCCCGGGCCAGTGCGACCAGCAGCTGCGTCGACGGCTGGCTGCTGCGGCCCTGCTCCAGGCGGACCACGTAGTCCACCGACATGCCGGCCAGCATCGCCACCTCTTCCCGGCGCAGACCGGTGGTGCGGCGGCGCGGCCCGTCGAACAGACCGACCTCGGCCGGGCGGATCGCCTCTCGGCGGCGGCGCAGGAAATCGGCCAGCTCGTCACGTTCCATGCGACCATGCTCCCTCGCGAGTGGCCGGGGAGACAGGGAGCGGCGCTCCCACGACAAGCGCTCCGCTCCCGGGCCCGGCGGATCCGGCGCAGGCTGGGGACATGCAGAAGCGAACTCTAGGTGAGCACGGTCCGATCGTCTCCGCGCTGGGTCTGGGCGGGATGAGCATGTCCGGTTCGTACGGGCCGGCCGACCGCGGCGAGAGCATCGCCACCGTGCATGCCGCGCTGGACGCCGGCGTCACGCTGATCGACACGGCCGACTTCTACGGCATGGGCCACAACGAGCTGCTGCTCGGCGAGGCGCTGCGCGACCGGGACCGGGACAGCTATCAGCTCAGTGTCAAATTCGGTCAGCTGGTCGGGCCGGGCATGCGGTTCTCCGGCGCCGACGGGCGGCCCGAGGCGGTCAAGAACTTCCTGTCGTACACGCTGACCCGCCTCGGGGTCGACCACATCGACATCTACCGCCCGGCCCGGGTCGACCCGCAAGTGCCGATCGAGGACACCATCGGCGCGATCAAGGAGCTGATCGAGGCGGGGTACGTCCGGTATGCCGGGCTGTCCGAGGCCGGCGCGGCCACGATCCGCCGGGCCCATGCCGTGCACCCGATCGCCGACCTGCAGATCGAGTACTCGCTGCTGTCGCGGGGGATCGAGCCCGAAGTGCTGCCGACGCTGCGTGAGCTGGGCATCGGGCTGACCGCGTATGGCGTGCTCAGCCGGGGCCTGCTCGGCGGGCACTGGGCGCCCGGCCGGGGCGGCGACCACCGCAACCACAGCCCACGCTTCTCAGGCGAGAACGCCGCGCACAACTTGGCCCTGGTCGACGCGCTGCGCCGGGTCGCCGAGGCCAAGGGCTGCACGGTCGCCCAATTGGCGATCGCCTGGGTCGCCGCGCAGGGCGAGCGCATCGTCCCGCTCATCGGCGCCCGCACCCGGGAGCGGCTGGCCGAGGCACTCCCGGCGATCGGCCTGGAACTGACCGGCGACGACCTGGCCGAGATTGAGAAGGCGGTGCCGGCCGGGTCAGCCCGTGGAGACCGATACCCGACGGCGTTCATGGCCGCCCTCGAGGTCGGCAACTGAACGACATACTGAGCCGGCGCGCCAACTTCACCTTTGTCTTGTCGTGCCAGAGCGACGCTTCAGCGTCCGCCAGCCACCTGGTGAGTTAGACCCGGGTCCGGTGCCACCCCGTGAGACAGCCCCGCAGAGGGTGCCACTGGGTTGGGGGGAAGTGTGTTGGCCGAAGCCTGCTGCACGCCGTAGGCAAGCAAACCCGCCGTGGCAACAGCAAGGACAGCTGCACCAACTGATCTCTTTTTCATGCCTCCAAGACGCACCAGGCCCGCTGACGTTCCGGTCCCGCCAAATTTCTGGTTCGGCCGAACCCCACCACCTGGGCGGAGCGTCCGCCCGTAACTAGGTGTGCACTGTCGCGCAATGGGACCGCTACGCGGATCTCTCCCCGGCGGGCAGTCAGGGTCGGCAAAAATTTGTCGGGCGCGGAACGTTCTGGGCGGTCGCGTCGTCTGGGGCCATGGAGCCCCAGGTCGGCCTGGGTGGGAGGGAGAACGGGTGCTCACCCCGGAGGAACTGGACCGGGTCCGCGGCGCGCTGTATCTGTCCGGGTTGCGTCACGAGGATCTCGAGGACGCTGCCCAGGAGGTGCAGTTGCGGCTGCTGGAACGCGCGCCGGACGGATTGCGCAGCCGGGTGGCCTGGGCGTGTACGGTCGCGGTCAATCTGGCCCGGGACTGGCATCGGCGGGCGGGCGGGCCGGCGGCGGGCGGCGGAGGAGGTCCTGCTGCGTACGGTGCCGGTGCACCGTCAGGACCCTGATGTCGCGTTGGCGGCCGCGATGGCCGACGGGTTGCGTCGACTCGACCCGGAGCATCGCGCTGTTCTGGTTTTGCGGTTCTACGCCGACCTGCCGGTCGGTGAGATCGCCGGGTTCCTGGGGCGCCGGAGGGCACGGTGAAGTCCCGGCTGCATCGCGCGACAAGCGCGATACGGGAACTGCTGCCGAGGGAGATAGCCACATGACCGACGACGAGAAGGACCGGGCGCTGCGGGCAGCCCTCGACGACGACGCCGACCAGGACGTGTCGCCGGCCGCGCGGCAGGCCGCCGCGGAAGACATCGCCGCGATCCGCCGTGGCTTGACGCTGCTCCCCGACCAGGCGAATCGGCCCGCCCCGGCGCGGGCCGCTGCGGCTCGGCGGCGTGCCCGGTGGCGCCTGGCCCGCCCGGCCGTGGCCGGGCCCGCTGCGGCGGCGCTGTTGGTTGCCGGTTTCCTGTCGTGGCCGAAGGGGGCGACCGAGCATGTCACCGCCCGACCGCCCATCGTCGGCACGGGGCAGTCGCCCGAGAGGCCGAACGTCGCACCCCAGCCGGCCTCGACGTTGCCGGATCAGGTGGCCGCCGCCGAACGCATCGTGGTCGGCAGGGTCACCGATGTCCAGGTCGTCGATGCCCGTTACGTGCTGGCCCGGCTCAAGGTCACGCAGGCCCCGCCGGTCTCTGCGGCGAGCGCGCGACGAAGCGGGAGAAGCAGCACAGTGGGCCAGAACCAGGTCGCGACCACCAAACGTGGCTAGCCGCTGCTCAGCGGGACGACCTCGGGGGCGCCGAGGCGGACCGCGTCCGCGGTCTCGTCGTCGGGCTGCTCCTGGGAGCGGCGCTCGGCCTCGACGCGCCGGCAGTAGCGCTCGACCTCGCGGGCCCTCTGGTCGTCGGTCCAGCCCAGCACGCCGGCCATCAGCGCCGCGGCCTCCGGCGCCGCGGCCACGCCCCGGTCGAACGTCTCGATCGAGATGCGGGTACGCCGGGTGAGCAGGTCCTCCAGGTGGCGGGCACCCTCGTGGCTGGCCGCGTACACCAGCTCGGCCCGCAGGTAGTCCTCGGCGCCTTCGACCGGCCCGGCCAGCGACGGGTCGGCGCCGAGCAGGTCGAGCACTTCGGTGACGAGTGTCCCGTAGCGGCGGAGCAGGTGCTCGACCCGGGCCACGTGCAGCCCGGACGTGGCGGCCAGTCGCCGCCGGCTGTTCCACAGCGCGCGGAAACCGTCGGCGCCGAGCAGCGGCACGACCTCGGTGCACGACGGCGGGACCGAGCGACCCAGCCCGTGCACGCAGGCGTCGACCGCGTCGCGGGCCATCACCCGGTACGTCGTGTACTTGCCGCCCGCCACCACGACCAGCCCCGGCACCGGGCTGCCGACGGTGTGTTCGCGGGACAGCTGCGACGTCGACTCCGACTCACCGGACAGCAGCGGCCGCAGTCCCGCGTAGACCCCTTGCACGTCGGCGCGGCTGAGCGGCGTCTGCAACACCTGGTTGACGTGGTCGAGGAGGTAGGCGATGTCGGTGCTGGACGCGGCCGGATGCGTTTTGTCGAGCGTCCAGTCGGTGTCCGTGGTGCCCACGATCCAGTGCCGGCCCCATGGGATCACGAAGAGGACGCTCTTCTCGGTGCGCAGGATCAGCCCGGTCGAGGACTGGATGCGGTCTCGCGGCACGACCAGGTGGATGCCCTTGGAGGCGCGGACGTGGAACTGGCCACGCTCACCGACCAGTGCCTGGGTGTCGTCCGTCCACACTCCGGTCGCATTGATCACCTGCTGGGCGCGTACCTCGAAGGTCCGATCGTGCTCGAGGTCGTGCAGGCGTACGCCGGTGACCCGCTCCCCCTCCCGCAGGAAGCCCACCACCTTCGTCCGGGACACGACCTGGGCGCCGTACGCGGCCGCGGTGCGCGCGAGAAACATCGTGTGCCGCGCGTCGTCCACCTGCGCGTCGTAGTACTGCAGCGCGCCGACCAGGGCGTCCTTCCTCAGCGCGGGGCACTCGCGCAGCGCGCCCCGGCGGGACAGGTGGCGATGGTGCGGCAGGCCGCCGTTCATCGCCATCGCGTCGTAGAGCGTGACCCCGGCGCCCGCGTAGACCCGTTCCCAGGCGCGGTGCCGTAACGGATAGAGGAAGCGCACCGGCCGGACCAGGTGCGGCGCGAGCCGGGTCAGCAGCAGCCCCCGCTCCCGCAACGCCTCCCGGACCAGTGCGAAGTCGAGCATCTCCAGGTAGCGCAGGCCGCCGTGGATGAGCTTGCTGGACCGGCTCGAGGTGCCCGAGGCAAAGTCGCGCGCCTCGACCAGGCCGACGGACAGGCCGCGGGTGGCGGCGTCGAGGGCGCAGCCCGCGCCGACCACGCCGCCGCCCACGACCAGCACGTCGAGCTCGGCGCCGGCCAGCGCGGCCAGCGCCGAGTCCCGGTACTCCGGTGACAGAGCCGTCATGATCAGTCCACGTCCACCCAGTCGAGAGTGCGCTGCACCGCCTTCTTCCACCGCTCGTGACCCTCGTCGCGCTGCTCCCGCGACCACCGCGGCTGCCAGCGCTGCGACTCGTTCCAGTTGTCGCGCAGCTCCTCGGTGGACTTCCAGAAGCCGACCGCGAGACCGGCTGCGTACGCGGCGCCCAGCGCGGTCGTCTCGGCCACGACCGGGCGGCTGACCGGCACGCCCAGCACGTCCGCTTGGATCTGCATGCAGAGGTCGTTGGCGGTGATGCCGCCGTCGACCTTGAGCACGTCGAGCGTGACGCCGGAGTCCTGCGCCATCGCGTCGACCACGTCGCGGCTCTGGTAGCAGATGGCCTCGAGCGTGGCCCGCGCGATGTGCGCGTCGGTGTTGAAGCGGGACAGCCCGACGATGGCGCCGCGGGCGTCGGAGCGCCAGTACGGCGCGAACAGCCCGGAGAACGCGGGCACGAAGTACACGCCGCCGTTGTCCGGCACCGAGGCCGCGAGGGTCTCGCTCTCGTCCGCCGATTTGATCACGTGGAGCTGGTCGCGTAGCCACTGCACGGCCGAACCGGTGACCGCGATCGAGCCCTCCAGGGCGTACACCGGCGCGTCGTCCCCGAGCTGATAGCAGACCGTCGTGAGCAGACCGTTCTCCGAACGGACGAGCTCGGTGCCGGTGTTCAGGAGCATGAAGTTGCCGGTGCCGTACGTGTTCTTGGCCTCGCCGGGCGAGAAGCAGACCTGGCCGACGGTCGCCGCCTGCTGGTCGCCGAGGTCGCCGGTGAGCGGCACCTCCCCGCCCAGCGGCCCGGGCCAGCGTGCGACGCCGTACATGCGGGGGTCGGACGACGGCCGGATCTCCGGAAGCATGGAGCGCGGGATGCCGAAGAAGCCGAGCAGCTCGTCGTCCCACTGGAGTGTCTCCAGGTCCATGAGCATCGTGCGGCTGGCGTTGGTGACGTCGGTGATGTGGTTTCCACCCTCGACGCCGCCGGTCATGTTCCACAGTAGCCAGCTGTCCGTGTTGCCGAAGATCGCGTCGCCGCGCTCGGCCGCCTCCCGCACGCCGTCGACGTTCTCGAGGATCCACTGGATCTTGCCGCCGGAGAAGTAGGTCGCCGGGGGCAGGCCGGCCTTGCGGCGGATGACGTCGCCGCGGCCGTCCCGGTCCAGCGCGGAGGCGATCCGGTCCGTACGAGTGTCCTGCCAGACGATCGCGTTGTAATACGGCCGCCCGGTGCGCTTGTCCCACACCACCGCGGTCTCCCGCTGGTTCGTGATGCCCAGCGCCGCCAGGTCACTGGCCTGCAGGTTCGCCTTCTGCATGGCGGTGCGCACCACGGTGGTGGTCCGGTCCAGGATCTCGACCGGGTTGTGCTCGACCCAGCCCGCCTGCGGCAGGATCTGCTCGTGCTCCAGCTGGTGCCGGGCCACCTCGTTCCCGGCATGGTCGAAGATCATGAAACGGGTACTGGTCGTGCCCTGGTCGACCGCTCCGACGAAGTCAGCCACGAGTTGCCTCCAATGTCTTGCTCTCCTCCGCGTTGCGTTCGTCCGCCTCCGCCGCCGACGGGACGCGGCCCGGCTCCGGCGCCGCCGCGGATGGCAGGAACCGCCCGATCAAAACCTGGTACAGACCGGCGCCCACCACGCCGCCGATGATCGGCGCGACGATCGGCACCCAGAAATAGAGGTATCCCGTCTGATCACGCCACGCGCCGCCGTAGCCGGTGAGGAAGCTGGCGAGCCGCGGGCCGAAGTCGCGGGCCGGGTTGATCGCGTACCCGGCGTTGGTGCCCCATGCCATGCCGATCGCCACCACGAGCAGGCCGATGACCACGGGCGCGAGGTTGGCGGCGGGTGCCGTGTTCGTCAGGTCGGTGATGGCCAGGATCAGGAACAGCAGGATGGCCGTGCCGATGATCTGGTCGCGGAACGCGCCCCAGTGACCGACCGGCAGGGTTCCGTTACCCGGCAGGGTGGAGAACACGCCCTGCGTCTTGATCGTCAGGCCGGGGTCGACGTGGTGCAGGACCTCGGTGTAGTTCCAGCGGACCAGCAGGGCGGCGACGAACGCCCCGAGGGTCTGCGCGATGGAGTACGGGGCCACCTTGCGCCATTCGAAGCCCTTGAAGACCGCGAGCGCCACGGTGACGGCCGGGTTGAGATGGGCCCCGCTGATCCGGGCCGCGACGTAGACGCCCAGCGTCACGCCCAGGCCCCAGGCCCATGCGATGCTGTCGTGGTCGCCGATGTCCGCGCCGGCCACCTGCGCGACGACGCCCACGCCGAAGAGGATGAGGATCATTGTCCCGGCGAACTCGGCGGCCAGTTCGCCGGCCAGTCCCGGGATCTTGAGTCGTTCTGCCATAGGCCCTCCTTGATCGATGCCTCGGACGCTAGGTAGCGGCCGGGACACCGGCAACGGAGGGCGTTCGGCATTGTCGAACGCGGCCATGATCGGACGCCCCGGGCCCGGCATAGAGTCGGAATGTGCCGGGAACAGTGCAGTCGATCGAGCGAGCCGCCGCGATCCTGCACCTGCTCGCGGGCGGATCGGGGAGCATGGCGCTGGGCGAGATCGCCCGCTCGCTCGACCTGGCCAAGGGCACCACCCACGGGATCCTGCGCACCCTGCAGCACGTCGGGTTCGTCGAGCAGGACCGCGTCTCCGGCCATTACCAGCTCGGCGCCGCCCTGCAGCGCCTCGGCGCCGGCCACCTCGACGTCAACGAACTCCGCTCCCGCTCGATCAACTGGGCGGACCCGCTCGCCGCGCGCAGCGGCGAGGCCGTCCGGATCGGCACCGTCTTCGACGGAAAGGTGCTCGTCGTCCACCACGTCTTCCGCCCGGACGACACGTTCCAGACGCTCGACGTCGGCACCCTGCTGCCCATGCACGCGACCGCGCTCGGCAAGGTGCTCATCGCGTACCGGGCAGAGGGTGCCGTACCGGCGAAGGAGCTCGACCAACTCACCCACCGCACCATTCACACGCCGCAAGGTTTGGCGGACGAGCTCCAGCGGGTACGCGACGCCGGGTGGAGTTCTGAGATCGAGGAGATGACGTTCGGCACCGCCTCCGTGGCGGCGCCGATCCGTGGGTACGGCGGACTTGTCGTGGGCGCCATCGGTATCAACGGCCGGGTGGACCGGATCTGCGACAGCCACTACCGCCCGTACCAACGTCTCGTCACCTACGTCCGGGAGGCGGCCCGCGCCATCTCCCGGGACCTCGGAGCCGCCGCCCGCTGAGCCGTGGGGAGAGCCATGACCGAGCGTTACGTCGTCGCCATCGACCAGGGCACCACGTCGACCCGGTGCATCGTCTTCGACCGGCGCGGCCGGCTCGTCTCCCTGGCACAGCAGGAACACAAGCAATACTTCCCCAAACCGGGCTGGGTGGAGCACGACGCCGCCGAGATCTGGCGCAACGTCGAACGGCTCGCCCCCGAGGCCTTACGCCGGGCCGGCATCACCGAGGAACAGGTCGCCGCCGTGGGCATCGCCAACCAGCGCGAGACCACGGTGCTCTGGGACCGCGACACCGGTACGCCGGTGGCCCACGCGATCGTCTGGCAGGACACCCGGACCGACTCGCTGGTGCGGTCCCTGTCCGCCGCGGCGGGCGTCGATCAGGTCGAGCACGACTCGGGGCTGCCCATGGCCACGTATTTCTCCGGGCCCCGCGTGCGCTGGCTGCTGGACCGCCGGCCCGAGCTGCGCGAGCGCGCCGAACGCGGCGAGATCCTCTTCGGCACCATGGAGACCTGGCTGATCTGGAAGCTGACCGGCGGGCTGCACGTCACCGACGTCACCAACGCGAGCCGGACCATGCTGCTCGACGTGCGCACCCTCGACTGGTCACCGGCGGCGTTGGCGTTCTTCGGCGTGCCCCGGGCCATGCTCCCCGAGGTGCGGCCGTCGGTCGGCGTCTTCGGCACGGCGGTCGCGGCTTTTCCGGGGGTACGCATCGGGGCCGCGCTCGGCGACCAGCAGGCCGCGCTGTTCGGGCAGACGTGCTTCTCGCCGGGCGAGGCGAAATGCACGTACGGGACCGGAAGCTTCCTGCTGCTGAACACCGGCGCCGAACTCGTGCGGTCGACGCACGGGCTGCTCAGCACGGTCGCCTACCAGATCGCCGGCGGACCGGCCGCGTACGCGCTGGAGGGCTCGATCGCGATCACCGGCTCGCTCGTGCAGTGGTTCCGCGACCAGCTCGAGCTCATCGCGAGCGCACCGGAGATCGAGACCTTGGCGCGCACGGTCGCCGACAACGGCGGCTGCTACATCGTCCCCGCGTTCTCCGGTCTGTACGCCCCGTACTGGCGCAGCGAGGCACGCGGCGTGATCGTCGGGCTCACCTCGTACATCACCAAGGGTCACCTGGCACGCGCGGTACTCGAGGCAACCGCCTGGCAGACTCGTGAGGTCGTCGATGCCATGAACGCCGACTCCGGCCTCGACCTGACGACACTGCGCGTCGACGGCGGAATGACGGCCGACAACCTGCTCATGCAGTCCATCGCCGACGTGCTGGACGTGCCCGTGGTCCGGCCGCTCGCCGCCGAGACGGTGTCACTCGGCGCGGCGTACGCGGCCGGGCTCGCCGTCGGCTACTGGCCGGACCTGGAGGGCTTGCGCCAGAACTGGCACCGGGCCGCCCACTGGCTCCCCACAATGGACCCGGAGGTCCGTTCGGCCGAGTACGCCAACTGGCGGCGCGCCGTCGAGCGAACCTTCGATTGGACCCGCCACTCCTGAGACCGCCCCGCGACGCAAGCCGGGCGGACTGTCTCATGGTGCGCTTCTGCGCGGGAGGGCGGCGAAGTGCGCCTCGGCCTGGTCGATGAGGTCGATCTGGGCAATGATCTCGCCGGGTGAGGAGTCGCCGACGACCTTCTGCAGGAACGGGGTGTGGTCGAGGGTCAGATCCCGCAACAGTCGCAGCGGGGCCGGTGCGTGGTGGAAGACCTTGCCGAGGGCGTACGCCTGCTGGACCTGCCGGGCGGTGTGCGGTTTGCGGGGTGCTTCGAACGCGTCGAGGGCGGCGCGTACGGCGGGGTGGTCGGACAGGTCGACGCCGGCCAGGTGCCGGCCGAGGAAGTAGCCGTCCTCGGTGGCCATGCCGGCGCCGTAGGCGGCGTACGGGCTGGTGGGGTGGGCGGCGTCGCCGACCAGCGTGATCCGGCCCTTCGACCACTGGCGGAGCGGTTTTCGATCCCGTAGGACCCAGTGCTGCACCTTGCCCGGCTCGGTCGCGGCGATCAGCTGGGGCAGCGGCGCCGCGAATTCCGCGCCCATCCGGGTGGCGGTTTCGTGCGGGTCGCCGACGAAGGGGGTCCGGGAGTCGCAGGGGCCGAGCACCCACCATTGGAAGCCGTCGCGACCTTTGCTGCGGATCGCCGTCCAGCTGCCCTGCACCGTGCGGCCGTGGGAGATGACGGCCTGCCCTTTCGGTGCGTCGATCCGGTCGTCGAAGGTGTAGCCGCCGAAGATGTGCAGGTTGTGCTCCCGCTTGGGGGCGTCGCCCCACAGGGTGCGGCGGATCAGGGAGTCGATGCCGTCCGCGCCGACCAGGACGTCGACGGTCAGGGTCTCGCCGTCGGCCAGGTGCAACCGGACGCCGTCGCGGTCCTGTTCGAAGCTGTCGAGGCGGCGGTTGGTCTGCAGGATGCCTGGGGGTAGGGCAGCGAGCATCCGCTCGTACAGGTCGGGGCGCAGCAGGCCGATGAAGCCGCCGCCGTAGTCGCGGATGACGTGGTCGGGCAGGTTGACCCGGACGCGGGTGCGGCCCGCCGCGGAGCGGAACTCCGAGTGGCAGGGGGCGCCGAGGTCGGTGGTGTCGACGCCGAGCAGGCCGAGGGCTTTGATCGGCGGCGGCCACAGGTTGAGGATGTTGCCGGCCGGGCGGGCTTGTGGGTATCGCTCCAGCAGCAGGACCTGGTGGCCGGCCTGGTGGACGGAGAGGGCGGTGGCCATGCCGGCCGGTCCCGCGCCGACTACGGCAACCCGTCCCTGTCTCGGTGTGGTGCTCATGCTGTCCTCCCGGATTCCAGAAACGGCTGAGCTACCGGCGCGGGCGGGCCAGCCGGACCGCGGCGGCGGTGAGGAGCGCGACGGTGCCGAGGGCCAGCAGCGCGGCGTTCAGCCCGCCGATCGCGCCGGTGAGCGCGAGCACCAACAGTGGGCAGGCGAACTGGCCCAGGAACACCGCCGACGTCCAGACGCCGGTTCCGCGGCCGCGCTGCTCGAAGGTCAGCGAGCGCAGCGCCCAGGTCAGCATGGCGGGCAGCAGCAGGCCGTTGCCGAAGCCGGTCAGGACCGCGCACACGACGACCAGCGGCACGGCGGGCGCGAGAGCCAGGCCGAGCAGCCCCAGGCCGGACAGCGCGAAGGCCAGCGGCACCGTGACCGTCGTGCCGAGCCGGGCGATCCGGCCGAACAGGAAACCGCCGGCCGCGGTGCCCAGCGATGCCACGGCGCTGACCGCACCGATGGTCGCGGTCGACTGCACGCCGATGTCGTCGAGCTTGAACGACAGCTCGACGATGAGCGCGTAGAAGATCAACCCACCCAGCAGCGAGACACCGACCGGCGCGGCCAGTTGCCGCCACGGCAGTGCGGGCAGCTTCCGCGCCGATTCCCGAGCGTCCGGCGCCGGCTGCCAGACGTAGCGGGCGGCGAGCGCCGCCAGCGGCAGGCTCGCCGCGTAGAGCCAGAACGGCGTACGCCAGCCCTGGGCGCCCAGGGCCCCACCGACGGCGAAGAAGATCGTGGCAGCCACGGTGGTGTAGATGACCTGGAGGCCGAAGTAGCGGTCCCGTTGCGCGCCGTGGAAGTAGTCCGCGAGCAGCGTGGTGCAGCATGTCATGATCGCGGCCTCGGTCAGCCCGACCAGGAGCCGGCTGGCCACGATGAGCTGCAGCGACGGCAGCCACAGCGGCGCGGTGCCGACGAACGCGTAGACGACCAGCGCCCCCACCAGCAGCCGCTTGCGGCCCAGCCGGTCGACGATCCGGCCGGCGATCATGGCGGTCAGCCCGATCACCAGCGCGGGTGCGGTCAGCACGACGGGGGTGAGCGTCTCGACGCCGGCGGTGCCGGCGAAGGCGTCCTGGATGCGCGGCAGCACGGGGGCCAGCAGCACCGCGCCCAGCACCGAGAGGCAGCTGGACAGCAGCAGGACGAGCGCCTGGGCGCGGCCGGCGGGGCGGCCGCTGACGGGATCGGCGGTGACCTCGCCGGCGAGGGCGGTGCGGGTGGCGGTCATGAAACCCTCCGGTGGGCGGGGCGCCGGTCGGGTGACCGGCATCACTGCCCAGGAGTGTCGGGAACCGCCCGCCGCAGCGGAAATCAGTTCTTCTGAGGCGGGCTATCAGCCGCGTTGATGCCGACTGCCCGGACGACGACGTCGCGGAGGTACTCGTGCTCCGGGTCGTTGTCGTAGATAGGGTGCCACCACATCGCCTCGATGAGCGGGGCCGCGTCGAACGGTGGCGGCAGCGCGAGCAGGCGGCCGTCGCTGGGCAGCAGGTCGACCAGGCGCCGCTGCAACAGGGCGATCCGGTCGGTACCGACGACGAGCCGGGGCACGGTCAGGAAGCTCTCGGTGACGACCTGGACCCGCGGTTCGATGCCGAGCATCCGCATCTGCCGGCCGGCCGGCGTGGACGCGGTCGGCCCGTGGTAGGTGACCACCCAGGGCAGCGATTCCAGGTGGCCGACGGTCAACTCCCCCTCGACGGCCGGGTTGTCGGCCGACACCAGGCAGAGCCAGTCGTCGCGGTGCAGGTCGCGGTGCGACAGGTCGGTGACGAAGCCGTGCGGCAGCACCATGAGGTCGACGCTGAGCAGCATCTGGGCGGCCCGGTCGACCAGGTCGGGGGTGTTCGTCAGGAACCGTAACCTGCTGTGCGGCGCCTCGCGGGCGAGCAGCCGGGCGATCGCGTCGCCGAGTACCGCGACCATGTAGTCGCTGACCAGCATGGAGAACTCCCGGGTCGAGGACGCCGGGTCGAACTCGGGCTGCGCGGTGAACACCCGCTCCACCCCGGACATCGCGACCCGGGTCCGTTCCCTGAGCTGCACGGCGAGCGGCGTGAGCCGGTAATCGTTGCCGACCCGGGTGAGCAGCTCGTCGTCGAAGTGCCGGCGCAGCCGGGCCAGCGAGGCCGACAGGGCGGGCTGGCTGAGCCCCATCTGGGCGGCGGCGCGGGTGACGCTGCGTTGCTGGAGCAGCGCGTCGAGGGCGACGAGCAGGTTCAGGTCCAGGCTCGCGAGGTTCACCGGGCCAGGGTATCCACCGCGGTGATGACCCACATACGAAATCTTGTCTTCCCGGGACCGTCACAACTGACCGACCGTGAGGTGGGCCACGGCAGAGGGAAGGAATCACGTGTACGAGTTGAACCGTGCCGATCCGGCGGGCGCCGTGGCGCAGGCCGCGAAGCGGTGCTCCAACTGGGGGCGTTGGGGTGCCGACGACGTACTGGGCACGCTCAACTTCCTCGACGACGCCAAGCGGCGCGAGGGCGCGGCGCGGGTTCGCCGGGGTGCCAGCTTCTCGCTGGCGCAGTCCTTCGACGCGAACGGGCCGCAGAACGGCTGGCGGCGGCGCACCAACCCGGTGCACACCATGCTCGACACCGGCCTGGACGCCGAGCGCGGCGTGCAGGGCTTCCCGCACGGCATCGGCGGCGCCGACGATGTGATCTTCATGCCGTTGCAGGCCTCGACCCAGTGGGACGGTCTCGGCCACATCTTCGATCACGGCATGGCCTGGAACGGCCGCCGGGCCGGGGACGTCGTCACCAGCCTGGGCGACTCGGTCACCGGCATCGAGACCGCCGCCGCGCCGATCGCCGGCCGCGGCGTCCTGCTCGACGTCGGCCGCGCCGTGGGCGACGACGGCGAACTGCCCGACGGTTTCCCGATCACCGCGGAACACCTCGACGCCACGATCGCCGCGCAGGGCGAGTCCGCCCGGGTGGGCCGCGGCGACCTGGTGTGCGTACGCACCGGCCGGCTGGCCCGGGCCCGGCGCGAGGGCTGGGGCGACTACGCCGGCGGGCCCGCGCCCGGTCTCTCGTTCACCACGGCCGGCTGGCTGCACGACACCGAGATCGCCGGCATCGCCACCGACACCTGGGGCTTCGAGGTGCGCCCCAACGAGTTCGACGAGGCGTTCCAGCCGCTGCACCAGGTGGTCATCCCGCATATCGGCCTGTTCATCGGCGAGATGTGGGACCTCGACGCCCTCGCCGCGGACTGCGCCGCCGACGGCGTCTGGGACTTCTTCCTCACCGCCGCCCCGCTGCCCGTCACCGGCGCCGTCGGCGCGCCGGTCAACCCCATAGCCGTCAAGTGACGAAGGGCCTTCCGCCATGCCTGCTGTGAACAACGTCCTGGTCGTGGGTGGCGGTCTGGCCGGGACGGCCACCGCGATCCACCTCGCCGCCCGCGGTGTCGCCGTCGACCTGGTCGAGGTCAATCCCGACGCGACCGCGCTCGGTTCGGGAATCACGCTGCAGGGCAACGCCCTGCGCGAGCTGCGTGCCCTCGGCGTGTGGGATCAGGTACGGGACAAGGGGTACGCCTTCGACGTCACCGGCCTGCGCGCCCCCGACCCCGCCGGCACCGTCGTGGCGGAGATCCCCGACGCCAAGACCGGAGGTCCCGACCTGCCCGCGGTCCTCGGCATGCCCCGCCCGGACCTGGCCCGGATCCTGGTCCGCCGGGCCGCGGAGACCGGCGCCAAGATCCGATTCGGGACGACCTTCACCGGGCTCGCCCCGGACGCCACCGGGGTCGACGTCACCTTCACCGACGGCGCCACCGCCCGCTACGACCTGGTCGTGGGCGCCGACGGGGTGCGCTCCCCCACCCGGCGCGCCCTGGGCATCGACCTGGTGACCCGGCCGGTGGGCATGGGTATCTGGCGCGCGTTCGGCCCGCGGCCGGCGAGCGTCACCCGGACCGATCTCTACTACGGCGGTCCCAGCTACATCGCCGGGTACTGCCCGACCGGAGCGGACTCGCTCTACGCGTACATCGTGGAGCCCGTGCAGGACCGCAGCGGCCTGTCGCCGGTCGAGCAGCTCACCACGATGAAGCGGCTGTCCGAGGCGTACCACGGACCCTGGGACGAGATCCGCGAGACGCTCGTCGAGCCCGACCGGATCAAATACACCCGGTTCGAGACCCACGTCCTGCCGGCGCCGTGGAACCGGGGCCGGGTGATGCTCATCGGCGACGCCGCGCACACCTGCCCGCCCACCCTCGCCCAGGGCGGAGCCCAAGCACTCGAGGACGCCGCCGTCCTGGCCGAACTGCTCCTGGACCACGACACGCTCGACCAGCGGCTGTGGGATGCCTTCACCGCCCGCCGCTACTGGCGGGCGAAGACGGTCGTCGACGCCTCCAACCAGCTCGCCCAGTGGCTGCTCGACCACGAGCGGGGCGACGTCCCAGGCCTCGTACGGCGAATCGCCGCACTCGTCAGCCAACCCGCCTGACCCCGACCCGAGGAATGCGATGACCCAGCGCCTGATCACCCATCTGCGGCACGTCGACCTGGCCGTGCCCGATTACGCCAAGCAGCTCGACTTCTACACCGGCACCTGGGGGCTCGCCGCCGAGCACAGCGACACCGGCCTGACCTTCCTGGCCGCGGAGGGCTCCCCGGAACAGTACGTGGTGCGCCTGCGGCACGCCCCCGACAAGCGGATCGACCTGATCGCGTTCGGGGTTGCGACGGCCGCGGACGCCGACACGCTCGCGGCCCGGCTCGCCGCCGACGGCGTCCGGCTGATCAGTGAACCGGGCCCCCTGCAGACCCCGGGCGGCGGCTACGGCTTCCGGTTCTTCGACAACGAGGGACGCACCGTGGAGATCAGCGCCGACGTCGCCGTCCGCCGGCACCGGCCGATCGAAGAGGGCGAGTCGATCCCCGTACGGCTGTCGCACGTCGTCATCAATTCCGCCGACCCCGAGGGCACCGTGGCCTTCTACGAGAGGCACCTGGCGTTCGCGCTCTCCGACACCCTGATGCACCCGCGCATGGGCAACATGATGTGGTTCCTGCGGGTCAACCGCTGGCACCACAGCCTCGCGATCGCCCGCTGTCCACACCCCTCGCTGCACCACGCCAGCTTCGAGCTGCGCGGCCTCGACGAGTACATGCGCGGCACCGGCCGCGTCCTGCGCACCGGCATCGAGAAGATCTGGGGCCCCGGCCGGCACCTGGCCGGCAACAACACGTTCAGCTACTTCCTCGACCCCAGCGGCAACACCATGGAGTACACGACCGAGCTGGAACAGGTCGACGAGGACACCTGGCATCCCCACCTGTACGACTTCAGCCGGCCCGAGGTCGCCGACCAGTGGGGCACCGCGAACGCGATGAACGAGTTCGTCGCGCGGCAGTCGTTCAACGACCCGGACAAGGGCCTGTTCGTGGCCCCGCCGGTCTGAGGCGGCCCGGATGAAATTGGCCACCTGGGAGTCTGCCGGCCGCAAGAGCGCGGGCGTCGTCACCGCGGCCGGCCTGCACCCGCTGCCGGACGGGACGACGGTGCTCGACCTCGTGCGCGCCGGCCTGCCCGCCGCGCTGGAGGCCGGGCAGCGGGCGGCGCACGGGCCGGCGGTGCCGTGGGAGGACGGGATCCGTCTGCTGCCGCCGCTGGCCCCGCCCACAGTGCGGGACTTCGTCGCGTTCGAGGAGCACGTCGAGGGCGTACGCCGCAGCATCGACGGGGTCGGTGGCGTCCCGCCGGAGTGGTACGAGGCGCCGACCTTCTACTTCACCAGCCCGTACGCGCTGGTCGGCGCCCACGACGACGTCCCGGTGCCGCCGGGGTCACAGCGGTTCGACTTCGAGCTCGAGGTGGCGGTCGTCGTCGGCCGGGACGGCGCGTCGCTCACCCCCGGGCAGGCCCGCGAGTCGATCTTCGGGTACACCATCCTCAACGACTGGTCGGCGCGTGACCTGCAGGCCCGCGAGATGCGGGTCGGTCTCGGCCCGGCGAAGGGCAAGGACTCGGCCACCACGCTCGGGCCGTGGCTGGTCACCGCCGACGAGTTGGAGCCGTACCGCGACGACGACGGCTTCCTCGCCCTCGACCTTCGGGTGTCGGTCAACGGCGCGGAGGTCGGCCAGGACCTGCTGTCCAACATGGGCTGGCCGTTCGAGGAACTCATCGCGTACGCGTCGCGCGGCACCCAGGTCCGCGCCGGTGACGTCCTCGGCTCGGGCACCTGCGGCAACGGCGGCTGCCTGGCCGAGCTGTGGGGGCGGCGCGGCGAGCTGACCCCACCGCCGCTGCGGCCGGGCGACGTCGTGGAGATGACCGTCGAGGGCATCGGTTCGATCCGCAACCGGGTCGTCACCGGCCTCGACCTGCCGCCCGTCCGGCCGGCCCGCCCCCGGCCACGCCTGCGGAAACGGCAGTTGTGAGCGGGCGGGTCGCCGGCAAGGTCGTGGTCGTCACCGGTGCCGGGCAGGGTCAAGGCGCGGCCGAGGCGCGGCTGCTCGCCGCCGAGGGCGCCACCGTGATCGGATGCGACCGAGCACCGGCCGGCGGCGTGCGACGGCTCGACGTCACCGACCCGGCCGGGTGGCGGGCACTCGCCGCCGAACTGCGGGACCGGTACGGGCGGGTCGACGGCCTGGTCGCCAACGCCGGGATCACCTGGCGAGCCCGGCTCGCCGACCTCGACCCGGCCGATCTCGTCCGCGTGTCGGACGTCAATCTCACCGGCACGCTGCTCGGCCTCCAGGCACTCACCCCACTGATGACCGGCGGCGGATCGGTCGTGATCATCGGCTCGGTCGCCGCACTGACCGGCCACTACCCGGTCGCCTACACCGCGAGCAAGTGGGCGCTGCGCGGGCTGGCCAAGGCCGCCTGCCTGGAGCTCGGGCCGCGCGGCATCCGGGTCAACACCGTGCACCCCGGCTACATCGAAACCCCGATGACCGCCTCCGCGACACCCCGGTTCCGGGCCGCCAACGTGGCCGAGACCCCGCTCGGCCGCACCGGCACCGCCGCCGAGGTCGCGCCGCTCGTGCTGTTCCTGATCAGCGACGAGGCGTCGTTCATCACCGGCGCCGACATCCCGGTGGACGGCGGGCTGACCGCCCACGGCGGCGTGAAATCGATCAGCGACGCGGTCCGCGCAGACTAGAGAGGAACATCCGTGTTCGAGTACTTCCCCGGCAACTACGTCTGGAACCTGGGCGTCGTCGCGACGCTGAACTCCGGCGGCCTCATCGACGAGGTCGACCGCGCCTGCCGGCCGATCCGGGAGGCCGCCACCCGCGGCGAGGACGCCGGCACCCCCGACTTCCTGCGCGCCTGGAGCGCCCTGACCGACCAACTCGCCGGCCAGGCCGAGGCCGCCGAGAAGGCTGGGCACACCCGGACCGCCGCCCAGCTGTACGCCCGCGCCACCAACTACCTCTGCCAGGCCGAGCGGATGCTGTCCAACTCGGACCCCGACCGCCTGCCCACCTACCGGCGGGTGCTCGCCCTACAGGAAAAGGCGTTCGACGCCCGCGTCGCCCGCGTGGAGATCCCGTACGAGGACACCACCCTGCCCGCATACTTCAGCCAGGCGCCCGCCGCCGACCACGGGCCCGCTCCCGTCGTCGTACTGGTCAACGGCCTGGACTCCACCAAGGAGCACCAGTACTCCTCGGGTCACTGGGCGGAACTGGCCGCCCGCGGCATCTCCTGCCTGATGCTCGACCAGCCCGGCACCGGCGAGGCGCTGCGCCTGCAGGGCCTGACCGCCCGCATCGATGCCGAGGTCTGGGCCGCCGCCGCGGTCGACTGGCTGGAGACGCGCGCCGACGTGGACCCCGCCCGGATCGGCATCGTCGGGTGGTCGCTCGGTGGCTACTACGCCCCCCGCGCCGCCGCCTTCGAGAAGCGGTTCGCGCTCTGCGTGGCGTGGGGCGCCAACCACAAC